>ERZ761602.2063-NODE-2063-length-33364-cov-5.151671_pt1 | contig 33364 bp, 22 predicted proteins | sample MGYA00512165_ERZ761602 | MGnify/ENA primary metagenome ERZ761602 (study PRJEB28899, sample SAMN02445085) | bioreactor sludge metagenome | biome: EBPR sludge; isolation source: Thorneside wastewater treatment plant | place: Australia: Brisbane, Thorneside...
TCCTCGGTGTGCAGGCGCTGAAACGCGAACGACCGCCGCGCCGATCGCGCCGGGGTCGGAGAGGAGACAGGATGAACAGGATTTACAGGATGAAAGTCTGAGGCAGGCGGAGATCCGATTGGTGTGTCGGAAGCCGCAGGCCCGAGCCTTCCATCCAGTGGATCCTGTACATCCTGTCCAAAGCCTGAGCCGCGCGTTCCTCGGTGTGCAGGCGCTGAAACGCGAACGACCGCCGCGCCGATCGCGCCGGGGGCGGAGAGAGGACAGGATGAACAGGATTTACAGGATGAAGGTCTGAAGCGGGCGGAGATCCGATTGGTGTGTCGGAAACCGAAGGCCCGAGCCTTCCATCCTGTGGATCCTGTACATCCTGTCCAAAGCCCGAGCCGTGCGTTCTTCGAAGTGCAGGCGCTGAAACGCGAACGACCGCCGCGCCGATCGCGCCGGGGCGGAGAGGAGACAGGATGAACAGGATTTACAGGATGAGAGGCAGACGAGGACGGCGACACATGGGTCCTTCGATCCGAATTCCATTCATCGTTTCCCCGGCCGCTTCACCCTGAGCGCACGCCTACCGCGGGACTGCTTCCATCCGCCCCTGCAATTCCGTGAACGGACGCCGCCCCGCATCGTCGGGCGCCAGGGTGAGTCCGAGGTTGATCAGCCACCGGGCGGCATCGACGTTCCCTTGGCGCACGTTGAGTTCCGCGGTGCGAAGCACGAGCGGCGCCTCCCGGGGAAACAGCCGCACTCCCGCCTCCAGCACGGCCAGTTCCTCGCGCGTCGGTCGCTCCGCGCTCACGCTCCAGACATCGGCCATAAGGGTGTAGACTTCGACGAGCGGCGGCTCCTGCGCGCGGGCCGAGGCGAGGGGAGCGAGCACCGTCCGCGCCTGCGCCGGGGTGAGCGGGGCTGAGGTTGCGGCACCGGAACGCAGCGCCGCAAACCGCAGGCGCGCGAGTTCGTACGCGGCGCGCGGGCGCGGTGCGGGGTCGCGGCTCGCGGCCGCTTCCAGGAACTCCCGTGCGCCCGCGTCGTTGCCCGCGTCGACCTCGCACAGCCCCATCACCGCGAGCAACTGCGGATCGCGGCTGCCGCGGTCGTAGGCACGCCGCAGCGTGCGCCGGGCCTGCTCGATGTACTTCGCCGTGAGCGCGGGAAACTGCGCCTGCACGAACGGAATCTCCAGCCGCTCCCAGTCGCCCTTCAATCGCGCGATGTCCACCTCGCTGGCCGGCCGCAGTTCGTAATCGGGCAATCGCGGCCGCTGCGCCGGCTGCAGGACGAGTCGCTCGCGGGTGGCCGCGGGAATGTGGCCTGCGAGCTCCTTCAACGCCGCGGTGAAGTCCAGGCCGAGGCAGTCGCGAAACAACGCCTCCGTCACCGCCTCGGTCGTCGCCCGCGTCACGAAGCGCGTGAAGGCCGCCCGTCCCTCGGCCCCGCGTCCGGCCAGCCCCCAATGGACGAAAAGCGCGGCCTGCGCCTGCCACAGCGGCAGCGCCTCGGCGCCGGCCGCCAGGTCGCCGGCAAAGAAGGCGCCGAACGGCAGCGGATCCCGGTATGCGCCCGCGCCGCCGCGCAGCGCCGCGCTGGCCGACTCCGCCGGCCAGTCGACCGGTTCGACGATGAGCGCGTCGTCGGTGAAGCGCGCGCGGCCGAAAAGCGTCAGCACGCCGCTCACATACCAGGGCGGCAGCTCCGGCAGCCGCTGCCGGAGCATCTGCGCCACGTACTCCGGCGTCAGCGCGATCCGGCTGGCATCGTACTCCCGGGCACTCACGGTCGCGAACAGCGCATGCGCGTCCCGATCCGAGAGCCGCAGGTTGGGCAGAAACGTGTACCGGGGCGGCGGCGCGCGCCGTCGCAGACGCCCGTCCTCGACCGGCGCCGTCGCCGCGTCGAACCGCTCCTGTTCCGCGGCGGTGAGCGCCATCCGGGCGACGATCTCCTGCGAGGTGGGCGGCTGCCGGGTGCTGTCGACGAAAAGCAGCAGCCGCTTCTGCGTCGTCCGCGGCTGCAGCTCCGCCGGCACGAGCTCCGCCAGCAGCGCGTGCAGCCGGTGGTGGTTGGCGATCAGCTCCCGCGTGAGCCGGTCCGGGCATGTCGACAGCACCTCGAGCCCCGCCACGTCCGCATGGCGCCAGGGCAGCGGCTGGGTCGTCTCCTCGACCAGGAACGGCGGGAGCGTCACGGGCGGCGTCTCCGCCGCTGGCGCAGACACGCCCAGCATCGCCAGCCCGGCAACGGCCAGGCCTCGAACGAAACGGCGGCGCGACGACGTGAACACGCCCGCACCGTACGCGGGATCGCCGCCGAGTCACCTGCGAAGTCGCCCGACGCCGCCGCGCCCGGCGGTTTCGCTGCGGCCGAATTTCTCCGATGGGCGCCCGTCGATCTCCCGATCCACGCCGCGCGCTCGTCTCTTGCCTCCTGCCGGTCTCTCCGCCACCGAAGGGTCCGCGCGATCTCCGACCTCATGCCGCGATCCGTCCTTCCCGTGTTCCTCGCCCTGCTCGCGCCGGCGCTCCCCGCCGCGACGCCGGACTTCGTCCGCGACGTGCGCCCGATCCTCTCGCGGCACTGCTTCGAATGCCACGGGCCGGAGAAACAGAAAAGTGGATACCGGCTCGACGTGAAGGAGATCGCCCTGCGGGGCGGCGACAGCGGCAGCGCGGCCATCGTGCCGGGCCGGGCGGCGGAGAGTCCGCTCCTCGCCCTCGTGGCCCACCCCGATCCCTACGAACGCATGCCCCCCGAGGGCGCCGCGCTGACGCCGGCGGAGGTGGCGACGTTGCGCGCCTGGGTCGAGGCCGGCGCGACCTGGCCCGAGTCGGCGAGCGCGCGCGTCGAGGATCCGCTCGCCTGGTGGTCGCTCCAGCCGCTGCGAGTGACCGCGCCGCCGGCGGGCGCCGCGCATCCGATCGACGCCTTCGTCCGCGCCTCCCTCGCGGCCCGCGGAATCGCGCCCGCCCCGGAGGCCGATGCCCGCACGCTGCACCGCCGGCTCGCGTTCGATCTCACGGGCCTGCCGCCGGCGCCGGAGGAGCTCGAGGCGTTCGAGGCCGACCGGGCGCCCGGCGCCTACGAGCGGCTCGTCGACCGGCTGCTCGCTTCGCCCCGCTATGGCGAGCGCTGGGCCCGGCACTGGCTCGACGTGGCCCACTACGGCGACACCCACGGCTACGACAAGGACAAGCTCCGGACCCACGCGTGGCCGTACCGCGACTACGTCATCCGCGCGTTCAACGCGGACAAGCCTTACGCGCGCTTCCTCTCCGAGCAGATCGCGGGCGACGTCCTGTATCCGGATACCGCGGACGGCGTGGAGGCGCTCGGCTTCATCGCCGCGGGGCCCTGGGACTTCATCGGCCATGCCGAGGTCCCCGAGTCGAAGATCGACGGCAAGCTGGCCCGGCACCTCGATCGCGACGACATGGTGGCCAACGCCATCGGCACCTTCGCGAGCGCCACGGTGCATTGCGCGCAGTGTCACCAGCACAAGTTCGATCCCATCTCGCAGGAGGATTACTACAGCCTGCAGGCCGTCTTCGCGGCGCTCGACCGCACCGAGCGGGAGTACTACCGCGATCCCGCGCTCCACGCCCGATTCCAGCGGCTGCGCCGCGAGCGGGCGGAGACCGCCGCGGCGCTGCAGGCGATCGAGGGGCCGCTGCAGGCGCAGGCGGGCGAACCTTACGTGGAACTCACGCGCCGGCTGGCGGCGCCGCTGAACCAGGACCCGGCGCAGCCGGGGCGGGAGAGTCCCAGCTACGGCTACCACAGCGCGCTTTCGTCGACTCCCGATGCCGTCAAGTGGGTGCAGGTCGATCTCGGCCAGTCGGTCGAGATCGACCGCGTGTGGCTGCTGCCGTGTCACGATTCGTTCAACGACATCGGCGCGGGCTTCGGCTTTCCGGTGCGGTTCAAGGTCGAGGTCAGCGACGATCCCGAGTTTCGCGCCGGCGTGAAGCTGGCGTGGATCCGGTACGACGCGACCTTCATGGCGGATTACCCGAATCCCGGGCTCACCGCGTTCTCGACGGGCGGGAGCAAGGACGACGGCATTGCCGGCCGCTACGTGCGGGTGACCGTGACCAGGCTCGCGCCGCGGCGCGACGACTACATGTTCGCGCTGGCGGAGCTGCGCGTGCTCGATCGCGCGGGGCGCAACGTCGCCCTGGGCCGGCCCGTGACGGCGCTGGACGCCGTCGAATCGGGCGAGCGCTGGCGCCCGGCCAACCTCACCGATGGCGTGGCCCCGACCGGCCTTGCCGCGGAGGAGAAGGCGGCGCTGGAACGCGAGCGTGAGACGCTGCTCCTGGCGACGGCGGACGCCGCGACCCGGGCGCGGCGGGAGGAGTTGCGCGAGCGCGCCGCGCGGATCGAAGCGGGATTGAAGCAACTGCCCAAGCCGGACCTCGTCTACGCCGGTGGCATCCACACCGGCACGGGCACGTTTCGCGGCACCGGGCCCGAAGGCGGCCGGCCGCGGGCGATCACGATCCTTGCCCGCGGCCAGGTGACCCAGCCCGGGCGCCCGGTCGGGCCCGGGACACTGTCCGCGCTGGACTTCGCGCCCGCGCGCTTCGCGCTGCCCGACGGCGCGCCCGAGGGCGAACGGCGCGCGGCGCTCGCGCGCTGGCTCGTCGATCCGCGCAATCCGCTCACCTGGCGCAGCATCGTGAACCGCGTCTGGCAGTATCACTTCGGGCGCGGCCTGGTGGAGACACCCAACGATTTCGGCCGCAATGGCGCGCGGCCGACGCATCCCGAGCTGCTCGACTGGCTCGCGGCCCGCTTCCGCGACGAGGGCGGCTCGTTCAAGGCGCTGCACCGGCTGATCGTGACCAGCGCCACCTACCGGCAGTCGGCCGCGGTCAACCCCGAGGCGGAAAAGATCGACGCGGGCAACACGCTGCTCTGGCGCCAGAATCGCCGGCGGCTCGAGGCCGAGGCGGTGCGCGACGCGGTGCTGGCCGCCAGCGGCAGGCTCGACCTCACGATGGGCGGACCCGGCTGGCGCGATTTCGTGATCGAGCGGCCGGAGCATTCGCCGCACTTCCGTTACGACCTCGCCGATCCGGACGACCCGCAGACGTGGCGGCGTTCCGTCTACCGCTTCATCGTCCGCTCGCAGACGCAGCCCTGGATGACCGCGCTCGACTGCGCCGATCCCTCGATGCGCGTGGACCGGCGGAACGAGAGCCTCACGCCGCTGCAGGCGCTGGCGCTGCTGAACAACGGGTTCGTCGTCGCCCAGGCGCGCCATTTCGCGGCGCGCGTGACGGCGGAGCGGACGGGGCTCGCGGCGCAGGTGGCGCGGGCGCACGCCCTCGCCCTGGGCCGGGAGCCCTCCGCGGCGGAGCAGGCGAAGCTGCTCGCGTTCGCCCAGGCGGAGGGGCTGCCGGCCCTGTGCCGGCTCCTGTTCAACCTGAACGAATTCACCTTCGTCGACTGAAGCCATGTCGTCCGACTCGCCCTTTCACCGCTCCGCCGCCGCCTCGCGCCTCACCCGGCGAGACTTCCTCTGGCACTCCGGCGGCGGCCTCGGCGGGCTCGCGCTCGCGGCGATGCTCGGGCGCGACGGCGCGCTCGCGGCGGAACCGGCCTCGGCGGCGCGCGCGCTCCATCATCCGGCGAAGGCGAAGCGCGTGGTGCAGTTCTTCATGGCCGGCGCGGCGAGCCACCTCGATCTCTTCGACTTCAAGCCGGAGCTGATCAAGCGCGACGGCCAGCCGAGCGACTTCGGCGAGCCGGTCGAGGCGTTCCAGAACGGCCTCGGGCCCTGGCTGCGCCCGCTCTGGGACTTCAAGCCCTACGGCCAGTGCGGCAAGCTGCTCAGCGACGTCGTCGCGCCGCTCGGCGCGGTCGCGGACGACCTCGCCTTCATCCACAACATGGTCGGCAAGTCCGGCGTGCACAGCGCCGCGACGCTGCTGCAGTCGACGGGCTTCCAGCTGCCCGGCTTTCCGGGCGCCGGCTGCTGGGCGAGCTACGGCCTCGGCTCGCTCAACGACAACCTGCCGACGTTCGTCGTCCTGCCCGACCATCGCGGCTTCGCGTCCAATGGCGTGAAGAACTGGGACGCCGCGTTCCTGCCCTCGGAGCACAGCGGCACGATGATCTTTCCCGGCACCGCCACGCCGATCGCGGACCTGTTTCCCCATGGTTCGGCGGACTACGTGCGTCCCGCGGGGGAGGCCGCCGCGCACCGGCTGATGGCCGACCTCAATCGCGATCACGCCGCGGCCCGGGCCGGCGACCAGCGGCTCGAGGCGCGAATCCGCAGCTACGAGCTCGCCGCGCGCATGCAGCTCGCGGCGCCCGAGGCACTGGCGATGCAGCAGGAGCCGGAGCACGTGCTGCGGCTCTACGGCCTCGACCGCGGCCCGCAGACCTGGCCGAAGGAGATCAACGCTGAGGAGGAGGCGTTTTATTTTGGCCAGAAATGCCTTGCGGCGCGGCGGCTGCTCGAGCGCGGCGTGCGCTTCGTGCAGGTGTGGAGCGGCAACGACAACAGCTTCCCGCGCCGCAACTGGGACTCGCACGAGGACGTGAAGCGCGACCACGGCCCGCTCGCGCTCGGCATGGCGCGCGGTGCCGCGGCGTTCATCCAGGATCTGAAGCAGCGCGGGCTGCTCGAGGACACGCTCATCCTCTGGACGACGGAATTCGGCCGGATGCCCTCGACGCAGGGCGGCAAGGGGCGCGACCACAACCCCTACGTGTTCACCAACTGGCTCTGCGGCGGCGGCATCAAGGGCGGGGTGACGCACGGCGAGAGCGATGCCTTCGGATACAAGCCGCTGGACCGGCGCAACCCGACCGAAGTCTACGACGTGCACGCCACGATGCTGCACCTGCTGGGGCTCGATCACACGCGCCTCACCTTCCGGCACAACGGCATCGATCGCCGGCTCACCGACGTGCACGGGCACGTGATCAAGGCGTTGCTCGCCTGAACCGCGCCGCCATCGACCGCGCCGCGCCCTGCCCCGCCTTCATCTGCCTCCCCATGGTTTCGCGCGTTCTCTTTGGTCTCTTCCTCGCTGCCGGGTCGCCCGGGTTCGCTGCGGCGGACGGCGCCAGCCTGCACCTCACGCTGCCGCCGGCGCTGTACGCCGTGCCCGGGGTGCCGTTGGGGGTGTACTTCGACAACGTCGTGCTCACGCCGGCGCCGGACCAGTACCGCTTCGAGGTGACGTGCCCGGTCGGAGCCTCGGCCGCGCGCCGCTGGGAGCTGCTGCCGACCGACGCCGACGTCGGCCGGCATGAATTTGTTTTGGTCGTGAGGGACGGCCGGGGCATGGAGCTCGACCGCGCTGCGACGACGGTGCACGTCGTGCCGCGCACGGCGGGCGCGGGCCGCCCGCTGCGGCTCCTGATGGTTGGAGACAGCCTGACCAACGCCACCCATTACCCGAACGAGCTGGCGCGCCTGCTGACCACGCCGGGCAATCCCGCCTGGACCATGCTGGGCTCCCACCGGCCCGCCGCCGCGGCGCCAGGCGTGGCGCATGAAGGCTATGGCGGCTGGACGTGGAAGTCGTTCCTTTCGCTTTACACGCCGGCCGAGGAGAAGTCGGCCGCGGGCCCGCTGGCGCGGAAGCGCACGAGCCCGTTCATCTTTCCGGACGCCGCCGGCCGTCCCCAGCTTGATATCGCGCGTTACGTGCGCGAGGCGGGTGGCGGGAAACCGCCCGACGTCGTGACCTTCCTGCTGGGCATCAACGACTGCTTCTCCGCGAATCCGGAGGATCCCGCGGCGGTGGAACGCTCGATCACCGCGGCACTGGACCACGCGGAGAAATTGCTGGCGGCGTTTCGCGCCGCGTGCCCGGAAGCCGCGCTCGCGATCGGGCTCACCACGCCCCCCAATGCGCGCGAGTCAGGCTTCGAGGCCAGTTACAAAGGCAAGTACCGGCGCTGGGGATGGAAACGGATCCAGCACCGGCTGGTGCAGCGGATGATCGCGCAATTCGGCGGCCGCGCGGGGCAGGGGGTGCACCTCGTGCCGACCCAGGTGAACCTCGATCCCTTCGAAGGCTACCCGGAGAACAACGGGGTGCATCCCAACGTGAGCGGATACCGGCAGATCGGCGCGTCGCTTTACGCCTGGCTCAAGTGGCACGCGGCTGCGACCGGGCGCTGACGGTGCCGGCCTTGCCCGGGCGCATGCCGCTGAGGTGGAGCCGCCTGTCCCCAGGCGGCTGACGTGCGGAGGACCGGTCCGCAGCGGCTTGAGGACAAGCCGCTCCACCTTTCAGCGCGGCCGTTCTCATGGCTGACTTGAAGGCCGACGGCCTGAGTTGGCCGAGGCCGGGAAATGCCTGTGCGGGCTGCGGGGTGTCAGCGTCCGGTCCGCTCCAATTGGCGCGCGAGATAGTCCTGCTCGACGCCGACGCGCGCGAGCGCGAGGGCGCGGCGAAAGCAGGCGGCGGCCTCGGCGGACTGGCCGAGTTGCCAGTGCAGCTCGCCCGCGGCGGCGTGGAAAAGGTGGTGCGACTCGATCTGCTCGCGGTCGGGGATCGCGGCGAGGGCCGCCAGCCCGGCCTGCGGTCCCTCGACTTGCGCGAGCGCGACCGCGCGGTTCAGGCTCACGACCGGCGAGGGCCGCAGCCGGAGCAGGGCGTCGTAATGGGCGACGATGCGCGGCCAGTCGGTCGATGCCGGGTCGGCCGCGATGCTGTGCAGTGCGGCGATCCCCGCCTGCAGGTGGAACTCGCTCAACTCGGCCCCCTGCGCCGCCGCGGCCAGGTGCCGCAGCCCCCGGTCGATCAGGGCGTGGTCCCAGCGGGAACGATCCTGCTCCTCGAGGCGCAGCAGGGCGCCCTGGGCGTCGAGCCGCGCGGGGAAGCGCGCGGCCGTGAGCAGCATCAACGCGAGCAGCGCGTGGGTGCGCGGCGTGTTCCCCGTGGGATGCTCGACGAGCAGGGCCGTGAGGCGGATCGACTCGCGGCAAAGGTCCTCGCGCAGGAGCTGGTCGCCCGCCGTCGCCTTGTGGCCTTCGTTGAACATCAGGTACAGCGTGCCCAGCACCCCGTCGAGCCGCGGCGAGAGGTCCTCGCCCTCGGGCAGGTCGAAACCGATGCCGGCCTCGGCGATCCGCTGCTTGGTGCGCGTGAGTTGCTTCTCGAGCGCCGCCTCCGTGCCGAGGAACGCGCGCGCAATTTCCGCGGTGCTGAAACCGCCGAGCACCTTGAGGGCGAGGATCACCTGGGCGTCGCGCGCGATCACGGGGTGGCAGCACACGAACATCAGGCGCAGCGTGTCGTCGCGGATCTCGCGCGCCGCCTCCCAGGCCACCGCCGGCGTGGCCAGCATCTGCTCGTGGTGCGTGATGATCGCCGGTTCCTTCACGGCGGTCATCCGCTGCCGGCGGCGCGCGTCGCGGGCGAGGTTCATCGCGACCTGCGTGATCCACGCCGAGGGATTGGGGGGGATCCCGCTCATCGACCACACGCGCAGTGCGCGCAGCATCGCCTCCTGCGCGACGTCCTCGGCGAGGGTGAGGTGCTCGACCCCGAGCAGGCGCACCAGCGCGCCGTGCAGCCGGCCGGTCTCGTGGCGGAAGAAATGCTCCACCAGGCCCGAGGGCGTCCGGGCGGCGGCCGGGGCGGGCGCGCCGGCGGGATCCTGGGAATTCTCTCGCAAGGGCGCGACGCGGGTTGGCTCAGTGGCGCACGAGCCCGACGGCGCCGCCGGGCTTGGTGTTCACGCCGAGGTGGCAGTCGGGCGTCATGGGCCGCACCTCGACCACCAGTCCGTATTCAAGTCCCGGATGCCGCCGGGCGATCTCGGTGGCCTCCGCGAGGTCGCGCACCAGCAGTTTCACGTAGCCGCCGATCGCCTCCTTGGTTTCCGGAAACGGGCCATCGGTGACCCGCGTGCCGCCCGGGCCGGCGACCACGCGGGTGGCATCCTCGAGCGGCTGGCCCTCCACCGCCTTGCCCTCGGCCAGCAGTTGCTCGAACCACGCGTTCCAGCGCTGCACCACCTCCTGGCGCTGGGGAGCGGAGAGGTGCCGGTAGTTTTCGGCCCCGGTGTTGCGGAAGAGCAGGAGATAAGGCGAAGGGGCGGGATTCACGGTGGAGGAGGAGGGTGCCTAATTACGACGGACGGATTCCGGGGAAAAGGACACTCTGGCGGGAAAATTACGGAAAAAGGGATCGGAGGTGTCCGAATCGGGTCGTTTCGTTCGTAGCCTCGGGAGACGGGCACTCCGTCCGTGCGCCCGCGAGAAAAACCCAACCTGGAATAACCATATGCCTGCTTACGTAGATGGATTCGTGATCGCCGTGCCCCGCAAGAAGCTGCCCGCCTACCAGAAGCTGGCCAAGGCCGCCTGCAAGGTGTGGCGCGAGCATGGTGCGCTCGACTACAAGGAATGCGTCGGCGACGACCTGAAGACCCAGTTCGGCCTCAGCTTCCCGCAGCTGGCCAAGGTCAAGCCCGGTGAGACCGTCGTGTTCGCCTACATCGTCTACAAGTCGCGCGCCCACCGGGATCGGGTGAACGCCAAGGTCATGAAGGACCCGCGCATGGCCGAGATGTGCAAGCCCGGCGAGGAGCCGTTCGACATGAAGCGGATGAGCTACGGCGGCTTCAAGGTGATCGTTTCCTCCTGATCCCCATGTCGGATGCCGCCGTGCTGCTGGACCGGCTCGACGCCCTGCGGGTCGAGCTGGTCGACCTCGCCTATGTGCTGGAGAGGCGCGGGCGGCGCGACGCCGCGGACCTCGCCCTCGCCGTCGCGGGCCGGGTGGGCGAGTTCCACACCGAGTTCACCGTCGTGCCCGCGGAGCGACGCCGCGCGGCGGCTCCCCGCGCGCGCCGCTGATCCATGTTCACCCGGCCGCATGCTCGTCGTGCTCATCGTGCTCGTGCTGCTCACGATCCTCGTCGCCACCGACCGGGCCGGCGAGCCGTAGGCGGGCCGCTCGCGTCCGCGTCCGCCCGCCCCGCCTCTCGCCGCCGTGTCATCCGCGCTCATGCCGCCCGAACCCGCGCCCGTTGCCGCTGAGCGGGAACTCGTGCTCAGCCGCGACATCGACCTGCCGCGCGAGCGCCTTTTCCGTGCCTGGACGGAACGGCTCGCCGACTGGTGGGCGCCGCGGCCGCTCACCACGCCCGTCTGCCAGGCCGAGGTGCGCGCCGGCGGCCGGTTGCACACCGTGATGCGGGCGCCCGACGGGCGGGAGTTCTCCTGCGGCGGCGTGTTTCTCGAGGTCGTGCCCAACGAGCGGATCGTCTTCACCGACGCGTACCGCGCGGGCTGGCAGCCGAACCCGGACATTTTCTTCACGGCGATCGTCACGTTCGAACCGCTCGCCGGCGAGCGGACCCGCTATACGGCGCGCGCGCTGCATTGGACCGCGGAGGCGCGGGACCGGCATTACGCGATGGGTTTCCACCAGGGCTGGGCGCAGTGCCTGGACCAGCTGGTCGAGCTCGCCGCCGAACTCACTCCGTCCCGCCCGCGCGAAACCGCTTCCCTTTCCTCATGAACAACCCGTCACCCACCGTCCAACCCTACCTGCACCTCGGCGGCCGCTGCGAGGAGGCCCTCGCGTTCTACCAGTCGGCGCTCGGCGCCACCCTCGGCTTGATCATGCGTTTCAAGGAGGCGCCGGATGGGCCGCCGCCCGGCACGCTGCCGCCCAACTGGGGCGAGAAGATCATGCACGGCGAGCTGCGCATCGGAAACAATGTCATCTTCGCCTCGGACGGCTGGGGCGAGCCGTTGCGGTTCGAAGGCTTCACGCTCTCGCTGGCCGTGACGAGCGAGGCCGAGGCGGACCGCTATTTCAACGCGCTCGCGGACGGTGGCAAAGTCACGATGCCGCTGGATCGCACCTTCTGGTCGCCGCGTTTTGGCATGCTGACCGATCGTTTCGGCCTCGGCTGGATGATCAACACGCTGCCGGCGGCTTGAGCCGGGGCGCTTACCGGGAAGATTTGAGGTGGAGCCGCCTGTCCCCAGGCGGCTCACGTGCGATGGATCCATCCCCAGCGGCGTGAGGACTGCAAGCGGCTGACGTTCGACGGCACGCTTCGCAGCGGCTTGAGGACAAGCCGCTCCGCTTTTCCGTGCGGCCGTTATCAGCGGTGACTTGAAGGCCGATGGCGGTGGCTCAGCGATCCGTGGCGGGCCGACCCGGCCAGGTCGCGAGGAAGCGCGCGACGTTTTCCGCCTCCTGCTCGAACAACCGGCTGCGCTGCGCCATGCGTTCCGCGGCCTTGGTGATGTTGGCGTCGGCCGCCGGGAACCGGCGCGCGGGATCGAGCAGGAACGTCCGCAGCCGCTCGAACGCCGCGGGATCGTCGCCCTCGGCGATGCCGATGAGGTTGCCGTAGGCGATGGCGGAGGACCGCTGCTTGATGGTGTCGTGGTGCGCGATCACCCACTCGACGATCCTGCCCCGCCGGCCGGGCTGTCCCGCGAGCGCCTGGGGAATGCGCATGAACTCGGTGGAGTTGAGCGGGCCGTTCAGGGCGTAGTCGAGCGCGCGATCGAACACCGCTTCGTCGCGCACGCCGCCCAGCGCGCCGAGCAGCCGGTTGCGGTGCAGCGGTGATTTTTCCGCCTCGAAGGCGGCGCGCAGCGTCTCCCAGAACGCCGCGTCGGCGTGATAGGCGGCAATCCCCAGCGCGGTGCCGGCCATGACCGGGTCGACGGCGGCCCGGTCCGCGAGGTAACGCGTGGTGAGATCGCGCGCGAAGGCGACGATCGCGGGATCGGCGGACTCGCGGCCGAGCTCGGCAAGCAGCGTCAGACGCAGCGGGCTCGCGTATTCGGGCTCGCCGGCCGCCGGCTGGAGCCCGAGCCGCGCGAGTGCGGGCCGGAGCAACGCGTGGCCGAATGTGTTGAATGCGGGCCGGCGGTCGGCCGGGACCAGGTTGCCGCGCACCGCGCCGAGCTGCGCGGCGACCTTCTGGACGATCTCGGGCTCGGGATCCGCGGCGAACGCGGAGACGAGGGACAGGTAGGCGTCGGCCGCGAGCTGGCCGGCGTTGAGCAGCGCCGCGGCATTGTCGAGCAGTCCGAGGCGTTCGCGCGGCGACAGCGCGGCGGCGTGGCGCACCAGGCGGGCGTTGAGCGCGGGCGCGAGGCTCCAGCGGTAGTAGCCCGCCTCGTCGGCGTTGGGGTGAATCCAGTCCGCCTGCGCGAGTCCCGGCAGCTCGACGCTCATGCTCTCGTCGCGCAGCACCAGCCGCTGCTGCTGCCGGCGGCCGCCCACGGACCACCGGAGCACGACGGGCACCTGCCAACGGCCGGCGCCGGGCGCCACGCCGAGGTTGGCGAACCGCCGCTGCGTGAGCCGGAGGCGGTCGCCACCCTCCGGCGTCACCGTGACGAGCGGCACGCCCGGCGATTCCATGAAGGCGCGGATCAGGCCCGGGATGTCCTCGCCGGTGGCGGCGCCGAACGCCTGCCACAGGTCATCGGCCGTCGTGCTGCCCCACGCGTGCTGCCGGAAATAGCGGCGCATGGCAGTGCGGAAGTTCTCCGGTCCGATCCACGCCTCGATCATCGTCAGGATGGCCTGCCCCTTGTTGTAGGTGAGCTCGTCGACGACCTGCTCCGGATCGTCGCGGGCCTGGAGCCGGCGGCGCACGGGACCGACCGACGGCAGCGCGTCGGTGCGCATCGCGTGGTGCGTGCCGTTGATTTCCGACAGCTCGAGCCGGTACTCGGGATTCGTCTGCATCACGACCTTCGCGGCCATCCACGAGGCGAAGGATTCGTTGAGCCAGAGGTCGTCCCACCAGGCCATCGTCACGAGATCGCCGAACCACATGTGCGCGAGTTCGTGCGCGACGAGCGTCGCCATGCCGCGGCTCGCGCTGAAGCCGGCGCGGCCGGGCTCCGCGAGCACGTAGGTCGAGCGGTACGTGATGAGCCCGGCGTTCTCCATGCCGCCGAACGCGAACTCCGGCACCGCCACCTGGTCGAGCTTCGCATAAGGGTAGGGGATGCCGAAATAATCCTCGAGGGCCGCAAGCAGTCGCGGCGAGATCCGCGCGATGTCGGCGGCGAGTCCGCCCTGTCCCCGCGCCGTGACGATCCGGCCCGGGACTGCGAGGCCGGGGACGTCCACGTATTCGAGCGGCCCGACCGCGAGCGCGACGAGGTACGACGGCATCGGGGGCGTGCGGCCGAAATGCAGGGTCTTCCATTCGCCGGTGCGCGACTCCTGCGCCACCGGCGCATTGGCCACCGCCTCGAGCGCCGCCGGCACGATGAGGTTGAGCTGCCACGGAATCTTGTGGCCGGGCTCGTCCCAGCACGGGAAGGCCTTGCGCGCGTGGTTGGCCTCGAACTGGGTGAAGAGGTACGCGTCGCCCTGGTTGATCGTCTTGTACAAGCCGAGCCCGTTGCGTTCGTAGCGGCCGGAGAACGTCAGTTCGAGCGCGTAGCCGCCCGGCGGCACGTCTTCGCCGGAGGCGAGGCGGACGAGCCCGAGCGTCGTGTCCTCGACCGCCCACGAGAGGCGCGTGGTCCGACCGTCGCGATCGCGCAAAGCCGCCGCCGTGATTTCGGGCCCGAGGGCATGCAGCCGGAACGATCGCACGGGCGCATCCACACGCACGTCGATCCGCGCCGTGCCCGAATAATCGTCGCGGGCGGGATCGAGCTTCAGGCTCACCGCCTGCGCCAGCGGCACGACCTCCGATCCCAGCCGGTCCGGGTCGGGGCGTTCGGCGCTGCGGAGCAGGGTGGCGGACGCGAGGGTCAGGACGAGCGCGGCGCAGCGAGCCGCGCGCGACGGGAGGATCGTCGGGTGCACGGGACAGTGCTCGGCCAAAGGGCGAGCCGATTCAATCCGAGAGTGGCGGCGCGGCCGGAGCGGCTCGCCCTCGAGCTGCCGCGAAATCCGCCGCCGCACGTCAGCCGCCTGGGGACAGGCGGCTCCACCTTCCCGCCGCTTTCAATCGACGTACAGCTCGCACACGGACCACTGGCTGTCGGGCCGGGGCGCGGTGTTGCGAACGATGACGTACCGTCCCTTCGTCCCCGCGGGCAGGTCGATGACGGTCTGGTTGCGTTGTCCCGCTCCGGAAGCGAGGGCATTGCCGGGCTGAGCAGGGTCGTCGGTGACGAACGCCTCGAAGCGTTCCGGGAATTCGCCGCCGCGGCCGGTCTGGTCGAGGATGATCCGGCTGAAGGGCCGGCTGACGCGGAAGTCGGCTTCGATCCATTCCTCGCCGAGCACGGCGGTGTTCCAGCGGGTGGAAGTCTGCTGGTCGACGATGTTGCCGGCGCCGGCGGCTTTCGAAGCGCGAACGGAGGGCGGTCCGGCCAGGTTGGCCGTGACCACCGCGGCGGCATTGCTCGCGGCGGCGGCGAGCGCGGAATCCTCGCGCAGCGGTTCGAGCAGGGCCAGCGCGTCGCGATCGCGGGCGCGGTGCAGCAATCGCACGAGGGCGAGCCGGGACTCCGCGTCCTGGACACGGGCGAGCAGCCGGCCCACGAGGGCCGTGGTCTCCGGCTGCCAGGGTTCCCGGTGGCGTTCGAAGTGACGCAGGAACGCCGTCCGGGCCGCGTCGCGGGCGGCGGGCTGGACGGCTTTCTCCACAACGGTGACGAGCGCGGGCAGGGCGGTGGCGTCGGTCCAGCGGGCGAGCGTCGCCGCCGCCGCCTCAGCCACGCGGGCCTCGTCGCGGATCGCGAGCTGGGCGGCGGTTGCGGCGCTGTCGGCACCACCGAGCCGGCTGAGCAGCGGCATGAGCCGCAGCGCGAGATCGGGGAGGGCGAACTCGATCAGGGCGAGGATCGGGCGGTTGCGCTGGGCGGGATCGGGGTTGCGCAGCGTCACTTTCACGAGGGCGGCGAGGGCGCGGTTCTGCTCGCTGGCGTCCGTCGCTTCGATCGCCCAGTCGAGCAGCGCCTTCTGCTCGGTGGCCGGGGCGAGGTCGCCGAGGGCGGCGACGGCGGCGGCGCGGACGACCGGGCTAGGATCGACGCGTTGCTTGAGCAGGAGCGGCAGGCCCTCGGTCTGATGGCGCAAGGCGAGCTGCTCGAGGAGGACGGCGCGGGCGGCTGGCGCACCGGCTTCCGCGCCCGCGAGCACCGCGGCGTTGATCCCCGGGCCGTTGAGCCGGGCGAGGCTCTGCCGCGCGATCCGGGCGTCGGCGCCTTCGCCCTGGCTGAGACCGGCGAGGAGCGTGACCGTGTCCGGGGTGCCCGGCAGGACTCCCAAGGCGGCGATCGCGGCCGCGCGCACGTCGGCGTCGGCGTGCCGCACCGCGCGCGTGAGGGCGGGCAGCGCACCCGCGCCGTCGCTGCGGCGGGCAAGCGCGGCGACCACGGCGGCCTGGGTGGGCGGATCGAAGTCCGCCAGCCGGCCTGCGAGCGTGGAAACCAGATTGGGCGCCCGCGACGCGGTGATCGCCTCGAGGGCCACGGACTTGAAATCCCAGGTGTTGCCGGCGAGCACCTCGGCGATGCGCGCCGCGGCGGTGCCGGTTTCAAGCTCGAGGGCCAGTCTCAGGGCGGCGGCGCGATGCACCGGGTCGCGGGCGGACTGCTGGAGCTCGTTGAGCAGCAGGAGGGCGGGCGCGACCGGCATGCGGCGGGCGGCGGCGAGCTTGGCGGCGGCAATCGGCGCGGCGCTGGGCTCGGGCGTCGCATGGAGCGCGGCGACGGCGGCGGGGTCGCCGATCTCTCCCAGGGCGGCGGCGGCGGCGGATCGGGTGGGTTCGTCCGGGTCGGACAGCAGCCGGCTGAGCGCTGGCACAGCGGAGCCCTGGCGGCGGCGTCCGATGGAGTCGATCAGGCCGAGCCGCACCCGGCCGGTGGCCGTCGCGAGGGCGGCGACGAAGAGGTCATCCACGGCTTTGTCCGCCACGGGCTCCAGCGCGCTCCGCGCCAGGTCGGAGTCGCGTTCGTCTGCGAGCATGCCGGCGAGCGGCTTGTAGGCGGCCGCCTCAGGCTTGGGCGTGGCGGTGCCGAGGATCCGGCCCAACCGCAGGGCGATGGCCTGGCGAGCGGCGAACGTGAGCTCCGGGTCACGGAGGAGCCCGAGCAGGCTCTGCGTGAGAGCGGCGAGTTTGGCGCCGTCGGTGCCGGCGGCGCCGATCTCCCGGTCGAGCGCGGCGAGCGGCTCCGGATCGCCGGAATAGGTGAGGCTGGCGAGCCCCGCGGGCAGATCCGCCGCGTGCGCCGGGTGGGCAGCGACGAGGGCGAGGAGGATGACGGGAAGGGGGCGGAGCATGGCGGAAAGGTGGAGCAGCCGGTCCCCAGGCTGCTGGATTGTTTCCAGGGAAGGGCGTTGATCGTAGGGGGTGACGGGCAGCCCCGGGGATCGGCTGCTCCACCGGATCAGAGCGGATAGCCGGCGCGGCGGGGGCGGTCGAGGAGGCGGCTGGCGATGGGATCGCCGACGATTTCCTCCCGCTTTGGATCCCAGCGGATCGCCCGGCCGAGTTGCGCGGCGATGACGTTGAGGTGGCAGATCGTGGCGCTGCGGTGGCCGGCCTCGACGTCGCTGATCGGGCGCTGCCGGGTGCGGACGCACTGGAAGAAATCCGAGTGGTGGTTGTCGCTCGCGTAGAGGTGGATCTCCTCGCCGCGCAGCGGCCGGGAGACGAGTTCGGGCGGATCGGACTCGATGCGATCGTCGCGCGACACGCCGAGTTTCCCCTTCCGGCCCTGGAACTCGATCATCTCCTTGAGTCCGTCCTCGTAGCGCTCGACCCGCACGCCGCTGGCGTACACGTGCGTCTGGTACTTGCAGCCCTCGTAGCCGGCCGGGATGAACTCCACCGGGCCGGAGTCGTCCATGCCCAGCGCGTTCTGGATGATGTCGAAATGATGCGCGCCCCAGTCGCCGTTCTTGCGTCCCCCGTACTCGAAGAAGCGCCGCCAGCCCCCACCGTAGTCGCCCTTCACGCGCTGCTCGTTGTAGGGGCGCCAGGGCGTGGGTCCGAGCCAGCGGTCGTAGTCGAAATCGGAGGGCACCGGCTCCTCGGACAGGCGTGGGATCGGCGGGAAGTGTCCGAGGCGGGTGCGGATCAGCGTGAGGTCGCCGAGCCAGCCGTTGCGCACGATCTCGGCGGCCTGGCGAAAGGACTTGTTGGAGCGCTGCTGGGTGCCCGTCTGCAGCACGCGGCCATAGCGCCGCGCGATGTCCACCAGCACGCGCCCTTCGCGCACGGTGAGCGTGAGCGGCTTCTCGCAATAGACATCCTTGCCGGCGAGCATCGCGGCCTTCGCGACCGCGGCGTGCCAGTGGTCGGGCGTGCACACGAAGACGACATCGAGATCCGCGCGCGCGATGAGCTCCTCGTGCCGCGTGTAAACCGCGACGCCCCGCGACGTGCCGCTGTCCTTCGCGGCGCCGTAGGCCTTGTCGATCCGGTCCCGCATCTTCCCGGCCTTGCTCCGCATGACGTCGCACGTGGCGAGGATGCGGCAGTCGTCGCGGCCGGTGAGCGTCCCGACGTGGCTGCTGGCGATGAGACCGTTGCCGACGACGCCGACCGCGAGCTGGTTGCTGGGGGCGTTGCGGCCGAACAGCCGCGCGGGAAAAAAGTTGGGCGCGCATCCGGCGGCGAGAATGCCGGCGAGGCCGCCCTGGAGGAACGAACGGCGGCTGAGCGGAGCGGAGGCCGGGGGCGGAGGGCGGGACGGCGCGGGCATGGTGAACAACGCCTACGCCGAACGCCCGGATTGCCCAGAAAATTCACCCCGGGCGGCGGCGGGGCGGAGTCTTTGCACTTGGTTCGCGCGCGGGGGCGCCCTTTTCTCGGTGGAATGACACCGTGTCTCTTTTCCGTTAGCTACGCCGGGTTCTGGGGCCAGGATTCCCTGGACCTCGCCGGCTTCATCCGCCGCGCGGGCGCACTGGGCTATGCCGCCGTCATGATCGCGGGCAAACGCCCCCACCTCTCGCCGCTGGACGCGGGGGATGACGCGGTGAAGGCCGTGCGCGACGCGCTCGGCGAGGCGAAGGTCAAGTGCGCGGCGCTTGCGGCCTATACCAACCTGTCGCAGCCGACGCTCGTCGGTTGCGAGGTGCCGCTGGTGGAGTTCCAGGTCGCGTACGTGGAGTCGCTGGCCCGGATCGCGGCGCAGCTCGAGGCGCGGATCGTGCGGATCTTCACCGCCTATGAGATCGAGGGCCAGGACCCGCAGGCGCAGTGGCGCCGCTGCGTCGCGGCGATCCGGGAGATGTGCGACCGTGCGGCGGACCATGGCGTGACCATCGCGATCCAGAATCACCACGACGTCGGCCTGCACACCGGCGCGCTGCTGGAGATGCTGGCCGACATCGACCGCGCCAACTGCAAGCTCGGCTTCGACGCGTGGTCGCCGGCGCTGCGGGGCGAGGCGCTCTACGAAGCCGCGAAGCAGGCCGCGCCGCACACCATCCTCACCACCAACGCCGACTACATCAAGGTGCCCCGGCACCGCTACCGCCCCGAGCTCGTGAACTACGAGCGGCAGCCGGTCGACTGGGTGCGCGCGGTGCCGTTCGGCACGGGGTTCATCGACTACGCCTCGTTTTTCCGTGGCCTGCGCGACGGCGGGTTCGACGGCACGGCGGTCTTCGAAATGTGCTCCCCGCTGCGCGGCGGCGGCGCGATGGACAACCTCGATGCCTGCGCGCGCACGTACCTGAAGTGGATGCAGGGCCACGGGTTTCTCGGCGCCGCCTGAGCCCGGCGCCGGGCCGGGGCCCATCGCGCATTTGACTCCGCCGCCGACCCGAACTGGATTTTACGCGGCATGTTCAACCCCTGGACCCTCGCGCGCCCTGTCCTTTTCGCCGCCTTCCTGGCGGGTGGGACGCAGGCGGCGGAGAAGATCGATTTCAACCGCCAGATCCTGCCGATCCTGTCGGACGCGTGTTTTCACTGCCACGGTCCCGACCCCGAGACCCGCGAAGCCAGGCTGCGGCTCGACCAGCGCGACGGGTTGTTCCGGACCCGCGAGGGCGTGACGGTCGTCGCGCCCGGGCAGCCCGACGCAAGCGAGCTCATCCTGCGTATCACGAGTCCGCACGAGGATGAGGTGATGCCACCGCGCAAGGTCGCGCGGCAGCTCAAGCCCGCGGAGATCGACCTGCTGAAACGCTGGGTGGCCGGCGGAGCGCCGTGGGGCGCGCACTGGGCGTTTTCGCCGCCGCAGCGCCCGGCGGTGCCGGTGCCGGCCGACCCGCAGCTCGCGGCGCGTGTGAGCAATCCGGTCGACGCCTTCATCTTCGCCCGGCTCGAGCGGGAGAAACTCGCGCCCGCCGCCGAGGCTCCACCGGAGACCCTGCTGCGCCGGGTGACGCTCGAGCTGACGGGACTGCCGCCGACGCCGGCGGAGCTGGATGCGTTCGCCGCGGACCGTTCGCCCGACGCCTACGAGCGCGTCGTCGACCGGCTGCTCGCCTCGCCGCGCTATGGCGAGCGCTGGGCGTGGGACTGGCTCGATCTCGCGCGCTTCGCCGACACCAACGGCTTCCAGGGCGATCCCGAGCGCACGATGTGGCCCTGGCGCGACTGGGTGGTGAACGCGCTCAACGCGAACATGCCCTTCGACCGGTTCACGATCGAGCAGCTCGCCGGCGACCTGCTGCCCGGCGCCACCACGGAGCAGAAGCTCGCGAGCGGGTTTCACCGCAACAACATGTTCAACGGCGAGGGCGGGCGCATCCCGGAGGAAACCCGGGTGGAGAACGTGTTCGACCGCGTCGAGACCACCGCGACCGTCTGGCTCGGGCTCACGTTCACCTGCGCGCGCTGCCACGACCACAAGTATGATCCGATCGCGCAGCAGGATTACTATGCGCTCTTCGACATCTTCAACCAGCTCTCCGAGACCGGCCGCAACCAGGGCGGCGGCCAGGTGCCGCCGGTGATGGACCTGTCGACGCCCGCGGAGCAGGAGCGGGTGAAGCGGGCGAACGCGAAGCTCGATGCGCTCGCGCGGCGCGTGGATGCGTTCGAGCTGAAGAAGTTTCCGCGGCCCGAGGGCCGGCCGGTCGCCGACTCCCCGGACGCGATCAAGCTGCCCGGCAACCTCTACGCCACCCACGCGAAGGTGGAGCCCCGCCGCCGGAACATCAACGGCCTGCTCGAGGCGCTGCCGCATTTCCAGGCGACGGATCCGGATCCTGAATACGCGAAGCTCCTCGAGGAGCACATCGCCGCCGTGCGCGAGCGGGACAACGCCACCGCGCGGATCACGCGCGTGATGATCATGGACGAGCTGAAGGAGCGGCGGGAGACCTTCGTGCTCACGCGCGGCAGCTACGAGCACAAGACCGACCAAAAGGTCGTCGGCGCGATCCCCGCGCTGTTCCGCGGGGCCGCGGAGGCGGGGGGCGCGCGCGCCCGCCCCGCGCACGGAAAGATCGCCGGCCCGTCGGGGGCGGACTCCCCGCCCGCCGCCGCGCCGGGGGAGCCGCGCCTCAACCGCCTCGATCTTGCCCGCTGGCTGGTGTCGCCGGGCAACCCGCTCGCCGCGCGCGTGACGGTGAACCGGGCCTGGCAGGCGTTCTTCGGCACGGGTTTCGTGAAGACGGCGGAGGATTTCGGCGTCCAGAGCGAGCCGCCGTCGCATCCGGAGCTGCTCGACTGGCTCGCGACGGAGTTCGTCGCCCGCGGCTGGGACCTCAAGGCGCTGCACCGGCTGATCGTCACGAGCGCGACGTACCGGCAATCTTCGCGGGTGACGCCGGAGCTGCTCGAACGCGACCCGGACAACCGCCTGCTCGCGCGCGGGCCCCGGCACCGCATGCCGTCGTGGATGCTCCGCGACCAGGCGCTCGCCGCCGCCGGCCTGCTGCACGAGCAGCGCGGCGGCCCGGCGGTGAAACCCTACCAGCCCGCGGGGATATGGGAGGAGGCCACGTTCGGCAAGAAGACCTACCAGCAGGACCACGGCGACGCGCTGTATCGACGGAGCCTGTACGTCTTCTGGCGGCGGATCGTCGGCCCCACCACGTTCTTCGACGCCGGCGCGCGCCAGGTCTGCACCGTCAAGGTGGCGCGGACGAACACGCCGCTGCATGCCCTCGTGACCCTCAACGACCCCGCGTACGTCGAGGCCGCGCGCGTGCTCGCGCAGGGCGCGCTGGCGACCGCGACGGACGATTCGGGCCGGGTGGACCAGGTGTTCCGGCTCGTGACCGCGCGCCGCCCCTCGGCGGCGGAGCGCGACATCCTGCTCCGGCGGCTCGCGACGCTGCGGGGCCAGTTTGCCGCCGATCCGAAGGCGGCGTTGCAGCTCGCCTCCACCGGCGAGGCGCCTCGGCCCGGGTCCCTCGATCCGGTCGAGCACGCGGCGTGGACCGCGCTCTGCTCGCTCCTCCTCAACCTCGACGAGACCCTCTCGCGCGAATGAACGCCGCCGCCCTCCCTCCCGTCCCGTCCGCCGCCCCGCGCGCGGCGCATCAACCCTCGCGGCATGGGGACACCCCGCGCCACCCCGGATGACCATGGACCCGATCCTCGAAGGCAGGCAGTTGCACACCCGGCGCCAGTTCTTTGGCCGCTCCGTGCTGGGCCTCGGCACGGCCGCGCTGGCGTCGCTGCTCGGCCGCGATGCGTTCGGCGCCGGTCTGCTGACCGCCGGCCGGAAGGGCGTGCCGGGCCTGCCGCATCTGCCGCACTTCGCGCCCAAGGTGAAGCGCGTGATCTACCTGTTTCAGAATGGCGCGCCGTCGCACGTCGATCTCTTCGATTACAAGCCGATGCTCCGCCAGTGGCATGGCCGGCAGATTCCGGACGAGGTGGTGGGTGGGAAGCGCTTCTCGACCATGACCGGCACACAGACGGAGCGGCCGGTGCTGGGCGAGATCACGCAGTTCCGCCAGCACGGCCGCAGCGGCGCGTGGGTGTCCAGCTTCCTGCCGAAGACGGCGGAGATCGCCGACGACCTGTGCTTCGTGAAGTCGATGTACACCGAGGCGGTGAACCACGCGCCGGGGATCACGTTCTTCCTCACCGGGAGCGAGATGGCGGGCCGCCCGTCGCTCGGCGCCTGGCTGAGCTACGGACTGGGCAGCGAGACCGAGGACCTGCCGGCGTTCGTGGTCATGACCTCGCGCGACAAGGAGGCGAGCTGCGGGCAGATCTTCTACGATTTCTACTGGGGCAGCGGCTTCCTTCCCACCAAGTACCAGGGCGTGGCCTTCCGTGGCAGCGGCGATCCGGTGCTCTACCTGTCCAATCCCGCCGGGATGAGCCGCGAAGTGCGGCGCGGCATGCTGGACGATCTCGCCCACCTCAATGCGATCAAGCGGGAGGAGTTCGGCGACCCGGAGATCGCGACGAGGATCGCTCAGTACGAGATGGCGTATCGCATGCAGACCAGCGTGCCGGAGCTCACCGACCTGTCCCGCGAGCCCGAGTCGGTGCTGGCGATGTACGGGCCCGACGTGAAGCGGCAGGGCACGTACGCCTACAACTGCCTCATGGCCCGCCGGCTCGCCGAGCGCGGCGTGCGCTTCGTGCAGGTCATGCATGCCGGCTGGGACCAGCACCGGAATCTGAATACGCAGCTCAAGATCCAGTGCGAGGACACCGATGCGCCGTCCGCCGCGCTGGTGAAGGACCTCAAGCAGCGCGGGCTGCTCGAGGACACGCTCGTCATCTGGGGCGGCGAGTTCGGACGCACGCCGTTCCTCCAGGGCAAGATCGACGAGGTGAAGCAGTGGGGCCGCGACCACCATCCCTACGGTTTCTCGCTCTGGATGGCCGGCGCGGGCGTGAAGCCGGGTTTCAGCTACGGCGCGACCGACGAGTTCGGCTTCAACGCGGTCGAGAACCGCGTGCACGTGCACGATTTCCAGGCCACGATCCTGCACCTGCTCGGGCTCAACCACGAGCAGCTCACGTTCAAGTTCCAGGGGCGCAATTTCCGGCTGACCGACGTGCATGGCCACGTGGTGAAGCCGATCCTGGCGTGAGGCTCCGATGCGCGAGCGCGATCGATCTTTGAGCCCACGGAATACACGGAGGACACGGAAGTGCCCTCGGCGCCTGTTTGCGTGTGGTCCGTGGACCTCGCTTGTCCGCGCGGTCATCGGCCTGCTGCTCGGACTCAGCGCCTTCGCCTCGACCCAGGCCGTGGAATTCAACACCCACATCCGGCCGATCCTGATGCAGCACTGCACCTCGTGCCACGGCGGGGTGAAGGCGGCGGGCGACGTGTCGCTCGTCTACCGCGACGCCGTCGAGGCGGTCGGCAAGAAGTCCGGCCGCCGCATCATCGTGCCCGGCCGCCCGGAGGAGTCGGAGCTGATCGCCCGTATCACCTCGACGGATGCCGAGCGCCGGATGCCGCCCGCCGACCACGCTCCCGCTCTCGCCCCGGAGAAGGTGGCACTGCTGCGGCAGTGGATCCAGGAGGGCGCGCGGTGGCAGGATCACTGGGCTTTCACGCCGCCGGTCGCACCGGCCCTGCCGCTCGTGGCGCCGCCGCGCGCGAGCGACCGCCGCGGGCCGATCGACGCCTTCGTTTTGGAGCGGCTGGCGCGCGAGGGCCTCGCGCCGCTGCCGGAGGCTCCGCGTCCGGCCCTCCTGCGGCGGGTGTCGTTCGATCTCACCGGGCTGCCGCCGACCCCGGAGGAGACGGCGGCGTTTGTCGCGGACGCCTCGCCCTCGGCGTACGAGCGCCAGGTCGACCGGCTGCTGGCCTCGCCGCACTTCGGCGAGCGCTGGGCCAGCCTGTGGCTCGACCTCGCGCGCTACGCCGACACCAAGGGGTACGAGAAGGATACCGAGCGCCAGGTGTGGCCGTATCGCGACTGGCTCGTGCAGGCCTTCAACCGCAACCTGCCGTACGACCGCTTCGTGATCGAACAACTGGCGGGCGATCTTCTCCCGGGCGCGACGCTCGACCAGCGCCTCGCGACCGCCTTCAACCGGCTCACGCAGGTGAACGACGAGGGCGGCACCGACGACGAGGAGTACCGCATCGCGGCGGTGCTCGATCGCGTGGGCACCACCTGGGCGGCGACGAGCGCCGTCACGATGAACTGCGTGCAGTGCCACTCGCACCCGTACGAGCCGATCCGGCACCGCGAGTTCTACCAGTTCCTCGCCTACTTCAATGCGTCCGCCGACGCCGATCTGCCGAGCGACCATCCGACTCTCCGCATTGCGGAGGCGCCAGACCGGCGCGCCGCGGCCTGGGCGCTGCAGCAGGAGATCGACCGGCTGCGGCGCGACGTCGTGGCGGCCGGACGCGACGCGGCGGAGGCGACCCGCTGGCAGCCGGTGCCCGTGGCGGCGGCCACGGCCACGCCCGCGGTGGAGTTCCGGCTCGCCGGCGGGGAACTCGCCGCGGCTGGCACCGTGGCGTCGAACGCCCGCTACGAAGTCACGCTCGCCGTCCCCGCCGGCAGCGAGCCGCTGACCGCGCTGCGCTTCGAGGTGCCGCCCGACGATCCGGAGAAGGCGCGCCACACGCCGGAGCGCGGGTTCATCGTGATGGGGCTGGATCTCGCGGTCGTCGCGCCCGACGGGGCGGCCACGCCCGTCGCGGTGGGTCGCTACTTTCCGGATACGGAGAACTTCACCACGCGATTCACGCGCGCGGTGCCGCGGCCCTCTTCCGGCCCGTCCGAGGGCCCGCCGCCGGCCAAGGCCAGGGGGAAGGCGAAGCAGGCGCCGGAGGAACAGCGCGACGTGACCTTGGAGTTTCATTTCGCGGCCAACCCGACCCTGCAGGCGCCGCGGTGGATCGTCGCCGCGCTGCGGGAGCCGTTGTTGGTGCCGGCCGGCTCCAGCCTGCGCGTCACCGTGCGGCACCAGCGCGACATCACGTCCAAGCCGGCGCCCGTCCGCCGGCTGCGGGTCGCCGGCAGCGGCGATGTGCGCTGGACGGCGCTCGGCGGCGACGCGGCGCTGGCCGCGAAGGTCGCGCGCGTGAGCGAGGCGATCGCGGAGCTCGCGAGGATTCCGGGGGCCGACGTGCCGGTCATGGCCGACCTGCCGGCGGCGGAAGGGCGGGAGACGCGGCTGTTCGCCCGCGGCAACTTCATGGACAAGACCGGGCCCGCGCTGGCGCCGGGCATGCCGGCGCTGTTCCCGCCGGTGCCGGCCGGGCGGCCGGCGAACCGGCTCACGATGGCGGAGTGGTTTTTCCAGCCCGGGCAGCCGCTGACGGCGCGGGTGGCGGTGAACCGTTTCTGGGAGCAGCTCTTTGGCGCGGGGATCGTCGCGACGCTCGAGGACTTCGGCAGCGTGGGCGAGCCGCCGAGCCACCCCGCGTTGCTCGACTGGCTCGCGCTGCGTTTCGAACGGGACCTCCGCTGGGACATGAAGGCCCTGCTGCGCGAGATCGTGTTGAGCGCGACCTACCGGCGGGAGGCGCGCCTCACGCCGGAACTTCTGGAACGCGACCCGGCCAACCGGCTGCTGGCGCGGGGCCCGCGGCAGCGGCTGACGGCGGAGATGGTGCGCGACCAGGCGCTGGCGGCGAGCGGCCTGCTGAGCCGCAAGCTGGGTGGTCCACCGGTGATGCCGCCGCAGCCTGCGGGGGTGTGGCAGACCGTCTACAACAGCCGGGAGTGGGTGGAGGCGTCGGGCGCGGACCGGTATCGCCGCGCCGTTTACACCTATTGGAAACGATCGGCGGCCTATCCGGGCTTCCTGACCTTCGACCTGCCGGTGCGCGACCTCTGCACGGCGCGGCGCAGCCCGACCAACACGCCGTTGCAGGCGTTGGTGACGCTCAACGACGTCGTCTACCACGAGGCCGCGGAGGCCCTCGCCGGGCGCGCCGGCCGTGAGGCGGGCGAGGGCGGCGTCGCGACGCCCGATGCCACGATCGCGCGCGCCTTCGAGCTCGTGGTGTCGCGCGCGCCGACCGCCGTCGAGGCCGCCCGGCTGCGCCGGCTTTACGACGAGGCGTTCGCGGCGGCCGCGGCCTTGCCGGCACCGGAGACGGCCGATGGCGCTGCGGTGCCTGCCACCCGCCTGGCGCCGCCGGCGCGGGCGATGCGCGACGTGGCGGTGGCCATCCTCAACCTCGACGCCAGCTTCGTGCGCTGACGCCACCCGGAGACCCGACCCATGCGCGACCTCGACGGCTTGAAACGCGAGCTTGAACACACCCGGCTCACCGCGGTGACGCGCCGGCACTTCCTGCGTCATTGCGGGACGGGGCTGGGCGCGCTCTGGCTGGCGACGACGGCGGGCGCGGTGGACCGCCTGGGTTTCGCCCGGGCGCCGGCCGAGCCGCTGGCGCCGCTGCCGCCGCAGTTCCCGGCGAAGGCGAAACGCGTGATCTACCTGCACATGGCGGGCGCGCCGAGCCAGCTCGAGCTCTTCGACTACAAGCCGGTGCTGGCGCGGCTCGACGGGCAGGACTGCCCGCCGTCGTTTCTCGAAGGCAAGCGCTTCGCCTTCATCTCGGGCGTGCCGAAGATGCTCGGTCCGCAGTTTCCGTTTCACCCGTCTGGCCAGGCGGGGGCGTGGATTTCGGACCGGCTGCCGCACTTCGAGCGGCATATCGACGACGTGTGCTTCGTGCGCTCGATGCGGACCGATGAATTCAACCACGCCCCCGCGCAATTGATGCTGCACACCGGCTCGCCGCGCTTTGGCCACCCGTCGCTGGGCTCGTGGGTGACGTACGGCCTTGGCACCGAGAATCAGAATCTGCCGGGTTACATCGTGCTCGTGTCCGGGGGCAAGACCCCGGACGGCGGCAAGTCGCTCTGGGGTTCCGGCTTCCTGCCGAGCGTCTATCAGGGCGTGCAATGCCGCGCGCAGGGCGATCCGGTGCTGTTCCTCTCCAACCCGGCGGACGTCTCCCGGCCGGAGCGCCGGCGCGTGCTCGACGCCATTGGCGACATCAACCGGGAGCAGCACGCCCGTCATGGCGATCCCGAGACGCTCACCCGCATCGCGCAATACGAGCTGGCGTTTCGCATGCAGGTCAGCGCGAGCGAGGCGATGGACCTCAGCCGCGAAACCGCCGCGGTGCACGCGCGGTACGGCACCCAGCCGGGCGCGGAGAGCTTCGCCAACAACTGCCTGCTGGCTCGGCGGCTGGCGGAGCGTGGCGTGCGTTTCATCCAGCTTTATCACTGGGGCTGGGACAGCCACGGGGCGAGCGAGTCGGAGGCGCTGACCACCGGGTTTCCGAAACGCTGCCTCGAGGTCGACCAGCCGATCGGCGCGCTGCTGTCGGATCTCAAGGAGCGAGGGCTGCTCGAGGAGACGCTCGTGATCTGGGGAGGGGAGTTCGGCCGGACGCCGATGCGCGAGAATCGCAACGGCCAGGAAATGAAGTTCGTCGGCCGCGATCACCATCCGGGCGCGTTCACCGTCTGGCTCGCGGGCGGAGGCGTGAAGCCGGGGTTCAGCTACGGGGCGACTGACGAAATGGGCTACAATATCGTCGAGAATCCCGTCGAGGTCCGCGACCTGCAGGCGACGATCATCCGGCTATTGGGCTTCGACCATCACAAGTTGAGCCTGCCGTTCCAGGGGCTCGACCAGAAGATCACCGGCGTGAAGCCGACCCGGATCGTGCGCGAAATCATCGCATGAGGCGGCGCACGATCTCGTTGCTGCTGGCGATGCTCCCCGGCGGAGCCGGGGCCGCGGCCGCACCGTCGCCGGCGGTGACGGCGTACGAGGGGTTCGTCGCGCCGATCCTGCGCGCGCGCTGTGTCGAGTGCCACGGCCCGGACAAGCAGAAGGCCCGTCTCGCCCTGCACACCTGGGAAGCGCTGGTCCGGGGCAGCGACGCGGGACCGGTGATCGCCGCGGGGCGTCCGGATGAGAGCGTGCTGGTGCAGCGGCTCAAGCTGCCGCTCGACGATGAGGAACACATGCCGCCTTCGGATCACCCGCAGCCGGCCGCCGCCGAGATCGCGCTGCTGGAACGCTGGATCGCCCAGGGCGGGACGCGCGAGGCGAGGGTGACGGAGTTGAATCTACCCCCTGATCTGCTGGCGGCCCTGGGACAGCTTTCGGGCCGTCTCGCCGCCTTGCGGCCGGCGGGCGCCCCGGAGGCACGCTGGGAATTGGATGACGCGGCGGTCTCCGCAGCGCGGGCGCCCGTCGCCAGCGTGGTGGCGGCGCTTCAGCGGCGGTTCCCGGGGGCGCTTCTTTATGAGTCCCGGACCGGCACGGCGCTTCATTTCACCACGGCCGGGCTGGGCGCGGAGTTTGGCGATGCAGAGCTGTCACTACTTGAGCCGCTGCGGGAGCACGTCGTGGTCCTGGATCTTTCCCGGTCGGGAGTGACGGACGCTTCCGCGGGGCTGCTCGGCCGTTTTCGCGCCCTGCGAACGTTGCGCGCGGCCTTCACCCGGCTCGGAGATCCGACGGTGGCGGCCCTCGTCGGGCTGCCGGCACTGGAGCATCTCACGCTGCATGCCTCGGGCGTCACATCCGCGAGCGTCCCCAATCTCCGCCAACTGCCCCGGCTGCGCACCCTGCGCCTGGGCGAGACCGCCGCTGAGGGCGCTGCGCGAGTGGCAGGCCTGCCGCTGGGTCCTCCGCCGGATCCTGCCCTCCCGGCTCCCGCGCCGAACGCAAATCCCTGACATTGCCGGCAACGGCCGGACAGCTGCGCCTGCCAGCCGGGCACTGGGGGGTAATTACCCGAAAATTGGGTGGCGGCGCGGAATTTCATTGGTGGAAAAGGCCGCGCAGGACTCTTTTTTCCGCCGTGGTAACTGCCGGAATACCCGGATCGTCACCGCGGTATCGCCCCGCAAGAGCCGGGTGAGCTCCCTTTTTGAAAACGATTTCTCATCAAGTCTCCGGAGTTTTCCCTAGGTTTGATTGCGGCCATCTCCGAGCGGGCAAGAATTGTGTCTTGAGCTTAGGGCCCTTTCCTCAGATCAGTGAACCGAGTCCGAGGTCCCGCCTTTCGCTTCTAGGTGTTACCACCTCGTAACGCCGGTTCACTCGCAAACCTGATAGAATCAAACGTCCGCACCGCCTCCTCCTGATGATGCACGCCCTCGGCCACTCGGCTTCCCGCAACGACGCCCTTCCAGGCTGGAAGCGAGGGTTGGATATCGTCTGTTGTCTCGCGGCGCTCCCGTTCCTGGGCGTCGCCGCTTGCTGGGCGGCGGTGATCACGTCGGTGACGTCGCCGGGACCGATCCTCTTCCGGCAGGAGCGGGTGGGATACCGGGGACGAAAGTTCCACCTCTTCAAGTTCCGGACGATGCATGTGAGCGCCAACACCGCGTCGCATCGGGCCCATTTCACCGAGCTGATGAAGGCCAACACCCCCATGCAGAAGCTGGACCAGCGGGGTGACAGCCGGCTGATTCCGGGCGGTTGGATCCTGCGGGCGACGGGCCTGGACGAGCTGCCGCAGATCATCAATGTGCTGCGAGGCGAGATGAGCATCGTCGGACCGCGGCCGTGCATTCCGTACGAGTACGAATGCTACACCGAAGCCCAGCGGGAGCGCCTGGAAAGCATGCCGGGGCTCACCGGGCTCTGGCAGGTTTCTGGAAAGAACCGGACGACGTTCGACGAGATGATTCGGCTGGACGTCGCGTATGCCTCACGGCGGACCCTGTGGTCGGATCTTTCGATCATCGTGCGTACGCCCGCGGCCCTGGCTTCGCAGGTCCTCGACACCCGGCGGGCCCGGCGTGAGGCCCCCCCGGCATCCCCGGTGCAGCCCGCGACTTCGGAAGTCGTTTCCAAGACCTTTGCCGCCAAGAGCCAGAACGTGATTGTCGATTCACCCGAGCCCCGCCCCGCTTACATGGCGCGTCGCGTGACCGAGCCTTTCGTCACGTCGACCAAGCTCGAGGCGCAGTCCGGCGGGAAACGCCGCGGCGACCGTTCGGGCTCCGTGGCCTGAGCCAGCCGCTCCCGTGGGTGGAGCCACCTGTCCCCAGGCGGCTGACATACGACCGACCCGTCCGCAGGCGCTCGAGGGCTCCTTGGACCGAAGACAAGGGACGCGCCGCTCCACCGTAGGTACGGCCGTTTTCCATCGGTGATATGAACGCGGACGGCGAGATTGGCTGAGCGGCCTGCGGTTCGGGGAGGGCACACCCAGTCCTTAGGGGCGGGCTCCAAAGAGCTGGCCACGGGGCGGCGCTGGAAGCGATCGCGGGTTGCCTGTCTGCCCGGGGCGCGAAGACTCGCGATCACCCCTCCCCATGAATGCATCGCGCAGGCGTTTTCTCCAGCTGGCCGGCGTGGCTGGCACCGGCTGGCTCGTTTCCCGCCCGGCGTTCGGGCAACGTTCCAATCTCGCCGGGGCCAAAGTCACGGTCGCGCACGCGATCGCGCGCCTGGCCGACCGTACCGAGGTGGCGACGCCGTACTGGCGGATCGAGAGCGGACGTTCCGGGCCGTCGTTCGGCCTGATCGCGGCCCAGCACGGGAACGAGGTCATCGGCTCCGAGGTGGCCCGGCGTTTTGGCGAAGTGTGCGCCCGCGAGCTGCAGGCCGGCACCGTGTGGCTGATCCCCATGGCCAACCTGCTCGCGGCCCGCGCTCGCCGGCACTCGTTCGACCTGGGCCCCGAGCAGAACAACCGGATGCATCCGACCAAGCGGAACAACATGCAGCGGACCTGGCCGGGAAATCCGGAGGGGAATCCCACCGAGCGCATCGCCCATGCGCTGGACGAGGCGGTGATCCGCCACTGCACCCATCTGGTGGACATGCATTGCTGGCAGCATGTCACCGCGGCCGAGACTCTGGCCGTCGAGGACCACGCCGCATCGCTGGCGATGGCCGACGTGACGACGACGCGTTTCGTGAGCCGCAGCCGGGCCAACGTGCCGGCGCAGGGGGCGATGATGGTCGCCCAGCTGCTCCAGCAGCGGAAGCAGGCCTCGATGGTGATGGAACTCTCGGGCCAGTTCTCGATGCCGGAGCGCCAGGTGCAGATGGGGCTTACCTCGATGGTCAACCTCGCCCGGCATCTGGGGCTGCTGCGGGGCCAGCCGGAACACGTGCCCACGCCGCGCGTGGTGCGGGTGAAGGAAAAGTCCCATGAGGTGCGCGCCCTCGCGACGGGCATGTTCGTTCCCGCGCGGCGCGGTGACGGTGACGGCGCCCTGGGCCCGGAGGACTGGGTGGAAAAGGGCCAGCCCCTCGGCCACATCATTCGCGAGACGGACCTCGTCACGGTACCTCACGTGGCGCCGGTGGCGGGCTACCTTTGGCAGTTCGGGCTTTGCCACTGGACGCAGTGCGACGCCAGCCTGCCCGCCCTGCACCCTTACACCGAGGAGAAGGAGTTGCTCGCGACCGTCGTGACCGTGTAGGCCGGCGGCGGACGCGCGGACTCCCGCCCCTCCGTCCTACTTGATTTTCGAGAAGTCGACCGGCTTCAGGTAAACGGAAGTGACCTTCGCGGTGAGCTTGCCGTTCTTCTCGGACTCCGTGCGCGCCTTCATCCAGCCGGAATCCTCCCGAAACGCCTTCCATGAGGCGGCAGCCGCATCCGGACCGGCGTGGGCGATGAAATAGATCAACGTCGAACCGGCGCCCTTGTCGGCGTCGGTCGGGTGGAAGTAGCCGAGATTCGTGATGCCGTGCTTCGCAAACAGTCCCAGGGTGTGATTCCGGAATCGCGCATCGAGCTCGGCCAGTTTGCCCGGAGGCGCAACGTACGTGCGCAATTCGAAGAGCCGCGGGGCGCCCTTCCCGTTGCCGGCCGTCATCATCTTCGAGAAGTCCGTCGGCGACAGGAAGACCGACTCGACCTTCGCGACGATCTTCCCGCTCTCCTCGCTCTGGTTGCGCGCGGCCTGCCACTGCGGATCGGAACCGAACGCCTTCCACGACGCCTTGGCGGCCTCCCGGCTCCGATGCTCGAGCAGATAGATCAGCGTCACGTCCGCTCCATCCTTGGCATCGGCCGGCCGCCAGTACCCGACATTCACCATCCCGTGTTTCTCGAACAGTTTCAGGGTGTGGTCGCGGAAGCGCGCCAGCAGGGCATCGAGGCGTCCCGGGTGGGTGGTGTAGGTCCGGAGTTCGTAGACGGGATCCGAGGCGGAGGCGGCGAGCGCCGCCGGAGCGGCGGCGAGCAGCCCGAGAAGGGCGAGGAGGAGGCGGGGGAACGAGTGCATGGGGGGAAAGCGGGCGGAGACTGGGCGCGAGCGCCGGAGAGTCAACGCCTGCCAGGCCGCGCTCCGGGCCGTCCGGGGCGGCAGGCGCGCTCAGGGTGCGGGTGCCGGTCGAATGCCGTGGCGGACCAGAAACGCGACCACGAGGTCCAGCCTCGCCTCATCATAAAACGCCTTCCCGCCGTGCGCCGCGCCGTGCACGGGCACGAACTGCACCGGCCGGCCGGCCGCCTGATAGGCGCCAAGAAACTCCAGGGATTGTGCCACGGGCATCTGCGGATCCTGGTCCCCGTGCAGCAGGAGCAGCGGCGGGTCGTCGCGATCGACGTGCGCCACCG
>ERZ761602.2064-NODE-2064-length-33310-cov-5.801654_pt1 | contig 33310 bp, 24 predicted proteins | sample MGYA00512165_ERZ761602 | MGnify/ENA primary metagenome ERZ761602 (study PRJEB28899, sample SAMN02445085) | bioreactor sludge metagenome | biome: EBPR sludge; isolation source: Thorneside wastewater treatment plant | place: Australia: Brisbane, Thorneside...
GCCTCGCCGGCGTGGTCGCGCTCCGACGTCGGCGTCAGTCGAGCGCGCGCCGCAATCGCTCGAGCGAGCTCGGCTCGACGCCCTGAGCGCGGGCCTCGGCGATCGACTGATCGAGCATGAGCCGAGTCTGCGCGCCGACCTTGAGGAAGTGCGCCCGGAAGAAGCCCTCGACGTCGAAGGGCGCGAAGACGCGAGCGAGCGAGACGCCCAGGCCCAGGAGCCAGGGCCGCAGGGCGAAGCGTGAAAGAGGAGGCGGCGAGCCCGAGGCGCGGGCCGCCGCCTCGATCGCTTCGAGCGCCGCGCTCGCGGCGAGCGCCTTCGCGTCGGTGCTCCGGAAGCGCGCGAAGGACCACCCCACGCTCTCGAGCGCTGCGACGAGCGGCATGAGGGTCGCCGACGCGAAGGCCTGGCCGGGCCCGACGTCGGGCGAGCGCCTCGCCGGCGCGCCTCCTCGGCGAAGCGCGAACACGGCCGCTGCGGCACGCGCTCCGCTGAGCTGGGTCGGCCCGAGCGGCGGGAAGAAGTACGCGACACCCTCGGCGGCCCTGCGCTCGCGCTGCTCCTGCGAGCCCTCCATCGGCGCCCACCACGAGGCCATGCCGATCATGCCGGCCACCAGGCGCTCGGGCGCGACGAGGGCCGAGAGCTTCTCGAGCACGCCTTGTCCCGGCTGCAGGCTCACGATCGTCGCGTCGCCGCTCGCGCGCAGGAGCTCCGCGAGCGCGGGGTCGTCGAGCGAGGTCGTCGGCACCGTGAGCCAGATCTGATCGAAGCCCGCCGCGAGCTCGGGCGCCTCGCCGGCGATGGCCACGCCGCTCGGTACGAAGCGCGCGCGCTTCCTCCCTCCGAACGTGCTCACGCGCGTGAGCACGTAGCCCGCTCGGGCCGCCGCTGCGTGCTTCGCGCGCACCCAGACCCAGACCTCCGCGCCACCCTGGGCGAGGTGGTGCGCATAGACCTGCCCGACGGCGCCCGCGCCGACGACGAGCACACGCGGCGCTCCTGCTCTCTGCTTGGTGCCGCTCAAGAGGCGCGTATCCTGCTGGTGATGCGCTCCCGTGTCGACCTCCGAACGTGCCCCTCGCGCTGTGCGCTCGCCGCCGCGCTCTCGGGGCTCGTCGCCTGCGCGGGCGACCCACCGGCGCCGGGCTTCGAGCAGGTCGGCGGCGCCGATGGCGCGGGCGGTGCTCTGACGGACCCGTCCTCCGCGAGCTCGTCGAGCGGCTCGACCACGAGCGCGGTCTCGTCGAGCGCCTCGAGCACCGCAGCCTCGACGAGCTCGTCGAGCTCGACGGGCGGGCTCTCCTGCGACGAAGGGCCCTCGGGCGAGCCGAACGACACGGAGTCGACGGCGCGCGATCTCGGCACCATCGGCGACTGCGACGACGAAGGCGAAGCGCTCTCGGGCGTGCTCACGGGTTTCGCCGACGTCGACTGGTACAAGTACCTGGGCAGCGACAAGAGCGCCTTCTGCAGCGTCAGCCCAGCGCGCTCTCTCGTCGCGAGCCACCCGGTCGAGCTCTGCAAGTTCGTCCAATGCCTCGACGGGCAGGCGCCCAGCTTCACCTGCCCGAGCGGCACCTCGAGCGCGACCAGCCCGGACGGGCGCGCGGGCTGCTGCGGCAGCGCGGGCTTCGACTTCGGCGCGAGCTGCGGCTCCTTCCTCGGGAGCGACGATCTGCGCGTCTACCTGCGCGTGACGACCGAGCAGCAGGCCTGCGTCGAATACACGATCGACTACCACTTCTGAGCGAACGCGCCGCGACCGCGGCGTCGAAATGCGCCGAGGGGCGCGCGAATGCATTCGCACGCCCCTCGTGAACGCCGCGCCATGCGGCGCGAATGCGGGCCGATCAGAGGAAGAAGTAGCCGCGCGCGTGGACCCCGAGCTGCCAGAACTCGGGGTTCACCCCGTCGCCGGTCAGGGAGTTGACGAAGATTGGGAAGCCGAAGCCCGCGCCGACGTCGAGCATCGGCCCCTGGCCGTCCGAGTAGGGAATGGTGGCGCCGACGTCGACGCCGAGCGGCATGAAGATGCTGTCTTCGAAGTCCCCGAAGCTCGCGACACCGAAGCCCGTTCGCGCCCCCGCCCAGAACTGGTCGATGAAGTTGTAGGCGACCGAGACCGGGATGCCAGCGTCGGGGAGGAAGGACGTCGCACCGGGCTTGGCGATGCCGACCACGACGTCGTTGCCGCGGGGGTTGAGCGTGTCTTCGCCCACATACAGGTGCGCTCCGGTGTCGAGACGGACCTTGTCGCCGATGTGCAGGCGCATGGGCGCGCCTGCGCTGATCGCCCAGAAGCCGTCGCCGAAGTTCACGCTCGCCGTGGCGCCCATTTCGAAGTCGTCCTTGAGGAAACGGTACGTGCCGCCGATGCGTCCGATGCCGTACTGGAAGTTCGGGTCGCCGAAGACGAAGCTCAGCGGCACGGCCTCGACCTCGATGTCGTCGGTGATGCCGAACTTCGCGCCGGCGTCGATGCTCATGGCCGTGGCGCTGGCGCCGAAGTCCAAGTGGAGCACGCTGAAAGCGAACGAGGGAGCGAGCGTCATCTTGGTGAGCGTGAGCGGTCGCTTGGCCCAGGGCACCGGCAGGCGGCTGCCGCCCCGGTCGCCGTCATCGTTCGAGGCGGCCGCGCCGTCGTCCTTCTTGGCGCTGTCGAGGGCCTCCTGCACCGCCGGATCGGTCTCCTCGTCGGCAGGCGCCGCCGGATCTTGCGCGAGCGCGATCGAGGGAATGGCGAAGCCGAGGGCGGCGATCGAGAGGGTCGTCAGAGTGCGCATGGAAGTGTCTCCTGAAGGATGGCCGTTCGTACGGGGCACCCTAGCGCGAGCTCCCTGCAGGGGCCGAAATTGTGCTCATCCCGCGTGGGGCGCGACGCGTCGCGCCGCGAGCTCCGTGCCTCGCGGCGCGCGAGCAGCGCCACCGTTCGACAAGCGCTTCACGAAGTGCTTCGCGAAGCGCTTCGTGGCCCACGCGGGCTCCTCGCTCGGGCGGCGCCCGTCGCGCTGCGCGCCTCAGGCCTTCTTCTGGCCGCGCACGTAGCCGCGGTAGCGCTGCACGATGCCGAGGTAGCGTTTGCGCAGCTCGTCGTCCGCGTCGAAGGCTGCCGTCCAGCGCTCGGACTCCTCGCGGTGCTCCGCCTCGCCGAGGCCGTACCTGCGCCGGATGGCCTCCACGTCGGCCGGGTTCTCGGCGATCTCGGCCGTGAGCGAGGCGAAGACGTTGATGCTGAAACGACGCCCGCCGCCCTGCGGCGAGCTCGCCGCAGGGCCCGGCAGGGGCTGGGTCGTGGGAGGCAGCGTCGCACCGAGGGCGGAGGCTCCGGCGATCGGGGCCTGCGCGCGCTCGGAGGCCCGCAGCGGGGCGGCGGGCAAACGCGCCTGGGGCTCCGCTCGGGGCGGCTCGGCCAGCGGCTTCGCGAAGGGCATCGCTGGTGCGCCGAGCGAGTCGCTCGGCATCATCGTGGCGCCCAGATCCACCTTGCGTCGAGGCGTGGGCTCGGTGACGGGCCCCGCGTCGAAGGGCGTCGCCGGCCCCTGCGCGAGCTCGGGGTCGGCGTAGACCGTGGAGCCCAGATCCACGCGCCGCTTGGGTGCGGACTCACCCCGCGGCCCGCTCGGCTCGGGGGCTGCGCCCGGCTGAGCACGCTCGGGCGCCACGGCGGGCCCCTCTCGGAAGGGAAGCGCCTCGGCCGGATCGACGAGCAGCACCCCGACCATGGTCGCGGGCGCCTTCTTCGGGCGCGCCGGCGCGGGCTCCGCAGGTGGCGCCGGAGCGCGCGACGCGCTCGGCGCGAGCTCCGGCGGGCTGGGCGAAGCGGCGTGGGCGCCCGGCGAGGTCGTCACGGTCAGCTCGGCGTAGGCCGCGACCCTGGCGGGCTCCACCACGGCGGGCGGCGCCGGGGAAGCAGGAGCGATGGAGCCGGCGCGCGCCTGCTCGACCCGCGTCGACGCCTCGCTCGGCCCTGCGAGCTCGCTCGACGCCGGCGGCAGCGGCGCCGCCGGCGCGAGCTGCGCTGCGCCCTTCGCGGCGAGCCTCGCGCGTCGCTCGCCCTCGAGCGCGCGGCGCCTCCGCTCGAAGCTCGCCTGGTACCGCGACGTCGTCGAGAAACGCTGACGGCGCGCCTCGTCGGACATGCGCGCGAGCCAGTAGGCCTGCGCCGCGGCCCAGGTCGCTTCGTCGATCGACTCACGCGCGAGCAGCTTCGCGAGCGGCGGAGCCTGCTCGGCCTCGGCCGAGAGCTCGGCGTAGCGCTCGAGCTGGATGGGCGCGTCGGGCGGTGATGGGCTCACGAGGCCGACGGTACCGCGGAGCGGGCCCAGGTTGAACGGTGCTCGGTGGGAGCGCCCCAAGAGCGCAATTGTTCGGTGTAGTCTGCGCGGCGTCATGCCCCGACGCACCGGCTCTCCCAAGCACCTCCTCGCCTGCTCTCTCCTCGCCACCTCACTTTTCGCAACGGTGGCGCTCGCCGCCTGCACGCCGAGCGGGGCACAGCGCCCCGGCGGCTCGCCCCGCGCGAGCCTGCCCGAGCCCGTCGCAACCGCGCCGCTGACGGCCGCCGACGCCGAGGCCTTCGTGGCCGAGGTCGACGGAGGGCTGCGCGAGGTGTGGACGCGCTCGGCGCGCGCGGCCTGGATCAACCAGAACTTCCTCACCGAGGACACCGACTCGCTCAGCGCCGAGGCCGAGCAGGAGGTGATGGAGTACGTCGCGAAGACGATCAAGCAGGCCACGCGCTTCGACGGCGTCGCGGGCATCTCCCCCAAGGCCGCGCGCCAGCTCGCGCTGCTCAAGCAGGCGACGGTGCTGCCTGCGCCGGACGATCCGAAGAAGCGCAAGGAGCTCGCGGAGCTCAGCGTCTCGATGCAGTCGACCTATGGCAAGGGCAAGTACTGCTCGCCCGGGCTCGCGAAGGCGATGGACCGCATCGAGACGGCCGAGAAGAAGAAGCCCTCACGCGATCGCAGCGACGGCTGCCTGCCGCTCGGCGAGCTCAGCCAGGTGCTCGAGAAGAGCGAGTCCTGGGACGAGCGGCTCGAGGCCTGGAAGGGCTGGCGCACGATCAGCGTGCCGCTGCGCAAGCCCTATCAGCGCTTCGCCGAGCTCGGCAACGAGGGCGCCCGAGAGATCGGCTTCCGCGATCTGGGCGCGCTCTGGCGCAGCAAATACGACATGACGCCCGAGGCCTTCGAGGCGGACGTCGAGCGCCTCTGGCAGGAGGTGAAGCCGCTCTACGACGAGCTCCATTGCTATACCCGTTCGAGGCTCCAGAAGCGCTGGGGCAAAGACCGCATCCCCGACGGCGCGCCCATCCCGGCGCACCTGCTCGGCAACATGTGGGCGCAGCAATGGGGCGGCGTCTACCCGCTCGTCGAGCCCTACCCGGGGCAGCCCAGCCTCGACGTCACGCGCGGCATCCAGAAGAAGAAGCTCGACGCCCGCGGCATGGTGAAGCTCGGCGAGAACTTCTTCACCTCGCTCGGCATGCCCGCCTTGCCGCAGACCTTCTGGGAGCGCTCGCTCATCGAGAAGCCGCGCGATCGCGAGGTCGTGTGCCACGCGAGCGCCTGGGATCTCAGCTATGGCAACGACGTGCGCATCAAGATGTGCACCGAGACGACCGAAGACGATCTCATCACCATTCACCACGAGCTCGGCCACAACTACTACTTCACCGCCTACCACCAGCTCCCGGTCCTCTTCCAGGACGGCGCCAACGACGGCTTCCACGAGGGCATCGGCGATACGCTCGCCTTGAGCGTGACCCCCGAATACCTCGTGAAGGTCGGCCTGCTCGACAAGGCCCCGTCGAACGACAAGGCGGAGCTCAACGTGCTGATGCGTCGCGCGCTCGACAAGGTCGCCTTCTTGCCGTTCGGCAAGCTCATCGACCAATGGCGCTGGGACGTCTTCTCCGGCAAGGTCGGCCCGGAGCGCTACAACCAGGCCTGGTGGGAGCTCGTGAAGACCTACCAGGGCGTGGCGCCGCCCGTCGCGCGCACCGAGGCCGAATTCGACCCCGGCGCGAAGTACCACGTGCCCGCGAACACGCCCTACATGCGCTATTTCCTGGCGCACATCTACCAATTCCAATTCCACCGCGCGCTCTGCAAGGCGGCCGGTCACACGGGCCCGCTGCACAAGTGCAGCATCTTCGGCAGCCGCGCGGCCGGCGACAAGATGTGGGCCATGCTCCAGATGGGCGCCAGCAAGCCCTGGCCCGACGCGATGGAGGCGATCTCGGGAGAGCGGCGCGCGGACGCGAGCGCATTGCTCGAGTACTTCGCGCCGCTGCGCGCCTACCTCGCCGAGCAGAACAAGGGCCAGCGCTGCGGTTGGTGAGCCGAGCGGCCCGTCGGCCGGGCCCTCTCTCCGCTCGAGGAGCGTATCGAGGCTCAGCTCGAGGAGCGCGCCGAGGCCCGCGCCTCGAACAGCCGCGGCAAGGCCTCGTCGGCGCGCTCGAGCGCGAGCGCGAGCGCGTCCTCGAGCGCGGTGCGCTGCGTCTCGCTCGGGAGCGGCAAACCGAAGGCCGCGCGCATGCCACCGACACGCTCGGAGAGGCCGGGGGCCCGAGCGTAGCCACGCGGTAGCGCGCCCGTGGCCACGACGTCCAGCAGGCGCTCGAGGCGCGCCGCGAAGGCCTGCTCGATGTCGGGAGGCACGCCGTGCGCCAGGGCGAGCGCGTGCACGTGCCGTCGCTCGCTCGCGATCACCCCGGCGAGCTGCTCGAGCGCTCGTTCGCCGTCGCGGCGCAGCAAGGCGCCGTCGAGGCACATCTCCCAGGCCGCGTGGGCGAAGAGCGGCAGCCGGTGCGCGCCGATGGCGGCGAAGTCGCGCCGGAGCGCGCGCTCTCCTTCGACGAAGACCTCGGTCCGGTGGAACCAAGCGTCGGCCTCGAGGTGGTGTTCGACGCCTCGCTGCAGCCGGGCGAGCTCGCGTGCGAGCTCAGGGCCGGGGCGGCCGGTCGCGCGCACGCGTCGCGACGCCATGCGGTAGAGATCCGGCAAGGTCGCGCCGAGCGCGACGCAGAGATCGCCGCCGGCGTCTTCGCGCCGCGCGAGCTCGAAGTGGAGCACGAAGTTCACGCGCCGCCGCTCATGCGCTGCGCAGGCGCTCGAGCTCGTCTTCGACGCGCTCGGCGAGCTCGCGATCGCGCAGCATCCTGCGCCGCCACACGCGCTCGAGCCTCATGAGCTCCGAGCGCGCCACGCCCAGCGAGTCGAGCGCCTCGGCGAGCGAGCCCGACTCCTTGGCGAACTGGAGCCTCGCGTAGGCGAGCTCGTCGATCGGGCCGCTGCGCTCGTCGAGCGCCGCCACGTAGGCGTCCTCGTAGCGGTCGAGCAGCTCGCTCTGCCCGGACTTCGCGCCTTCGTCGATCGCCTTGAGGTGCTCGCGCTCGAGGCGGGTGAACGCGGCCTCGTCGAGCCGGCTCCCGCGCAGCACCTCCACGCGGTCGGCGCCCGGCTGGGTGAGGCGCGCACGCAGCGCCGCACACTCCTCGAGCTCGAGGCTCTCGCGTGGACCCGCGGGCTCGGCTGTGGGTGGGCCCTTCGGCTCCGGGGCCTCCGCAGGAGGCGTGGGTTCGTCGACGAAGTCCGCCGCAGGCACGGGCACGGGCGGCGGCGCCATGAGCGGGGGCGGGGCCGGCGAGGGCTGCGCTGCGATCACGACGGGCGGGCCCTGGATGGGTGCTGCCTGGGGAGGTGTCTCGACGATCGGCTCCGGATCGAACTCGTCCGGCAGAGGAGGAGGCAGCGTGGCTTCGAGCGCTGGCACGGGGCCCACCTCGCCCTTCGGCACGAGCGCGGCGTCCTGCGTGGCTTGGGCGGGGAGGTCTTCCGCGTCGGCGCTCGGCGCAGCGCCCGAGCGCGGCGCGCTCCGGTGCACCAGCGTCACCGAGGCCGGAGCGGCGCTCGTGTCGGGAGCGGCGTGCGGCTGGGATGCGTCGCCACGGCCACGCGGCAGCGTCGCTGGCTCCGGTTGGGAGTGCGGCAGGGCCGGCTCGGTCGCCGGGGTGAGGCGCTGCGTCGCGCGCAAGGTGCGTGGCGTGACGCTCACAGGAGCGGACGCGAAGGGTAGGGCCGCGTGCTCGGCGCGCCTCCCGGGTTGGCCCACGTCGGTGGGCTCGTCGAGGTCGGCTCCGTAGGACGGTGGCGGAGCGAGTGTCCTCGGGTTCGTCGGGCGCGCGGGAGCGCCCACCGTGGATGGCTCCGCGTCGTGGCGATCGATGGTCGCGTCGTCGTCGAGCGGGGTGTGCTCCTCCCAGGCCTGGGCGCCCGTGTCTGCGCCGAAGGGGAGAGCAGACGACTCGCTCGGCAGCTCCAGCTCGGCGGTGATCGCGCGCTGTCGAGGCGGGGGAGGGGGAGGGTAGCTGCCTCGCTCGAGCTCGGCGGTCGGCTCCTCGGCGAAGGGCGGGTGGCTGCTCGGTGGCTTCGAGACAGGCTGCCCCACCGTCGCGGCGGCCCGCTCGTGTGGACCACGCGCAGACACGAAGGGCAGCCCCGGCGAGCTCGCCATCGGGGCTCGGTGGCTCGCCGTGGCCGGGTCGAGCGGCGCGATCTGCGTCGTGAGCAGCCCTCCTGGTCGAGCGCCGCTGGAGAGCGGCGTCTGCTGCGTCGTGCCGAGGCGCGCGCTCTCGCGCTGGGGTGCGGGCTGGATCGGCTCGAGCTCCACGCTGAGGTGCGGGAGCAGGTCGGGGCGGCTCAGCTCGACCAGTCCGCGGAAGACGAGGTCGACCGTGCCTCGATCGCCGTCGATCCACAGCGTGTCGCAGCGGAGCATCGAGGTGCTCCTCGCCCCGGTGACGGGATCGATCGCGGTCAGCCGCGGCGCGAGCGCTGGCAGCCGCGACGTCAGCACCGCGTGCGCGGGGTGCGCGTTCTCGAGCACGAGCGCCGATCCGAGCGGGATCTCGGCGAGCTGCTGATCGGCGGGCGCGACCTGGAAGTAGGCGAAGTTCATCCCCTCGGCCACGGGGCCGCGCGCGAGCGCGCGCTGAGGTGGGATCTGCGGGTCGAAGCTCGTCGCCCAGGCGAGCGCGTGCGGCGCGAGCAGCCCAGCCCGGCTCGGCGCGTGCGGCGGCACCGGGCCGACCACCGCGTGGAAGGCGCTGCCGACCGGCTCGAGGTTGGGCATCGCGAGCCGATGCTCCACCGGGATCGACGAAGGATCGATGCCGACCGGGTTCTCCGCCGACAACAGCGCGCGCTCGGGCGCGAGCGAGAGCTGCGCGAACCTGCGCGGCGGGGTGGCGGTCCACCGCCCCGCGTCTCGCCGCCACAGCCGGTCGCCGGTCACGCTGAGAGCCTTCGTGTAGTCGCCGAGCGTGAGGCGCAGCACCACGCGCTCGACCTCCTCGCCGGGCGGCGCGTAGGCGTGCCCGAGCAGCACCAGGTCGGCGCGCGGCTTGTGGGGGCACGCGAGGTTCTGCCGCGCGATCCGCCCGGCCCAGTCGTCTCCGGGCGGCAAGAAGGCGAGCGGATCCTCGTACACGGCCTCCGCGTTCGGCCTCAGGCGCAGCACGCCGAGCGCCGTCACCGTGAGGTTGTAGCGCTGCGGGTGCGCCTCCCAGACGACGGTCGAGAGGCGTAGCGGTACCTGAGAGGCTGCCACGTGCGCCCGGAGCATACAGGAGCCCAGACCCCCGGCGACGCGCCAAGTGTCCGCCCTCGCGAGCGCGGACTCCACCGGCTCTGGTAGCTTCGCTCTCCGAGCGATGCAGAAGCAGATCCTCCTCGCCGACGACGAGCCGCGCATCCGCGCGGTGGCTCGCTACGCGCTCGAGCGCGAGGGCTGGCGCGTCGCAGAGGCGGCCGACGGGCTCTCCGCCGTGGCCACCGTGGAGCGAGGAGGCGTCGACGCCGTCGTGCTCGACGTGATGCTGCCCGAGCTCGACGGGCTCGAGGTCTGCCGGCGCATCCGGGCGCTCTCGATGCCGCTCGGGCGCACGCCGGTGCTGTTCCTCTCCGCGCGCGGCGAGGAGCTCGACCGGATCGTGGGGCTCGAGCTCGGCGGCGACGACTACCTCGCCAAGCCCTTCAGCGTGCGCGAGCTCACCGCGAGGGTGCGTGCGCTCCTGCGGCGCGCCGAGCCGCTCCCCTCGGTCCCCGCCGACGCGGCCTCCCCCAAGCTCCGGCACGGCCCCCTCGCGATCGACCTCGCGCGCCACGAGCTGCGCTGCGGAGGAGAGCTCGTGGCGCTCACCTCCACCGAGCTCGCGCTGCTCGTGGCGCTCTACGAGCGGCCAGGCGTCGTGCTCACGCGCGCGCAGCTCGTGCAGCGCGTCGCGCGCGACGAGGAGGGGGCCACCGAGCGCAGCATCGATACGCACGTGCGTCGCATCCGCGCGAAGTTCCGCGCGCACGGGGTCGATCCCATCGGCACCGTGCACGGCGTCGGCTACCGCGCGGGCGAGGGATGAGCGAGCTCGGCGAGGCGCTCCGACGCCTCTCGGGGCGCGTCGGCACGTGGTTCCTCGTGCTCAACGTGGTCGTGCTGCTCGTGCCCGTCGCCGGCATCGAGTTCGCGAGGCTCTACGAGCGGCAGCTGCTCGCCTCGCTCGAGCGCGACATGCGCAACCAGGCGGCCGTCGTGCGCGCGCGGCTCGAGCTCGACGGCCCCGATCCGGAGGAGCGCGCCGCCGCGCTCGAGGCCTGGCTCGAGCGATCGGCGCGCTCGACCCGCACCCGCATCCGCGTGCTCGGCGTCGACGGGGAGCTGCTCGCGGACTCGCATCGCCATGGTCCCCCCGAGGGCGCCGAGCCGCCGTCGCCGGTGCTCTTGCCGATAGGAGCGATCGTCCCCGACGTGCCCGCGTCGGCGGACGACCCCGGGGTACGTTGGCCCGCGTTGGGGGAGCGTCGCGAGGTGCGCGAGGCACGCGCCGGACGCCGCGCGACGGCCACGCGCGTGCGCGACCGATCGCCCGGGGTGCTGCTCTTCTTGGCCGAGCCCGTGCTCTCGCGAGGCTCCGTGGCCGCCGTCGTCTACGTCACGCGCTCGACGCAGCCGGTGCTCGTCGAGCTCTACCGGATCCGCACGGCGCTCGCCGAGCTGCTCGCCGTGGCGCTCGTGCTGTCGGGCTCGGTCACCTTGCTGCTCGGCGGGCTCGTCTCGCGACCGCTGTCCCGCCTCGTCCGGGCCGCGCGGCGCATCGGTAGCGGCGAGCTCGCCGTCCCCATCCCCGTCGAGGGGAGGGGCGAGCTGCGCGAGCTCGCCGAGGCGCTCGCCGCGATGAAGGAGCGCCTCGCCGCGCGTCTGCGCTTCGCCTCCGAGTTCAGCGCCGACGTCGCCCACGAGCTCAAGAGCCCTCTCACCTCGATCCGAGGCGCAGCCGAGCTGCTCGCCGAGGGCGCCTTCGACGACGCCGAGGCCAGGCGCACCTTCCTCCGCAACATCCAGCTCGACGTCGATCGCCTCGACGCGCTCGTCGTGCGCCTGCTCCAGCTCGGCCGCATCGAGGCCTCCGAGGAGCCGCTGTGCGAGCTCGACCTCGCGGCGCTCGCGGCCGAGGTCGCCGAGCGACACCGGAAGCGAGGGCAGGCGGTCGAGCTCTCGCGCCCCGAAGACCCCCTGAGGATCCTCGGCCGCGCCGAGGACCTCGCCACGGCCCTCTCCAACCTGCTCGACAACGCCGCGCGCTTCGCGCCTGCCGGCGAGCCCGTCTTGGTCGAGCTCACCGCGCGCGACGCGAGGCGCGTGGAGCTCGCCGTGCTCGATCGCGGGCCGGGCGTGAGCGCCGGCAACCGCGCTCGCGTCTTCGAGCGCTTCTTCACGACGCAAGCCGAACACGGGGGCACCGGGCTCGGCCTCGCGATCGTGCGCTCGGTCGCCGAGGCCCACGGAGGCCAGGTGCGCTACGAAGACCGCGAAGGCGGTGGCGCGCGCTTCGTGTGGAGCCTCCCCGCATTAGGCGCTTGACTTGTCTGCTGGGCCGAGTACCTTTCGCCCCCGCTTCGCGCTGTGCGCAGCACGAGAGGCGACCCTTGGGGGATCGTCTAATGGTAGGACGCAGGATTCTGACTCCTGCTATCAAGGTTCGAATCCTTGTCCCCCAGCCACACGATGGAAGTTGTCGCCAAGGTGCTTGACGACGATGCCCATCGAGTGACAAAGAGAGCCCCAGCAACACACGGCGCTCCGCTCGAGAGAGCGGGTCACCGGGTGGAGCGGGCCACGAGAATGGTCCCATCGTCTAGCGGTTAGGACATCGGCCTCTCACGCCGGTAACGCGGGTTCGATTCCCGCTGGGATCGCCCAGCCAAACAGCGCCAGTGAGAGCGGCGCTTGCGAACGAAGCCTCCGTCCCTCGGGTTCGCCCTGGGTTCGGGGGCTTCGACGCTTTGTCTGCCGAAGCTCCGTCTCGTCTGCCGAAGCTCCGTCTCGTCTGCCGAAGCTCCGTCCGCCGAAGCTCGCGCTCAGGCCGCTCGGTGCGCCGCCGCTTCGCGCGCAGCACCCGCGATGCTCCGTCGCTCGCCTCGTGGCTCCTCCGCTCACGGCGCCGCCGACGAGCCGCGCCGAGCGAATCGCCTCGACTCACACGTGGGGGCCTTGACGCCTTCCGCCTCCGGATTAGGTTCCGCCGCGCTGTTGGCACTCGCTCCCGGTGAGTGCCAGCGATTGGGGTCGAGCGCCGCACCCGTCCGCCGCCCCCCGACTCCCTCGCGCAGAGCTCGCTCCGCGCCGCCACATCCCACCACGGAGATTTCCGACCATGAAGATCAGGCCGCTGCAGGACCGCATCGTCGTCAAGCGTCTCGAGGGCGAGAGCACCACCAAGGGTGGCATCATCATCCCGGACTCCGCCAAGGAGAAGCCCATCGAGGGCAAGGTCGTCGCCGTCGGCAACGGCAAGATCCTGAAGGACGGCAAGGTCCGCCCCGTCGACGTGAAGGTCGGCGACGTCGTGCTCTTCGGCAAGTACAGCGGGACCGAGATCAAGCTCGACGGTGAGGAGCACCTCATCATCCGCGAGGAAGACGTCCTCGCCGTCGAGACCAACTGAGCCCCTGGCCGGTCGCCCGCCGGCCCAAGCGCTCCGTCGTCGCATCGCCGAACGAGCCGCCCGGGCTCCGCCCGGAGCGCCGCTCGAGCGCGGTGTACCCCCGAGTCTTTCGGCGGCCTCCAACGAGGCTCGCCACCCTCCCGAGGTGACTGAACCATGTCCGCCAAGCAAATCGTCTTCAGCCGCAGCGCCCGCAACTCCGTCCTCCGAGGCGTCGACGCCCTCGCCGATGCCGTGAAGGTCACGCTCGGCCCCAAGGGTCGCAACGTCATCATCGAGAAGAGCTGGGGCTCGCCCGTCATCACGAAGGACGGCGTGACCGTGGCGAAGGAGATCGAGCTGCCCAACAAGCTCGAGAACATGGGCGCCCAGATGGTGCGCGAGGTCGCTTCGAAGACGAGCGACAAGGCCGGCGACGGCACCACGACGGCGACCGTGCTCGCGCAGTCGATCTACCGCGAGGGGCTTCGCCTGGTCGAGGCCGGCCACAACCCGATGTCGCTCAAGCGCGGCATCGACGCGGCGGTCGAGGCGATCCTCGGCGAGGTGAAGAAGGCGGCCGTGCCGACGAAGGACAAGGCGCAGATCGCGCAGGTCGCCACCGTGAGCGCCAACGGCGACACGCAGATCGGCGAGATCCTCTCCGAGGCCATGGAGAAGGTCGGCAAGGAGGGCGTGATCACGGTCGAGGAGAACAAGACCTTCACGACCGAGCTCGACGTCGTCGAGGGCATGCAGTTCGACCGCGGCTACATCTCGCCGTACTTCGTCACCGACACCGACAAGATGCGCGTGGTCCTCAACAACCCGCTCATCCTCGTCTACGAAAAGAAGATCGCGAGCATGCAGGATCTGCTCCCGCTGCTCGAGCAGACGGCGCGTGGCGGCCGCGAGCTGCTCATCCTCGCCGAGGACCTCGAGGGCGAGGCGCTCGCCACGCTCGTGGTGAACAAGATCCGCGGCACGATCAAGGTCGCGGCCGTCAAGGCTCCTGGCTTCGGTGATCGCCGCAAGGAGATGCTCAAGGACATCGCGATCCTCACCGGCGCGACGCCCTTCATGGAGGACCTGGGCCAGAAGCTCGAGACCGCCACGCTCAAGGATCTGGGCACCGCCAAGCGCGTCGAGATCGACAAGGACAACACCACGATCGTCGACGGCGCCGGCGACAAGAACGCCATCAAGGGCCGCTGCGAGTCGATCCGCAAGCAGATCGCCGACACCACGAGCGACTACGATCGCGAGAAGCTCCAGGAGCGCCTCGCGAAGCTCTCGGGCGGCGTCGCCGTCGTCAAGGTCGGCGCGGCGACCGAGTCCGAGATGAAGGAGAAGAAGGCCCGCGTCGAAGACGCGCTGCACGCGACGCGCGCGGCCGTCGAGGAGGGCATCGTGCCCGGCGGCGGCGTGGCGCTGCTGCGCGCCTCGAAGGCGCTCGAGGGCCTCAAGTTCGGCGACGAACGCGACTTCGGCGTGCGCATCATCCGCAAGTCCTGCGAGGCGCCGATCCGCCAGATCTCGGACAACGCGGGCATCGACGGCTCGATCGTCGTGGACAAGGTCCTGAACGGCACGGGCTCCTTCGGCTACAACGCCCGCACCGGCGTCTACGAGGACCTCATCGCCGCAGGCGTCATCGACCCGGCGAAGGTCGTGCACCACGCGCTCGCGAACGCGGCCAGCGTCGCGGGTCTGATGCTCACCACGGAGACGCTCATCGCGAGCAAGCCGGAGAAGGAGAAGGCCGGCGGCGGTGGTGGCGGCGGCGGCATGGGCGGCATGGGCGGCATGGGCGGCATGGGCGGCATGGGCGGCATGGGCGACTTCGACATGTGAGCTCGGCGCTCCGGTCCGGTGCGCTCGCGTCGGCGAGGCCCGGTCGGTGCCCCTCGGCGAGGCGTCAGGCTCCGGCCCGGCGCCTCGCTGCGTTCCATGCGGCGCTGCCTCGGTCGCCCGAGCCTCGCGTCTCGGAGCGCGCTTGCGTGCCTCGCTGGGCGCTGGCTATGCTCGTCGAACGCATGAGCGATCCTCTCGGCTCGCGGTTCGGAAGAGAGCTCCCGGCCGGCACGGTGCTCTTCCGCGAGGGTGAGCGTGGGGAGGTGATGTTCGTGATCCAGTCGGGGGCCGTCCGCATCACGAAGCACGTCGAGGGCGGCGAGAAGGTCCTCGCGGTGCTCGGGGCGGGCGAGTTCTTCGGCGAGATGGCGATCCTCAACGGCAAGCCGCGCACGGCGACGGCCACCGTCGTCGAAGACGCCCGCTGCCTCGTGATCGACCCACCCACGCTGCAGGAGATGGTCGCGCGCAACACGGAGATCGCGCTCCGCCTCATCAAGAAGCTCGCGAAGCGCCTCGACTCGGCCGACACGCTCGTGGAGATCCTGCTCCACCGCGATCCGAAGGCGCGTGTGCTCTTGGCGCTCTCCAGGCACGCCGAGGCCTTCGGCGAGGAGCTCGAGAGCGGGGGCTACCTCGTGCGCACCGACGCGGCCTCGCTCGCGGCCGAGGTGCACGTGGAGGCGGAGCTCGCCGAGGACATGCTGAGGAGGGTCGATCGCCTGGGCATCGCGCGCCGTGTCCCGGGCGGCGTCGTGGTGAGCGATCTCGGCAGGCTGAGGGACTTCGTCGAGTTCCTCGACGCGCCCCGCACCTCGATGGCGCCCGGGGCGCTCGAGTCCAGGCCGCCGCGGGCCTCGGGTGAGTCGATCCGCCCGGGGGGCGACGAAGGAGGCCTCGCGCCGGATCCTCCGGAGCGCTAGCCTGCGGCCTCTCGAGGTCGAGCCGGTCTCGGCCGGAAGGCAGTCGGTAGTCGAAGGAGGGCGCCGCGCGAAGCAGCGCGCCGGGCCCTGCGAGGAGCGATGGACGGTGGAGCTCTACGTCGTCGGATGTCACGGGGGCGAGACGCCCAAACACAGAGCGAGCTCCTTCCTGCTCGACGAGACCTTGGCGATCGACGCCGGCGCGGTGACGCGCGCGCTGGATCTGGCCGCGCAGGCGAAGCTCGAGGCCTGCCTCGTGAGCCACGCGCACCTCGATCACGTGCGTGACCTCGCGACGCTGGCGGACAACCGCTGCCAGATGCGCACCAAGCCGCTCGTCGTGGCGGGCACCAAGGCCACGCTCGACGCGCTGCGCGCGCACTTCTTCAACAACTCGCTCTGGCCCGACTTCAGCAAGATCCCCTGCGGCGACGGCTCGGGCGCCACGATCGAGTTCCTCGAGATCGACCAGGAGCGCCCGACCGAGGTGGCCGGGCGGCGTGTCACCGCCGTCGCGGTGCACCACACCATCGACTGCTCGGGCTTCGTGGTGGAGACCGACGAGGGCGCGCTCGCCTACTCGGGTGACACCGGCCCCACCGACCGGCTGTGGGACGTGCTGCGCCAGACCCCGAGGCTCAAGGCCCTGCTCTGCGAGGTGAGCTTCCCGGACCGCGAGGCCGGGCTCGCCCGCGTGAGTGGCCACTACACGCCGGCGACGCTCGCCGCGGACCTGCGCAAGCTCGGCCCGCTCTCGACGCTGCCGACGGTGCTCTACCACATCAAGCCGATCTTCCAGCGTGAGGTCGAGCTCGAGTGCGCGCGCCTCGATGGGCTCTCGCTCCAGGTCGCTCAGCTCGACGACACCTACCGCTTCTGACGACGCCTCCGAGAGCGAGCATCCTTCGCGACCCTCGGATTCCGTTCGAGGCCTGGTCATGGCGGCGCGCTCGGGGCATGGTCGCTCAGACCATGCGCACCCGCGTCTCGCCCCACGCCTCCCTGCTCTCCCTCCTCCCCGCGCTCGCGGTGCTCTCCGCATGTGGCGACGACTCCGGAGCGGGAGGCGCAGGAGCGACCGGCGGCGGCGGCTCGGGTGCGGGCTTCGCGTGCGCGCCCGAGCGCACCGCGGCCGACGACGCCGCGCCGCCTCCCTTGCACACGCCGCGCTGGGCCTTCCGCCCTTGGATCTCCAAGGACATCTCGAACGGCCCCGACACCTACGACTTCGTCGAGGGCTTCGAAGCGCGCGACATCCCGGTGGGCGTGGTCGTGCTCGATAGCCCTTGGGAGACCAACTACAACACCTTCGTTCCGAACCCCGAGCGCTACCCGGACTTCGGCGACATGGTGGCCGATCTGCGCGCGCGCGACGTGCGCGTGGTGCTCTGGGTCACGCAGATGATCAACGACCTGTCCTTCGACGTGGAGCCCAACGGGGACTTCTACTCGGGGCCGGCGGAGAACTTCGCCGAGCCGCTCGCCTGTGGCTGGTTCGTGAACGACGGGGAGACCTACGGCTGGTGGAAGGGCAGGGGAGCGGGCATCGACTTCTTCCACCCGGACGCACGCGCCTTCTGGCACAGGCTGCAGGATCCGCTCTTCGATCTGGGCGTCGCCGGCTTCAAGCTCGACTTCGGCGAGAGCTACATCCGCACCAGCGAGGTGCGCACGCACGCCGGCACCGTGCCCCACCAGGAGTACTCCGAGGCCTACTACCGCGACTTCTACGCCTACGGCGCGGCGCGCGTGGGGCTCGAGGAGTTCGTCACGATGGTGCGTCCCTACGACAAGAGCTACGACTTCGAGGGCCGCTTCTTCGCGAGGCCCGAGCACGCGCCCGTCGCCTGGGTGGGCGACAACCGTCGCGACTACGTCGGCCTCGTCGACGCGCTCGACCACATCTTCCGCTCCGCCGCGGCGGGCTACGTCGTCGTCGGCAGCGATCTCGGCGGCTACCTCGATCGCGACGACGCCAACGTGCTGGGCGAGGAGAACGTGAAGATCCCGCTCGATCCGGTGAACTTCATGCGCTGGACGGCGCAGAGCGCGCTCACGCCCTTCATGCAGCTGCACGGGCGGGCCAACATCACGCCGTGGACCTTCCCGGAGCGGAGCGAGGAGGTCGTCGCCAACTACCGCTTCTGGGCCAAGCTGCACGACGAGCTCGTGCCCTTCTTCTACGCGGTCGCCGAGCAGGCTTACGCAGGCGGGCCCGTGCGCATGATCGAGCCGCTCGGCGTCGAGGCGGAGTGGCCTGGCGACTACCGCTACTTGCTCGGCGGCGCGATGCTCGTCGCGCCCGTCATCGACGACACCGGGCTGCGCGACGTCGAGCTGCCCGACGGCGCCACCTGGTACCCGCTGCTCGATCCTTCGGCCGACGCGCTCGCGGGTGGACAGCTGCTCGAAGACGTCGACGTCTCCGACCCGACGCGCATCCCGGTCTTCGTGCGCGAGGGCGCGATCCTGCCGATGAACGTCGCCGACGACGTCACGGGCTTCGGCACCAGCGCCTCGGCGGGGGCGCTCAGCTTCGCGGTGTGGCCTGGGCCCGAGAGCGAGAGCTTCGTCACCCTGCTCGACGACGACAGCCCGCTCGAGCTGTCCTCCGTCGCGAGCGCGAGCGCGATCGAGCTCACGCTCGGCGCGGGTGCGCCCGACGTCGTGCTGCGCGTACGCCTCGAGGCTGCGCCGGCCGAGGTCACGCTCGACGGCGCGCCGCTCGTCCTTCACGCCGATCGCGCGGCCTTCGAGGCCGCGGCGAGCGGAGCCTACTTCGACGCGGGCGCACGCCTGCTCTGGGTGCGCGTGCCGGCCGCGAGCGCGGCGCGCAGCATCGGCGTCGCGAAGCTCTGAGCGGTGCCACGCTCGCTCGGTACGAAGTTCGTGGCCGCGCGTCTGCGTTCGGCGACGGCCTTCGGGGCGAGCGCGCTGCGGGCCATGAGCAAGGTGGGGGCGTCGTCGTCGAGATCGAGCGCGGGCAGACTCCGAGCTGGCGCACGCTTCGCCTCGAAGTGGGCGACCTCGGAGCCGAGAAAGCAGAGCGACAGCTTCATGCCGGCGACGCTCTGCACGGCGCGTGCCGGCTGAGAGTGCGGCCTCGGCGTCCACCACTCACCCGCGTAAACACAAGGGAACTCCCGTCGTTCGCACCATCTCATGCCAGCGCGCAGCAGGCCGACCGGCCCGCTGCCGGACCCGCAGCGTGCGGCCCCGCACGCCCCCATGCCGGGGGCCGGGCGTGCGCGTCAGGGCGCTGACGGCGTCGCGTCAGCGGTCGACGAGCTCCGCGCCCCGCTTCCAGGCCGCGCGCCGGATCCAGTGCTCGCGTCGCGTCGAGACCGAGCCGACCACGAGCCCTCCGCAGGCGCCGCAGCGCTCGTCCTTCGGCCCGAGCGCCGCGCCGCAGCCGGGCTTCGAGCACACCGTGCGGGTGAGGCCGTTGCCGAGCAGCGCACCCGCGAGCGGGAGCGCCCAGAACAGCTCCGGGACACCCATCCAGAAGCCGAGCGCGCCGGCCGCGAGCCCAGCCCCAGCGCCACTCGCGGCGTGGCCACGCGCCAGGGCGAACACCGGCTCTCCTGCACGCGCTGGCGCGCGGCGGTAGTCCGCGCGAGCGCGTGGCGCGGGCTCGTCGAAGTCGCTCTCGCAGCGAGCACAGACCCAGCGAGGCTCGCGGAAGAGCAGCGGCAGGCCGAGGCCGAGCAGCGCCCAGCGCCGGGCCGAGGCGCCGTGCCCGCGCCGCACGTAGGGCGAGTCGCAGGCCGGGCAGCAGAGCTCGTCGGCGTCGGCGTCGTCGCCCTCGGCCTCCGGCGCCTCGAGCAGGCTCCGCGCGCGCTCGGCCTCAGCTTCGAGCACCAAGAGCTTCACGCCTCCGATCGCGCCGCCGAGCAGCGGATCGATCGTGGCCGTGTGCTCGTCCGCGAGGCGGCCTCGGATCCCATCGGCCGCGAGCGCCTGCAGCGCGAGGTGCGCGAGCGTCGCGTCGGGGTAGCTCGCGACCTTCACCCAGCCCATGCTCACGAGCCTAGCCCGTCGACCGCGCGTGTCGACCGCGCCTCGCGCCGCGCTGCCTCTTCAGAGCTCGTCGCTCGAGGCGGGCTTCGCGGGCGCTTCGCCCGGCTCGAGGCGCAGCAAGACGACCGTGATGTTGTCGGGCCCGCCCAGATCGTTGGCGCGCTCGACGAGCGCCTCTGCGGCGCGGTCGAGGTCGGCTTCGCTCGTGATGATGCTGGCGATCTCTGCCTCGTCGACCACGCCGTGCAGGCCGTCGGAGCAGAGCAGGTACACGTCACCCTCCACGACCGGCTCGTGGTGCAGGTCCACCGCGACGTCCTCTCGGATGCCGAGCGCGCGCGTGATCACGTTGGAGGGCAGCTTGTCGATCTCGTCCTGGGTCATCCACGGCGCCATGTGCACCGCGTCGCTCGCGAGCGTGTGATCGCGCGTGAGCTGGACGAGCGAGCCCGCGCGCAGTCGGTAGCAGCGGCTGTCGCCGACGTTGGCGATGCTGATCTCGCCGAGCGCTCGGTCGAGCATGAAGGCGACGCAGGTGGTCGCCATGCCGAGCTCGGTGAGGCCGCGGTGCGCGCGGTCGAAGATGCGGCGGTTCCCGAGGCGGATGCCGGTGCAGAGGTAGTTCTCCTCCGCCGTGAGCGCCTCGTCGTAGGGGAAGGGCCAGGTCGCATCGCGCCGCACGGTGACGGCGAAGAAGTCGTCGAGCGTGCTCACGGCGAGCGAGCTCGCGATCTGCCCACCTTGGTGGCCACCGAGCCCGTCGGCGACCGCGGCCATCGCGTACTCCTCGAGCACGAGCAGCGCGTCTTCGTTGACCTCACGTTCGCGGCCGACGTCGGTGCATCCGGCGAAGCGGGCCCTCATCGGTGACGACCTCGGCGGCGGGGGCGCGTGGAGCTTTGGAGCATGGTCTCGCCCCGGCGGACGAGGGGCAGGCGGCAGCCTACCACGTGCGCGCCAGCCGTGAGCGAATGGTGGTCGCGCGGCGCGAGGGCCGAGCGCTCGGGCACTCGTCAGGTCCTCAGCACCAGCTCTCGCCGAGCTCGAGTCCGAGCGGCGCCGCGAGCGCCTCCGCGGCGCGTACGCCGCTCCGCTGCGCCTCTTCGAAGAGCGCGAGCCCCGCGACGTCGACGTGTGCGTAGCTCGTGCGCTCGCCGAGCTGGCTCCGCTCCTCGAAGGGTCGTGCGCCGAGGAAGCCCACCCGCGGGCGCGGCATCGCGTGGCCCCAGACCACCAGATCGACGCGGCTCGTCGCGTGGACGAGCTCCGGGTGCGCGGGCGCGAGATCGCCGAAGACCGAGCGCGCGAGCGACTCCCAGCTCGCGTCGCGCAGCGCGATGCGCGAGGCGCGCACGTCGGCGTCGCCGTAGGCGCGGAAGTAGGTCAGCACCGTGTCTCGGCGTGGAGGCGTGAGCTGGTGCGAGGCGTCCACGTAGCCGAGCCCGGCGGCGCCGAAGAGGACCGAGTCCCAGGGGTGGTTCGGATCGATGTCGCGGTGCACGTGCAGGTTGGCCACGAGCCACGGAGAGCTCTCGCGCACCGGCAAGACGCCCTCCGGGGCCTCGACGAGCCGCCGCGCCACGAAGGCTGGCACGGCGAGCACCGCCGCGCGGGCGCGCACCCGCCGAGCCCGACCCGTGGCGGCGTCCTCGAGCGCGAGCTCGACCTCGCGCCCCTCTTCGCGGACGCCGCGGCAGAGCGTGCCCGTCCGGAAGCTGGCGCCGCTGCGCTCGCCGAGCTCGCGCACGAGCCTGCCGTTGCCCTCGGGCCACACGAGGTAGCGGCTCGCTTCGAGCTCGGGCGTCTTCAGCTTGCGCGAGGCGAAGTAGTGCAGGCCAGCCCAGGCCGAGACGTCCTCGGGATCGGCGCCGAAGTCGTCGAGCGTCGCGTAGCGCACGTACCAGCGCAGAAAGGGCGTGACGTAGCCCCGTTCGTCGAGCCATGCGGCCATCGTCTTGCGATCCAGGGCGAGCGCCTCAGGGTCGCGCGAGGAGAGCGCGACCGGGATCTGGAAGTAGTAGCGACCATCGCTGCCGCGCCGCTCCAGCAGGGCGTCGACCTCGTCGGAGAAGCGGCCGAGCTCCGCGAGCTCTTCCTCTTCGAGCGCCTCGCGAGGCGCGAGCCCGGGGTGCCACGCGCCTCGGTAGAACAGGCGCTCCTCGGGAGCGTGGCAGAGCACGCGAGGGTCGAAGCGCGGCCGCCCTGCGGCGTCCCAGCCGAGCAGCACGCCCATCGACTCGAGCAGGCGCAGGGCGGGGCGGGCCTCGAGGTTCGGGGCGGGCAGGTAGTGTGCGCCCCAGGGGTGAGGCACCACGCCGTCGTCGCTCGAGCTGCTCGTGCCTCCGACGAAGGGCTCGAGCTCGTAGACGCGCACGTCGAGCCCACGCCCACCGAGCCGCCACGCGGCGGAGAGGCCGCTCACGCCGCCCCCCACGATCGCCACGTCGCAGCGCTCGTCTTCGTCGGGCGCGCCGACCGCGCTGCCGGTCGAACCGAGCAGCCGGTGCCCGACCTCGTGAGAGGCTCCGAGGCGCGCGCCGGCGATGTTCCGGGGCGGTGGGGCGAGCTGCCCGAGCACGAAGCTGCCGCCGACGAGCTGCAGGAAGGCGCGGCGCGAGCTCACCTCGCCCAGTCCCCCCACTCGGTCGTGTAGAGCGGGACGAGCTTCTGATCGTTGAGACGGCTGATCACCGTGCCCTCCGGGCGCGCGCTGTCCTTCGGGAAGACGAAGAGCTGCGCGAGCGTCGCTTCGTCGAGGAAACGCAGCGCCTCGGTGGAGAGCGCGAGCTTCGTGGGCTGGAGGAGCCCCGGGCCACCGGCGAGCACGAAGCCCCAGTCACCGAAGCTCGGCACGTAGGCGTGGTAGGGCACCGTGCGAAAGCCCGCGGACTCGATCGTGGCGATGATCGACCAGTAGGTGTTGCGCGCGAAGGCGGGTGAGGTGGCCTGCACCACGGCGAGGCCGCGCACGCCGAGCCGCTCGCGCAGCAAGAGGTAGAAGCTGTCCGTGTAGAGCTTGCCGACCGCGTAGTTGCCCGGATCGGGGAAGTCGACGACCGCCAGATCGAAGCTCTCCTTCGAGGCCTCGAGGAAGAGGAACGCGTCGGCGTTGTGGATCTCCACCCGCGGGTCGGCGAGCGAGCCGCCGTTGAGCTCACGGCCGAGCTCGTGATCGCGGAAGAGATCCGTCACCGCCTGATCGAGGTCGACGAGCGTGATGCGCTCGATCTCCGGGTAGCGGAGCAGCTCCCGCACCGCGAGGCCGTCGCCGCCGCCGAGCACGAGCACGCGGCGAGGGGGCGCGCCGAGCGCGGCGACGGCAGGGTGCACGAGCGCCTCGTGGTAGCGGTGCTCGTCGTCGGAGCTGAACTGCAGGTTGCCGTTGAGGAAGAGCCGCGTGGTGCGCGCGGAGCGCGTCATCACGACGCGCTGGTAGGGAGACTGCGCCGTGTAGACGATCGGCGAGCCGAAGTAGCTCTGCTCGCTGGCGCGCACGACGTCGCCGAGCGCGAGGCCCACGAAGAGCAGCGAGCCGAGCGCCGCGAAGCACGAGAGGCGCAGGCGCAGGGCGGTGCCGGGCGGGAGCGGGAAGAGCATCGTGCCGATGAGCGCGACCGAGGCGTTCAGCATGCCGAAGGCCACGCTCGTGAGGTGGATGCCGAGCTTGGGCAGCAGGATCGAGGGGAACAGCACGCTTCCGACGAGCGCGCCCACGTAGTCGAGCGTGAGCACGCGCGCGACGAGGTCCTTGAGGCGCAGCGAGAACTCGAGCAGCCGGATGAGCAGCGGGATCTCGAGACCGACGAGCGTGCCGATGATCGCGACCATTCCGTAGAGCGCGACCTTGAAGGCGCCCGCGGCCGCGTAGATCTTGAAGAGCAAGGGCGCCGACAGCCCGCCGGCGATCGCGAGGCCGAGCTCGATCTCGATGAAACGCACGAGCAGATCGCGCTCGATGAACTTGCTCAGCCATGAGCCGATGCCCATCGCGAAGAGGTAGAGGCCGATGACGAAGCTGAACTGCGCGACGCTGTCGCCGAGCACGTAGCTCGCGAGCGTGCCGCTCAAGAGCTGGTACACGAGGCCGCTCGTCGCGATGACGAACACCGAGACGTAGAGCGCCGGTGAGACGAGTCGCTCGGCGACGGCCATGGGCGAACCGAATATCACGGACGACCTGAGGTGGCAGACCTCCCGCTTGCCCTGTACCATCGCGCGCCGTGAGCCAGGCCTCGCCCTTCGATCGTCAGGCGCCGTGCCCCAATTGTGGCGCGCCCATGACCTTCAAGCTCGCCGGGGCGCGCGCTCAGGTCTGCAAGTACTGCCGTTTCCTCGTGGCGCGCACCGATCGCGGCCTCGCGCGCGTCGGCCACGTCGCCGATCTCGTGGAGATCCCGTCGCCGCTCCAGGTCGGCGCGACGGGCACCTGGAACGGTCGGCGCTTCGAGGTCGAGGGCCGCGTGCAGCTCGATCGTGTCGGCGCGGCCTCCGCGCCCTGGCAGGAGTTCTACGTCGGCTTCCCGGAGCGCGGTGACGGGACCTGGGTCGCCTACGCGCAGGGTCGTTGGTACGCGACGCAGGAGGTCGTGCCGACGCCCCAGCTGCCGCCGCTCGGCGCGCTGCGCCCGGGCCTCACGGTCGCCGTCCAGCCTGCCGGGCAGGTCACGGTCGCCGAGGTCGGACGCCGCCGCGTCGTGAGCGCCGAGGGCGAGCTGCCCAGCGTGATGCCGCCCGGGGGCATGTCGCCCTACGCCGACTTCGGCGCGGCCGGCGGGGTCTTCGGCACCTTCGACTACGGCGACGGCGTCACCGTGGGGCCGAAGCTCTACCTCGGCAGGCAGTTCGATCCCGCGACCTTCAGGCTCGACTCGGGCCAGCCGCTCGAGGCCGCCAAGGCCGAAGTCGCCGCGTGCACCTGCCCGAACTGCGGCGGCTCGCTGCCGCTCGTCACGCCGGGCAGCACCGAGCGCATCGTGTGCCGGTACTGCGGCACGGTGAGCGACGTGAACCAAGGCGCGTTGCGTGCGCTCGGCCAGGCGCCGCGCCCGCCCGTCGAGCCGTACATCCCGCTCGGGCAGGAGGGCACGCTCCGGCAGATGCGGGTCATCTGCATCGGCTTCGTGATCCGTGGCACCACGGTCGAGGGCGAGCGCTACAGGTGGCGGGAGTACCTGCTCTATGCGGGTCCGAGCGTCGGCTACCTCTGGCTCATGGAGGAAGACGGCAAGTGGCAGCTCGTGCGGCCGCTCGGGCCGGGTGAGGTGCAGACCGCCGGCATGAGCGCGAGCTTCCGCGGCGCGGCCTACGTCTTCAAGCAGAGCGTGCGCGCCGACGTCGAGTACGTCGTCGGCGAGTTCTACTGGAAGGTCGAGATCGGCGAGAGCGTCGAGGCGACCGAGTACCAGGGGCCTGGTGGCATCGTGAGCGTCGAGCGCGACGCGAAGGAGATCAACACCTCCTTCTGCGAGCCGCTCACGCCCCAGGAGATCGGCCAGGCCTTCGGCATCGCGCCGCCGCCTTCGCCCTCGGCCTTCGCCGGAACGAGCTCGGGCTCGGGCTGCGGCACCGCGATCACCTGGATCGTGATCATCGCCTTCCTCCTGCTCTTCATCATGGCGAGCGACTGCGAGGGCGGAGGCACCGGCGGCGGCGTCTACATCGGCCCGGGCTTCAGCGGCAAGTAGCGCCCCTCGAGGCGCAGGCCTCCTCGACTCAGCGGCGCTTCGCCACGCGACGCGGGCGCGAGCCGAAGTGTGCGTCGAGCATGTCGCGCGCCACCTCGTTGGCCTTGCGCCACCAGCGCTCGTCGTTGGCGAGCAGCACGCACACGACGAGCTCGGGCTCCTTCGAGGGCGCGAAGCCCGCGAACCACGAGACCAGGCGTTTGTTCGGCTGGCTCACCATCAGGGTGCCGGTCTTGCCCGCGGCCGCGTAGCTCGGCCTGTCGGGCAGCCTGCGGAAGGCCTTCGCGCTCGTGCCCGAGCGCACACCCTTCTCGAGCATGCGCCTGAGCGCGTCGCTCGTCGTGGGGCTCAGCGCCTGCCCCAGGCTGGTCCGCACCACCGAGTCGGGGGCGCCGACGAGCCTGAGCGCGATCCGCTCTCCGCCGTTCGCGATCGTGTGCAGCAAGTGCAGCGCCCCGAGCACGCTCATGCGCGCCTCACCGAAGCCGGCGGCCGCGCGCGCGAGCCCCAGGCCGTCCTGCGGGATCACGATGCGTGTCCGGTCCGCGTCGACGTCGATGGGAGGCGCGAGTCCGACGCCGAGCTTCTGGGCCATCGCGTCGAGCTCGGCGGCGCTGAGCTTCGCGAGCGCGAGGCGTCCGAACACGCCGTTGATGCTCTTGCCGAGCGCCGCGTCGAAGCGCGTGCGCGCGTCGCCCGAGTGGCACCCGGGGCGCACGTCCTCTTCTCGCAGGCGGCTCTCGCCCCCGCTGAAGCACACCGTGTCGCCTGGTTTGATCGCGCCCTTCTCCAGCAGCGCCGCGGCGGTCACGATCTTGAACAGGCTGGCGCCGGGGTAGCGCGCGCGCCTCACGAGATCGCCCTCCGGGCCACGCGTGGCCCAGGCGAGCATGCGCCCGGTCCGCGCGTCGGCCACCGCGATCGCTCCGGAGGGTGCCTTCGAGGCGTCGAGCAGGCGATCGGCCTCGCGCTGCAGCTTCGGATCGAGCACGAGCCCGACCGAGCGGCCCGAGCGGCTCGGCGCACGCACGACGCCGCCCACGGCGTCGACGCGCCCGAGCTCGAGCTCGTCGCCCGAGGCGCGAGCCTCGTCGAGGCCCGCGAAGCCGGCGAGCGCGCCGAGGCCCAGGCCCAGGAAGCTGCGTCTCGTCGTGCGGGGATCGTCGATCACGCCGGGACCATGGCAAAGCGAGGTCGCTCGGGGCAACAAAGGGGGCCCACGCGGCGCGCGGCGCGGATCACCCGCTCAGGGGTGCACGAAGATGACCGTGCCGGTGAGCGCCCGCGCGGCGCCGTGCCAGTGGTCCGGCACGCTCGGCTCGGTGAAGTGGAAGAGGCGCCTGGCGTCTTCGGGCGAGAGGTTGATGCAGCCGTGGCTCTTCGGCCTGCCGAAGGAGTCGTGCCAGTAGGCCGCGTGCAGCGCGTAGCCGCCCTCGAAGTACTGCACGTAGGGCACGTCGCGCAGCTCGAACTCCTCGCCGACCACGTCCGAGTCCATCGTGGCGGACACGTGTTTGGTGTGGATCCTGAAGATGCCCTTCTTCGTGGAGCGCCCCCCCTCGTCGTCGAGCCCGCTCTCGCCCGTCGACACGAGCGTGGCGTACACGGGCGTCTCGCCGTCGTAGGCGACCAAGACCTGCTTGGTGATGTTCACGTCGAGCCATTTCTCGCCGTTCTTGCCCCACTTCGGCATCTTCTTCGCGGGGTCGATGCGCGAGGCGTGCCGGTCGTCGACCCAGCTGCCGTCCTCGAGCTCGTAGTGGAGCAGCCCGTCGGCGAACTTCTGTTTGCCGGTGAGCTGGAGCGCCGCACGCCACGGCAACTCACCCGCCTCGACGCGCTTGCCCTTCGCCGGCAGGGTCCACTTCTTCCCGCCGGGGCGCCTGACGAGCGCGAAGGGCATCTTCACGTCGACCCCGATGCGCACGCCGACGTAGTCCGAGCCGCGGATCGGCCGGTAGCGATCGGCGGGCACGACGCGCAGATCGGTCGTGACGTTGTAGCGGCGGCCCTCGACGAGCACGCTGTCGACGAAGGCCGCGCCCTGACGGCGGTCGACCTGCCCGATCTTCGCCGAGCCTTCGGCCTTCTTCACCGCGCCGCTGAGGTCCGGCACGAAGGCGTGGTCTCTCAGGAACCACGGCAGCTCCGGGTCGCTGAGCTTCTCCTCCCACGCCTCCCAGGCCCCGTAGCTCGGCGGCTCCTTCCACTTGAACCACACGTCGAGCCCGTATCCGGCGCCGCTCACTTCGTCGCGCCTCCACTTGTCGATGTGGCCTCGGAGGCTCGGCTCGAACTTCGAGAGGTCCTCGGCCGTCGGGATGCGGCCGTAGACCGGGCCGCCGCGCGTGACCGTGCCGTACATGTAGGGCAGCTTCTGGCTGCGGTCCGGGCGGCGCGAGCTCGCTCGGACGATCGGGTCGTCCAGATCGAGCGTGGCCTTCTCGTCGACGCAGACGTAACCCGCCGGATCGATGGAGTACCAACCACCCTTGCAGCCGGCCTTGCCGGCGGGCTCGGCCGAGCGAGCCACGATCGCCCCTGCGCGCAGCCAGCCCACGATCTTCGCCTCGGGCTCGGGTTGGTCGCGTACCGGTACGCTGATCCCTCGAGCCGCGAGCCTCGGCCCCTCGCTCGGCACCGGCAGAGGCGCGCGCGTCGCGCCGTCGAGCGCGACGAGCGGCGTCGAGCTCGACACCGGCGCGGCCGCCGCGTCCGCGGTCGTGGTCGTGGTCGTGCCTCCGGAGGCGCTCCCGAGCGCGGCCACGGACGCGCTCGCCGAGCTCGACGGCGGCGGCGCCGTCGCTTCGGCCTCGGGGGCGTCGCCCCGCCCGCCGCAAGCGGCGAGCACGAGCGCGATCAAGCTTCGATGGCGCGCGCGCATGCGGGACCGCTCCTAGCGCTCCGCGGCGCCTCCGGCAAGTTCGCGGCGCGGCGCTCGGGGCCGACTCAGCTCATTGCAGCAGCAACGTGGCGACGCGTCGGGTCAGCGCGCGCGCCGTGGTCTCGGGCCTCGCCCGCGGGGGTCTGCGCGGAGGTGAGCCCGCACGAAGCTCGCGGCGAAGCGTCGCGCCGGATCGGGTGGAAGGACCTCGCCCAGGTACCGCTCGACGAGGCCTGGCACGTCCGGGTGGTGTGCGACGCCGGGGCAGGGCGTGCCGAGCGCGGCGAGCGCGTCGTAGGCGTCGAGCAGGCGCTGCCCGAAGGCCTCCGGGTTGGCGACCCCTTCGACCGGCTCGGGCGCGAGCAAGAGCCCCATGCTGCCCACGTCTTCGAGGCAGCTGCGCGCCACGCGTTCGAGCTGCGCACGCTCCGCGCCGCTCGGCTCGGACTCGCTCCGGCGGGGAGTCGCGACGAGGTGGTCCTCCGCGGCGGCCACGCTCGCGCGGAAGGGGCCGTTCGGCTCGGGCAGATCGAGCAGGATGCCGGCGGTGTCGAGCGCGTCGCTCTCCTGACAGAGCAGCGCCGAGCGCACGCGGGCGGCGCCGGTCTTCGCGTAGACGATCGCGAGCACCGAGAGCAGGGCGCCCGTCGCCGCGCCGGTGTCACCGGTGAGGCTGATGAAGTCGTCGACCTCGAGCTCGTCGAGCGCGTCCTGCGCGGCCGTGTACGCGAGCCCCCAGCCCTTCGCGCGCTCGTCCTCGCCGTTGCCATCCGGCAGGAGCCACGCCGGTCGGCTCGGTACCAGCGGCGCCATCCTACGGATGAGGCGCGCCAGCGAGGCGCCGCGCGGGCTCGTGGCCTCCTCGAGCTCGACCGCGCGCACCGAGGCGAGCCCGAGGTCACGGCGCGCGCGCGCACGCTTGGTGATCGTGAGGGCCGCCGCGGCCTCGGTGGCGACGCGCCCCTTCTCGCTGTCGTCGCGACAGAACTGCCCACGCTCGTCGAGATGCAGGACCGTGGCTTGGCTCGCCGGCGAGTCGACGCCGACGACGTAGATCGGCCCCTCACCCGGGCGGAGGGCGTCGCTCGCCTCCGCGAGCGCCACCGCGACGCCGGTGTGCCCTCGCCACGAGACCCTCGAGCGAGCGAGATCGATCGGCAACGCGGCGCGCGCCGCGACGCGCTCGAGGAAGCCCGTCGCCCGGGCCCCTTCGAGATCGGGGCGGCCTTCGTCGGGCAGCGCCAGCCAGAGCGGAGCCGGCTTCGGCTCGGGGCCTGCGGCCTCGCGGAGCGCGCCGGCGGCGAGCTCGACCATGCGCTCGACGAGCGGCATCTCGGCCGGCAACCAGGCCGCCAAGGCCAGCGCGGCCTCTTGGCCGCGGGTGTCGACGAAGCGCGTTCCGCGAGGCTCGAGCTGCCGCGCGCGTGCGTTCATCGCCACCTGGAGGGCGCCCAGCCCGAGATGTCCTCGGGCGCCGTAGCCGGTGACGAGAATTTCCAGCGGCCTCACGCCGCGGAGCGTCGCGCGCCTGCTCCGCGAGGGTCAAGGACCAGGTACCGGAGCCGAGGTGGGCGCTCCAAGGTCGGCAGGCGTCGAGGTGGGCGCACGCCGACACGAGCAGCCACCGTGGTTGCTTGGATGACGTGTAAGGTGCCGAAGCGATTCGAGAAAAGTCAGGGGTGTGGCCTCCGTCGTGCTCGACACCCGTGCCGGAGCCTCCGTAGCATCGTGATGCTGGCGCGTGGTGCGCCCGGCGTAGCGGAGGAGACGGGCATGTCGGTGGCGAAGAAGCGTCGGGCGCACGGCGGCGAGAACGCAGAGGTCGTCTCGATCCAACGCGAGGCGCGCGCTGCGGTCGTGGTCGAGGCGGAGCTCGAGGGGCTCCGTACTGCGCGGGTGGTCTCGATCGGTGCGGGCGACGCGCTCGAGCTCGAGCTGCGCGGCCTGCGCGTGCACGCGAGGCGCGACGCGGCCGTGCACCCCGAAGTGCTCGTCTCCGCGCTCGCGCGCTCGGAGGTCGTGCTCGTCGAGATCTCGGGCGGCGAGGCCTGGGTCGTCGGCGCGCTGCGCACGCAGCCCGCGCTCGGCAGCGATCGCGTCGACGACGTCGATCTGCGTGCCGCGCGCATCCGCCTCACGGCGGAGCGCGTCGAGATCGAGGGCGAGGAGGTGTCGCTCAGCTCGAAGACCGCGCGCGTCGTGCTGCGCGCGGCGGGCGAGATCGAGTCCTTCGCGGATCGCATCGTCTCGCGCGCCAGCGGCGTGCACAAGATCGTCGGCCGCATGCTCCGGCTCAACTGATCTTCGCCGTACTGATCCTCCCGGCCCCAGGCGGCGCCGCCGCTCCGGAGCCCACAGACACCTCGAGACCCACGCAGCAGAGGTAGCCCCATGGCGGATGGAACGCAGATCGATGTCACCAAGTCGAGCCTCGAGTCCCGCCTCGAGATCCCCGAGCTCGGGCACTTCGAGGTCGTGCAGCTCCGCCTCGTCGAGGGGCTGAGCGAGCGCACCTACGCCGAGGTCGAGATCGCGGCGCACGAGGATCTCGACTGGTCGTCGAAGCTGCTCGAGATCTGCAGCCTCTCGGTCGAGGAGGTGCACACGGCGACGCGCCTGCCGCTCAAGTCTCGCGGCTGGAAGCTCCGCCTCGGAGAGGCGCGCTTCGTCGAGCACAAGGACAGCGCCTTCCGCTTCGTGCTCAAACTACACGATCCTCTCTGGCCGCTCTCGCTCGCGCTCGACACGCGCAAGTTCCGCAACATGAGCGCGCAGGCGATCGTCTCGAAGATCCTCGACGAGCAGCACATCGCGCACGAGTTTCGCATCACGCAGAAGCTCGCCGTCCGCAAGTACACCGCGCAGTACCGCGAGACGAAGCTCGCCTTCATCGAGCGCTTGATGGAGTTCGAGGGCATCTACTACTTCGTCGACGACGACGGCACGGTGGTCTTCGCCGACGAGTCGAAGAGCTCCGAGCGGCTGCGCGAGGGCGCGCCCTACGAGCTCATCGAGGCCGCCGACGGCATGGCGCGCGGCGACACCGGGCTGCACGCGCTCTCGCGCGGGCGCAGGCTCGTGACCGGCTCCGTTACCGCGGCCGACTACAACTGGAAGAAGCCACTCACCACGCTGCGCGAGAACGCGCGCGGCGAGGCGGAGCGGGAGCTCGAGATCTACGAGTTCCCGGCGGGCTACCGCGAGATCGGGCAGGGCCAGCGCATCGCGCGGCTCCGCTGTGACGCCTACCGCGCGCAGGCGCGCTATCTCGACGGCAAGGGCAACGAGACGGGCTTCGCGCCGGGCAAGGGCTTCGCCGTCGCCGGCCTGGCCGCGATCCCCTTCGCCGGGGAGTACCTCGTGGTGCACGTCGAGCACTACGCGCGCATCGGCGCCTTCGCCGAGGGCCAGGCCGACGCGGGCGGCGGCAGCACCTACGAGAACCGCTTCCGCGCGATGCCGCTCGACGTGCCCTTCCGCCCCATGCCGAAGACGCCTCGTCCCACGATCTCGGGCTCGCACACCGCCGTGGTGCGCGGCCCCGCGGGCGAGGAGATCCACACCGACGAGTACGGCCGTTTCCGCGCCCAGCTCCACTGGGATCGCGAGGCGAAGGGCACCGACGAAGACTCCCGCTGGATGCGCCTCATGCAGGAGACCTCCAGCTCGATGGTGATCGCCCGCAGCGGCTGGGAGGTGATGGTCGGCTACGTCGATGGCGACCCCGATCGCCCCATGGGGCTCGGTCGCACCATCAACGGTCAGATGCTGCCGACCTACGGGCTCCCGTCGAACAAGAACACGATGTCCATCAAGACGCCGAGCTCGCCCGCGACGGGTGGCTTCAGCGAGATCAAGATGGACGACTCGGGTGGCTCCCAGCTCATGGCCTTCCGCGCCGAGAAGGACTTCGACGGTCTCGTCAAGAACGACAAGTCCGAGAAGGTCGGCCACAACGAGACCCACGAGGTCACGAACCAGTTCAAGCGCGAGATCCACGGCAGCCAGTTCGTGACGATCGGCGGGAACGACTCGCACGACTACGGAGCGACGAGCGAGCTCAAGGTCGGCGGCAACCGCGACGTCTTCGTCGCCGGCAGCGAGACGGTGAAGATCGACGCGGGGCTGCAGCTCGCCTCGACCAAGGGCGAGTCGGAGAAGGTCGGCGTCGTGCGGCTCAGCGTCGTGGGCAGCATCAAGATCCCCGACTTCAAGAAGATGGCGAAGGACGCGCTCGCGAGCCTCAACCCCATCGCCGCGATCAAGGCGCAGCTCAAGAACCCCTTCGATGGCCTGCTGGGCAAGATCAAGGAGGACGTCAAGTCGGTCGAGCAGATCCTGAAGGATCCGAAGCAGCTCTTCGCGAAGCCGCTCGCCGACATCAAGGCCGCGGCCGACGGTCTGAAGGGCATCCTCGACGACCCGAAGAAGAACCTGCTCGCGCCCGCCCAGAAGGCGCTGCAGAAGCAGCTCCAGGACGCCGGCAAGGACCTCGCGAAGGCCGCGCTCGACAAGGCCAAGGCTGCGTTCAAGGAGGAGGGGCTCTCGGGCGCGCTCAAGGCCGGCTGGGGCAGCTTCGAGGAGGGCGCGAAGGCGCTGCTCGAGGGCCTGCCCGAGGCTTCGAAGAAGACGGTGCTCGAGTCGCTGCAGAAGTCGATCGGGCCGAAGGTGCAGGAGATGATGAAGCTCGGCGGCATCGTCGAGCTGCCGGAGGGCTTCAAGCTCGACGGCCCGGGCGGCCTCTTGCCGAGCATGGAGCAGCTCGAGTCGCTCTACGGTGGCGACAAGCTGCTCCAGTCCTTCACGGGCTACGTGCAAGACCAGGTGGGCTCGCGGGTGCAGGAGGTGATGACCCTCGGCGGCCTCATCGAGCTGCCCAAGGACTTCAAGCTCGACGGCCCCGGCGGCGTGCTCCCGAGCATGGAGCAGCTCCAGTCGCTCTACGGCGGTGGTGCGC
>ERZ761602.2065-NODE-2065-length-33296-cov-16.565898_pt1 | contig 33296 bp, 30 predicted proteins | sample MGYA00512165_ERZ761602 | MGnify/ENA primary metagenome ERZ761602 (study PRJEB28899, sample SAMN02445085) | bioreactor sludge metagenome | biome: EBPR sludge; isolation source: Thorneside wastewater treatment plant | place: Australia: Brisbane, Thorneside...
CTCCCTCTCCTTCTCCCTCTCCTTCTCCCTCTCCTTCTCCCTCTCCCTCTCCTTCTCCCTAGTCCATGATCGTCTTCCCGACCGCGATCGACAGCGTCACCCCACCAAGATCCTCCCCCGTCCCCGGCACGATCGCCCCGAGATACTGCGCGCTCGCCCGCCACACCCACCCGCCATCGTCGTCATCGTCGTCCCCGATCCGCCCCATCAACCCGACGTGTCCGCTCAGCCCGATCGTCGAGCCGCGCACGCTGCGCGTCGGCTCGTGCGTCGTCACGTGCAGGATATCCAGCCCCACCCCCACGTACGGCGAGAACGACTCGCACCGCTCGCACAGCCGCAACCCGACGTTGAAGTCGACGTCCATGACGTCGCGCCGCCGCATCGCAGGCGCCCGCCCGACCAGCGCCCGCGCGCCGAAGCCGATCGTCAGGTGATCGTCGGCCATGCGCGCCTCGGCGCCGCCGCCGTACGACTCGCCGACGTCACCGCGCGGCATCATCCAGGCGCCGGTCGCCATGAGGGCGAGGTCGTCGTCGGCCTCCGCCGTGCCGGCCATGCCGGCAACGGCGGCCATTACCAGGGCGAAGGGCGTGACGTTGGTGGTGCGCATGATCATCTTCCTGCGGCTCACTTGTCGATCACCCAGCCGAGGCCGAGGTCGCCCGAGAACGTGCCGATGCCCGCGCCGACGAAGCCGGCGGACGCGCGCCAGTAGACGCGGTGCGAGAGGAAGCCGTGGAGCCCGATCGCGCCCGACGGCCCGATGCCGAGGCCCGCGGCCACGCCCTTGTCGGCGTCCTCGTCGAGGCGCGCGATCGCGAACGCCGGACCGAGCGCGAGAAACGGCCGCGCGAGGTGCGTGCGCTCGAGGCGCGGCGTGAGGATCAAGCGCGCCGTCAGCGTGTAGCTGCGCCCGCGATCGCCGCCGTTCATCCCGGCGATCACCTCGAAGCCCGGCTCCTTGCGGTGCGAGACGTGGACGATGCCCATCGTCGCCTGCGGCCCGAAGCGCTCGAGCGGCGTCATCTCGTCGCCCGCGTAGCTCATGCCCGCCGCGGCGAAGCCCATGCTCGCCTTGCGCGGTCGGGGCCGCGGCGGAGGCTCCTCGCGCGGCGCGGGAGGGCGCGGCGGATCGCCGGCGATGACGATCGGCCGCTCGACGTAGTCATCGTACGTGTCGTACGTGTCGTGGCCGTCACCGCCATCCGGCGGCACCGGGCGCGCGTCCGCCGCACCGGCGAGCGCCAACAGCGCGAGCCCCGAGATCCATCCAGCGCGCGGCATCTGTCCCATGACGCATGACAAACGCCGCGGGTCTGGGTTGCTTACGATCTGTCGGCCGCGACGCGCGCCGCGCGCGTGGCACGCATCAGCGCAGGACCACGAGCAGCCGCGTCACGAACGGGCCGTCGGACCAGCGCTCCTTGTACTCCATGGTGGAGCCGAGGTCGTACCCGCGGACGCCCTCGGCGCACAGCCGCTCGATCTGCTGTCGTTGCAGCACGTTGCCGAGCGACAGGTGGCGCAGCTCGACGTCGTGCGAGAACTGGAGCCCGCGGTAGGTCCCGGCGAACACGCCGCCCAGGACGAAGCCCACATCCTGTTCCCCGCGTCGCGCCATGATCAGGCGCATCCGGCCGCGCGGCGCGAGCAGCCGCACCATCGCGGCGTAGAAGTGGTGCATCGGTCCCTGGTCGACGCCGACCCCCGCGAGCCCCTTCCAGCTGCGTGACTCGATCGCGACGATGCGCGCCATCGCGGCGTCGGCGCCGGCGACGTCGCGCACCACCACCTCCTCGAACGTGATGCCGGCGCGCGCGCAGTCGCGCTCGGCGGCGCGCAGCGCCTTGCGGAAGTTGCGGCTGCGCCGCGAGAGGAAGCCGTCGACTCCGCCCTCGAGGCTCGCGATGTCGCGCGCGCTCTCGGCACCGTGGCCCTTGCGCCAGCGCGCCGGCATCGCGCGCACCAGCGCCCGCTCCATGGCGCTACCCGGCGCGAGCCCGGCGAGCAGCATCCCGTCCCACCGCCGGCTCGTCGCGGCCGCCGCGACGAACGCGTCGGCGAGCGCGTCGGGATCCTTGCCGACCAGCGGGCACGCGAGCCCCCACGACAGCTCGAGCGGCTCCAGGAAGCGGCCGTCACCACGTCGTGCGATCGCGCACGCGCCCCAGCCCGTGTCGCCGCGCACGATCCATGGCACCCGCTCGCCCATGAGCGCGTCGTGGGCAGGTACGACCCACGCCGACGACGAGCAGAAGTGGTCGATCTGGGCCGTGGCGGCGACCGCCTCGTCGAAGGCGTCGGCCTCGGCGCGCAGCTCGTCGAGATCGACCGTTCGCATGCCCGGCGGAGTAGTCTACAATCCCTCTGCCGACCGTCCTCTCACCAGGACACTTCATGCGGGGAATCGCCCTCGTCGCCGTGGCCGCCATGCTGGGCGGCTGCCTGACCAACACCTACAAGATCCCGAGCACCGAGCTCCAGCGCCTCGCCGCGACCTCGCCCGAGGTGCGCGCCGAACAGGTGCGCGTGATCCAGGAGTTCGAGGGCGAGAGCCCGCCGTCCCAGCCGCGGGTGACGGGCGAGACCCAGATCGTCTTCGTGCCGCGCACCGTGATCGTCGTCGGTGACGGTCGCCGGCCTCACGGCCGCGGGGGACGTGGCGGCGGCGGCAAGCTCGGCGGCGGCGGCGGCGGCAGTGGCGGCGACGGCAAGGGCGCGGTGATCCTCCTCGTCGCGATGGCGGCCGGCGCCGGCATCGTCCTCGCGGCGACCGAGGGCAACCGCTTCGACGGCTGGGTGCGCCTCCACCCGATGCACCCGGTGCACCTCTGGGGGCCGTGGGGCTACGGCGTCGTGCCGCTCGCGCAGCTCGATCCGCAGACGGCGGCCGTCGCGACCAAGGCGGTCGTCCGCGACGTCGAGGGTCCGTGGCAACGCCTCGCCCGCGCGCCGCTCGATCGTCAGGGCTGGACGTACAGCGTGCTCGGCGGCGCCGGCGAGATCGACGGCCCCGACGGGCGCGGGCTCGGCCCGCAGTTCCACATCCAGTTCGGCTACTACCCGGTGCACCAGCTCGGCATCCAGTTCGCGTGGACGCCGGCGTGGCGCGACGACGCGATGGGCGACACGATCCTCGACCTGCGCGCCGGCCTCGAGCTCGACCTCATGCCGCTCGACGCGGGCAAGCTGCACGGCGGCGGCTACGGCAACCTGTCGCTCGGCTGGCGCACGTCGTCGACGGGCACCGACGAGGCCGGCTTCACCGGCGCCGGCGTCAAGCTCCAGTACGAGCTGACGACGCGGCTCGCGATCACCGGCCGCTTCGGCATCACGCGCGCCTACGACGAGATGGCGCGCGACGCGACCTTCGGCCTGTCGATCTACTGAGCCGCGCGCGTCGTCGCAGCTCCTACTTCTGATATTTCGTCTTCCATTCTCCGTACGGCATCCCGTACACGATCTCGCGCGCCGCCTCGTCGGAGAGCGCGACGCCGCGCTCCTCCGCCGCCGCCCGGTACCACTTGGCGAGGCAGTTGCGGCAGAAGCCCGCCAGCTCCATCACGTCCTTGTTCTGCACGTCGGTGCGCGCGCGGAAATGCTCGACGAGGCGGCGGAAGGCGGCGGCCTCGAGCTCGGTGCGGGTGCGGTCGTCGAGGGCTGGGATCTCGGCCATGGCTGCTCCTTCGCCCCACCGTACCACCGTCGTGTTCCCGGGCTCGTGTGCTAGAACCCCGGCACGTGTCCACGTCGTCGGTGACCCAGCTCGAGAAGGACGGCACCACGTTCCACGTGGTCGGAACCGCGCACGTGTCGCGCCGCTCGGTCGAGGAGGTCACGCGCGTCATCGAGGAGCTGCGCCCCGAGGTCGTCTGCGTCGAGCTCTGCCAGGGGCGGTACGACGCGCTCACCCAGGAGAACGCGTTCCGCACGCTCGACGTGTTCAAGGTCGTGCGCGAGGGCAAGACCCTCTACCTCCTCGCCCACCTCGCCCTGGCCAGCTACCAGCGCAAGATGGGCAACGCGCTCGGCGTGAAGCCGGGCGCGGAGCTGCTCGCGGCGATCGAGTCGGCCAGGAAGGTCGGCGCCCGCGTCGAGCTCATCGACCGCGACATCCACACGACGCTCAAGCGCACCTGGTCGAACCTCGGCCTGTGGAAGCGCTCGATGCTCCTGTCGTCGCTCCTCGTCGGCTTCGGCGATGACGATGACGATGACGCGCGCGGCAAGAGCGGCAAGAAGGAGCTCACCGCCGAGGACATCGAGCAGCTCAAGGAGGGCAAGGCGCTCTCCGAGATGCTCGACGAGCTCGCCCGGGCGCTGCCCGAGGTGAAGAAGCCGCTCATCGACGAGCGCGACGCCTTCCTGGTGAGCGGCATGGAGCACAGCGCCAACGGCGCGCGCGACGTCGTCGCCGTCGTGGGCGCCGCGCACGTGCCCGGCATGCGCCGCCAGTTCGGTCAGACGATCGATCGCGACGCGCTCGCAAGGCTCCCGCCGCCGTCGCTCCTGTGGACGATCGTGAAGTGGGCGGTGCCGCTCCTGCTCGTCGCCGGCCTCGTCTGGGGCGCCTTTCACTCGGAGAACGTCTCGGCGCAGGACGTGGTGAAGGCGCTGGTCCTGCCCACGTCGATCGGCGCCGGCGCGCTCACGCTCCTGGCCGGCGGCCGTCCGCTCTCGGTGCTCACGGCGATCGTCGTCGCCCCCGTGGCCGCGATCCATCCGCTGCTCGGGACCGGCATGGTCGTGGGCGTCGTCGAGGCCTGGCGGCGCAAGCCGACGGTGGTCGACTGCGAGCGCTTGCCGGATGATGTCACGACGTTACGAGGGTTCTGGCGCAACCCGGTCTCGCACATCCTCCTGGTCGCGATCGCCTCGGGCCTCGGCACCGCGCTCGGGATGTGGCTCGGCGCTGCCTGGATCGTCACGCTCCTGTGACGTGACCCGGTATATGGTCGGACCATGACCATGAAGCGGCGCGAAGCGCTCAAGACGATCGGGGCGATGGCGGGCGCGGCGGGCGCGGCCAAGGTGCTGCCGGCGTGCGGCGACGGCGGCTCGAGCCTGCCGCCGGGCATCCACCACATGGTGGTGGTGATGATGGAGAACCGGTCGTACGACCATCTCCTCGGCGCGCGCAAGCTCGTGGGCCTGCCCGGTGACGGCCTCGACGCGACGATGAGCAATCCGAACCTCGCCGGGACGATGGTCCAGGTCTACGAGGCCGGGTTCGGCGACACCTGCGTGCCCGATCCGCCACACGGCTGGTCCGCCTCGCGCGACCAGTTCGCGGGCGGCTCGAACGCCGGCTTCCTGACCGCGCATCAGGCGCGCCACGGCGGGAACGCGATCGAGGCGATGCAGTACCTGACGCGCGATCTCGTGCCCGTGTCGTGGGCCCTCGCCGACGCGTTCGCGTCGTGCGATCGCTACTTCTGCTCGGTCATGGGCCCGACCTGGCCCAACCGCATGTACTGGCACTCGGGATCGTCGAGCGGGATCATGTCGAACGACTTCCCGACGACCTTCGACTGGCCGAGCGTGCACCACCGCCTCGACGACATCGGCGTGCCCTGGAAGTACTACTACATGGACATCCCGGTGCTCGCGCTGGTCGACACGCTCGACCCGAACGGGCGCATCTTCCTGGTCGAGGACTTCTACCGCGACGCGCTGGCGGGCAACCTCGCGCCGGTCACGTACATCGATCCGGCGTTCGGCTACAACGACGACCACCCGCCGCATCACCCGATCTTCGGCCAGCAGTTCATCGCCAGCATCTACAACGCGCTCGCGAACAGCCCGCTGTGGGAGCACTGCCTGCTCGTCGTCACCTACGACGAGAACGGCGGCTTCTACGATCACGTCGCGCCGCCCACCACGGTCGACGACTTCGCGGCGACCGGCTTCGATCAGATGGGCTTCCGCGTGCCCACGCTCGTGGCCGGCCCCTACGTCAAGCAGGGCCACGTCTCGAGCGTCGTCATGGACCACTGCTCGGTGCTGCGCCACATGCAGAACCACTTCGGCTTCGCCGACCTGAACCAGCGCGTGACCGCGGCCAACGATCTCTCGGATTGCCTCGATCTCGCGGCGCTGGCCGCCGGCACACCGCGCCCGCCGGTCACGATCCCGGCGATCGAGATCGACGAGTCGCGCATCGGCGACGAATGCCGCGGCGTGGCAAGGCTCCACCACGACGTCCTCCGCATGGCCGACGAGCACCCGCGCCTCTTCGCCAGGTGGGACAGGCGCGACAAGCTCCGCGACAGCGCCATGGTGGTCGGAGACTTCCTGGAGAGCGTGAACGCCGGCCGGATCATTCGCGGGAAATAGCCGCTTGGCGGCGCCGGTTCATCGTGGCAAAGTCAGGACCCAAGGAGCACCCCATGAAGAAGATCGCCACCATCGCCGCCGCGACCATCGCGCTCGCGTTCGCCACCCCCGCCTTCGCGTGTCCGCACGGCGAGAAGGGCCAGGGCGAGAAGACCGCCGCCCCGAAGAAGGAAGAGAAGAAGGAGACGCCCAAGACGGCGGCCCCCAAGAAGGAGGAGCCCAAGAAGGAAGCTCCCAAGACCGCCGACAACGGCAAGGTCTCCCAGAAGTGATCCAGACGGCCACGGGATGACCCGTGCGCCAGTCGTCATCCGGTCCGCCTGCGGGCCGGGTCGAGACGCCGGGCCCCGTGCCCGGCGTTCTTTGTTTTCGGGTCAGACGAGGATGTCGAGGAGCTGCACGCGCGTCAGGTAGCCCTCCAGCGCGGCCGCATACTCGTCGATGAACAGGTCGAGCTCGTACGTGACGCGGCGCGCGTCCGCGCGGACCACCTTGCCGCTCGCCGGGATCTCGGTGCCGGCGAGCTCGAGCACGCCCGCGTGCCAGGCGCCGGGCGCGGGGACCACGCCTTCGCCCGGCCACGCGATCGACAGGTGCGTCCGCGACAGCTCGAGCACCTCCGCAGCGCCGGTGTCGAGACGGAAGTGAGCGCGGAGCGCTTGCGGCGGCTCGACGCGATAGTTGACGCGCCGGTTGTGGGTGATGAGCCGATCGACCGAGTCGTGGATCGGCGCCGACAGCGGGCTCTCCGGGCTCTCGAGGATGAGGTCGCGGATCTGCTTGAGCGACTTCTGGGTGCGCACGAGGTTCTGGCGCATGTCGCCGATGCGGCGCTGATCGCGGTGCACCTTGTCGGCGACGACCTCGAGCAGGTTGGCGAGGAAGCGGACGCCGAGCTCCTGGTTCTCGCCGAAGTACGCCTGCAAGCGGCGGGCGTCGAGGCGCCACAGCTCGGCGTCGGCCGACGCGACGGCGCGGCACGAGCGCGGCAGGCCGGTGAGCCCGCCGAGCTCACCGATGAGCGCGGGCGGCCGCAACCGGTACGTGTCGTCGGCGGGGCGCACGAGCGTCACCTCGCCCGACGAGAGGAGGTACAGGTCGGCGGCGGGCTCGCCGGTCTCGAACAGGGAGCCGTCCGGACGCGCCTGCGCCGGGGCGAACAGCGCCGCCAGCTCGGCCAGCTCCTCGTCGGCGAAACCGCGGAACAGCGGGATGAGACGCAGGTGTTCCAGCCTCGGCGCCATGGCGTGACCATACCCCAGACGCAACCGGGTGGGCGGCGTGGTGTCGACGTCTTCGTGCCGGGACCCTGGTATCGTCCGCCCATGACCGCTGTTCGGCGCTCCTCGGTCGCGGCGTGGACGCTGGCGATCGCGTCGCTCGCTTGCGGCAGCAAGAAGCCCGAGCGCGACGACGCGCCGGTGCCGCCGGCGCAGACGGCGCCCGGGGACGCCGTGCCATCGGTCGTGGGCGACACCGACGCGATGGCCCTGCCCCACTCGGTGCACGACGATCTCGGCGGCGCGTTCGCGCACATCCTGCGCGACCAGCCGCGCGTCCTGGGTGTCGGGGAGCTCCACCTGCGCACCGACAAGGCAGGGCCGACGACGTCCGCGCTCGCGCGCTTCACGACCGAGGCGATGCCGGCGCTCGGCACGCGCGTGTCGGATCTCGTGATCGAGACGTGGCTCGTCGATCCGGCGTGCAAGATCGGCGGCGCCGCGACCCAGCGGGTCGAGAGCGCGATGAAGCGCCCCGAGTCGACCAAGGACGAGATCGGGGCGCTGGTCGGCGTGATCAAGCAGCACGGGATCAAGCCGCACGTGATGCGCCTCTCCTGCGACGACCTGGCGGCGGTGGCGCCGCCGACGGGCGTCGACGCCGAGAAGCTGCTCGACGTCGTGACCCGCGAGCTCGACCGGGTGACCCGCAGCGCGGTGCGCTACCGCGACGAGCACGCCGAGCCGAGGCCGCTCATCGTCGTGTTCGGCGGCGCGCTGCACAACGATCTGTACCCGTTCGAATCGACCAGGCAGTGGACCTACGCCCGCAGCGTCGACCAGGCGACCAGCGGACGCTTCGTCGAGGTCGACCTCTACCTGCCCGAGCTCATCGAGGGACAGGCGCTCTACGAGGCCGAGGACTGGTACCCGCTGGTCGCCAAGGCGCCGCCGGGCAAGGTCCTCCTGGTCGAGCGCGCGCCGCACAGCTGGCTCGCGATCCTCCCCCGTTCCTGAGCTGCGCGAAGGCAGATCCATGAGCAAGCTCATCGTCCTCGAAGGCCTCGATGGCGCCGGCACCACCAGCCAGGCGCGTCGCCTCGCCGACGCGCTCGCGGCGCGCGGCCGGAGCGCACACGTCACCCGCGAGCCGTCCGACGGCCCGATCGGGCGGCTCATCCGCGAGATGCTCACCGGCGGCCACGCCATCCCCGGCGCGTCGATCTCGCAGGCGACGTTCGGCCTCCTGTTCGCCGCCGACCGCCTCGACCACGTCCAGCGCGAGGTCGAGCCCGCGCTCGCCGCCGGCCACGTCGTCATCTCCGACCGCTGGTACCACTCGTCGCTCGCCTATCAGGGCACCGGCGCCGAGCGCGACTGGATCCGCGCGCTCAACGGGCGCGCGCGCAAGCCCGACCTGACCGTGTTCCTCCGCGTGCGCGCCGCCGTCGCCGCCGAGCGCCGCGTCGCGGCCGGACGGACGCAGGAGCTGTTCGAGGATCTGCCGATGCAGGAGCGGGTCGCCGCCGGCTACGAGGCGGTGCTCGCCGAGCTCGCCGACGCGGGCGAGGCCATCACGATCCTCGACGGCGAACAGCCGCTCGATGCCGTCACCGAAGCAATCGTGGCCGCGGTCTTGCCGTGCCTCTCGTAGTTGTTACGATGCGCGCGTGACCCAAACCGGCATCGTGGTCCAGAAGTACGGCGGCTCCTCCGTCGCCGACGTCGACAAGCTCCGCCTCGTGGCCGAGCGCATCGCGCGCACCAAGGCGGCGGGCAAGAAGGTCGTCGTCGTCGTCTCGGCCATGGGCAAGACGACCAACTCGCTCATCGAGAAGGCGAAGGCGGTGAGCCCGTCGCCGTCGCGGCGCGAGCTCGACATGCTGCTCACCTGCGGCGAGCGCGAGGCGATGGCGCTCCTCGCCATGGCGGTGAGCGAGCAGGGCCTCGAGTCGATCTCGTTCACCGGCTCGCAGGCCGGCATCATGACCAACGACCGCCACTCGGGCGCGCGCATCGTCGAGGTGCGCCCGTTCCGGATCGAGGACGAGCTCGAGCGCGGCAAGGTCGTCATCGTCGCCGGCTTCCAGGGGGTGTCGTACAAGCGCGAGGTCACGACGCTCGGCCGCGGCGGCTCCGACACGACCGCGGTGGCGCTGGCGGCGGCCTTGCGCGCGGATTACTGCGAGATCTGCTCCGACGTCGACGGCGTCTACAGCGCCGACCCGCGCGTCGTGACGGCGGCCGAGCTGCTGCACGCGATCTCGCACGACGAGATGCTCGAGCTGGCAGCCCAGGGCGCCAAGGTGCTGCACGACGCGTCGGTCGAGTTCGCGCGCAAGAGCGGCATCGCCGTGTACGCGCGCGCGACCGCCAAGGACGGCGGCGGCACGCGCATCGACTGGAGCCCGGAGCGCGAGCGCCAGGTCGCCGCGGTCACCGGCCAGGGCAACCTGGTGCGGCTGAAGACCTCGGGCGGCGCCAGCGTCGAGAACTGCCTCCAGATCCTCGAGGCCGCGTCGATCCCGCTCACCCACCTCGATCTCGAGGGCAAGGAGCTGCGCACGTGGTTCACGATCGCCGACGTGCCCGACTGGGCGGCGGTGAAGCACAAGCTCGAGAACGTGCTCGGCGAGTCGCTCGAGATCGGCGAGGAGGGCGCGGTGACGATGGTCGGCCACGGCATCGGCGGCAACCCCGGCATCATCGTGCGCGCGCGGCAGACCGCGATCGGCGCCGGCGTGCCGCTCAACGCCGTGAGCGTATCGCCCTTGCGCATCACGCTGTGGTGCGATCGCCAGCACGTCGACGAGCTCACGCGCGCGCTGCACAAGGCGTTCGTCGAGTCGGTGTGAGCGCCGGCGCGAGCCAGCATCCATGATCGCGAGGCTGTTCCCGGCGTGGGGCCGGCGCCGGCGCGGGCCATGGCTCCAGCGGGGCGCGCGGCCGCGGGTGTGGGCGCACCGCGGGGCGAGCGCGCACGCGACCGAGAACACGCTCGCGGCGTTCGCGCTGGCGCGGGCGCACGGCGCCGACGGCGTCGAGCTCGACGTGCTCCTGTGCGCGAGCGGCGAGGTCGTGGTGTTCCACGACGACGACCTGCGCCGCCTCGCCGGGCGGCCGGAGCGCGTCGAGCACGTGCCGTGGTCGGAGCTGTCGCGGATCGAGCTCGTCGGCGGCGGCAGGCACCGCATCCCGCGGCTCGAGGAGGCGCTCGCCGCGTGTGGCGATCTACGCGTGAACGTCGAGCTCAAGTCGCCGCGGCCGGGGCGGGCGGGCGCGTTGTCGGCGCGGGTCGCGAAGGTGATCGCGGACGCGGGCGCCGACGAGCGCGTCGTCGTGTCGTCCTTCGATCCGGCGGCCCTCTGGCAGCTGCACGCGGTCGCGCCTCACCTGCCGCTCGCGTTCCTGTTCGAGGCCAAGCTGCCGCGCGCGCTGCGCTCGGCCGCCGCGGCGATGCTGGTCGGCGCGAGCGCGGTGCACCCCGAGCACGTGCTGTGCACGCCGGCGCAGGTCGCGACGTGGCGCGCGCGCGGGCTGGCGGTCAACACGTGGACCGTCGACGATCCCGCGCGGCTGCGCGAGCTGGCGGCGGCCGGCGTCGACGGCGTGTTCGCGAACGATCCGCGCGCGGCGATCGCGGCGCTGGAGACGCCCGCGTCGCCGGGCCGGCGGCAAGGCGAGTAGCCAGTCGCGGTCGTGGCGGGGCGGCGGGTCGCGGAGAGTCGCGGGGTTGCGGTGGCACGCGTGGTGCTCCTGTGGGCGCCATGCGCGCGTCTGTGGCCAGCGTCGTCGTCATCGTGGGGTGTGCGGCGGCGCCGGGCGATGACGCGGCGCGGCCGAACGACGGCATGTTCCAGGACTTCCTCGACGGGAAGTTCGACAGCGCCGGGCACCCGCTCAACGCGCGGGTGACGGCGGCGGCGGCGCTTTGCGGCGGCGCGGGCGAGGAGACGGAGGACGGGATCGTGCTGGGCGGTGCGTGCGAGGGGTGGCTCGAGGGGACCGCGCAACGGGGGGAGCTGGTGGTGAACGTGAGGGTGAGGGTGAGGGAGATGGGAGAGGGAGAGGGAGAGGGAGAGCGGGACGTGGTGACGGTGAAGGTGATGGGAGATGGCGTGAGCGTGGAGGACACGATCACGAGGGAGCGGGTGCGCGAGCAGGACGCGTGGATCGACGTCGCGGTCGCGTACTGGAGCGACGGTGAGCCGCGGCGGATCGCGATCGTGCCCGGGGACGCCGAGATCGAGGTCGCGTACGTCGAGGTGTTCCCGCGGCGCTTCCGCATGGCGCTGTCGCCCGGGTCGGGCGTGGTCAGGGACGAGGAGATGGTGACCGTGGAGATGGCGAAGGACGGCGTGGTCGAGCGAGTCGAGGTCGATGGCGTGGACGTCAGCGAGCGCTGGCGCGCGCTCGACGAGGCAGGGCGGGTCACGCGGACCGAGACCACGTTTCGCGCGCTGTTCGAGGTCGCGATCGGCGAGCTGATGCCGGGGCGCGGCGAGATCAGCCAGCTGCGCGTGCGCGCCGGCGGCGAGGTCGCGCGGATGGAGCTACGGCGCGCGCCCGCGCCGTGTGTGTACGAGGGCGATCCGGCGGCCACGCCCGTGCTGGTCACCGGCTTCCAGCCGTTCCCGGCCAACGGGTGGCACGACAACGTCTCCGAGGTCGCCGTGCGGGCGCTGCGTCCCGAGCGGCTGCGCGGGGTACGGGTCATGCGCGTGATCCTCCCCGTCGAGTACGACCGGGCCGCGGCGGCGGTGGCGGACGCGATCGCGCGCTGCGCGCCGCGCGCGGTCGTGAGCTTCGGCCAGGGCGGCGGCGCGATCGCGCTCGAGGAGACCGCGTACAACCTGAAGGACACCGGCGAGGTCGCCGGCGGCGTGCCCGACAACCGCGGCGTCATCGCGGCGGCGTTGCCCATCGACCCGGCGGCGCCGGCCGAGCGCGCGACGTCCTTGCCGTTGGCGGCGATCGACCGGGCGCTGCGCGCGCTGGGGGAGCACCCGCGGCGCAGCGACGACCCGGGCCGCTACATCTGCAACAACGTCTTCTTCACGGCGACCGGGCTGTCGGGCCGCGCCGGGTTCGTCCACCTGCCCTACACCACGCGCTTCGACGACGCCGAGCGAGCTCGCTGGGGCCGCGTGGCCGAGGCCATCGTCGCCGCCGTCGCCGACGGATCGTGACGGGAACTTGCGCTGGCGCGCGCGGCGCGGCAGCGTCAAGGCATGCGCCAGGTCTGCCTCGTCCTCGCCCTCGCCGCCTGCGGCCCCAAGGTGGACACGCGCTCGCCGTTCGACGAGGACGACCCGCGGTCGCGCGCGGCGCGCGACGCCGAGGCCGCGCGAGCGGCGCAGGGCGACGCCGCGCCCGAGCCCGCGGCGGCGGCGCCTGCGGGGCCGGCCGTGCGCGAGGGCAAGATCGAGCGCGCCGTCCTCACCGCGACGCTCGACGCCCAGCCGGGCGAGCTCCTGCAGTGCTTCGAGGTCGCCGCCGTCGAGCACGGCGGCAAGTTCGCCGGCTGGCGCCTCGTGCGCTTCATCCAGCGCTGCGGCGATCGCTTCGCCGGCCTCGATCTCGCGGTCGGAGACGTGCTGGTGAGCGTCAACGGGCGCGTGATCGTGAAGCCCACCGACCTCGCCGACCTCTGGGCCGAGCTCTACAAGACCGACGTCATCGTCGCCGAGCTGCGGCGCGGGACGTCGCCGCTGGTGCTGCGCTTCGACGTGGTGCCGCCCGTGGCCGCGACGTCCGCCGCGCAACCCGCGCCCTGAACTCCGGACGTCCAGGCGCCGGTCGAGGTACCTTGCGGCAATGGCGGAATCACGACCGCGGCTCGTCGTTCGCCCGCTGCGCAAGACCGACCTGAAGGCCGTCCAGGAGATCCAGCGGCGCTCGTTCCCGATGATCGACGCCTGGACCAGGGAGCAGTTCGAGAGCCAGCTCACCGTCTTCCCCGAGGGGCAGATCGGCGTGGAGCTGGACGGCGCGCTGGTCGCGACGTCGAGCACGCTCATCGTCGACGAGGAGGACTTCGGCTCGTACCACACGTTCGATCAGGTCAGCGACAACGGCTTCATCCGCAACCACGATCCCGAAGGCGACACCCTCTACGGGATCGACATCGCGGTCGATCCCAAGCACCGCGGCCACCACCTCACCCGGCGCATCTACGAGGCGCGCAAGCAGCTCGCCCGGCAGCGCAACCTGCGCGCGATCCTGATCGCCGGCCGCATCCCCGGCTACGGGAAGCAGGCCGACAAGATGACGGCCGAGGAGTACGTCCAGCGCGTCATCCGCAAGGAGTTCAAGCACAAGGACCCGGTGCTCACCGCGCAGCTCGCGCAGGGCTTCTCCGTGCGTTCCGTGCTCAAGGATTACCTGCCGCAGGACTCGGAGTCGCGCGGCTACGCCGTGTACATGGAGTGGCTCAACCCGGAGCACCACCCCAAGGGGTCGGCGCCGGTCCGCCACGTGCGCGTCGCGGCGGTGCAGTACGAGATGCGGCCGATCACGAGCTTCGAGCAGTTCGCGCAGCAGTGCGAGTTCTTCATCGACACCGCCGCCGAGTACCGCGCCGACTTCCTCCTGTTCCCCGAGATGCTGACCAACCAGCTCCAGGTGCTGGTCCAGGCCCCGGAGTCGTCGGCCACGGCGCGACGGCTCGACGACTTCACGCCGCGCTACGTCGAGCTCTTCACGCGCATGGCGATGAAGTACGACGTCAACATCATCGGCGGCACCCACCTGACCGTCGAGAACGACAAGCTCTACAACCTGGCCTCGCTGTTCCGCCGCGACGGCTCGGTCGAGAAGCAGTACAAGCTGCACGTCTCCCCGTCGGAGCTGCGCTGGTGGGGCGTGTCCGCTGGCGACGAGGTCCGCGTCTTCGACACCGATCGCGGCAAGATCGCGATCGTGATCGGCGACGACGTGGCGTTCCCCGAGGTGGCGCGGATCGCCGCCGGCAAGGGGGCGATGCTGCTCTTCGTGCCGTTCAACACCGACATCCGCTCCGGCTACATGCGCGTCCGCGCGTGCGCGCAGGCGCGCTGCATCGAGAACGGGGTGTACGCGGTGCTCGCCGGCCCGGTCGGCAACCTGCCCTTCGTCCAGGGCGCCGACATCCACTACGGCGAGGCCTGCATCCTCACGCCGTGTGATCTGCCGTTCGCGCGCGACGGCGTCGCCAGCGAGGCCACGCCGAACGTCGAGACCATGGTGCTGAACGAGCTCGACATCGAGGCGCTGCGCCGGAGCCGGCTCACCGGCAGCGTGCGCACCTGGCTCGACCGCCGCGCCGACCTCTACGCCGTGCGTTACACGGAGGCCGGCAAGAGGAGCGAGGTGTGATCGTCCACCGCTTCGGCGGCGGCCTGGCCGTCGTCCACACGCAGCCCGCGCACGCCCAGGCGCTCGAGGAGCTGCAGACGATCGTGTTCCCGACCCTCGCGCCCGAGCAGCGCTTCCGCGCGCCGCACTACGTGAAGCACGTCGAGCTGTTCCCCGACGGCCAGCTGTGCGTCGTCGAGGAGGCCACCGGCCGCGTCGCCGGCATGACGTCGACCATCCGGCTCGACTTCGACTTCGCGCACCCGGGCCACACGTTCGCCGACGTGATCCAGGGCGGCTGGTTGACGTCGCACGACCCCGCCGGCCGCTGGCTCTACGGCGCCGACATCGGCACGCACCCCGACTTTCGCCGGCGCGGCATCGCCCGCGCGCTCTACGCGGCGCGCCACGAGGTGGTGGCGCGCTTCGGGCTCGCCGGCCAGGTCACGGTCGGCATGCCGAGCGGGTACGGCGCGGTCAAGCACGAGCTGAGCGCCGAGCAGTACTACGCCGAGCTCCTCGCCGGCGAGCGCGAAGACCCGACGGTCTCGGCGCAGCGCCGCGTCGGCTTCGAGCTGCGCGGCCTCCTCGCCGACTATCTCGACGACCCGGTGTGCGACGGCTACGGGGTCGTGCTCGTCCTGCCCGCCGAACGCGACGTGAGGTATCCGCCATGACGATCATCCAGCGCGTCACCGAGATCCCGGGACCGAAGAGTCGTGCCCTCCTCGCGCGCCGCGCGGCCGCGGTCCCCGGCGGGCTCGGCAAGGCGACCGAGGTCGTGATCGACCGCGCCGAGGGCGCGCGGGTCATCGACGTCGACGGCAACACGCTCGTCGATCTCGCCGGCGGCATCGGCATGTCGCTCGTCGGTCATTGCCCGCCGACCGTGGTGGCCGCCGTCGAGCAGCAGGCGCGCCGGCTCCTGCACCCGTGCGCGCTGGTCGCGACGTACGAGCCGTACGTCGAGCTGGCCGAGCTGCTCAACGAGGTCACCCCGGGCACGTTCGCGAAGAAGACGCTGCTCGCCAACAGCGGCGCCGAGGCGGTCGAGAACGCGATCAAGATCGCGCGCGCGTTCACCAGGCGCGGCGGCGTCCTGTGCTTCGAGGGCGGCTATCACGGCCGGACCCTCCTGACCCTGTCCTTGACCAGCAAGTACGGCCTGTTCAAGCAGGGGTTCGGGCCGTTCGCGCCCGAGATCTACCGGATCCCGGCGCCGGACGCCTATCGCCGGCCGGCGGGCATGACCGAGGAGGCGTACGTCGACGCATGCATCGCGCAGCTCGAGCGCGCGCTGATCGCGCAGATCGACCCGGCGGCGCTGGCCGCCATCCTCATCGAGCCGGTGCAGGGCGAGGCCGGGTTCATCCCGATGCCGGCGCGCTTCCTGGCGCGCATCCGCGAGCTGTGCACGCAGCACGGGATCGTCATGATCGCCGACGAGGTGCAGACGGGATTCGGCCGCACCGGCACGCTCTTCGCGTGCGAGCAGCTGGGCGTCGTGCCCGACGTCATCACGACGGCCAAGGCGCTCGGCGCCGGGCTGCCGATCAGCGCGACCACCGGCCGCGCCGACATCATGGACGCGCCCCACCTCGGCGGTCTCGGCGGCACGTACGGCGGCAGCCCGGTCGCGTGTGCCGCCGCGATCGAGGCCGTGCGCCTCGTCCGCACGCCGGCGTTCCTGGCCCACGCGCGCCGGATCGGCGACGTCCTGCGCGAGGAGCTCACCCGCATGCAGGCGTCGTCGCAGCTCGTCGGTGACGTGCGCGGGCTCGGCCCCATGCTGCTCGTCGAGCTGGTCACCGATCGGACGGCCCGGACCCCGGCGCCGGCGCACGCGCTCGCGATCATCAAGCGCGCCGTCTCCAACGGCGTGGTGCTCATCCGCGCCGGGCTGTACTCCAACTGCATTCGCTTCATGCCGCCGCTGTCGATCGGCGAGGACGAGCTCCGCGAGGCGGTCGGCGTCGTCGGCGAGGCCCTGGCCCACGTCGAGAGGCACGGCCCGTGACCGCCGCGCAGCAGTACATCGACGGCGCCTGGGTCGACGCCGAGGACGGCGGTCGCCGGGACGTGATCGATCCGGCGACCGAGCACGTGATCGCGAACGTGCCGTACGGCGGCGGCGCCGACACCGTGCGGGCGATCGAGGCCGCGCAGCGGGCCTTCGCCGGCTGGCGCGCCCGGACCGCGTACGAGCGCGCGGCGATGCTGGTGCGCGCCGCCGGGACGCTGCGGGCGCAGGTCGACCGGCTCGCGGAGCTGACCGTGCGCGAGGCCGGCAAGCCGCGGCTCGAGGCGACCCGCGAGTGGCAGGTCGCCGCCGATCTCTTCGAGTGGTACGCCGAGGAGGGCAAGCGCGTCTCCGGCTACACCATCCCGGCGCGCACCGGCACCCGCCGCCAGCTCGTGCTGGCCGAGCCCATCGGCGTCGTCGGCGTGATCACGGCGTGGAACTTCCCCGCGTACAACCCGGCGCGCGCGATCGCGGCGGCGCTCGCCGCCGGCTGCCCGGTCGTCGTCCGGCCCGCCGAGCTGACGCCGCTCTCGTGCATGGCCATCGTCGCCGCGCTCGAGGACGCCGGCGTGCCCGCGGGCGTGGTCAATCTGGTCAACGGCGAGCCCCACCCGATGGGCCAGGCCATGCTCGACCACCCCGACCTGCGCAAGCTCAGCTTCACGGGCTCGGTCGCCGTCGGCAAGCTGCTCATGGACGGCGCGTCACGCACGATGACGCGGCTCTCGCTCGAGCTCGGCGGCAACGCGCCGGTGCTCGTCCTCCCCGACGCCGACGTCGAGACCGTCGCGAAGGGGGCGGTCGCGGCGCGCTTCCGCAACGCCGGCCAGGTCTGCGTGTCGCCGCAGCGCTTCTTCGTGCACCGCGACCAGCTCGCCGCGTTCGAGGAGGTCGTGGTCGAGGAGACGCGCCGGCTGCCGGTCGGCTCCGGCCTCGACGCGACGACGCGCATCGGTCCGCTCATCAGCGCGCGCCACCGCGAGCGCGTCGAGGGCCTCATCGCGACGGCGACGCGCGACGGCGCGCGCGTGCGCACCGGCGGCACACGACCGGCACGGCCCGGGTTCTTCCTCGAGCCCACCGTGCTCGCCGACGTCAGCCCGACCACCCCCGCGTTCGCCGACGAGGTCTTCGGGCCGCTGTTCGCCATGACCTCGTTCGACCAGCTCGACGACGCGATCGCGGCCGCCAACGCGACGCGCTACGGGCTGGCGGCGTACGTGTTCACCCGCGACCTGAACGCGGCGATGACGGCGTACGAGCGCCTCGAGTTCGGCATGGTCGGCGTCAACGAGTGGGCGCCGCAGACGACCGAGGCGCCCTTCGCCGGCCGCAAGGAGAGCGGCGTCGGCCACGAGTGCGGCCGCGAGGGCCTGCACGACAACCTCGTGACCAAGCTGGTCGCCTTCGGCAACGTGAGGACCTAGCCGGCACGATGAAGGGGGTCTTCGACGACAACACCGCGGCCTGGCTGATCGACGCGCCGGCCGACGAGCCGGCGCCGCCGCTCGCGCGCGACCTCGACGTCGACGTCGCGATCATCGGCGGCGGGTTCACCGGCGTGTCGACCGCGTACCGGCTGAGCCAGCGCTTCCCCGACCTCGGCATCGCGCTCCTCGAGGCGAAGCGCCTCGCCAACGGCGCGAGCGGCCGCAACGGCGGCCTCGTGCTGAACGGCATCACCGTGCGCGACGTCGATCCGGACCTCATGGCCCGCGAGCACGCGGTGACCAGCGGCGCCATCGACGCGATCGACGCGCTCGTCCGCGATCACCGCCTCGACGTCCGCTGGAAGCGGACCGGCTGCCTCCACCTGCTCACGACCGCGAAGGCCGCCGAGGAGGCCCACGCGCTCACCGAGCAGCTCGTCGCGCGCGGCGTGCCGCTGCGCTTCCTGCGCGGCCGCGAGCTCGACGAGCACCTGCGCGCGCGGGGCGCGCACGGCGCCGTCCTCGATCCCGGCGAGGGCCTGCTGGTGGGGGTCGACCTCATCCGCGCGATGCGGCCGCTGCTCGTCGCCGCCGGCGTCCAGATCTACGAGTCGACGCCGGTGCTGCGCGTGCGCGAGGGTGCCACCTGCGAGCTGGTCACGCCGGGTGGCGTGGTCCGCGCCCGGGCGATCGTGCTCGCCACGAGCGGCTACACGCCGCGGCTCGGCTACTTCCGCACCGGCCTCTTGCCCGTCATCTCTCACGTCGTCGCCACCGATCCGCTGCCGCCCGAGGTGCTGGCCGCGACCGGGCTGGGCAAGACCGCGGGCTTCTTCGACGACTCGCCGCGCCTCGCGTACGGCAGCGTCGACCCGAGCGGCCGCGTCGTCTTCGGCGGCGGCACCACCGCGGCGTACGCCTACCGCTTCGGCAACCGCACGACGTTCGACGCGCGGCGCGACGACGCCGGCGAGCGCGCCGTGCGCGCCTCGCTGCTCCGCTACCTGCCCGAGCTCGAGCCGTTCCCGATCCGGCACCGCTGGAGCGGGCCGCTCGATCTGACGCTGGTCCGCCACTGCGCGATCGGCGTGATGGGCGCGCACGACAACGTCTATTACGCCCTCGGCTACAGCGGGCACGGCATCACGCTGGCGAACCTCGCCGGCCAGGTGCTCACCGATCTCTACGCCGGCAACCACGAGCCGTGGCGCGACAGCGCGTTCTACATGCTGCGACCGGGCGGCATCCCCCCCGAGCCGTTCCGCTGGCTCGGCTACCAGCTGGTCTCGCGCATCACCGGCAGGTCGCCGTGGAAGCGCCCGGACTGATTCCCGGAGTCCGGGCCGCCGCGTGAGCGGGCGCATCGGTGATGCTACGCTGGCCGCGTGCGCTTCTCCGTCTTCCTCGTGATCGCGGTCGCGGTCGCGGTCGCAGCCGCCGGGTGTCCTCGGAGCCGCGGCCCCGCCTCCCCGCACGCGGCGGTCGACGACGCCCCCTACGAGCTCGACGACGACCTCGATCTCGCCGAGCAGACCGACCGCCTCGCGGCGATGCCGCCGGGACCGGACCGCGCGGCGCTGCGACGCCAGGTCGCCGCCGCGCTCGTGCGCCGCCTCGATCACCAGCTCGCGCGGAACCGACTCGATCGCGTCGACAGCGTGGTGCGCGAGCTCGCGCTCCTGTGGCAGGACGAGCCCGGCGCGCTGGCCGCCGAGCTGGCGCCCGAGCTGCCGTCCCTGCGCCAGGCGCGCGCCGCGCTGGCCCGCGCCGGCCTCGATCGCGAGACCGCGTTCGTCCTCGCCCTCCTCGGCCTCGCCGATCCGGCGAACGCGGCGGCGCATCGCGAGGAGCTCGAGCAGGTGATCCAGTACGCCGAGCAGCTCGGGCTCGCCCGCTTCGGGCCGCTCGGCGCAGGGACGGGTACGATCGACGTGCTCGAGCCGGTCGCGACCCGCATCCCGGCGGCGGGGCTCACCGAGCGCTACATCGGCGCGCTCGTGGCGCGCGCCAACCTGGCCGACGCGGCGCTGTCGGCGGCGGCCCACAGCGGCAGGTTCCCCGAGTCGCCGGCGATCCGCGTCGCCTTTCGCGCGAGCCGCGACATCGCCATCGCGCTCGCCATCGCCCGGCGCAGCGACGAGATCGGCCTCGTCCTCGCCGGGCTCGCCGGCGTCGGCAAGGCGCGGCCGCTCGACGAGGCCGTGCGCGACGCGACGCAGCCCGCGGCGACCGCCGTCGAGTGGGCCGGGCTGGCGCGCGCGCTCCGCACCGGCCATGACGGCAAGGACGACGACCCGACGGCGGCGCGCGCCGCGCTCTACCTCTGCCTCGACGCGCTCGTCCGGTTCCCGGACGACGCGATCCTGCTCGGCGCCGCCGCGGGCCACGCCTACGATCTGGAGCGCCTCGAGCAGCCGATCGCGCTCCTCGAGCGCGCGCGGGCCGCGGCGCCCGGGGACGCCGAGCTCGCCGATCGGCTGACGTCGCTCTACCGCGAGCGCCTCGGACGCCTCGCGCACGGCGGCCGCCCCCACGCTGCGCGCACCCGTCTCGAGGAGCTCCGCCGCTTCTACGCCGCGATCGATCGCGCCTTTCCCGACCACGAATGGTCGGCGACGTGGGCCGAGGCGCTCGCGACCTACGGGCGGGGCCTCGCCGCTGTCGGCGAGCTCGACGCGGCGCGCGGCGAGCTCGAGCGCTCGGTGCGGCTCCAGCCGACGATCGAGGCGCTCGAGACCCTGGGCACGATCGCGCTCAAGCTCGGCGACCACGACGTGGCGCGCCAGCACCTCGATCGCGGGGCCGGGCTCGGCGGCGACACGCCGGCCGCGCAGTACACCCGCGCCAAGCTCCTGCGCGTCGCCGGCGACGCGGCGCGAGGCGCCCGCGACAGCGCCGGTGCGCTGCGACGCTGGCGCCAGGCGCTCGAGCTGTGGGCGCGGCTCGGCGAGACCGTCGACCTCCCCCCGCACCTCGCCGGCGAGCGATTCGCGGAGATCGGCAAGCTGTTCTGGGGACTGGGGATGCGCGACGAGGCACTCGAGAACTTCGCGCGGGCCATGGAGGCCGACCCGGGCGGCGCCGAGAGCCACGTCCAGATCACCGCGTTCCTCATCATGGAGGACGAGCCCGAGCGCGCCCGCGACGTCTTCTACGACGCGCTGGGCTCCGACGGCGTGAGCGACTATCACAAGGTCTACCTGTGCCTGTGGATCCTCGCCGAGGATCGCCGCGCCGGCCGCCCCGACGACCGGCTCGCGGCGGAGTACCTCGCCGCGCGCGACGGCCCGCTCTGGTACGACGACGTCGCCCGCCTCGCCACCGGCCGGACGTCGGCCGAGGCGCTCGCCGCGCGCGCGACGACCCGGGCGCGCCGCGCCGAGCTCACCTACTACCGCGCGGTGCTCGGCCCCGCGAGCCGCGATCCAGGCGAGGTCCGCCGCCTGCTCGAGGACGTCGTGCGCACCGACATGGTCCTCTTCTTCGAGTACGACATGGCGCGCCGCCAGCTCCGCGAGCGATGACCCCGACGGACGCGCTCGCGCGGCTGATCGGCGAGCGCGCGGTGCTCGCGTGCCTCGGCGCGAGCGCGCCGAGCGCGGTCCCCGCGGCGGTCGCCGCGCGCGCCATGCCGTCGCCCTGCCCGCCCGCCGCGCTGCCGATCTGGCTCCTGGTCGCGGGCGCGGACGTCGACGCCGGCGCGGGGGCGCGCGCGCTCGGTCCGGCGCTCGCGCCGCTCCTCGCCGCCGGCCTCGTCGAGCGCAAGGGCGACCTCCTCCACGCCACCGCGGCGATCGCGCGCCTCGGCGCCGGGGCCGTCGTCGTCGATCGGCTCGACGCGCGCGGCGCCGAGCGCGTGCCGTGGCCCGACGACTCGAGCTTCCACCTCGCCGCGTCGCTGCCCGGCGCCGCGCTCGGCGCGTGGCTCGACGTCGGCACCGGCGCGGCGGTCGCGCCGCTGGTCGCCGGTTCCCGCGCGGCGCACGTGCGCGGCACCGACGTCAGCGCGGCCGCGCTCGCACGCGCCGCGCAAGGCGCCGCCCTCTCGGGTCGCCCCGAGCTCGAGCTCGCGCGCGCCGACCTCCTCGACGGGAGCTCGGGCGCGTGGGACCTGATCACGTTCAACGCCCCGGTCCCCGCCGACGATCCCTCGGCGCCGGCCACGGTCTGGCACCGCGCGCCACCCGGCGCCGCGCTCGTCGATCGCTTCTGGCAGGCGGTCGGCGATCTGGTCGCGCCCGGCGGCGAGGTCCTCACCCACCACGCGATCGGGGCCGACCCGTGGGCGCTCCACGCCGGACGAGCCGGCGCGGTCACGATCGCGCGCTACACCCCGGCCGGTGAACGCGGCTTCGCGATCACCCGCTGGCAGCCGCACGCGGCCCCCGCGCGCGACCTCGTCGAGGTCGCCCTGAGCCCCGGCCGCCCCTACGTCCACCGTCGAGATCTGCGGTCCTGATCGCGGGGTGAACCGTGCGCGCGTGGTAGCGTCGGCTATGCGCCTGGGGACAGCCGCGTACGCGCTCGCCGCGCTCGCTGCCCTCGCGATCACCGTCGCCGTGACGAGCGGCTGCCGGCGCGCGGCGCCGCCGCCCCCGCCACCGCTGGTCGCTGGCCCCGACCGCTTCCCGCACGGCGCCCACACCGCGGTCGGCTGCCCCACCTGCCACGATCCGGCGTCGGTGCAGGCCGGCACGCCGCGCGTCCCGGGCGGCGACGACCACGCGCCCTGCGACGACTGCCACGCCGAGTCGTTCCGGGCCGCGCCCGGCCCCATGTGCCGCGTGTGCCACACGTCGGTCGATCCCACCGGCGCGCGCCCGAGCCCGCTGCGCCCGTTCCCCGCCGACGACGCCGTGCGCAACCTGCCGTCGCGCTTCTCGCATGCGATCCATCTCGACGACGAACGCATGGAGGGCGCCGTCGGCTTCCACGTCTCGTGCAGCGACTGCCACGGCGGCGCCGACGCCGAACGGCCCGCCGCCGCCGATCACGGCGCCTGCGGGCGGTGCCACGCCGACGAGGTCGGGCTCGAGGGCGTCCCCGCGCTCTCGGCATGCACGCTCTGCCACCAGGACACGGCGGCGGCGCGCCACCCGCGCAAGCTCATCACCGGCGACCTCCGGTTCGAGCACGAGCTCCACCGCACCGACGCGCGCGGCGCTCGCATCGGCTGCGAGACCTGCCACGACGGCACCGCGCAGGCGACCGGCGAGCGCCACGACCCACCGTCGACGGCGACGTGCGTCGCCTGCCACGACGACGCGGCGCGCGTGCCGGTCGCCAAGCGCATGCGCATCTGCGAGACCTGTCACACGGCGAAGGCGGAGACCATCGGCGCGATCGCGCCGCGCTCGCACCTGCCCGGGACCGAGCGGCCGATCGATCACACCCTCGCGTTCCGCAGCGATCACCGCGCCGAGGCGCAGGACGCCACGCGCTGCGCCGGATGCCACCAGATGATGTCGGGCAACCCGCGCGCCGCCTGCGACGAGTGCCATCAGGTGATGCGGCCGCAGGACCACACCGTCCTGTGGCGCGAGTACGACCACGGCGGCGACGCGGTGGTCGCGTCGGATCGCTGCGCGACCTGCCACGTCGTCGACTACTGCACCGCGTGCCACCGCCGCCCGCCGCGCTCGCACGCGCCGCTCGGATCGTTCGGCACCGGCGATCACGGCGACCTCGCCCGCCAGAACCCGCGCAGCTGCCTGACGTGTCACGAGCCGGTGACCGACTGCGTCGGCGCGGGTTGTCACCAGGGGATCACGCCGTGAGGGGCTGGGTGGTGATCGGGGTGGTCGGAGCGGTCGCGGCGGCCGGAGGCATCAGCGCCGCCGAGACGAAGCCGGAGCGCGAGCCAGAGACGGGCACGGGCACGGGCACGGGACCAAAGGGAGGCGTTGTCGACTTGCGCGCGAAGGACCTCCCCTTCGTCGCGCGCATGACGATGCGCGCGGCGCAGCCGGTGCGCGTGGCGCAGAAGGCCGCGACCGTCATCCCTCGCGCGCCTGCCGACGATCCGCTGACCTTCGCGGCGTCGCGCCCCGCGGTCGCCGCCGTCGTTCGTCCCGAGGACGACATCCTGCCGACGATGCGCGCGCAGCTCGTGCTCGGCTTCGCCGTCGACGGCGCCGAGCCCTCCGAGCAGGGCCTCACGCTCGCCGGCAACCAGCTCGGCACCGGCGACGCCGACGACGACGCGTACCGTTCGCGCATCGGCTACGCGCGCGCCCGCGCCTACGCGTTCGGCGACGCGTTCCTCGGCGTCGACCGCATCGTCGTCCCCGGCCTCTCCGCGTACTTCGCGTCGCAGTTCCGCATCGTGCCGACCTTGCCGACGTTCGCGCCGGTGCCCACCGCCTGGGACACGACCCCCGACTTCCAGTTCCGCGCCGGCTGGGCCGAGGCCGCCAACGTCTACCAGCGCGGTCCGCTGTCGACGCTCGTGCTGCGCGCGGGTCGCCAGCACGTCTACGGGCCGGTCATCGCGCAGCTCGACGGCCTGTGGGTGTCGTGGAGCGGCAAGGGCGTGCGCGTGTCCGCGTTCGGCGGCGCACGCGTGCCCGCCTGGTGGGCCCACAACGCCGACTATCCCGACCTGCGTTCGCAGCGCGGCGCCGTCACCGGCGGCGAGCTCTCGGTCGACATGCGCCGCTTCGAGCTGCCCTTCGTCCTCCGCCTGCGCGCGCTCGCCTTCGAGAACCACGGCCACGCCGACGCCACGTTCGACTGGAACGCGCGCAAGGACCTCCTGGCGACCGGCACGGTGCGCACGTTCGACGGCGCGATCGCCCACGAGAGCGTCACGATCCGCTACCGCCTCTCCGAGGAGACCCGCCTGGTCATCGACGGCAACTACCGGCATCGCCGCGACATGATCTGGGACTACGCCTTCCGCGATCCCGACGAACCCCACGCCGCGCGCCGCTACCTCGATCGCGGGCCGAGCCTGCCGCGCGCGACCGCCCGCGCCCGGGCCGGCACCGTGCTCCTCAGCAACATCGACCTGCTCCTCCACGGCGGCTTCGCCGTCGACACGCGGCTCGAGAGCGGCGAGGTTAGCTACCACAGCGCCGGATGGCTCGAGGCCGGCTCCGCGTTCGAGGTCCGGGTCCGTCGCGCGATCATCTTCGGCGCGCAGGGCTTGTGGCGCACGTACCGCCACCGCGACCCCGAGGTGCCGATCATCGACATCGAGAACGTCGTGCAGCCGCTCGACCTGCCGGTGCGCCACGTCGGCGAGCGCAACATGGTGGAGGCCGGGGTGGTCGCGCGCTTCTCCGGCGGCGCGCGCAAGTTCTCCGCCGCCCTCGAGATGTTCGTGCGCCGCACGCGCTGGGCCGAGCTCTACCGCGACGACGGCACGCCGGATCCCCAGCCCGGCGGCGCCGGCGACATCGAGCAGAACCTCGTCCTCGGCGAGTTCGACGTGCGCGGCGGCGGACGCGTCTCGTTCGACGCGTGGGTGACGCAGCGCCTCCGCCTGCGCGCCGAGTACGATCTCTCGACGGCGCTCGACTGGGCGCCCGAGATCCGCGGGCTCAAGTCGCTCCGCATCCTCGCCGAGGGGCAGTTCTAGTGCGCGCCGCGATCGCGATCGGCCTGCTCGTGCTGGCGACCACCACCGTCGGCGGCGCCGGCGACGCCGCGGCCCAGGTGCTCGGCTTCGATCACATCGTGCACGACGGTCGCATCACGGTCCTCGGCAGGCCGTCGCTGGACTGCACGAGCTGCCATCCGATCACGGCGACGGGCGCGCTCGTCGGCCGCCCCGGCCACAAGGCGTGCCTGGGCGCCTGCCACACCTGGACGCCGCGGCCCGGCGTCGCGCTCGCGGAAGAGCTCGTGGAGGTGTGCGCGACCTGTCACGATCCGGAGGCGCTGACGCGCCCGAAGCCGCCGGTCGCCTTCCCGCCCTACGTGCTCGAGCCCGACTACCCGATGACCCTCTCGCACGCGAAGCACGCCGGCGCACGCTGCGAGCAGTGCCACACCGCGCCCGGCGCGAAGGCCGCGGCTCCCCGACCGCACGCTCGCTGCACGAGCTGTCACGGCTCGACCGCCACACCCATGACCGCGTGCACCACGTGCCACATCGCCGCGTACGGCGCCAACGCGCTGCCGCGGCTGGTGCGCGGGCCGCTCTCGGTCGGCGCCGCGTACTCGCATGCACGCCACGCGTCGCGGACCCCGGCGGAGGCCGTCGGCTGCGCCGCCTGCCACGCCTCGATCTCCACCGCCGACGGGCTCGAGCTCACGCCGCCCACGGCGATGCAGTGCGCGACCGGCGGCTGCCACGACGGCCCCAGAGCGTTCTCGATCACCGAGCGCTGCACGAGCTGTCACACCACCGCGCCGCGCACGCGCTTCGACGTCGCGCGCCCCGACGCGCGCTTCTCGCACGACGCCCACGCCTCGCGCCTCGCGCTCGACGACTGCGCCGCGTGCCACGGCCTCGACGGCCGCGGCGAGCCGGTCGCCGGCGGCCATGCCGCTTGCGCGAGCTGCCACGCCGCGGACTTCGGCGCCGCGCAGCCGACGATCTGCGGCGCCTGCCACGGCAGCACGGCGCCGTGGCGCGCGCTCGTCGTCGATCGCCTGCCGGCGTCTCGCTCCGAGTTCGGCGCGCGGCTGAACCACACCTCGCACGCGGCGGTCCCGTGCGCGCGCTGCCACACGCTCACCACCGCGACCCGCGAGCTCCGACCGGCGCGTGGCCACGCCGCCTGCAGCGGCGCCGGCTGTCACGCGGGGGCGAAGACCGCCGGCGCTCCGGAGCCGACGCTCGATGCGTGCGCCGCGTGTCACGCCCTCGGCCTCGAGCGCGCGCGCGTGGCCGAGCGCACCGCCGCGCCGTGGACGGTGCGGGCGCGCTTCCGCCACGACGCCCACGCCACCGACGCCGCGGGGGCGCCGCTCGGCTGCGCCACCTGCCACGACGGCGTGGCGACCTCGACCGACGCGGCCACGCTCCCCACACCGCAGAAGCCGGCGTGCGCGCCGTGCCACGACGGCAAGCGGGCGTTCAAGATGACCGGCCACGGCTGCGCGAGGTGCCATGGAACCTGAGCGTCCCAGCTGGCAGCGCGTGTACGTGATCGCGACCGCGGCGATCATCGGCGGTTCGCTCGCGTACTTCCTCTGCGACTGGGGCGGCTGGACGCGACTGCAGTACGATCCGTACACCGGCGCGTGGTGGTGGCAGGACGGCCCGACGCAGAAGGTCGCGATCAACTACTACGGCACGGTCCTCTGGGCGCTGGGCGGCGGCGCCGTCGGTGGGGCGGTCGCCGCGCTCGCGCTTCGCCTCCATCGTCGACCGCTCCCGTCAGAGGCGATCGCCGTGCTCGCCGCGTGGGCGCTCACGGGGTTCGCGCTCGGCGGACTCTATTACGTGTGGACGCTCTGGCCGTTCTGACCCGCCCGCCGGTGTAAGCGCGCGCCGGGCTCCGGCGTTCAGAGGGCATATGCGCGCCGCCTCGCTCGCCGCCGCCCTGCCCCTGGTCTGCCTGCTCGCCGCCCCGGCGACCAGCTCCGACGCCATCGCCGAGAGCGCGATCGCCACCGACGCGCCACGTCCGCCGAAGCGCCTCGAGCTCCGCCTCGGCACGCTGCTCGGCTCGGGCGACGTCGGCGACGCCCGCGGCTTCTCCGGCGGGTTGCACGTCGCGGTCGGCGTCCGCCGCGGCGACGCCGGCGCGATCGCCGAGCTCCAGTACGCGGGCATCGGCGACAGCCTCGCCAGCACATCGCCGCGGCGCGGCCGGGTCACGCGCGCCGCCCTCGTGGGCCGATGGAACGCGCTGTCCGGGAGCCCGGACGCCCCGGTGTCGGGCGACCTCTGGATCGAGGGCGGCGTCGGCTACGAGCACGTGATGTGGAACCGCGGCGGCGTGATGGATCGTCCGTTCGTCGCGCTCGGGTTCGGCAGCGAGCTCGACGCGCGGCCGCGGCCGGCGGGCAAGCGTCGCCACGTCGGCCCCTACGTCGGCATGCGCACCCAGCTCGCGCGCGGTCCCGAGAGCACGGCGATGCCGACGTGCGGTGGACCGTGCACGCGCGCGACGCGGCCGTCGTCGCTCGACGCGTCGATCTACGTCGTCTTCGGCGTCCATACCGGCCGCTGATTCCCGTGCCCGTGCCCGTGCCCGTGCCCGTGCCCGATCTCCCTCTTCTCCAAGGAGCCCTCATGTCGTCACTACGTCACACCTCTCTCCTCCTGCTCCTCCTCGCCGGCTGTGGCGTCTCCATGGCCGGCGCCCCGCCCCCGTCCTCGACGACGGCCTCGACCCCGTACGCCGGTGTGCCCGTCGCCGCCGACGCGCCCGCGCCGGCGCGCGGCTCGTACGACGCCCACGCGTCGGTGCCCGCGCCCTCGCCGTCGGGTGGCGACCTCGCGATCGATCGTCCCGCGCCCGACGAGCGCCCGGGCCTCGGCACGACGTGGGGTGAGTCGGTCTGGTCGCCCGTGACGACGCGCCCGTTCGTGCGCTCGACGGCGTCGCCATGGGCCGTCGCCGTGATCCACTACAACGACGCCGAAGGTGTGCGCGCTCACGCCGCCCACGTGGGTGGGACGATCGCGCCGCTCGAGGCCTTCGTGGGCGACGGCTCGATCGGCGTCTCGCTCGTCGGTGATGGCGGTGACCTCCTGCCGGGCGTGCGCACCACCGGCCGCAACCTCGTGGTAGGCGCCGACGGCGAGCGCTACCGACTCGTCGTGCGCAATGCGACCTCGGCGCGCTTCGAGGTCGTCGCGTCGGTCGACGGCCTCGACGTCATCGACGGCGAGCCCGCGTCGCCGGAGCGTCGCGGCTACCTCGTCGATCCCCACGGCGTGCTCGTCATCGACGGCTTCCGTCAGACGGAGTCGCAGGTCGCCGCGTTCCGCTTCGGCAAGGTCGCCGCGTCCTACGCGGCGCGTACGAGCGGCGACGCCAATGTGGGCGTCATCGGCCTCGCGATCTTCGCCGAGAAGGGCGCGGTGTGGACGCGCGCCGAGCTCGAGCGTCGCGATCAGGCGGATCCCTTTCCCGCGCGAACGTACGCCACACCCCCTCGTTGATTTCTCGTCGAGGATCACCCGAAAAAGCTCATTGCGATCGTGCGCGCGTTGAGGCTTGTGTGATCTCCGGGTCCGCCTCCCAACCTTGGACCCGGGGAGTGTCTTCATGCCCAACGATCTCCGATCGCATGCCACAGGTCTGTCCGCAGCCCTCGCACTCGGCGCCGCCGGCGCGCTCGCCGCCTGCGTCACCATCGATCCGCCGCCGCTCGAGGACGAGCTGCAGGCCGCGCAGTCGCCGCCGCACATCGAGCCACGCCGCTCGCTCGCGATCACCGAGCAACCGATCCTCCAGCGCTTCCCGCTCGAGCGCGTGCTCTCGCAGCTGATCGCGACGAGCGGCGTCACCGGCCTCACGCCGACGGCCTTGTTCCAGCAAGGGTGGGACGTCTTCAATCCCGGCCCTGGCCTCGGCGCCGGCCCGCACTGCGACGACACGATCCACCCGGAGCTCGGGACCGTGCTCAACGGCTTCCCGTACAGCTGCCGCCCGGCACCCGCGGAGGGCTCGCAGGCGAGCTGCGACCCGTTCGCCGCCGGTAGCAACTGCGCTTACATCCCGATCGGCCTCTTCATGCGCTTCGATCTCGCGCCCGAGGACGGCCGGCATTGCGGCGAGTACCGCATCGTCTACGCCAAGGCGAGCGGGCGCACCCAGGCCTTGAACCGCAACCTCGTCATCCTCGAGGCGGCGGCGCGCAACCCGCACGTCAACCAGGGCCTGCGCGGATGCAAGAAGCTGGTCCAGGCGTTCGCCCAGCTCTCGGCCGAGCCCGACCTCACCGCGCGCGCCGACCTCCTCGAGGACATCTACTTCGACGGCTACCGCGAGTTCGATCCGGTCGTCCAGTGGAGCAACTTCGGCGACAACCCGCTCGGTGCCGGACAGATCCGCACCAACCAGTTCATGCAGCCCGACGCGCCGCGCGTGTGGTCGCTCCGCGAGCTCAAGCTGCGCAAGGTGTGCGGCGCGACCTGCACGCTTCAGCTCCAGCCCGTGACCGCGAAGGTGAACCCCTTCGGCCCCCTCTTCGCCGACGACGCGGCGCCGACGCCGTTCCAGCTCGAGCTCGCCGATCAGCTGCCGACGCTGACCGGCGCCACGGCGGGCAGCATCGGCCTCCGGGTCTCCGACGTCTACAACTCGGGACAGAGCCAGGCCGCGGGCGCGGTCCCCGAGTCCCAGTTCGCGACCCACTTCGCGCCGCCCGGCGCCGCCACCAGCACGTTCCGCAACGAGCTGACCACGCGGCTCGCGTCGCTCGGCAGCACGCTCACCCCCGACGAGGTCGTGGCGCGCGCCCAGGCCATGTCGTGCGCCGGCTGCCACCGCTTCTCGAACAACGCGCCGATCGGCGGCGGGCTCGTCTGGCCGCCCTCGCTCGGCTTCGTCCACGTCTCCGAGCGCGACGCCGATCTCGAGGTCGTCGACGGCGTCGTCCGCTACAAGCTCTCCATCGCGCTCACCGATCACTTCCTCCCGGACCGCGCCTCGCTCGTCGCCAGCTACCTCACCGACCTACCCCGTCCCGTCCGCCCGGCGGACGCGCCGATCGGCAACCGCTGGTCTCACTGACCGATCGCGCGCAGCGTCGCGGCCGGCTCCTGCAGCGTCACGGCCTGCGCCGCGGCGCCGCCGAACTGTGCGACCGCCGGCATGACCAGGCGGTCGCGCAGCCAGCGCATCACGGGGTTCGTCCGCTCGGCCATCTGGCCGAGCTGCGCCGCCATCCGGGCGACGCGCGCCACCGGCTTCGCGCGCCGGCGCTGGTACGCCGCCAGCGCCGGCGGCAGGTCGACCGCCCGCCGCAGCTCGTCGTAGAGCACGGCGACATCGACCAGCGCGCTGTTCGCGCCCTGCCCGAGGTTGGGCGCCATCGCGTGCGCCGCGTCGCCGACGAGCACCTGCTTGCCGGCGAACCAGCGCGTGCACGTCACCCGCAGCACTCGGTTCACGATGAGCTCGTCCACGCTCCCGAGGCCCGCGAGGAGCTCGCCGGCCGGCGGGTACACGCGCGCCCACGCAGCACGGAAACCCTCGACGTCGCGCGCCGCGAGCGCGCGCTGCACCTCGCGCCCGCCGGCCGAGGCGTACACATACGTGCCGCCGCTCACCGCGAAGCTCCCGAAGATGCCCTCGCTCGTCCACGCCTCCTCGGCGCGCGCGCGCTCGCCCGGCACGATCACGCGCACGTACTCGATCCCCGGCTTGCTCACGCACGCGCCGTGATCCCCCGACGCACGCACGCGCGAGTGCACGCCGTCGGCGCCGATCACCAGCTCGCCGCGCACCGTCTCCTCGCCCGCCGCCGTGCGCACGGTGACCCCGGCGTCACCATCGGTCGCGGTCACCTCCACGCCGAACCTCCGCTCGATGCGCGCCTCCGCCGCGACCGCGTCCAGCAGCACCGCCTGCAGCTCGCTCCGCCGCAGCATCAAGACGCGCGGCGGCGAACCGTACGGCGAGAACACCACGCGCCCGCCGCCATCGACGATGCGCACCTCGGGCACGACCCGCGCACACGCCTCGATCGCTCCATCGAGCCCGAGCGCCCCGAGCACCGCGAGCCCGTTCTCGGCGATCCCGATCCCTGCACCGACCGCCTGCGGATCCGCCACCCGCTCGAACAGCGTCACCCGCGCGCCGGCGCGCGCCAGGAACAGCGCCGCGCCCGCGCCCGCGGTGGCACCACCCACGACGAGCACGCGCAACCCGGCCAGGTCCACGCGCGCCATGTACCACCGAACCCTTGCGACCCACCACCCTCGTGCGGTAAACCCCTCGAACATCGGAGCCGTAGCCAAGTGGTAAGGCAGTGGTCTGCAAAACCACCATTCCCCGGTTCAAATCCGGGCGGCTCCTCTGACTAACCCGGCGACCCCGCCGGGTTTTTCTTTGGCTCGCTGGATTCGGCGGCGGAGGTCTCGCTGTCCGCCACCCCAGTCTCCACCCCTTTTCCTCCGTTCAGCACGTCCAGCACGCGCGCGGCCGCCGCGCGCTTCTCAGTCTCGTCCACGTGGCTGTAGTGGTGGGTCATCTGCTCGGTCGCGTGGCCGACGATCGCCCGCGTCACTTCCGCCGAGGCGACTCGCCGCAGGAGGTCGTTCGCGGTGTGGCGCAGACCGTGCGGCGTCACCCGCCGGTCCACGCTCGCCGCGGCGCACGCCTCGTCGAGCACCTTTCGCAGCGGCGACCCCTTGTGGAGGTTGCCTGCCTCGTTCGGGAAGATCCATCCGGCACGTAGCCCCGGATGCTGCGCCGCGACCATCCGCCGCCGATGCACTCGCAACGCTTCTGCCACCACGGGCAGAAGCGGCACGAGCTTCACGGTGCCGGTCTTGGTCGAGTCGATCGCCGTCCCCCGATAGTTGCCGCGCGACACGCGGATCACTTCCTGCGCTTCGTCGACGTCATCCCAGCGCAGCGCCGAGAGCTCGCCCCACCGCAATCCCGTGAGCACGTCGAGCAGCACCGCCGGATACCAGGCGGGCGACGACTGCTCCACATGCGCGAGCACCTTCGGCAGCTCGTCGCGCGTGAGGAAGTTGTCGTTCCGCGAGGTCGCCATCGGCGACTCGACCGCCGCACACGGGTTGGGCAGTCGCGCCCTCGCCGTCGCCGCCGTGATGATCGTCCTGAGCACCCGGTAGTAGCCGCGGATCGTCGTCGACGAATACCCGCGGACCTTCTCGCCCTTGCGCTTCGCTGCGGCGCCCTTGCCGGGCGCGTACCGCTTGCGCCTCAAACCGTCGAGCCACCGATCGATGTCATCCGGCGTGATGTCATCGATGTGGAGATCCGCGATCTCCGACGTCGCGATGTGCAGTGTTGGCGGCCTCGAGGAACCGCGGATTTCCGGACCGGCCGCAGCGAGGCGGTC
>ERZ761602.2066-NODE-2066-length-33274-cov-15.802041_pt1 | contig 33274 bp, 26 predicted proteins | sample MGYA00512165_ERZ761602 | MGnify/ENA primary metagenome ERZ761602 (study PRJEB28899, sample SAMN02445085) | bioreactor sludge metagenome | biome: EBPR sludge; isolation source: Thorneside wastewater treatment plant | place: Australia: Brisbane, Thorneside...
TCTCCCTTCCCCTCTCCCTCCCCCCTCCTCAGTCCTCCGGCCCCATGGCATCCGCCCGCCCCGGCAACCGCTCCTCCCGGTCCGGACATCCATCCGCGTCCTCGTGCCCGTCCAGATCCTCCGCCTCGCGCGGGCACCGATCGAATTCGTCCTCGATCCCGTCGCCATCGTCGTCCAGATCGGGACAGCCGTCTGCGTCCTGCCAGCCGTCCTTGTCCTCCGGATCGAGCCAGCACGCGTCGCGGCCGTCGAGCACGCCGTCGCCGTCGCGGTCGCGCGGCGGCGCCTGGTCGAAGCTCAGCTGCGCCACGAAACGCCACGCGGGCGAGCCGACCTCGTCGCGCGTGACGCCGCCCCCGCCCGCCAGCGCGACGCTCCAGCAGTGGTGCACCTGCACGCGCACGCCCACGCGCGCCTCGGCCGGCGACGGCCCGCGCGCGCCCTGGCGCGGCGAGTCGCCGAGCGCGGCCTCGACCTCGGCGACCGCCCACGCTCGATCCGGCCCGCCGAACGCGCGTCCCAGCGGATCGGCGCGCACGGCGACGCCGGCCGACGCGGTCAGCTCGTTGCCGTGCGGGCTCGCCGGCGAGAGCAGGATGACCTCGGTCGTGCGCACGCGTAGTCCAGCGCCACCCGTCAGCTCGAGCCACGGCCCCTTCCACCCGACGCGGATGCCCCAGCTCGGGATCCAGCCGGCCTCACCCGCGAACATCGCGTCGTCGCCGGTGGGCAGGAGCACGCCGAGCGAGAGCGCCGCGCCGAGGCCGCGCTCGCCCGGGCGCCCCGCGATGCGCGCCCGCGCCGACAGCCGCACGTCGCCGAACGACACGCGATCGAGCGCGCGCTCGTCGAAGCCGATGCCCTGCAGGCGATCACCCCACTGCACGGCGAGCGGCGCCGCGACGCCGAGCTGGTAGCGCGTGCCCAGGCCGCGCGCGGCCACGACGTCCGTGCCCCAGCGCAGGCGCACCGGCTCGCTCGCGAGCTCGCCGGTCATGACGTCGCGCAGGACGATCGGCCGCGACATGAGCGACCACGACATCGTCACCGCCCAGCGTCCGGCGAGCAGCACGTCGGCGGGCTCGATGCCGATCCACGTGCCCGCGCCCGCCGCCGGCGTGAAGCGCTCGACCGAGTACGCCGGCCGCGTCGCCACCGGCGTCTGCGCCGCGGCCGCGCCGGCCAGCGCGCACGCGAGCGCGACCGCCGAGCACGCCACGGCGGCCCGCTTCATGCCTTCGGGGCTCCCCGCTCGTAGAGCCGCGCCGGCGGTACGTGACGGTAGCGCAGCACCTTCTGGCGCAGCATCGCCGCGTGATCCAGCACCGCGCGGCGATCGCCGCCCTCGCCGGTCACGAGGCGCGCCTGCTCGATCAGCGCCTCCCGCGTGCCGCGCGGATGGAAGAGGAACGCGCGTCCGAAGCGCGGCTCGCCCTCGAACCCGATGACGCGCAGCTCGGCGACCTCGCCGACGGCGACGCCGTGCATCGCGCGCGGTTCGTCGACGCGCACCCGCGCGCCGCCCAGCAGATCGAACAGCTCCACGTACCCGGCGCCGAGCTTCTCCACCGACCACAGGCTGCGGTGCGACGTCAGCCACGCGCGGATCGCCGCCGCGCGCCGCGCCTCGCCCGCCTCGCGCGCGCGTACCAGCGAGCCCGCGGCCGGCGGCAGGCTCGCGCCCGGCACGACGTACTCGACGACCAGCCACTCGACGAAGCCCGCGCTCCACACCTCCCACAGCTCCTCGTCCTCGAACACCCGCCCGCGCCGCTCCTCGTAGAGCTTGCGGGCCGCGACCACGGCGGCCTCGTCGGTCGTGTGCTCGGCGACGAGCTCGTCGAGCACCTGCCCGAGGAACGCGCTGGGCGAGGTCGCCCCGTCGTCGCTCACCGGGAGGACCGCATCGCGTCGCGGAAGCGACCGAAGAGGTAGTGCGCGTCGTGCGGCCCCGGGCTCGCCTCGGGGTGGTACTGGATGCCGAACACGGGCTTGCCCACGACCTCGAGCCCCTCGACGGTCTCGTCGTACAGGTTGAGGTGGGTGATGCGCGTGCCCTCGGGCATCGACGCCGGGTCGACGGCGAAGCCGTGGTTCTGGGCCGTGATCTCCACCTTGCCGGTGGTCAGGTCCTTCACCGGGTGGTTGCCGCCGTGGTGGCCGAACGGCAGCTTGAACGTCTTCGCGCCGAGCGCGAGCGACAGGATCTGGTGCCCCAGGCAGATGCCGAAGACCGGCTTGCCGCTGGCGACCAGGTCACGCGCCGCCGCGATGCCGTAGGTCACCGCCGCCGGATCTCCCGGACCGTTCGAGAGGAAGACGCCGTCGGGATCCAGCGCGAGCGCCTCGCTCGCCGGCGTGCTCGCCGGCACGACCGTGACCCGCGCCCCGATCTCGACGAGCCGGCGCAGGATGTTGCGCTTGATCCCGAAGTCGTACGCGACGACGTGGAACCGCGCCTCGGCGGGCGCGACCACCGGCTCCCACGCCGCTCGCCAGCTCGGCTCGTTCCAGGCGTACCGCTCGCGCGTCGTCACCCGCGGGACCAGATCCAGGCCGTTCATCTCGGGCTGCCGCCGGACCTCGGCGAGGAGCTGCGCGCAGTCACCGCCCGGGTCGGGCGCGATCGCGCCGCGCATCGCGCCCTCGTCACGCAGGCAGCGCGTGAGCGCGCGCGTGTCGATGTCGTCGATCGCCGGGACGCCGTGCGTCGCGAGCCAGGCGTGCAGCTCGTCCTCGCTGCGCCAGCTCGAGGCGTCGGTGCGCTCGCGCACCGCGAAGCCAGCGCACACCGGCTTCTGCGCCTCGAGGTCGGCCTGGTTGACGCCGACGTTGCCCATCTCGACCGCGGTCATCACCACGATCTGCCCGCAGTACGAGGGGTCGGAGATGATCTCCTGGTAGCCGGTGATCGACGTGTTGAAGACGACCTCGCCGTGGCTCGTCGTCCTCGCGCCGAAGCCGCGCCCGCGGAAGATGCGTCCGTTCTCGAGCGCCAGGACGGCGGCAAAGCTCTCGCCAGAGGTCACGTTAGTCTCCCGTCGCGATCGTGGACCACTCGCCCGCCCACAAGCGTCATGACGCAGCGCCCGGTCAGGGTCGTACCCAGGAGCGGCGTGTTCTTGGCCTTGCTCGACAGCTCCCCCGGCGACACCGTCCAGGTGCGCGCGGGGTCGTAGATGCAGAGATCGCCGACGACGCCCGGCCCGATGATGCCAGGGCCCTCGCCCTCGCCACCCAGCGCGAACGCCCGCGCCGGACCGATGGTCAGCGCCTCGATCACGCGCCGCTCGGGCACGAGCCCGTCCCGCGCGAGCCCGAGCACGAGCGCGAGCGCCGTCTCCAGGCCGATCATCCCGGGCGCGGCCGCCTCGAGCTCGAGCTCCTTGTCGGTGAGCCCCTCGGGCGCGTGGTCGGTCGCGATCGCGTCGATCGTGCCGTCGCACAGCGCGTCGATGAGCGCGGCGCGATCCGCCGGCGAGCGCAAGGGCGGCGTCACCTTGGTGAGCGGGTCGTACGAGGCGCACGCCTCCTCGGTCATCGTCAGGTGGTGGGGCGTCACCTCGGCCGTCACCGGAAGGCCGCGCCTGCGCGCGTCACGCAGGAGCGCGACCGTGCGCGCCGCCGACACGTGCGCGACGTGGTAACGGGCGCCCGTCCACTCGACGACCTCGAGATCGCGCGCGACGATCGCGCTCTCCGCCGCGGCCGGCTGCGGGCGCAGGCCCAGCCGCGTCGCCGTCGGCCCCTCGTTGACCGAGCCGCCCTCGCACAGCTCGACGTCGAGCGCGTGCTGGACGAGCGGCAGGTCGAACGTGCGCGCGTACTCGAGCGCGCGGCGCAGGAGCGCGAGATCGCGCAGGCAACGCTCGCCGTCGGACAGGGCCACCGCGCCGGCGGCCTTCATGCCGGCGATCTCGGCGAGGTGCTCGCCGCCCAGCCCGCGCGTGATCGCGCCGACCGGCCGGACGCGACACAGGTTGACCTCCGCCGCGCGGCGGATGATCCAGTCGGTGACCGTGCGCTGGTCGTTCACCGGCTGCGTGTCGGGCTGCGCGCACACCGTCGTGAACCCGCCGCTCACCGCCGCGGCGGCGCCCGTGGCCAGGTCCTCCTCGTGCTCGGCGCCCGGCTCGCGCAGGTGCACGCGCAGGTCGACGAGGCCGGGCATGATCCACAGGCCGCGCGCGTCGACCTCGCGGTCGCCGCGGAGCCCGCCGCCGATCTCGGCGACGACGCCGTTCGACACTCGAACGTCCGCGGGAACGTCGAGCCACGCGCCCCCAGGTTGGGCGCCGAGGACGCGACCGCCGCGGAGGACGAGGTCCATGGCCGTCGGGCTTCTTAGCAGGCGGGACCGACGTGACACAAGCGCTGGGGGGTGTACATTGCGGCCGTGGGAGCGACCGCCGGCATCGTCGTGATCGGCGACGAGATCCTGTCGGGCAAGTTCGCCGACGAGAACGCGGCGTTCCTGATCGGCGAGCTGCGCTCACTGGGCGTGGATCTCCGCCGGATCTCGGTGATCCCCGACGATCTCGACGACATCGCGGACACGGTCGTGCGCTTCAGCGGGAAGTTCACCTACGTGTTCACCTCGGGCGGCGTCGGCCCGACGCACGACGACCTCACCATGGCCGGGATCGCGCGCGGCTTCGGCACCCGCGTGGTGCAGGCGCCCGAGCTCGAGGCCAAGGTCCGCGCGTACTGGGGCGAGAAGCTCGCGCCGGCGAACCTGAGGCTCGCGCAGGTGCCCGAGGGCGCCGAGCTCGTCTACGGCGACGCGGTGTGGCCCGTCGCCTGCTACCGGAACGTCTACATCCTCCCCGGTGTGCCGGCGCTGTTCCGACGGAAGTTCCTGGAGATCCGCGAGCGATTCCGTACGGTGCCGGTGGTGGTGGCGCGGGTGTACGCGGGTGGCGAGGAGGGCGTGCTGGCGCCGGAGCTGGACGCGGTGGTCGCGGCGTTCCCTGGCGTGAAGATCGGCAGCTACCCGCGGTTCGAGGAGAAGGACTTCCGGGTGCTCCTGACGGTGGAGGGGGTGGACGGCGGGGTCGTGAGGGAGGCGGTGGAGGAGCTGAGGCGGAGGTTGAGAGAGCTCGTGGTGCGGGTTCAGCTGCCCGAGTGATCGGGCACGGGCACGGGCACGGGCGCGGGCACGGGTAAATGGTAGGGTCCCCGGCCATGGCCGAGACCCCGGTATCCGTTCGAGGGATGAACGACCTGCTTCCGCCCGATTCGGCGAAGTGGGCGCATCTCGAGCGCACCTGCCGCGAGCTCTTCGCCCGCTTCGGCTACGACGAGGTGCGGCCGCCGGTCGTCGAGCACACCGAGCTCTTCGTCCGCGGCGTCGGCGAGGGCTCGGACATCGTGGGCAAGGAGATGTACACGTTCTCCGATCGCTCGGATCGCTCGCTGACGCTCCGCCCCGAGCTCACCGCCGGGCTCGCGCGCGCGTACATCGAGCACTCGATGTCGGCCAAGGAGGCGGTGACCCGCTGGTGGTCGCTCGGCCCGGTCTTCCGCTACGAGGCGATCAACACCGGCCGCTACCGCCAGTTCTACCAGATCGACTGCGAGGCCTACGGCGTCGCCGAGCCGACGATCGACGCCGAGCTCATCGCGATGCTGCACGCGCTCTACACGACCTTGCGCGTCGAGCCGATCACGATCCTCGTCAACAACGTCGGTCGCGGTGACGACCGCGCGCGCTACCGCGAGGCGCTGGTCGCGTTCCTCACCCCACACGAACCGGCGCTCTGCCCGGACTGCAAGCGCCGCCTCGCCACGAACCCGCTGCGCGTGCTGGATTGCAAGGTCGAGACGTGCAAGGCGATCGTCGCGCGCGCGCCGAGCGTCCTCGACTACCTCGGCGAGGCCGCGCGGGCGCACTTCGACACCGTGCAGGCGACGCTCGCCGAGCTCGGCGTGCCGTTCACCGTCGAGCCGCGCCTCGTCCGCGGCCTCGACTACTACACCGGCACCGTGTTCGAGTTCACGACGACCGCCGGCAACCTGGGCAGCCAGAGCACGATCGTCGCCGGCGGCCGCTACGACGACATGATCGGCGAGCTGGGCGGACCCGCGACGCCGGCCATCGGGTTCGGCATCGGCGTCGAGCGCACCGTGCTCTGCATGCCGGGCGATCCGGCGAGCTACGCGCCGACGGTCGGCCTCTTCATCGCCGCCCACGGCGCCGCGGCGCGCCGCCGTGCCACCGCGATCGCCCACACCCTGCGCACCGCCGGCGTCGTCGTCGAGGTCGAGCACCGCGACGTCGGCATGAAGGCGCAGTTCCGCCGCGCCGACAAGCTCGGCGCCCGCCTGTCACTCGCGCTGGGCGAGGCCGAGCTCGCGTCGGGCGAGGGCAAGCTCAAGGACATGGCCGCGCGCACCGAGCACCCCGTCGTGCTCGCCGATATCGTCACGGCGGTGACCCGGCTCCTGTCCGACGACTGATCACGACCGGCATCGCGCGCCCGGCGCGGCGGAAGAGCGCCTCGTAGAGCGCGCGCACCGGCGCGAGGTGGAGCGCGCGGAGGTTGTTCGCGTTGGCCCACATCGAGTCGAAGACACCGCGCGCGTGGCCGCGGCGCTCGTAGCGGAGCGCCTGCGCCAGCATCTGCAGCTTGTCAGCGGCCGCGACGAGCTCGGCCTCGATGGACCCGCGGGCCTCGGCGTCGGCCCAGTCGGCACGCAGCGCGGCCGGAAGCAGCTCCTCGGCGATGCGGGCCTCGAGCGCGGCCAGCTCGCGCGCGAGCGCGGGCGTCTTCATCGGCATGGGGACGTCGCCCGTGCGCGCCTCGGGCGCGTCGTGGACGAGCGCCATGCGCAGCGCGCGCTCGCCGTCGACGGCCTGGCCCTCGGCGCGCAGCGCGTCGCACAGGACGGCGACGACCATCGCGACCTGCAGCGTGTGCGCCGCGATGCTCTCGGCCGGCACGCAGCCGCGCAGCACCCAGCCGGTGCGCGGCAGCTCGCCGAGCGGCGTCAGCGCGTCGAGCTGGTCGAGGAGACGGTCAGGGTCCATGGGCGATGGCGGCCTCGAGGGCCCGCGACAGATCTTCCAGCGCGAACGGCTTGGACATGACCCGCTCGATCCCGAGCGCGCGCAGCTCGCGCTCGAGCGCCTCCTCGAGCCGTCCCGACGTCATGATCACCGGGACCGACGGATCGATCGTGCGCATGACCTTGAACGCCTCGCCGCCGGTCATCACCGGCATGACGTGGTCGAGCACGACCGCAGCCAGGGCGCCGCGGTGCTCCCGGAACGCCTCGACCGCGGCGGCCCCATCGGCGGCCTCGATGGTCTCGTAGCCCATGTGCTCGAGCGCGCGCCGCAGGGCGCGCCGGAGCGGTAGCTCGTCCTCGACGAGCAGCACCTTGCCGCGCCCGTGCAGGAGCTCGCCGCGCGCGCCGCGCGGCTCGGTCACCGGCGCGGCGGCCGGCAGGTAGACCGTGAAGCGCGCCCCCGCCGGCTCGGCCTCGCCGACCTCGATGATCCCGCCGTGGGCCTGGACGACGCCGTAGGCGGTCGCCAGCCCGAGCCCGGTGCCGCGCGCCTCGCGCCCTTGCTTGGTCGTGAAGTACGGATCGAACACACGCGGCCGCAGCTCGGGCGGGACGCCGCCGCCGGTGTCGCTCGCCTCGACCACGACCCACCGGCCGGCGCCGAGCGGCGCCGGTGCCCTGCCCTCGAGCGTGCGCACCGCGAAGGTGAGCGTGCCGCCGTTCGGCATCGCGTCCCGCGCGTTGACCGCCAGGTTCAGGATGACCTGCTCGATCTGGCTCCGGTCGCCCGCGATGATCGCGCCGGCCTCGCGCCAGTGCTCGATCGCGATGTGGCGCTCGAACGTGCGCCGCACCAGATCGACGACGCCGCCGACGACCTCGTCGAGGTCGAAGCGCACGGCGTTCCCCGCGGGGTGGCGTCCGAAGGCGAGCAGCGAGCGCGTGAGCGCGGCCGCGCTGTCGGTCGATTGCTCGATGCGCACGAGATCCTCGACGCGCGCGGCGTCGGGCTCGCGGATCCGCAGCATCGACGCGAGGATCCGGATCTGCGCCAGGATGTTGTTGAAGTCGTGAGCCACGCCGGCGGCCAGGGTGCCGATCGCCTGCAGCCGCTCGTCCTGCCGCGCGCGCTCCTCGGCCTCGCGCTGGCGGGCGCGTGCCTCGAACTCCGCCGTGATGTCGGCGAACGCGATGACGACGTGGGTGATGACGTCGCCGTCGAAGTGCGGGCGCGCGGTGGCGCGGATGTTGACGCGCCGTCCGTCGTGGCGATGGATCACGATGTCGTCGACGGTGACGCTGGTGCGCGCCTCGAGCGCGCGCACGAACGGCATCCTGGCCTCGGGATACGGCGCGCCGTCGAGGCCCATGATCCCGTAGGGCTCGCTGTACGCGCCGACCGCGACGTCGTCACGCGCGTCGATCCCCATGATCTCGCGGAACACCCGGTTGGCGAACAGGAGCTCGCCGCCGGGCGCGCGCGCGACCCAGATCCCCAGCGGCAGCTGGTCGATGACCCCCGACAGCTGGACGTCGTCCGTCGTCACATCTACCTCGACCCACGATGGTAACGGCCCCGCGCGCCGAAGGGAACCGATGCCCGCGGAGCCTGGTATGGTCGGGCCGTGGGCGGCTGTACCAACTGCGGAAGCAAGAGCGGATGCGACCACCGCAAGGGCGACATGCTCGAGGCGGTCGACCAGGCGCTCGCGCGGCTCTACCCCGCGCGGGCCTGGGGCGCCCCGCAGCCCTCCGCGTCCGGGCGCGGCGCCGACGCCGAGGCTGCCGCGCTCGCCGAGGAGCTGGCCCAGGAGCTGGACGCCGCGGTCTTCCTGCGCCGGGGCGAAGCGGGCGAGCACTGCGATTTTCTCTATGTCCTGTGCGTCGGCCGCCCTCCCTGCGCGATCCAGGTGCGCGATCAGGGGGTGCCACCGCCGGCCGAGTGGGAGGGCGAGGCCACGCTCGCCGAGTCGTACCTGCGCGTCGCGCTCTCGTCGCTGGCGCGCATGGCGGTGGTCCAGGAGGTCGCGGTCGAGGTACGCGGCGACGGCGGCGGCTGGCTCGTCCGCGAGCTGCCCCGCGCCGGCGTCTACTCGGCGCCGCTCCTGCGCCGCTTCCAGCGCCTCGTCGCGATCCTGCCCGCCTACGACATCCTGCACGTCGATCTCGGCGACATCTCGGGGCCGCCGCCCGACTACGAGCCCGGCGAATGGCCGTCGCTCTTCGCCGGCACGCCCGCGGTCACGAACTACCTCTTCTATCCCCAGCCGGCGACGATGGTGACGACCACGTGGCTGCCGGCGGACGGTGACGCGACGTGACCATCGATCTGGCCGAGCACGTGCGCACGATCCTCGGGGACCTGCGCGCCTCGCTCGGCGCGCACCGCGCGTCCGTCGTGCCTCGCGGCGCCCCCGATCCCGACGTCTCCAGCCCGGGCGGTCTCCGCGCCCTCCCCCTCGGCGGCGGCGCGCGCCTCGAGCTCGAGCTGGGCCACATGGTCCGCCCCGACGACGAGGTCGACCTGGCGCTCGAGCAGGCCGTCCGCGCGCTCCGCGCCGCCGCCCGCGAGGCCCGGGGCGGTCACGCGACGACCGACGGAGCGCCGCTCGAGCCGTTCGAGCTCCCGGCCGTCACCGTCGTCGGCGGCGGCGTCTCGCGCCCGACGCGCGTCGCCGATCGCATCCACCAGTTCCTCGAGGCGCTGGCCGCGATCCAGCACGCCGAGAACGTCCTCTGCGTCGTGCGCGGCGAGCTCGTCGCGTCCGCCCACCCACCGTCGGAGCTCCACGGCTCGCGCGCCGAGCTCCTCGTGCGCCGCGCCCAGGCCGCCGCGAGGACCGCCGGTCACACCCACGGCGACCTCGCCGACCCCGACGCCTACGTTGTCACCTTCTGGCTCTCCGCCGCCCTCGTCGTCTACTTCTCCGGCCCCTACTCGATCGACTTCATCCGCCATCGCGCCCGCGCCGTCGCGCGCGAGCTCGCCGAGCTGCTCCCGGAGCTCGACCCCGACCCCGCGGCGCCCGCCGCCGCCCTGCGCCCACCTCCGGGCTCGTAGCACCGCGCGGGGGTGCGACACTCGCGCCGTCAATTCGTGCGTACGGATTGTGCGGTCCATCAGACTGCGACACCGAACAGTCCGGCACATCCTGGCGCGGCGGATCGCGCTGGCTGCGGTTGCGCGGCGGCACATCCGTTGCTGTACGCGGCGGCATGAAGCGCCGTGCCACGCGATACGCCTTGCTGTTGTTCACGCTCGCCGCGTGCAGCGCCGACGACGCCTCCGAGGAGGAGCGCGTTGGATCGCCGTGCGAGCAGCTCCGCGATCACCTCGTCGACCTCCGCGTGCGCGACGCGACCGGAACGCCGGACGAGCTCGCGCAGCACCGCGCGGCGATGATGCGCGCGCTCGGCGATGACTTCGTCGTGAGCTGCGAGGACAACCTCGGCCCGACGCAGATCGCCTGCGCCACGGCGGCGACCGACCTCGCGGCCGTGACGGCCTGCGCGACGCCCTGACCCACGCTCACCCGCGCTCTCGTTCCTCCCAGGAGATCACGATGCGGACTCAACGTACCGTCCGGACGGCATACGCCCGCGGCGTCGCCGGCCTGCTCGCACTCACCACCATCCTCACGGGCGGGCGCTCCACGGCGGCGCCCGCCGACATCTTCTCGAGCCCGGCGCCGGTGCTCGGCAGTGATCCGCCGAAGGCGGCCGACCTGCGCGACGGGGAGGCGTCGGTCTCCACGCAGACCGGCGCGATGACCTACAGCTATCCCATCACCGTCCCGCCCGGACGCGGCGGCATGGCGCCCAGGCTGTCGCTCGACTACTCGTCGCAGGCGCCGATCTACGGGACGATCGCGTCGGGCTGGAGCCTCTCGATCCCCGCGATCGTCGAGGATCCGTCGCAGAGCCCGCTCCGGCACCGCTCGCCGGAGGTCGACGCCCCCATCGGGCCATCCCAGGCCCTCGCGGACGACCGCTACATCAGCACGCTCGCCGGCAACCGCCCGCTGGTCCGGGTCACCGAGCCGAAGGGCCCGGACGCGCGCCAGGCGTATCGCGCGCAGAACGACTCGACCTTCACGCGGTACGAGGAGCTCGACGGTTCACAGGGCTGGTGGCGGGCGCTGAGCTCGACCGGCACGGTCATGACGTTCGGCACGACATCCCGGATGGGAGGCTGCCCGGTCGGCCGCCGGTTCGCCCCGATGACGGGACAGGTCGACCCGTTCGGCAACGAGGTCGCTTACTACTACGAGTGGAACCCGGTCCTGCTCGATTGTCACATCGCGAAGATCGAGTGGGGCATGAACGCGGCGGCCGGCATCACGCAGCCGTTCGCGCGCGTGGCGTTCACGTGGGAACCGGTGTCGATGATCACGGTCAACGGCGTGAGCGTCGCGCCTGGATCGACGCGGAACTACCGCTCCGGTGCGCTGATGGCGAGCGGCGCGACGCGCCTCACCACGATCACCGCCACCGCGTTCCCGCCCGGCGGCGCCGTCGAGCACACGCGGCAGATCCGCCTCGGCTATGACCTGAGCGCGGAGACCGCAACCGGCAACATCACGCACGCGCCGGTCCGCCTGCTGTCGTGGATCCAGGAGAGCGCCTGGGGCGCCACGAGCGCGCAGGCGCGCGTCGATCTGCCATCGATCAACTTCACCTACGAGAGCCCGACCGTTCAGCTGAGCGCGGGAGAGTCGAGCTCGGATACGCCTTGGTTCGACGGCGTTCTGGCCCGCAGGAACCTCGGCTGGGGATACCGCTTCTCCAAGGACCCGGGCGACGACCGGTGGCCAAGCGTCGAGGCGATGATGATCGACCTCGACGGTGACGGGCTCCTCGATCGCCTGACGAACACCTCGGCGAACACGCCGGATGGATCGATCAGCCAGTGCAAGGCGGAGTGGCAGCGGAACCTCGGACCCGACGCGAACGGACGCATCCAGTTCTCGCCGGGCAACGCGCCGTTCACGATCGATCTGCCGCGCCTCAAGTGGGGTGGCGACAGCGCGACGGCGCTGACCGGCGGCCTGACCAAGGAGTACTGCTCGCTCAACGGGCAGGCCACGACGTACAAGAACTCCCACGCCGTTGGAAGCGCGGGCCTCTGCCACACCGACAACCAACCCTGCAAGGCCAGCCCCAACCCCGATCAAGGCAACAAGCGCTTCTGCTATCCCGGCGGCGCCACCTGCCCCCTCGATCCCGGCGGTAACGGCACGAACGCCGACTACCGCACGTACCTGGCCTATCGCTGGCTCGACGCCGACGGCGACGGCTTGACCGACCTCGTCGCCGCCATCCACGGCGACTCCGACACCTACGATCCGGACGTCGGCAACGGCGTCGGTCCCAGCTACCAGCGGACCGCCGAGCCCGCTCCCTTCGGGCTCGGCGTGTGGCCGCAGTGTCCGGCCCAGATCGAACAGTGCAAGGAGAACATGTACAGCTGCCTCGGCGAGGCGATGCCGTGCGCGGGGCTGTGTACGACCAACTGGACCAAGGTCAACCAGTGCCTGACGACCGCGGTCAGCACCGGCTGCTTCAACATCACGTCGACGATGGGAGCGCCGCAGAGCGGTGGGCCCGTCCAGCGCGCGCCGTACACGCGCTGCGAGGGCCTCTATCCCTGGTTCATCTTCAAGAACTCGGGCAACGGTCAGATCGCCAAGGTCCCGACGGTGAAGTACCAGCCGGTCCCGCTCGAGTCGGAGAGCGGCGACTCGCAGGTGGGCGGCCACGCCGTCTTCTCGCAGGACCACGCCGTCATGGACTTCGACGGCGACGGCTGGCTCGATGGCATCGCCCGCGAGGAAGCGAAGACGAACCCCGATGGGACCACGACCCCCGTGCCCGACGGGTGGTGGGTGTGGCTGGGTGACGGAACCGGAGGCATGGGACCCAAGCGGTACTACTTCCCGACGCGCCGCCACGCATGGAACGGCGTCTCGGGCCGCAACCGGATCGCGGCTGCGAACGGCAACGTCCTGGGGACGCAGATCCTGGGCGTTCTCGACGTCAACGCCGACGGCCTGCCCGATCACTGGCTCGACAACGGCAATGGCACCGCGAACGTCACCTTCAACGACGGCATCCAGTTCCAGATCTGGGGAACCGCCCACGACGGCGACACGAACCTGCCCGTGAACCCGAGCAACGTGTCGGTCGTCGCGCCCGGCGCGGTCTACGAGCCCTTCACGACGATCGTCCAGTCCGGCGACGCGGTGATGACCAGCCGACCGGTCGACGTCGACAACGATGGCCGGATCGACGTGGTGAAGATCGACGCTGGGGAAGGCGGATACGTCTACTACAACGTCGGCGGTCAGCTGCTCGCCACCGGTTCGCCTTACCCGGGCGCATCGTTCGGAGCGCGTCGCCAGATCTCCGCGAGCGTGGTGGCGGACCAGCACGGCGATCGCATCTGGGAGCTCCGGAAGGATCTCATGGATCTCGACGGCGACGGGATCCCCGAGGCGGTGACCGCCAATGGCACGACGTACAACCGCTACGTCCCCGCGGGACCGCCGCGGCTCCTGAAGACGATCCAGGGCGGTAGCGGCGGCATGGCGACGACGACGATCACGTACGCGTCGATGCACAGCGCGACGGTGACGCAGACCCCGGGCAGCACGTGGTTCGACGGCCGACCGAAGGCGACGCCGGCGACGCAGTGGGTGGTGTCGGCGATCCGCTTCGACGATCCGTACGCGACCGTGCCGACGAGCACGACGACCACGTACCAGTACGAGAACCCGCGGCACGGCAAGGACGAGACCGGTCACTACGCGTTCCGCGGCTTCGAGTCGGTGACGACGTCGTCGCAGAGCGGCGCGAAGACGAAGGAGGTCTACGGCTACGACGTCGACTGGTCCGGACGGCTGGTCCGGAAGGTGGTCCACGCCGCGGAGAACTCCGGGGCCGCGGTCAGCGTCGGCACGACGACCTACGGCGCGTTCACGCTGTTCGGCGGCGCGCTCACGACGTACGAGGCGACCCTGAGCGAGCACCACACGTGCGCGGACGGACAGACCGAGACCAGCTGCGTGACGACGCCGCTGCAGTACACGCGCGCAGAGACGACCTACGCGCCGCAGGCGAGCACCACGCTGCCCGACGTGCCCCTCATGTACGTGGCGACCAAGACGCGCACGCAGCATGCGCGCACCGCGGCCAACGGCGACCGCGAGTCGACGTCCACGTACCTGCTCGCAGCCGACGCGACGACGTACCGCCTCCGGCCTGACACGATCGTCCAGAGCGAGCAGCGGAATGGCGCGATGGCGATGTACGGGAAGAGCCGCATCACCTGGAACACGGCCGCACCCGCGTACGCGCGCAAGCTGACCGACGAGGCGTGGGCCGACGCGGTCGACGCGAACCGGTCGATCACCACGTACAACTACGACGCCGCGACCGGCAACCTGCTGTCGATCACCAACCCGTTCGGCAAGACGACGACCTACGAGTACGACCCGCGCAAGCTCTTCGTCATCGCCGAGAACAACGCCCTCGCGCATCGGGTCGAATTCGAGTGGGAGTACGGCACCGGCACCAGGACCGTGACGCGTGGACCGCAGGTCGCGGGCTGCATCCAGAACGGGAGCTGCACGTCCAATCCGCCCGGGCTGACGATGGACACGACGAAGCTCGTGATCGACGGCCTCGGCCGCACGCGCGAGCGCTGGGAGTCGGTCACCGTCGACCCGGGCGGCCAGGCCTACTACGAGCTGCGCAAGGTCGGCTCGCTCGGCTACTACGACGGCGCTCCGAACATGATCTTCGAGTCCAGCCTCGTCAAGTACGACGCCGCGGGCACCCCCGTCTGGGCGCAGACGTACACCGAGCTCGACGGGCACGGCCGGACGCGAGTGGTCTCGGTGTCGCGCGGTGGCGGTTCGATCCCCTCCGCCACCACGACCTACACGTACCGCAACGACGGCACGCTGGCGAGCGTGTCGCTGCCGGACCCGTCGCAGGACTCGACGGCGACGGTCACGTACAGCTACACGTTCGACAGTCTCGGCCGTCCGACGTCGATCCGCCGGCCCGACAGCGAGGGCAGCGGCGCGGACATGGGCTACCTCGCCAACGCGACCGACGGCGTGACCACGTGGGTGCGCGAACGTGCCGCGTCGCCCGCCAAGATCGCGGAGACGCGCCGCCGGTTCGACGCCGACGGCCGCCTCCAGACGGTGAAGGAGAAGCTCACCGCGTCGACGTGGGCGACGACGACCTACGCCTACGACGCCGCGAACAACACCACCCAGATCACCGACGCCGAGGGAAAGATCACGACGCTCGAGCACGACTTCCTCGGACACCGGAAGCGCATCCGCCGCAACAACCGGGACTGGGACTACACCTACGACGCCGGCGGGCGACTGACGAGCGAGACCGCGCCATGCACGCCGCAGCCGACCTGTCGCGCCGCGTACACGACGACGTACGCGTACGACAGCCTCGACCGCATGACGACGCGGTTCCTCGCGCCGCGCACGCTCAGCTCGACCGACCGCGCGCTCTTCGGCGCCGAGAAGGAGACGTTCGTCTACGACACCGGCCTGAACAACCGCGGCCGGCTGCACCAGTGGTTCAGCTGGGGCCCCGGCGACGTGGTCAAGCAGAACCAGGTCTTCAACCACGACGAGCACGGTCGCCAGACCCGGAACCTGATGTCGTTCAACACGGCCGGCTACAACGTCAGCCGCTCGCTGGACCGCAGCTATCTGGTCAGCGGCCTGCCCTATCGCGTCGCCTACAACGACGGGCCGACCGGCGCCGTGACCTCGTACGCCGACTACGACTACGACATCCGGGGCCTGCCGTCGTCGGTGTCGATCAGCGTCAACGGGGTCCCGTACCCGGTCGTCCTCACCCGCAACGTCGCCGGGCTCGTGACCAGGCGACGGGCGGATCAGTCGGGCGGCACGGGCAAGTTCTTCGAGTCGAACTGGACGTACGACAACCTCGGCCGCGTCACGAACCAGACCGTCAACCAGAGCACCGGCCAGGTCGCGCGGCAGGCGCTCACCTACGTCGGCAACGACGACGTGAGCTCGCTGACCACGTACTTCGGCACGACGCCGAAGGGTCCGCTCAACTTCACGTACGACTTCCGCCACCAGCTGACGAACGTGACGAGCAGCGGTGGCTACTACACCGCCGCGTACACCTACGGCAACGCGGGGCGGCTCAGGCGCGCGACCGTGAGCCGCGGCGTGACGGTCCCGTCGGGCGACGTGCGGCAGCGCGACTACTTCTACAACTACCAGGGCGCCGACCCCGAGGTGGTGACGTCGCTGAGCACCGGCAACTTCGCGGGCTCGGGCGGCACCAATGCCGTCACCTACACCGTCGACGCGATCGGCAACCAGATCGCGCGCATCGGCCCGACGACGGGCGAGCGCATCGACTTCGTCTACGACGGCGCCAACCGCCTGCGCCGCGCGACGAAGAAGGTGAACAACGTGGTCACCGGCAGCGAGGAGTACTGGTACGACAGCGCCGGCTCACGCGAGCACGTGGTGAAGCGCGGCGCGAACGGCGCCGTGACGGGGATGATCTGGTACCACGGCGAGGTCGAGGCCCATTACGCCCCGGCCGCCACCGTCGCGAGCCAGGTCTACTCGCACGTCTCGCTCGGCACGCCCATCGCGCGCATCGATCGCACGAGCGACACCGTCGCCAGCGTCGAGTTCCAGTTCCACGGTCTCGGCGACAGCACGCTCACGACCGTCGCCTTCCCGAACTCGATCAACACGACCTTCAACTACGGCCCGTTCGGCGACCTCCTCGAGTCGACGACCAGCGCTGGCGCGACCGGCATCGGCACGCACAAGCGCCGCTTCAACGACAAGGTCCAGGACGACCTCACCGGCCTCTCCTACTACGGCGCCCGCTACTACGACCGCCTGCTCCTCGGCTGGACGCAGCTCGACCCTCTCTACCTGCGCGCCCCGGATCTCGGCAAGCAGTCGACGCCGCGCCGCTCGAACCTCGGCGTCTTCAGCCTGAACAACCCGATCCGCTACATGGACCCCGATGGCCTGGACTCGGTCGCACGGTCGAGGCACTGGACCGAAGAGTTCAACGCTGATCGCAAGGCCCGCGTGTTGGCCGCTGGCGGCGACGACATGACCGAGACCCATGTTCAGCGTGCCTACGAGAAATGGCTCGACAGCCAGTTCTGGGCCAGCGGCGGCACGCCCCCCGATCCCAGGACGACTGCTCCGCAATGCCACCCGGACGACGCTTTCGACGACGAAGGCAACATCGACGTCAAGAAGGTCCTTACACCGTCAGCTGAGTCGATGCGCTTCGGGTTATCGCTGGCTTCGGGAGCTCTCGGTTTCGCACGCCTGGCGCTCGTCATCGGGCTGTCTGCCGCCTCGAACGAGAACGAAATCGCTCTCGACCTCATCGGTTGGGGAGCGGGCGAGGCGCTAAGCGCTTTGAAACCCAAGGCGGGGTACGCCTATCGCGAGCTAAGCGCCGCAGATCGAGCCGCCCTCGATGCGGGGCAAGACATTGCGGCCAAAGGAACTGGGGGCACAATCGCCGATCAGGTGGCGGGCGCGGAGACGAAATACGTGTCCGCAGCGAAGACGGTTGCGGGTACAGCGAAATATCGAAGCGGGCACGGCCTGATCAAGATCGATATCGGTATCGCTATCGGTGCAGGCGCCGGATTCGTCGAACACGGGAACGTCCTCCAGCAGGTTGCGCGAGCGTTCGGGCGCGGTTCAATTCACTACAAGAACGCTGCCAACGCCGGCGAGGTTATGTTCAAGGGAGGAATTCCCCGTTCGGCCATCGTCGGTTTCCGGGAGTAACCATGCCCGCTCTATCTGACTACACGAACGTCTTCGACACAGCCCTCCATCTCCTAAGTGAAAAGGGGTACCAGCTGTGGTTTGACGAAGAGGCAATGCTGTACTTCGCTGAGAAGGAAGGCTGGGACTTCGCCGCATCGTCCCCCGTCGGGTTGCTCGGCGTTGTGGCCATATTTGAAGCCAAGAAGCCAACCACGTATCGCGAGTATTGGTGGCGCGACGACGTGAAGATGGACGGAAAGCTACCAACAGCTCCCAAGCAGAATTACACGCCGGTCTATGTCGGTGTGGCGAACGCGGCTATCGACGCCGCCAAGCGCCGAAAGGATTAGGACGAGCGATGCGGCGAGCATTTCCGCGGAAACGTCGGCTGGATGTCCAGGTGCGACTGGCGCTCGTCCAAGAGCTCTGGAACAGCCGAGTCAAGCCGCGTACTCCGGCGCAAAGATTCCGAGCTCGCGGAAGAGCGACGCCAGCTGCACGCTCGACTCCGCGAGGATGACGAGCATCCCGACCACGCGATCGAGTGGACCGACGCTCGCCGACGCCTTCGCGGACGGGCCTGACGTTTCCGCGGAAACGTCAGGCGTTGACGGTGGCCATGTTGGCGGCGGACTCCTCGGTGTGGAGCTGGATGCGGATCTGCACCCGGGTGCCGTCGGCGCCGAAGTCGGCGAAGACCGGGAACATGCCGTCGCCCCAGGTCGTGAAGAAAAGGCAGACGCGGAGGTCCTCGATGTCGATGGTGGCGGATTCGGTCGCGGCGGCGCGCGCCTGCTCGAGGAGCGCCCAGTGGTGCGAGTGCGGACGGAAGTCGGTGGCGAGCTTCCAGCCGCGCTCGGCCACGAGCGCCTCGGCGGCCCGGCCGCGCTCGACGATCTCGTCGACGTCCAGGTCGCGCCAGCCGAACTGCCCGTCGGCGAGGGCCGGCGCGCCGACGGCGGCGGCGAGGTCGGCGGCGTCGCGGCCCCAGAAGACGAAGTCGGCCTTGCCGTCGATGCAGTCGGAGTGGACCCACTTCTCGGTGTTGCTCTCGTCCGCCAGGAGCAGGCGCGCGAAGTCGACCATCGCGGTCCCGATCTCCACGCTGCCCGCCACCGGCGCGTCGCGCAGCTCGATGACCACGTTGTCCCAGAGCGCGGACCAGCGCCCTTCCCCGACACGCACGCCCCACACCGGCAGCGCTCGGTCGCGCGGCAGGTTCTCGACGATCACCGCGGGCACCTCGGCGATCTCCTCGTTCTCGGACATGCCGATGTGGCCGGGATCCAGGATGTGGAGCGTGCCCGACGGCACGGTCACCTCGCCCAGTCGCTCGCGCGTCATGGCCGCGAGAATGCCCGCGCCGCGCGCGACGTTCTAGTCTCGCGCTGATGAGACGGCTCACCGCCTTCCCCCTCGTCCTCGCCGCCGCCGCGTGCGGCGGCAAGTCGAATCCCGTAGCTGGCACCAACACGCCCGCGTGTCCGTCAGGAGACGTCGTGCGCTACGCGATCCGCCAGATGGCCGCCGACGGCGGACAGACCTACGGCTCGCCGGCGAGCGAGCACTGGAGCATCCCGCTCGGCTTCCGCTTCGAGGACGCGTCGCCGCCGCCGTTCGGCCCCATCACGCGCGAGGCGGTCGCGGCGCTCGGCATGCCCGACGTCCCCGACGTGGTCTGGCTCTACGACGGCACCGGTCCCGCCTGCAGGGCGCAGATCACCGGCTTCGTGGCGACGCCCGAGGATCCCGGTATCGGCATCTCCACCGTCATCTCCGCCATCACCTCCGACTGTCTGCCCACCGACGACACGCGCGACGCGTGGGTGCTCGCCGTCGCGGCCGAGCCCGTCGGCTGCGGCTTCGCGCGCGCCACCACGCTCGCGAGCCACCTGCTCGAGGAGAAGGAGGGCGTCTACACGCTGCCGGCCACCAAGCGGTCCGTCCCGCCGCCGATCGATCTCGCCGTCGAGCGCCCGGCCTGCGCGCCGAGCTGCCCCACGCTGTGGTCGCTCCGCACCGTCGAATCCAGCCCGCGCGTCACCGAGATGACGGTCACGCACCTCGTCGACAGCTCGCAGGAGGAGCCGTGCAACTGGGAGGTCGCCGACCAGTTCGGCATCTACCTCGGTGGCGGCCCCGGCGTCGCGCCGACCGAGCTGAAGCTCCCCGCCCTCCCCGACGAGGAATACACCGCGCCCATGTCGCTCGCCGGCGCGTTCGTCGACGGCACCGGCCCGCGCATCGTCGCGCTCCTCGACATGGCCGCCTGGGGCGCGTACGCGATCACCGCCGACGCCACCTACGGCGCCGGCCAGCGCGTCCGCTACTACCGGCACCACGAAGAGGACTTCTGGTACCGGTCGCTCGCGCCATACTGCGGGCCGTAGGCCATCCGTCCGGGCCGCGCCCTCGCGGCACGGGAACCAGCACCGACTCTCGGCCGGGGCACGAACGTCAGCCGCCCCGGCCCTCGGTCGGGCACCGCCTCGCGGTCGACATCGATCTGCGGGACCCAGAGCCGAGCCGCCGCGCTGAATGCGATTGACAAACGTGTTTCTCCGAATTGTGAGCGATAATCTATGGGAGCAAGGCGTGGGGTGTCGAGGAGCGTGGTGCCGGTGCAGGTGCAACTCGAGCTGCGGCGGCCCGGGCGCGGCGGTCCGAGGCCGGGAGCGGGTCGCAAGCGGAAGCCGGGCGCGATCCGGCATGACCGGCGGCCGGAGGTGTCGCGGCACACGCCGGTGCACGTGTCGGCGCGCGTGATCGGCGACGTCGGGCGGTTGCGGCGGCGCGATGCGTGTCGCGCGATCCGCGGAGCGGTGGCCACGTACATCGGCCGACGCGACTTCCGGATCGTGCACGTGAGCATCCAGTCGAACCATGTCCACCTCATCGTCGAGGCGGACCACAAGCGCGCGCTCGCGAACGGGATGCGCGCGTTCCTCATCTCGTCGACGCGGCGACTGAACGCGCTGCGTGGCCGCACGGGCGTCGCCTTCGCGCGCTATCACGCCGTGCCGATCACGGGACCGCGGCAAGCGCGCAGCGCGCTGTCGTACGTCCTCAACAACTGGCGGCGCCACCGCGAGGACCGCGCCGGCGCCGAGGCGCGCCGCGCCACGCTCGACCCGTACTCGACGGCGGTGCTGTTCGACGGCTGGGCGACACCGTCGGGGCGCTACGAGATCCCGTCGTGGTACGAACCGATGCTCGTCCACGCGCCGCGTTCGTGGCTGCTCAACGAGGGCTGGCGCAAGTATCCGCCGCTCGATCCGCGCGAGCGTCCCGGCCCCTTGCGCTCAGGGTGAACAGGACCCCTGCGCCCGCCTAGAGAGACGCGCGCTCGCTGGGCGGGCGATCGAGCGCGAAGCCGTCGTGCAAGGCGCGCAGCGCGAGCTCGGCGTACTTCTTGGCGACGACGCACGAGATCTTGATCTCGCTCGTCGAGATGAGCTGGATGTTGATGCCGTCGGCCGCGAGCAGCTGGAACATCTTCTTGGCCACGCCGGCGTGCGAGCGCATGCCGACGCCGACGACCGAGACCTTGCAGATCTCGTCGTCGAACTTCACGCGCTCGCCGTCCTTGCCGACCAGATCGGGCACCTCGCGCTTGAGGATCTCGCAGGCGCGCTTCCGGTCGATCGCCGGACACGTGAACGTCATGTCCGTGGTCCCGTCCGACGACGCGTTCTGGATGATCATGTCGACGACGACGCCGTTGTCCGACAGCGGGGTGAACAGCCGCGCCGCGATGCCCGGTGAGTCGGGCACCTGCTCGACGGTGATCTTGGCCTCGTCACGGGCGACCGTGACACCGGAGACGACGACTTTCTCCATCTCTCGCTCCTCCGGGACCACCCAGGTCCCGGTGACATCGGAAAAGCTCGAGCGCACGTGGATGCGTACGCCGTACTTCATGCCCAGCTCGACCGAGCGGATCTGCAGGACCTTGGCGCCGAGCGACGCGAGCTCCAGCATCTCCTCGTACGAGATCCGCTCGATCTTGCGCGCCGACGGGACGATGTTGGGGTCGGTCGTGTAGACCCCGTCGACGTCGGTGTAGATCTCGCACACGTCGGCGTCGAGGGCCGCCGCGATGGCCACGCCGGTCGTGTCGCTGCCGCCGCGCCCGAGCGTCGTGATGTTGCCGCGCTCGTCGACGCCCTGGAACCCGGCGATGACCGCGATCTCGCCGTGCTTGAACGCCTGCTTCACCGGCTCGGAGTCGATCGACACGATCCGGGCGCGCGCGAACGCGCTGTCGGTCTGGATCTTGACCTGGTGACCGAGGAACGAGCGCGCCTTGCCGCCGAGCTTGCGGATGGCGAGCGCGACCAGGCCGACCGAGACCTGCTCGCCGGTCGAGACGATGACGTCGACCTCGCGGTCGTTGTGATCGTCGTGGATCTCGCCCACCAGCTTCAGCAGGCGATTGGTCTCGCCCGACATCGCCGAGACCACGACCGCGACGTCGTGACCCTCGCGCTGGGTCGCCAGGCAACGGCGCGCGACGTTCATCATGCGCTCGGTCGAGCCGACCGAGGTACCGCCGTACTTCTGGACGATCAGCATGCGGCGCGGAGGATAGCGATCGGCCTTCGCCCCGTAAACGGACAAGACCTCCATCCGGGAGCGAACATCCCTCAGGATGCTTGCCAGTTCCCGGCACAGACGGCATCCTCCTGACCCTTGAGGTCCGCGAGCTGTCAGGAGCATGACCGTCCATGATCTGGTTCTGGGTCGGCTTCTTCACCTTCGTCGCCATCGCCCTCGCCCTCGATCTCGGCGTCTTCCACCGCACGCCCACGGATCCGACCTTCAAGTCGGCGTTCCGCAAGAGCATGGTGTGGATCTCGCTCGGCCTCGGCTTCGCCGTGCCGGTCTACTTCATCTACGAGAACCACTGGCTCGGCGCCAACACCGCGGGGCTCTCCGGCAAGGACGCCGCGATCACGTACCTGTCGGCCTACCTCCTCGAGGAGGCGCTGTCGGTCGACAACATCTTCGTCATCGCCCTCATCTTCCGGTCGTTCCGCATCCCCGGGAAGTACCAGCACCGCGTGCTCTTCTGGGGCATCCTCGGCGCGGTCGTCATGCGCTGCGCCATGCTCGGCGGCGGCGTCTGGCTGACCAAGAAGTTCGACTTCATCTTCTACTTCTTCGGGGCCTACCTCATCTATTCGGGTCTCGGCCTGCTCCGCAAGGAGGACGACGACGAGGACCACATGGAGAAGTCCACCGTGGTCCGCCTCCTGCGCCGCTTCGTGCGCATCGTCGACGGCGACCACGGCGGGCACTTCCTGGTGCGCGACAGCCACGGCCACCGCGCGCTCACGGTGCTCGCGGTCTCGCTCGTCGTCGTCGAGCTCACCGACGTCGTCTTCGCGATGGACTCGATCCCGGCGGTGCTGGCGGTCAGCCAGGAGTCCTTCGTCATCATCACCTCGAACATCATGGCCATCCTCGGCCTGCGTTCGCTCTACTTCATGCTCGCCGGCGCGATGGCGCAGTTCGACTACCTGAAGTACGCGCTCGCCGCGCTCCTCGTCTACATCGGGGCCAAGATGATCGGCCACGGCCACGTCCACATCCCGAACGCGGTCTCGCTCGCGATCATCGCCGGCTTCATCGGCACCGGCGTGATCGCGTCGATCGTGGTCAACAAGAAGCGCGCGGCCGAGACGGCTCCGGTCGAGCCGCCCGCGCCGTAGTCACTTCATCTTGGCGTTGAGCTTGGCGGTCAGGTCGACGTCGGGCTGCGCCCAGAGCACGGCGCTCTGGTCGACGATGATGTGCACGCCCTCGCTCTTGGCGATCTCCTCGATGATCGGGCCCGCCTTCTTGAGCAGGTCCTGGACCAGCTTGGTGCGCTCCTCGGCGAGGCTCCGCTCGAGCTTCACGTAGGTCTGCTGCAGCTCGACGAACTGCTTCTCGAGGACCGCCTTCTTCTGGGCGAGGACGTCGGGCTTGAGCACCGCCGCCTGCTTGTCGAGCTCGGCCGCCGACTTCTGGAGGTCCTTCTGCTTCTTGTCGAGCTCGGCCTGCTTGGCCTTGCGCGTCTTGTCGAAGGCGTCGCTCGCCCGCTTGCCGGCCGGCGTGTCGTAGAGCGTCCGCTCCAGATCGATCGTGGCGATCTTGGTGGTCGCCGGGACCGCGTCGACCAGGCCGGTCACCGGCGCGGTGACCATGCCGAGCCCGACCGCAAGGCCGAGCACCGAAAGAGCCGTTCCCAGTCGACTAGAAAAACGAGACATGCGACCTCCGCCGACGTACTACCGCGGACTAGAAGAAGTTGCCAATGGTGAACTCGAAGACCAGGGGGTCCTCGTTGGCTTGACGGTCGAGCGGGATGCCCCATTCAAACCGGAGGGGGCCGATGGGTGAGAACCACCGGAACCCGAAGCCCGCCGACTTGCGGATGCCGTACACGACCGAGTCCGGGAAGCTGAAGCAGGGGTCGAACTTGATGGAGACGGCGGCCGAGCGGCCGTTGCAGTACCGGGCCTCGAGGTTGTAGGCGTTGCCCATGTCGTAGAACACGACGCCGGAGATGGCGAGGCGCTTGATGAGCGGGAACTCGATCTCGCTGTTCCAGATGAGCTGCATGTTGCCGCCCAGGGGGATCTCGCGCAGCGTGCTGTCCGGATCGCGGCCGGTCGCGAGGAGCGGCCCGAGCGTGCGCGGGCGGAAGCCGCGGACGTCGTAGATGCCGCCGATGAGGTAGCGCTCGCTGATGGGCACGCCCAGCGGATCGACCGACGTGGTGACGCCCAGCTCCGCGTTCAGGTGGAGGACGAACGGCCCCCACAGCTCGCGGTAGTGACGCGCGAAGCCGCCCCAGCGGACGAAGATGTTCTCCGAGCCCGTGTACTTCGAGGCGTACTCGGCAAAGACGTTGTGGTACCAGCCCTCGGTCGGGAACAGGCGGTTGTTGCGGCTGTCCCACTGCAGCGAGCCGCGCACCGACGACGTGATGCCGCCGCGGTAGAGGTTGGCGACGTCCTCGAAGTCGTCCTGCACGGTGACCGCGCCGAACGACGTGAGCGACCCGCCGCCGCGCGAGATGCCGACGTTCTCGAGCTTGTAGGTGACGAACGCGCGGGCCTCGTAGCTGAGGGGATACCCCCAGGTCAGGTTGAAGCCGGCGGCGTTGCGCTGGAAGTTGTTGAAGACGCGGCTCTGGTTGTAGAGGTCGAACGCGAACGTCCAGCTCGTGTCCAGGAACCAGGGCTCGACGAAGCGCAGGAGGAAGAGCTGGCGGAGGCTCGAGAGCTGCGCCTGGAGCGCCAGGGTCTGGCCGCGGCCGAACAGGTTGTTCTGCGAGATCTGCGCCTGCGCGATGAAGTTCTCGACCGACGAGAAGCCGGCGCCGATCTGGAACGTGCCGGTCGGGCGCTCGCTCACCTCGACGTTGACCTCGACCAGCTCGTCGGACGAGCCCCGCTTGGTCGACACGTCGACCTTCTCGAAGAAGCCGAGCGCGTTGATGCGGCGCTTGGACGCCTCCAGGCTGGTCGACGAGAACAGCTCGCCCTCGCTGATCTTCATCTCGCGGCGGATGACCTTGTCGCGGGTCTTGGAGTTACCGCGGATGTTGATGCGCTCGAAGTACGCCTTCTTGCCCGACTCGATCTCGTAGATGAGCGAGATCCGGTTCGCCTTCATGTCGGGCTGGGTCATGGGCAGGACGTTCGCGTACGCGTAGCCCTGGTCCATGTAGTAGTCGCTCACGCGATCGCGGTCGGCGGCGATGACCGAGCGGCTGAACTTGTCGCCCGGCCGGGCACGGATCTTGGCGCGGTGCGCCGCCTCGTCGCCGACGAGCTTCCCCTTGAACTTGATCTCGCCGATCGTGAAGACGGGCCCCTCGTCGATCGGGATCGACAGGTACATGTAGCGCTTGTCGCGCGACAGCCGGAGCTGCGGCGTGCCGAGCTTCACGGCCGCATAACCGCGGTCCCAGTAGTACGCGCTGATCATCACCAGATCGCGCTCGAACATCTCCTCGCTGAAGGTGCCCGAGTCCGACAGGAACGAGAGCGCCCCGCCCTTCTTGGTCAGGACGACCTCGCGCAGCTCGTCGTCGGAGATGGCCTTGTTGCCGATGAACTGGACGTCGCGGATCTCGACCTTCGAGCGCTCGTCGACGGTGAACCACACGTCGACCTCGGCCTCGTTGACCGGCTTCACCTCGAAGTCGACCGCGGCGAGGTAGTAGCCCTTCTGGACGTACAGCTCGGCGATCTTCTCGCGGTTGCGCTTCACCTTGGCGATGTCGAGGATCGCGTCGCGCTCGAGATCGATGACCTCGTTGATCTTCTCGAGGCCGAGCTCCTTGGCGCCGTCGACGAGCACCTTGCGGATGCTCGGGCGCTCGGTCACGGCGAACGTGAGGATCGCGCCGCCGCCGGGGCCGATCTCCGCCTCGACGGTGACGTCGGCGAAGAAGCCCATCTTCCACATCGCGCGCACGTCGTCGCGGATCTTGTTGGCGTCGATCGTCGCGCCGACCTTGGAGAGGAGGTTGATGCGGATCGCGTCGTCCTCGACCTTGCGGTTGCCGCGGAACTGGATGCGATCGATCGGACGGCCGACCAGCTTGGGGATCGGCGCGTCGGGATCGGTCGCGACGACCGGGTCGTCATCCTCGTCCGGAGCCTGGGGGGGCGGCTGCGGCTGCGCCAGGGCGACCGCCGGCAGGAACGCGACGAGGAGGACCAGCCCACGACGCAACATCGACGCCGTCGTCATTCAGGCTTCCTCCGCGCTCTCGAGCTGGCCGCCGTCGATCATGCGCAGCCGGCGCGGCATGAGGCGCGCCAGCTCGGGGTTGTGGGTCATGACCAGGAGCGTCGAGCCGCGCTCGCGGTTGAGCTCGACGAAGAGCGCGTGGATGTCCTCGCCGGTGTGGCGGTCGAGGTTGCCGGTCGGCTCGTCGGCGAGGAGCAGCGCCGGCTCGAGCACCATGGCGCGCGCGAGCGCGACCCGCTGCTGCTCGCCGCCCGACAGCTGCGACGGCTTGTGGGTGAGGCGCTTGGCCAGGCCGACGCGCCCGAGGATGTCGCTCGCCTGCTTGCGGGCTTCCGCCTTGGGCATGCGCTGGATGAGGGCCGGCATCATGACGTTCTCGAGCGCCGTGAACTCGGGCAGGAGGTGGTGGAACTGGAAGACGAACCCGATCTTCCGGTTGCGGAAGACCGCGAGCCGCTCGGGCGTCATCGTCGTCAGCTCCTCGCCGTCGAAGCGGATCGAGCCGCGCGACGGAAGATCGAGGGTCCCCAGGATCTGGAGGAACGTCGACTTGCCGACGCCCGAGGCGCCGACGACCGAGACCATGTCACCGGGAGCCAGCGACAGGTTGACGTCGCGCAGCACCTGCAGCGTGGCGCCGCCGTGCTGGTACTCCTTGAACAGGCCCTTGATCTCGACCTGCGCCCCGCGACGTGCCGCCGGATCGGGAGAACGATAGGGGCTCGAGCGGTCGGACGGCTCGGCGGGCTCGGCGGCGGGTCCGCCTGTGGGTCCGGCGGTGGGCGGTGACGGATCGATCACGGGATTCCTGAGAGAGCGCCGGAACTTATTCGCCCGGAATCACCCTGTCAACGTCGCTTGGACCCTGGAGAAAGCGTTAGCGTTGCCCGCCATGACCGCGATGATCTCGGTTCGCCGTGCCACCCCCGCCGACGGACCGGCCTACGTGCGCCTGGTGCGCGCGCTGGCCGAGTTCGAGAAGCTCCCCCCGCCCGATGAGGCCGCCGCCGGGCGGCTCGTGGCGGACGCGTTCTCCGAGCCGCCGCGCTACGAGCTGTGGATCGCCGAGCTCGACGGCGCCGTCGTCGCCTACGCCGTGACCTTCGCCACGTACTCGACGTTCCGCGGCAAGCCGACCCTCTTCCTCGAGGATCTGTTCGTCCACCCCGACGCCCGCCGCCGCGGGGTCGCGCGCGCCGTGCTGGCACGCCTTCGCGAGGAGGCGGGCGCGCGCGGCTGCGGACGCTTCGAGTGGTTCGTCCTCGACTGGAACGAGGACGCGCAGGCGCTCTATCGCGGGGTCGGCGCCAGGCCGCTCACCGAGTGGCAGCTCTGGCGCGTCGATCTGCCGTGACCTCACACCCGACGTGAACCGCCGTCAGATCCCGACGGAGAGGCCGAGCGTCCACAGGCGGGCACCGATCTCGCCGGCCGACGTGTCGAGCTTGTCCTGGCTCAGCTCGCCCCAGATCGCCGCCTCGCCGAGCAGCGGCGCCTGGAGGCGGTACTCGAGGCCGAGGGCGCCGACGTAGCCGTCCGCCGTCCGGTCCCCGAGACGCTCGCCCTCGGCGCCGAGCCAGACGCGCTCGAGGCCGAAGCGGCCGAAGATGCCGAACGCGCCGTCGATCGGCAGCGTCAGACGGGCGTGCACGCCGGCGGCGGTCGCGTCGTCGGTGGCGAGGGCGAAGCGCGAGAGGCTGCCCTCGAGGGCGAGGCGGCCGAAGCTCTGGCCGAGCGCGATGCGGCCGTTGCCGCCGTCGCCGCCGCCGTCGGCGGCGGTCATGAGCTCGCCCTGCAGGACGGGATCGCCGCCGAGGCCGAGCGAGAGGTAGCTACCGGCGGAGGCGGTCGAGGCGGTCGCGAGGAGGAAGGCCGTGACGAGGAGGGAGCGGCGGAGCATGACGCGATCATCAGCAACCGTCGTGCCGCGGGCCAGTTCGAGGCAAAACAGGCGCTTGGCGGGCGGATCGTGATGGGCGGTTCACGTCCTGCCCTGCACGTTGTCGCAGGATCGCTCGGCCCACGCGACGATGCGCGCCAGCGTCCGGCGCTCCCCGGCGCGCACGAGCGCACACGACGCATGCCAGCTCCCCGACGCCGCGGGCGGACGGTCGGGGAGGCGATCCAGCCGCTCGATCGCCGAGGCCGCGGCGCGCGCGATCGCCCTCCACCCGAACGTCTCGCGCAGGTCGGCCAGCCGGCCGTCGCCGGGACCGGCAACGAGGAAGGGCTCACCGGCGAGGACGAGCACGGTCTCGTCGTCGGGGTTGTCGGGTAGCGCGAAGCCGTAGTCGACGAGCAGGCGCGCGTTCCCGTAGGCGCCGTAGTCGAGGTGAACCGCCTCGCCGGCGGCGAAGTCGCGCGACGCGGTGACGACGTACCTGGCGCCCGCGACGTCGTAGCGCCAGGTGGTCTCGCCACGCGCGTGATCCATCAGATCGACGATCGGGATGAACGCGATCGACGGATCGATCGTGAACGGCGCGTTGAAGCCACGCGACTGGACGACGGCGCGTCCCCATGCGTACGCCGCGAGGGGCACGCGGGCGCGGACGTGGTCCGGAAGCGCGGCGTACGCGGCCAGGGTCTCCCGGTGCGCCTCCGCCGCGAGCAAGCGCGCGGTCGTGCCGGCGATCGGCGCGAGCTCGTCGCCGCCGCGGAACACCGGCATGTCCGCGAAGCGCGCCGGCATCACCTCGAGGAACGGCCGCCACGGCGAGTCGAGGCGCGCGGCCTCGAGCGCGAGCCACGCCGCCAGCTCGCCGGGGGAGGAGGCCCCGACGTCGCGATCCGCGAGCATCAGGGCGCGCGGGATGGTCACGATCGGCTCGCCGCGCCCGATCGGTCGCCGCGCCTGCGCGCTGGCGTTGCCGGCCGCATCGACGCGCACCTCGAGCGCCTCGAAGCGCGCCCCTCGCGCCGCCGCCCAGCTCTCGAGCCGCGCGACCGCGGCGGCGCGCGCGGCGGCCGTGGGCGCCTCCCCGGGACGCGACGGGAGCGCGTGCCAGGTCGGATCGTCGCACGCGCCGGCGCTCACCGCCGTGATGTCACTGCTTGAGCCCCTGCGCGGGGCGCAGCTGCGCGGCGACGACCGCGGGGTAGATGGTCGCGGCGATGCTGATGAAGAGCCCGGCGACGTAGACCAGCCCGACGGTGAACAGGTCGATCTCCACCGGCAGCCGGTTGATGTAGTAGACGTCGGGGTTGATCGGGAAGCCGTCGACGGCGAGGCGCCAGGCGCCGAGGAGGCCCACCGCGACGCCGAGGCTGGTGCCGATGATCCCGATGAAGAGGCCCTGGATCATGAACACGCCGATGATCCCGGTGTCGCTGGCGCCCAGCGTCTTGATGAGCGCGATCTCGCGGCCCTTCTCGACCACGGTCATGATCAGGTTGCCGACGATCGAGAACGAGGCGACGAGGATGATGATCGCGAGCACCATGAACATCGCGATCTTCTCCAGCTTGAGCGCGGAGAACAGGTTGCGGTTGAGCTCGCGCCAGCCCTGGACGCGGTACGCCGGCCCGAGCTCCTTCTGGAGGCGCGCGACCACCGTGTCGACCGCGTCGGGATCGTGGATGCGCACCTCGACGCCGTCGACCGCATCGCCCATGCGCAGGAACTGCTGCAGCGACTCGAGCGACACGTAGACCAGCTTGAGGTCGTACTCGTACATGCCGGTGAAGAACTGTCCGGCGACGCGGTAGTCGCGGTTGTACGGGATGGGCGTGCCGGTCGCGTCCGGGTTCATGGGGTCGGCGAGCGGCGACACCAGGCGAACCTCCTGCCCGGTGTAGCAGTGGATCTGCTTGACCAGCTCCTTGCCGACGAGGACCCCGGGCAGGGTCGCGATGCGCTGGCCGCTCGAGCGGGTCGAGCGGGTCGAGCCCGCGGCGGAGCGCGAGAAGTCGGTCGGCTCGCCCGCCACGACCGGTTCGCCGTCGGCGAAGTCGTCGGGCGCCGGGTCGTCGAGCGAGGGTTCGGGGCGATCGAGGAGGAGCGCGCGCGCCTCGGGCCCGCCGAAGTCGGGATCGGCGGCCGGATCGAGCGGCGCCGGCTCGGTCTCCGGCTCGCGCGCAGGCTCGCCGGCCCCGGAGAAGTCGACGGGCTCGGAGGCGCCCGGCATGTCGGACGGCGCCGGATCGACGACGGGATCGGCGGGATCCGGCGGCGCGACCGGCGCCGGCGGGGGCAGCGTGTCGGCGGCGTCGTCCACCAGCGGCGCGAGGCGCTCGAGCGCGTGACCGTCCTCGTGGCCCTCGGGGTCGTCGAGCGCCTTCTTCAGGTTGGTGACCTCGACCGCGCTCGCGACGTCGATGCCCTTCACGACGACGTTGAAGTAGTTGCTGTTGGCGGCGATCACGACCTCGCTGGTCGCGAACGGCGTCGAGGCGACGACGCCCGGCACCTTGTCGATCCGGGTGCGGAGCTCGCGCCACTCGGTGAGCTCGCCCTCCTCCTTGGAGATCTGGATGTGCGCGTTCGAGCCGAGGATCTTGGAGCGCAGGTCGCTCTCGAAGCCGTTCATGATCGAGAGCACGAGCACGAGCGCCGCGGCGCCGATCGAGACGCCCACGATCGAGACCGTGGAGTAGAAGGTGAAGACCGCGCGCACGCCCGTGACGTAGAGCCAGAAGAACGCGACGCCGAGCGTCACGTTCGCCGTCATCACGTAGTCGCCGTAGCCCGGCGTGCTGCGATCGACCAGCGCCTTGGGATCGGGCGCGGTCATGAACAGGGCGATGACCGCGGTCCAGACCAGGTACTTGAGGAAGGCGACCCCGGCCATGCCGAGGGCCAGGCGGCTCAGGTGCGGCGGATCCGCCAGCAGGTAGCGCAGCGCGACGAAGGTCTGGAAGTGGCTCTTCATCCCGCGCTCATTCCGGACGCATCAGCGGGAACAGGATCACGTCGCGGATCGAGGGCGCGCCGGTCAGCATCATCGCGAGACGATCGATGCCGATGCCCTCGCCCGCGGTCGGCGGCATGCCGACCTCGAGCGCGCGGCAGTAATCCTCGTCGTAGTCCATCACCTCGTCGGCGCCCGCGGCCTTGGCCCGCGCCTGGGCGACGAAGCGCGAGCGCTGGTCGGCCGGGTCGTTCAGCTCGGAGAAGCCGTTCGCGATCTCCTTGCCGCACACGAAAAGCTCGAAGCGATCGCAGAACGCCGGATCGGCGTCGCTCTTGCGCGCGAGCGGCGACACCGCGAGCGGGAACTGGGTGAGGAAGGTCGGCTGCACGAGCTTGTCTTCGGCGGTCTTCTCGAACACGTAGTAGCCGAGGTGGCCGGCGCGCACGCGCGCCTCGTCCCCCTGGGGATAGCGCTCGCACACCCGCGGCGCCACCCGATCGCGCGCGGCCGGGTCCTTCAGCTCCGCGGTGAGCGCCGCGAGCTCGAGGCCCTCCCACGCGCCCTCGGGCACACCCTCGAGCAGGAGCTTGGCGACGTCGTGGGCCGGGACGCCGCGCGCGAGCGCGATGCGGGCGGCGGCCACCGGATCGGTGAACAGCGCGTCGACCTCGGCCTGGGGCAGCCCGCCGAGCTCGCGGCAGGCCTCGACCACCGAGAGCCGGCGCCACGGGCGCGCGAACGACACGTCGACGCCGTCCCAGGTCACGCTGGTCGAGCCGTTCACCTCCTGCGCGAGCTCGGTGACCAGCTCCTCGGTGAGGTCCATGAGATCGGTGTAGACCGCGTACGCCCAGTAGAACTCGAGCATCGTGAACTCGGGGTTGTGCTGGCGCGACAGCCCCTCGTTCCGGAAGTTGCGGTTGATCTCGTAGACCCGCTCGAAGCCGCCGACCACGAGCCGCTTGAGGTACAGCTCCGGCGCGATGCGCATGTAGAGCCGCATGTCGAGCGCGTTGTGGTGGGTGACGAACGGGCGCGCGGCGGCGCCGCCGATGATCGGGTGCATCATCGGGGTCTCGACCTCGAGGAAGCCGCGGGCGTCGAGGTAGCGGCGGATGCCGGCGACGATCTTGCTGCGCTTGGCGAAGACCTGGCGGACCTCGGGGCTGACCGCGAGGTCGACGTAGCGCTGGCGGTAGCGCAGCTCGACGTCGGTGAGCCCGTGCCACTTGTCGGGGAGCGGGCGCACGCTCTTGGTGACGATCTGGAGCCGCGACGCGAGGAGCGACAGCTCGCCGCGCTTGGTCCAGAACATCGGGCCCTCGGCGGCGACGATGTCGCCGACGTCGAGCTCGGGGAGCACGGTGGCGAAGTCGCCGGCGTCGAGCGCGTCGACGTTCAGGTAGAGCTGGAGGTCGCCCGTCGTGTCGCGCACCGGCGCGAACACGGTCTTGCCGAAGCCGCGCTTGGCGACGACGCGGCCGGCGACACGCACGACCTTGCCGTCGATGGGCGTGATGCCCTCGCCCGGCTCGGCCTTCGGCCGGGGCGTGCCCGGCGGCGGCGCGGGCGGCGGCGGCGGCTTGGTCGGCTCGTACGTCGCGCGCACCTCCGCGATCGCGTGGGTCGGCCGGACGTCGTTCCGGTACGGGTGGTGCCCGGCCGCGCGCAGGCGGTTCGCCTTCTCGGCGCGCTCCGCCATGATGCGCTCGAGCGTGCTCTCGTGATCTCCGGCGGATGCGGCGGGGTCGGGACGGCCTCGGTCGGACATGGAAGCGAGGGGTATACCAGAGGGATGCGGCGGGCGGATGCGGCGGGCGG
>ERZ761602.2068-NODE-2068-length-33259-cov-50.552524_pt1 | contig 33259 bp, 24 predicted proteins | sample MGYA00512165_ERZ761602 | MGnify/ENA primary metagenome ERZ761602 (study PRJEB28899, sample SAMN02445085) | bioreactor sludge metagenome | biome: EBPR sludge; isolation source: Thorneside wastewater treatment plant | place: Australia: Brisbane, Thorneside...
ATGTATTGCCAAATTTCCATTTCTTGTTGTGTCGTATTTTAGGCTTGCTTGTAACTTACTTATATCCGCCCTTTTTGCGTTTTTTGTCGTACTTTTCGGCAAAAAGGGTGTCCAAAGGACTACGGATATGCTGTATGGTTCGCTGGCTTACGTGTGTGTAACGCAATGTCGTTTTGATATCGCGATGCCCTAACAGCTCTTGGATCAGCCGTACGTTCGTACCAGACTCCAGTAAGTAATGGCATAGCTATGCCGCAGCATATGGGAAGTTACACTGGTGCTTGAAGTTGGTAATTTGCCCAAACAATTGGCTGCCCACAATATAACAGGGTCAAAGGTAAGGGTACAACTTTTTAAGCGGGGAATTTTTCAGAAAGTTATTCCAAGATCTACATTAAGGTGGTGCGTTTCATAAAGAAAGAAATGAAATATGTTATGAAATTCGGGGGGATTGGTGTGCGAAAGAGCGGATTTCGATACTTTCCAAACACCACATGAACGCCTCTTTCACGTGGTGGACATGCCAGATTTTGTCATTTCATATTGGAGATGGATTCTATGGCATTTGGACAACAAAGGCGAGACCATAAAAAAAGGGCAAGCTGACTGTATCGCGTTGCTACGACCTCCTACCGTTGCTACCTTCCGGTCCTGGCGGGGTTGAGAGGGAGCGAACCGTACAGGACTTGCCCTACTCGAGTCTTTTTACATACATCCAGTAAACACGGAATTACGTAAAAAGAAAACTCAAAAACTGATTAGAAAAGCAAGATATACATTTTATCCCTCAATAACCAATATTGAATTACGAAATGGCGTTGAATTGATGTCAGCAAGGGTTATTTTTGTTTGAAAATGGTTTGTAGGTCTTGCAGACGCCGCAGCCCTACCACATAAGCCATTAGGAAAATGACAGGCAGACAGAACAAAGCTTTGAGGATGATCGAAAAAAAGAGGTTGGGTATCGCAATGATTTTGTCCACTATTGCATAGCCCATCCAAGCAATTGCGCACAGCAAAAACCATCTCACATAAGGAAAAGAGATGGTAAGTTTTGTTTTAGAATACACAGCAAATCCAATAAAAATAAAGACAAAAGCAGTGGTGGTGGCATAGGCAGCTCCCATTATGCCCCAAATAGGTAACCACCAAAAATTCAACAGAATATTGATGAGTGCGGCAAGGGCGGTCCACACCCCCATAAAAACGGTTTTGGATTGTACTGCCAATCCTGCAACCACAATCCAGCCAAGTCCATAAAAGACATTTGAGGCTGCTACCCAAGGAATGATGGCACTTCCGCTATAATAGGCTGGCGTAGAAAAAAGCTGTAGCAGTTCCGTTCGCATAACAGAAAGTCCAAGCCAAAGTGTTGCTCCCGCAAAGGTAATATAGAGCAACATACGACGATAGACCTCATTTCGGTTGGCATCATCGGCTTTGTCGTAAAGGGCGGGTTGCCATGCCTGCAAGAAAGGGCCTACCAAGACCATGCTTGGGATCATTCCAAATTTATAGGAAATCTCGTAAATGCCATTTAGATTACCGGATGGATCTATTAGGGCGGTGATCATATACCGATCTGCAAAATTCAGGATGGGATAGGCCATTGCAGTCAATGTAATCGGGAAGCCATAGCGCAACATCTTACGCAAGACGCCAGAATCCCAGCAAAACTGTAAGTAAGGACGGGCGAGCCATCCCGCAACCACCAAGACGGGCAAAAGTAGGAGCAACCGGGTTACAAATATGGCCGAAACGCCTGTATGAAACCAGTACAATAGCACAAAATTAAATCCTACAAACAGGGTTGTTCCTATCAAGTTGGCTATTTCGAGGGAGAGGGCTTTCCGATCAGCCCGTAGATAATTTACCGATAGGCTTTGTAGGTTCCTCAAAAATAAACTCACCATCAACCAGACGAACGCCAGCCCTTGCAAAGGGTGGGCTGTATTGAGGATTAGGGGAGCTGTTCGTATGGAAAAAAGAACCAATACGCCAATAGCCACGGTACTAATGAGCACCATAAACCACATACTGGTGGAAAGGAGACGGGTAAGAGCCTCTCGGTCAGGTTCTTGTTTAAATTGCCAGACGAACGCCTGCCCCTGACCCAAAATAAGGAAGGCAATCAAGAATTGTTCGGCGGTATCCATTAAGCCGATCAGCCCTGTATCGGAAGCGGGAAGTAGGTGCGAATATAACGGAACTAAGGAAAGCAGTAATAATTTATTCAGAAATGTTCCGACACTGTGAATACTACTCGTTTTGAAGATGTGAAGAATCCGAGTAGTGGGTTCCGGAGTAGAGATATTAGGCATGGGACAACTCGTCTAAGAGCGTTTGGACAATGAGGGTGCTGGCCCCAACTCCACCTGTCGTGCCAAAATGCGGACGGCTTCCTTTTGGGGGTGTCTGAACCATCTCTGGCAAGTCCTTCAAGCGGTTCCCCGATAGCTGATTCCAGCCGTTTGAAAGGGTTTCTGGCCATTCAGTTTCGTTCCGTAGTGTGATACACGGGACCCCCAGCCAATATGCCTCTTTCTGCAATCCGCCAGAGTCTGTTAAAACCACTTTCGCATTCCGAACCAAGGCCATCATGTCTAAATAACCTAAAGGTGATAGCGGATGCAGGTTGGGAGGCAGGGTGTGAGCGGTCAGAAAATGGCGAGTACGAGGGTGAACAGGCCAGACTACGCGCTGGTCTATGTGTGCGATGGCCTGCAGAATGGCCTCAAACTGTGCAGGATCGTCGGTGTTTTCGGCGCGGTGAATGGTGAGAACGGCATAGCCTTGGGGCTTCAGAGCCGAAAATGCTGGGGGGACATGACCTTTAACCTGTTCACCAAAAAAAACTGTGGCGTCGTGCATCACATCGCCGCAGAGAAAGACGCCACTTTGCTTGCCTTCGTTTTTGAGATGCTGTACGGCGGTCTCGGTAGGACAAAAACACCAAGTGGCAAGGGTGTCTGTCAATATACGGTTGGTTTCTTCGGGCATGTTGCGGTTAAAACTCCGCAATCCTGCTTCTATATGAATAATGGGTAACCTGAGTTTGGCTGCTACCAGCGCACCACTTAGCGTACTGTTCGTATCTCCATAGACCAAAACAGCATCTGGTAAGATCTTTTGTGACAATAACCACTCCTCTAACCGGATCATCATTGTCCCAATTTGCCATGAATGGTGACCGCTTCCCACACCAAGGTTCACTACTGGTTGCGGCATCTGGAGTTCTTCAAAGAATGAGCGATCCAGTGCTGTATCATAGTGTTGACCTGTGTGGACGATAGATTCCTGTAGGCCCGCTTTGTGGAGGGCCTTACTGATCATCGTAGCTTTTACAAATTGGGGGCGTGTGCCCAATACGGTGCAAATATGGTGAGACAAACTTGTTTTGCAGGTTTGGTGGAAACACGGTTCTCCGAGCCGTGCCAGTAGATTAATGCGAATTAAGCCGAAGTCCAAAGGACATACCAAAAAAAGCAGGCATAGACAAATAAATTCCTTTTTTTGTTTAATAAAAAAGAAAACGGCTTGTATTCATCGAAGATTTTTCATAATTTGGTAATATAGATATAACAATTTAATAACATTGATCGTTAATAACTAAAACCTTCAAGTCATAAGCATTTGTGTTTGCATCTAAACCATTTTAAACCCTTACTATCATGAAAACCATTGTCCGCCCCATCCGCACTTTTATGGATGAACTCGACAAGATGTACCCTTTCTTGTTGCCCATTTTTAGTATTCTCTTTTGGATGATTTCGGTGGTGATGGTTACCAAATTGCTTACAGGCGACCCACGTGGTCATGTGGTTATGATGCTGATTGGCGTCCTATGTGCTTTTTATCTGCACCTATCCCATGAAAAAAGTCGTTGGTGTCACCTCCTCTTTTGGTCGTATTTGGGCATTTCTGCCCTCTACACCATCGGTCTGGGCGCATATTGGGTGTCTCATGTATAAACGCATAGGCAGTCATTAATTTTGAATCAAGCGGGAGCCAAAGGGTTCCCTTTTTTGTTGTACACAACCTGATTCCTTACATACTTGATGATCCTGTATATGAAGCGATTGATTTTTGGGATAGCATTGATTTTCGCGGCGGTTCCTTTTTGTTGTGGTCAGGAAATTTCGTGGCGAATGATTACACAATTGGTCCGTTCCACTTTCCCTGATGCCAAGCAGTTATCCACAGCGGCATTGGCTCACTGGCTGAACGATACCAGTAGGCCGCAACCCGTTCTGCTGGACGCCCGAAATCCGGACGAATTTAAGGTAAGCCATTTAAAAAATGCGGTTCCGATCAATCCAGTATTACAAGATTTTTCTGCCCTTCCGCTTTCTAAGCACACACCAGTGGTGGTGTACTGTTCGGTGGGCTACCGCTCTGCCAAGGTTGTAAGCCGAATGCAAAAAGCCGGTTTTACGAATGTCCAAAACTTGGAAGGTTCCATTTTTAAGTGGAAAAACGAAGGCCGCCCGGTTTACCGCGATGGTCGCGAAGTACAAGATGTACATCCTTACGATCAGACTTGGGGCGCCCTGCTCAAACGCACTTATCGGACCTATCAGGCACGGAATTAAACTGTTTCAGGTATAATTAAACCGTTATCAACAAGAAGACAGGGTATTTGAAAATGTGGGGCCTGTTAAAGATCCGGCCTATGGCTCCACCATTTTTAACGGAGTTTGCCGACAATTCATGTGCGCCGGATTATGAGAAAGAGCCTTGAACTTGTTCCCGGCATCGAGGTCCGTAAAACGAATATTTTTTTCCTCCACACATATCCGGTATTCTGGCTTATATCGCCCGTCGGCACCAACAAGAGCAGGATTCAAAATGCCATCATAGACCACATGGGGCGTTTTTCCCTTAAACTTGAGCATGAGCAATTGCCCCAGTCGGTTTTTAAGATCTGGCGCAGAGCGGGTTTGTTGATAGGTATTTTGGTGGAGGAAAATGTTAGACGGAAAAGGATTGTATTCCTTGTCTTGAATCGGGATTTCCGTCATCAGATAACTGGCAATGGCCACCGATACGGTTTTGTGCCCCTCAATCCGATTGCCCGTAACCTCCACGTGCGATGTGGCCAAGATAATCACGCCCGTTCCCGCTGGCACAGTTGCCACCATATTGCCTTTTGGAGCAAAATTCCGGTAGTTATTTTTATGGATGTGGTTGTTATAAACCTTCACGTTACCCCCTTGTTTTTTCGGGAGGCCAGGCAGATCGAAGACCAGTACCCCACCCGTATTGCCGGTCGCTTCATTTTCATACACCTCGGCATTGGTCGTGTTTTCAATCTCGATACCAGCCACATTCTGGTATGCTCGTGATTTTCGTACCACCACGCGATCGGATTGACCAACATAAATACCGGCATCCGATGCACCAATTGCCTCGCTGCCCTCGATCAAAACGCGGGTGCATTGCACAGGATAGAGGCCATAGGCGCCATTTTTTTCACTGTCTTTGGCTGTCCATGCAGTTTTAATATTCCGAAAGGTAATGCCATCCACTTTTTGTACCTTTATGGCATCTCCCTTGGCATCTATCACCGAAAAATCTTGTAGTACAATATCTTGGCCGTCGGTAACACGTAGTCCTTCGGCGCCCTCGGTTTGGCTTTTAAAGTTGAGGATTGTTTTTTCTTTACCCGCACCTTTTATGGTGACGCGCTTTTTGCCGTCCACCGAAAGAGTGCCTTGTATGCTAAATACTCCCTCTGGTAACTGTACCATACCACCGTCTTCCACCATAATAAACTGGGTTTGGATTTGTTTCTCGATTTCGGCTTGGGCAAAAAGCGACATTGGCAAGAAATGTAGGATAGAAAATAAAACAAGTTTACGCATTGGATATTTAGATTTTGAACTACTAAAAACAAAATACCATCAGAAATCTACTTCCCACGTTAAGACTGGGATAAACTCCGACTGGTACGAAAAATAATATTCTTTGGATTGTGGGTCGTATTGTTGCCACTGTGGATTTCTCCGACTGCCAATGTTCATCATATCCAAAGAAACCGTGTAGTTGTACTTATGACGGTTTTTGGTGAGGGCAATTCGGCCATCCACCCGAAAATAATTTGGCACTTGAGCAGCAAATATGCGAGACTCGTCGGAGATATAATAACCTGCTTGTGCCGATTTTGCTTCGTCGGGCGGTGTGTATCGGTTGCCGCCATTCCAAGCCACTCGGCTTCCTACCTGGAGAATACCACCTTTTCGCAGTACAAATTCTTTGCCTCCCATATAGCTGGAGGTGAAACGACTGTCGTATTGAGTAGAAAACGATTGGCCATTGGGCAGGTCAAAGAAAGAACGGAATACTGCGCCCGTAAGCAAGAAAAAGAAACGGTTCCCAAAATGGCGCTCCACAATCAGATCTATGCCATAGTTTCGTCCTTCGCCTTCCGGTGCAAGTCCTGTTTGCCCAAATCCCTCCATATCATTAAAAAACCAGTAGCTATTCAGCCCAGAAGCCAATGTTGGCACATTGAATAAGTATTGATAATAGACTTCGGTTTGTACATGGAATTGCTCGGAGGGTGCAAAATTATGGCTTACGACCCAGTGATGGGCTTTGGCCAAAGGCAAGTTGACATTGGGCAGCGTGGAATCTGGCGTACAATTGGGTTGTAGTAGCGGGCAAATATTGCGCTTAAAATATAGTCCCAACGGCAAAATCCGGCTATGTAGGCCATAGGCAAGCGTCAGCGTTTGGCGTGTTGTTAGGGTGGACGTAAGCGCAATGCGTGGCTCTATACTGGATGTTTTGTTGAGCGCAAACCAAAGGGCATGTACACCCGCCAAAACCGATGTTCGGGAATTTAGGTGGTATTTTCCTTGGGCATATACATCTACTTGTCCGGTAACTCCATTTTTGTCTATGGCGGTTTGCCAGTTTTGGCGCACCAAGCGGTCAAAAAAGAGGTTATAACGGAACAGACTTGTATTCAGTCCAGCCTTTAATGATAAGAATGTGGAGACTTTCTGGCTATAATGCGATGCCAAACTGATGCGGGTATCACGGGCACTGTTATGGGCTGTAATGGCTGGAACCCGTACATGATTAAGGGTGTCCTCTACAACCGAGTTGAAGCTATCCATCAACGCCAAAGTGGTCTTTAGATAAGATTTACTGGTGAGTAAGTAGGTATTGGTAACACCCAAGACTCCCAGATTGGTTTCAAAGTCCGACCGTTGACGATCGCCACGGGATTTCCACTTGCTTTGGTCTTTGAGTTCGGAATGGCGCTCCAAACTCAGCCCGCCAAACCCAAAAACCGTCGTGACAGATTTGCCACTCTCGGAAGGGAAGTAGAGCAAAAAAGACAAGTCTTGAAACGTGTTACTGGTGCGTTCCGAGACAAAATTAAAGCCCAGACCCGACAAGATACCTAGGGTGGAGTATCGGTAATTGGCCAAATAGGAGCTTTTGTTTTGTTGAAGTGGGCCTTCCGCCCCAATTTCTAAGCCGATCAGGCCGATCCGGGCCGTATATTCCCGTTTTTCGGTATTTCCATGCCGGAACCGCATGTCAAATACTGCCGAGAGGGCATTGCCATATTCGGCAGCAAAAGCGCCGGAGGAAAAATCGGAATTGGTCAACAGGCTTGCAGAAAATGCACTAATGCCTCCCCCTGAAGAACCGGGGCGGGCAAAATGGTTCGGATTCGGAATATCCACACCTTCTAAGCGCCATAAAACCCCGGAAGACGTATTTCCCCGCACCACAATATCGTTATTGTTGTCCTGCGTGTTTGTGACCCCCGGATACCCCGCCACCAATCGGCTGGGGTCGTTGATCGTGGCTGCATATCGTTTGGTTTCCTCTACAGAAAAAGACCTCGCCGAAACAACCGACATTTCGTTTAGGGGGTCGTTTTTTCGGTTGGCAATAATCGTCGTCCCTGCCAATTCGGTATTAAGTTCCATCATTTCAACCGTCAAATCGGTTTCTTTGGCAGAAGTTACTTCTATTCGATTAAGAATCACCTCTGCATACCCAACAAATTGTATGCGAACCGTATAAGCCCCGACGGCCACATCTTCGATCCGAAAACGCCCGTCAATACCAGAAGTGCTTCCTTTTAATGGCTTAGACTCTGGTAGCGTAATAGTAGCACCTGTCAATGGGTGTCGGGTGGTCTTGTCTATCACCACGCCTTTCAAGATTTGTTTGGGCCGTTGAGCCATTGCAGTGAACGGAAGCAACAGCAGCAAGCACAAAAAGTATCGGTACATGGTCATCGGTTTTAGGGGACAAACAATCGGAATGTACTTCACATTATCTGCATTTCAAATTAGAAACGGTGTTGTTGTTTAAAGGAAAATCTTTACCATAACCTCTATGAAGGGGAAATACACCAATACATAATTGAGGGACAGAGGTTTTGTTTTTTTAATTGGATTTTATGGACAGTATTTATACAACCCTAATAATACAAATACTTATACCTAAATAGATGAGATGCGATTCAAATTTGTATCAATGTATTCATATTGGCCACTAAAGATGCCGCCCTTTCCAGACTACACGTCCAGTGAGATGAGAGAACGCCGAGTCTAACAAAAGCGCAGATAGCAATACAAATGACACCGGCGCCAGAAGCGAGTACGTTATTGAAAAACCAGAAAACCGATCTATAAGGGCTTTAAGGCTCATACCAGCTAGTAGAAACCACGGAGAAACCCACCACGCGCCCACAAACAACCCAGTTAACCCCAACCATAGTATCCCAAACAAAAATGGGTGTCCACCTCCAATGACCAGATAGAAATTTTTCCTAAACCCCCGCCAAGCACCCATGAAATCGTCATACATCCGTATATAGAGGAGTTCTTTGAGGTCGGTCAAATATGGTGTCATACCTTGCCCTTTCAGGTAGCGCCCAATTTCTACATCTTCAAGAATACGGTCTTTGGCAAATTCATGTGGTTGGAGCATTTCGTACTGTTCACGCCTGATCATCCAAAATTGTCCGTTCAACATGCTGAGGCTCTTAAATCCGTGAAACCGCATCAAGTTCATCGGTAGGGCAGCAGTAATCAGAAAAGGAACCAAACTCACCAACAACAAGCCTCCGCCTGTTAGTTTAGGTAGCCCGCTCAGATATGCCCGATTCGGTAATCCTGAAAACTGTATAACAAGGCGCGATAAGGTTTTTTTATGTAAAAAACAGGCATCTGCATCTAAAAAAAGCAATATGTCGCCCGTTGCATGTTTCGCTGCCTGAAATAGTGCATGAGGCTTGCCTAACCAACCTGGCGCAGGCCCTTTTCCCCTAATGCCCCATAAATTCTTGGAGGAGTATCCTTGAATAACCTCCCATGTTTCGTCTTCCGATGCGTCATCATACACCAAAACTTCAAAATAAGGGTATTCTTGTTGCTGAAGCGAGGGGAGTAATTGGTGCAAATTGGCGGCTTCATTGCGGGCGGGTATCACCACCGATATACGAGGAAGGAGACCTCGGCCAGTATTCGCCCGCTTGGCCATTTGAATGGTATAAAGGCGATTTCCCAAGGTGTTCAGGAAAAGCATGGCATACACTGCCACGAAAGCCCAAAGCAATAACGTCATGGTGGGCTGAGTAAGAATTCCCGATAGATGGGGGGTAAGCCGCGTCCCAGTAATTCTTGTTTATATGCATTGGCATTAGCGGCCTTTTGCTTGTGTAAGGCATACCAAATCCAAGTCTCGGCGTCTAAGCGGCTGAGGCCAGCGGGCTTGTCGCGCACAATGGCATCACGTGCAGCGCGAAACCGTATTAGTGCTTTGTTGTAACTACCACCAAACATGCCCGGCATATAAAACAACCCTTGGCCATCTACCAGTAAATACACCGGCTCATTGGGATTTTGGCGTTTGGCTTTGTCCAAAAGGCCATTAATACGCATTCCGGCAGAGATAAGAATACTTTTGTCTTCGTTAATTCGGTAACTCCAAAGAGCTGCTAATAGGGCATATTCGCGTGCAGAAGCCTGTTTAAGCTCGGTCGGGATGTTGCGGATTAGGTTTTTGTCTAATGCCAATGGGTACAAGCGATACAGGGCCAAAAATTTCTCTGTCTGGCTGGTGGCTGCATTTAAGGCACGACGGAGGCGTGTGATATCCTTGCGCTCGTAGGCCTCCTGAATTTCTTCCGGCAAGCCTAATGAGGGCATAGAAGAACCCGTTCCAAGCATCACTAAAGCAAATAGGATTATATATTTAGCGGAAGTATGCATTGCGTTTAATCCTGAAACAGCGTATTTCCGGTCATGGTATCCAATATAAAAACGGAACGTTGGGCGGATGCCTCGTGTTCCACCACCAAACGATTTTGGAAGAGGCTTAAGGTCACATTCTGAAGTACGGCCTTAGTGGGCATTTTCTTCGTCCAGATTAAGCCGCCCACCAGCAGGTCGTGGGCCATCAGGTAGGCATGGGCATCATGTTGGCGGTAAAAAGCGGTAAACAACACCCGTGTATGCCCCGGAATACGCCCTACGACCGACTCCATTCGGTTATTTCCACCACCCAGCGGTAATTGAAGCCCATCCCAAATCAAAATGGCTTCCATCAGGCTGTCTAAGCGTACCGTAAAGCCACCTTTTGCATCGAAGGAGAGCGTCCCAATCCGACGGCTATCCGCTAAGTCTAAAATGTGTTCACGACCATAAGCACTGGTCGCCTTTCGGGAAAATCGAGCCGCATAGGGTGAAACAGACTTAAAGTCTTTGGCGAGTAAGACATCGCGTTCGATCAGTCGCAGCGTTTCTAAATCCACATACCCCTTTTGTAATGGATACAGGACTTCGGGCGGCGCAACCGATCCAAAGCGGACGCGGGTTTGAGCATGTAGGGGAGCGATGAACAGACACAACCATGGACCTACTACCAAGAATAAGCGCAAAAACAAGGACATGATGGATATAAATAGAGGAATGGCACGCCTAAGCAATACCTTCGGGGTGAAACCTCCACAGAAAAAAAGGGTGATCGTTGGGTGACGACAGGCTTTTAAGAATTCAGGTTCGTTTTAGTTCCCAGACCATATGCGCAATTTCTGGCAAGATGAGCTTTTCCATGCCTAAACGTACCGCATTTAGGGATCCGGGTAGGCAAAAAAGCAATGTTCCATGATCTATGAGACCTGCTACAGCACGCGATAACATGGCTGCTGCCCCCACTTCATGATAAGAGAGCATCCGGAAAACCTCCCCGAACCCAGGAATGTTTTTTTGGATCAAACCAGAGAGTGCCTCGAAAGTCTGGTCACGGTGCGAGATCCCTGTTCCTCCGGAAGTGATGATGGCTTGCACTTCGGAGGACCATGTATATACCGTTTGCCGGATCACATCAGGTTCATCAAGGACGATGGCATAGTGTGTCACAACATGGCCAACTGCCTCTAAAGCCACTTTCATCCATTTCCCGCTTTGGTCTGTCTCTGGCGTGCGGGTATCACTGATGGTGAGTACGCCCACATAAACCGGGCTTTGCTCCGCCAAACGACGGTGTTCTGGTGCAGACATCACTTCTATGGGGGTTCGTGAGTGTTGTTGGTTTTTGGGGCAGGTTCTCCAAACCAGCGAGGCGGATCATAGCCATGTGCTCCAAACCAAGGATTACACCGTAAAATTCGCCAAATAGTAAGAAGGCCGCCTTTTAGCAAGCCATATTTTTCGAGCGCCTGGTATCCATATTGCGAACAAGTGGGCGAAAACCGGCAAGAGTTGGGGAAATACGGGGAAATAGCCAATTGATAAAAGCGGATCAGCAGGCGTGCAAGGTTACGAGGAATATTCCAGATAAAGAGGAGAATAGGCATTTTGTTGCAGCCAATAAGCGTAAATTTATGGGATCAACGCCAAAAACGCCCATTGGTTTCAAAAAACTTTGAGAGATAAAGGCGTATTTTAATTTGTCTAAGGCAACGATGATAATTCGACCATAGGTCGAATGCGTATAAATAAATTATCAATCGCCTCTCAGCAGGAGGTCTATGTCCGATACCTTTGAGTATTGGGGGAGTATTTCATGTTTCATTATATTGCCTTGGGCAGCACCTCCGAGATTAGCGGCTCGGCACATTACCTAAACTTGGCCGGTACAGGCATCTTGCTCGATAGTGGTCAGGATCCTAACATTGATGGTGTAGCCGGACTTCCGGACTTTAATTTATTAGAGAAGCACCCGGATTGGGGGGTGGATTACGCCATCTTATCCCATGCACACCATGACCATATTGGCTCTTTACCCGTCATGTTACGCCATTTCCCTCATGCCCGCATCCACATGACACAGCCTACACGGTTATTGCTGGATTTTCTCTTGCCGGAGTCCGCACGGCTACAAAAAAAACGGTTTAAGGAAGGGGTTAATGCCCACCCGCCCATGTTTACTGAAGAACAAGCCGAACTTGCCGCCTACCTATATCGTTCGTGGCCGCTCGAAACCCCGTTCGACCTAAACGAGGGGGTTCGTGCCCAAGCCTCGATACAAGCGACCTTTTACCATGCTGGGCATACATTGGGGGCTGTGGGAACGTTATTAGAAGTAGAGCAAGGGGAGCAGGCCTTCCGGGCTTTTTATTCAGGGGATCTCAGCCTGCGTGCACAGGCCATTCAGCCGGGTGCCGATTTTCCCAAAGGCCCTGTGGATGTGCTGATTCTGGAATCTACACTTGGTGCCGATCCTACGGCGGAACTTACCACCCGAAAACGGGAAGAAGATCGCTTATTGGAAGGCATTCAGAAAACCATCAAGCGCAAAGGGAGTGTACTGATCCCTGCTTTTGCCTTGGGAAGGTCGCAGGAAATGATTGCATTGATAGGACGTTGGAAAAAGCAAAAGAAACTACCAGAAGACCTACCTATCTACACCGCAGGAGCACAACGAGCCATTTCAGATATTTACGACCGAACACGCTTTATTTCTCCACGAATAGACGAGAAGTTTGAAGTTTTTAAGATTGAACAAAAACGTCTGCCCAAAAGCAAGGCCAAATTAGACCACCTGATTAGCGGAGAAGAGCCGGGTATCTTTATCGTAGGATCCGGTATGTTATTTGAACGCACCCTTTCGCACCGGATTGCCCTGAAAATGATCGGAGATCCACGACACAGCATCTTTTTTGTTGGATATGTAAAACCAGATTGCCCCGGCGCCGTGTTACTCGAAGCCGCACAAAACCGGACTACCGAAAAAGTGGCCTTAGACCCCCTACACCAACCCGAAGGAATGACTATTGCCTGTACAGTAGAACGGTTTAGGTTCAGTGGTCATTCGAACCGACGCGAGTTACTACAAGTTGTCGAGAAACTACAACCCCGTAAAGTCTTGCTGGTACATGGCGAGGATGAGGCCCGTATCTGGATGGCAGATAATATCCGGTATTTTTATCCGGATACCGAGGTCATTCTCCCGACTCAAGGCGTGCCCGTCTTGGTGGCCTGAGCTTTTGATCTAATGTATAACCTGAAACATCCTGTTATATTCCCCTACTTTGCCGCTCCTGAAGAAGATATTGCTTTTCGGGTAAACCACCAATGCTATTTCTGTGGCGAATGGAAACCCTGTTTCATGGTGTTTCCGCTGCTTCATTCTGGTTGTATGACCTGTCTTTTGGAAGATGCCTTTGGCTTTGACCATGATAGTGAATGGGGCTATCTTACGGAAGATGGCTTCACACGCGACTATCGTACCTACCAACTACCTCCCGCAGGCTTTGCCCCCCACGCCTTCCAGTCTTTACGCCGAACACCCCCTTTCGCTGCTTGGCACGATGCTACGTGGCTGGTTCATTGTAATGACTTTATGCACTATACGGGTAGAAAAGTTTTGCGCGACTTCTTAGAGGAAGGAGGCTCTTTGTTGGGTGCAAAAGAGTTGTTTATACAGCAAACTTGGATGGAGCGCTTATCCGAGTCTGCCGATGTGATTTGGGACCGTTTGTTGGGACATCCTGAAACCACGACCGATCATTGGGACATACGGTATTATGCTTTTACTTGTACCCACTGTGGTATCGTGCGTGGGTATTTCGACTTTCCTTAAAACGAAAAGCACCCGCCCCAAAACTGTGGTCATGTGCTCTCCTTTCTTTCGCGGGCCATCTTTTAGGGTAACGTTTCCTTTTTGCGGGTTACAATTTCCGGTAAGAGCGCTTTGATGACTGATAAAACAATGATCAAAACAATGAATGCAACCAATACCCCTACGGCCTGCCCGATCAAATAGTCAGGATTCATAATGGTGTATAAGAAAGTGTGAAGGCAGAATGCAAATAGCAACCTTTCGGGTGGGCGGTTAAATATAAAGATGGGCAAACACTACAGCGAGGTTGCCCATCTTTATATTTAACCGCCCATGTATTACTTTTCCCTCCGAGATACGTGGGCCAATTCGACTTCAAACTTGGCTACCATTTAAACCTTTACATTCTCAGGCATGTCGGGCTTACCCAAAAACAAGCAGTACAATAATCGGCGGAAGATGTATCTGGTTTTTTTACGGGCTGGTAGCCTTGTGCTATATGGTCGTCTTTAACCAAAGCACTGCCAAAATACAGGCCGAGGCATTTCTGCTGCTTTGCCAAACGTCCAGATAATTTGTCTGGAAATTTTTTTCTGCTACCAAGAAGGGGATTTTTAGTGCAATGATGTCACAAAAAAAGGCTTCTGGTTATGGAAGCCCCTTCTCAAAGCGAAATTTATTCGTTTAGAGACCCAGTTCGTGCAGACGTTGAACATTGTATTTAACGTCATCCACCGATACTTTTAACAATGTCTTTTCCTCTTCGTTTAATTCCAATTCCACAATTTCCTCTACCCCATTTCTACCGAGGCGCACAGGCAATCCTACGAATACCCCGTCCAGTCCATAAACACCATCTGCCCAAACCGCACATGGTAAAATGCGATTCGAGTTCTTGACAATCGCCTCGCACATCTCGGCAGCGGCAGCTCCTGGCGCATACCAAGCCGAGGTTCCCATCAATTTGACCAATTCACCACCACCAAATTTGGTACGTTCTACCATTGGTGCAATTTTTTCTGCTGGTAAAAGTGCGGGCAATGGGGTTCCGGCAACGGTGGTATAACGCGGCATTGGAACCATGGTATCGCCGTGGCCGCCGAGCAACATACATTGGATGTCTCGGATAGAAACGCCAAGTTCCATTTTAATAAAGGCTCGAAAACGGGCTGCATCCAAAACGCCGGCCATACCCATGACCTTTGTCTTGGGCAAGTTACTTTTTACGGCAGCCACATATGTCATGGCATCTAATGGATTAGAGACGACAATAATGATTGCATTCGGGCTATGGACGATAAATTGCTCGGTGACCGACTTCACAATATTGGCATTCATCGAAAGCAAATCATCGCGGCTCATTCCCGGTTTACGGGGCAGCCCTGCTGTAATCACACAAATGTCCGAGTTTGCGGTATCGGCATAGTCATTCGTTCCGGTCACTTTGGTATCAAAGAGATGCACCGCAGCAGACTGCGCCAAATCCAAGGCTTTGCCCTGTGGAAGTCCTTCCTTAATGTCAATTAGGACCACTTCCTCTACCATATCTTTCCGGGCAATGGTTTCTGCAACAGTAGCACCTACGTTGCCAGCCCCAACGACAGTGATTTTTTTCATGTTATCTCAATGTTTTAGTTGAAAGGATAGAATTTTTAGGTTAGTATTTTAAAAATAATCCTGCAAAGAATAACGTCCTACCCTTTACGCAAAAATCACCCGTCCTTCCAACGGACTCCACAGGAGAATCACATGGATTTGTATTTTATTCGGCATGGTATCGCCGAAGAGGGCATCGGTAAAGCGGATTTTGACCGTAGGCTTACACCTGAAGGACGCTATGCGCTCCGTCGTCAGGTAATTGGCTTACAACGTTGGGGATTTGCGCCCGATATGATGTTTACCAGTCCTTACGCTCGTGCCTTAGAAACCACGCAAATTCTTAGCCGTACCCTCGGACTGAAACATGAGGTTTGGGCCACATTGGGCTGTGGGTGTACAATAGACGACGTGAGCGAAATGTTAACTATTTATGACGCGCCCGGCTCGGTAGCCATTGTGGGCCATCAGCCGGATCTATCCGAGATGGTGCATCACCTTACGGGGAAGTGGGTGGATGTTGCGAAAGGTGCTGTCATCCATCTTAAAATCAACCGACTTGGGCTTCTTGGCGGTACGTTTATGGAAATGCTGGAGCCGGAAGTCCAAATGGCGTACTGAGTTGCTTGTGGTTTTGTGCACCGTATGCAAGTCAAAAGCGGCCATGTTTAATGGTCGTTTTTTGTTTATACGGGGTTGATTTTATACTGTGATCATCCAAAGACTGGCCTTTTACCTTAAATTGCACAAAAAAATCTCTAATAATCTGATTATAACTATGCTCCTGCGTATTGCCTCTCTTTTTCTGCTGGCCTTTTGGTCGCTACAGTGTAATGCCCAAGCCCAGTCGCTTCCGAAAAATCTGATTCTGATGATCCCAGACGGCTTTGGTCCTGCCAGCCTAACTATGGCCAGAGACTTCCAACAGGCGACTACCGGTAAAATGCAACTGGCTTTAGACGAATTTCTCGTCGGTAATGCCCGTACTTATGCCTCCAATAGTCGTGTAACAGACTCGGCCGCTGGTGCTACAGCTTATTCCTGCGGCATCAAAACCTATAACGGTGCGATTGCGGTAGCACCAGATGGCACACCATGCGCAACCCTCTTTGAAGCAGCAAAAAAACGTGGCCTTAAAACGGGTGTAGTGGTCACAACACGCATCACCCATGCCACTCCTGCAGCATTTTCGTCGCATGTCCCGCGACGTGCCAATGAAGATGATATCGCGACTCAGCAGATCGAAAATTCAGGCATGGACCTCATCTTTGGTGGTGGAGGAAAATATTTTATTCCAAAAGAGGCAGGAGGTGCACGGGCAGATGGTCGTAACCTCCTACTTGAGGCCAAGAGAAAGGGCTATGCCCTTGCAGGAAACCTTGCGGAGTTTCACCAATTAAGTAAATTGCCCGCCATTGCTGTCTTTGCACCCGACCATATGGCCTACGAAGTGGACCGAGATCCCACAAAAGAACCAAGTTTGGCCGAGATGACCGAAAAAGCGTTGCAGTTGCTACAAAAAAACAATCCAAAAGGCTTTGTGTTGATGGTGGAAGGCAGCCGTATAGACCATGCCGGACATGCAAACGACCCTGCCGGACATGTTCACGACATTTTGGCATATGATGCTGCTGTTCGTAAAGCCCTTGAATTTGCACGTAGAGACGGTCAAACCCTTGTTGTTTCGGTGGCGGATCATGAGACCGGAGGCATGACCTTGGGACGTGATGGCGTTTATCAATGGAAGCCGGAAGCGTTGGCGAAAGTCAAAAATTCGGTTGATACGCTGGCCGCACTCGCAAAAAAACCGGGAGCCGATGTGGTGGCCTTGCTTAAAGAAAAGACGGGAATTACAGACCTAACGGAAGAAGAAATTACGACCCTCAAAAGTGAGATTGCGGCTGCGGCTCCTCGCTTCGCCTTTACACTTATCCATATTGTTTCCAAACGCAGTATAATCGGGTGGACAACGGATGGCCATTCGGCAGTGGATGTGACCGTGCATGCATATGGACCAGGGACTTATTTATTCAGGGGGAACCATGAAAATGCAGCAGTAGGGCAGGCCCTTGCAAAAGCCATGCGCTTTGATCTGAAAGCCCTTACCAAGACCATGTTCAAATAAGTTTCTGACATACAGCAAAGAGCATGGCACATTGGTGGGCTATACTTCTTTTTGGGTGTAAACGGGCATCTGAAAACTCCGTGTGTATTCAAAAATGATAGAGGTTTCGATGTGGGTTACCTCTGGACGTGTAGAAAAAGCACTCAATAAAAGAGAGCGCAGATGGTTGGCATCCGTTACGGCGATATGGATCAAAAAATCATTTGCCCCTGTTACATGAAACAGACCAATCACCGCCGGATTTTTCAGGATGTATTCCCTGAAGGTCTCTACGGTGTTCAGGGCGTGGTGCGTTAGCCGGACAGCGATCATCGCCTGCATCCCAATGCCAACTGCGGGGGGGTGCAGTTCAGCATGAAAGCCTTCGAAGATGCCTTGTTCTTGTAGTCGGCGCACCCGCTCCAGACAAGAGGAAGGGGAAAGGCCAATCTCATATGCCAGTTCCTTATTGGACAACCGTGCATTCTTCTGTAAAATGCGCACAATTTCGCAGTCCGTTTTGTCTAAAAGAAAGTTCATATCATTGTGCCAAATAGTCTTCGGAGAATTAGGTTAAGGCGACTTAAAGGTAATAACTTTTGTCATCTTTCACCAAATCATATCCGACAAATTATGCAACATACCGAAACACTTTCTGTTCATGCCGGACGTACTGCATTCCGGGCGCTGGGGGTTCATGCACCCCCGCTTGACTTCTCTACTACATATCCGATCCATGACCTGGATGGTGCCACGGCGAGTTTGGATGCATTTGTGCAAGGCCACCTTGTTCCGGAAGAGCCTATCTATGCAAGGCTTTTCAATCCAACAGTAGCCCGGTTCGAAGAAGGCATAGCACAATTGGAAGGTGCATCCGCTTCGGTGGCATTTGGCTCTGGTATGGCAGCACTCACCGCTTGCTTATTGGCCACACGCCCCAATGGTACACATGTGGTAGCAGTTCGGCCACTCTATGGCTCGTCTGACCATCTACTTGGTTCCTCGTTGCTGGGAATGAGCGTAACCTTTACCAACCCGGAAGGAGTCTGTGAAGCCCTTCGGCCCGATACCGCACTCGTGGTGATCGAGACGCCCGCCAATCCTACTGTGTCATTAGTGGATATTGCGGATATTGTGGTACAAGCAGGCTCCGTTCCAGTTTTAGTGGATGCTACTTTTGCAACACCCATCCTGTTGCGCCCCATAGATTTCGGGGCGACATTCGTCCTACATTCGGCCACAAAATTTATTGGCGGCCATGGAGATGTGATGGCAGGTGTGGTTTCCACAAGTGATTTTTGGGCCGAAAAACTCCGACAAGTACGTATCATGACTGGCGTGTTGCTGCATCCGATGGGGGCCTACCTGCTGCATCGGGGTCTCCCGACGCTGCCAATTCGGGTAGAACGGGCACAAGCAAGTGCACAGATTTTGGCAGCACGATTACACACCCATGATTCCGTTAAGGCTGTGTTTTATCCGGGTTTGCCGGATGGTGATCCAAAGGGCTTAATTGGCCGACAAATGAAAGGTCCCGGTAGCATTCTTTCCTTCGAGGTTCCAGACCACGAGGCCGCTGCACGTGTTTTGAAGCGGGTACGTCTCATAACACCAGCGGTAAGTTTGGGATCAACCGATACCCTGATTCAGCACCCTGCTGGCCTAACCCATCGTGTGGTTTCGGAGGAAGGGAAAACTGCCGGACACATCTCGGAGGGTTTGTTGCGGCTTTCTGTGGGACTGGAACAGGTAGAAGATTTATGGGCAGACATAGAACAAGCCCTCGCTACTCCTTAATTGGTTTAGCCCTAACATAAGTACAAGGATGGCAGAAAAACCGCGTGGATGGGGTACCATTAAACGAGGGCAACTTCTGGAATACCAAGATTAAAGCAGTCATTCAAGCGGCTAATTCGTCGGATTGAACGGATCTCTCTGCGAATCCCATTTCGGGTGATCCACATATCCACACCATACCCACCCCCGACAATTGCTTGCCCATTTGTGTAGCCTGCGGGTGGGGTATAAAAAATGTATTCCAATGTGGCGTGATTGTTCAGTTGGACAATTCCAGCGGCAGTGCCGCCCTGGGTATAGAAGCTTTCTTCTTTGATGAATGATGAAGTTCTACAGCATGGTCGTGAAGGTATTTAGATGGCAGCCATGCCCTTTTGGCCTTTTTACAACAAAACGGTTTAGTGGCCTCGGCCCAATTTAGGAAGCATCTCGCCTCCCATTTAAGCCACTGAACCTTTTCGCACCAGTCCGATGAAGCCCATTAAACGGCCTGTATTGCCCTGTTCGGCACGATAAGAAAAAAAACGATTTACTTCAGCAACGGTACAAGCAGGATCAAATGCAATCTGATGCGATGGAATACCCGCTGTCTGGGCTTGCTGAACAATACAAGCCTTGATATCCACATGCGGCTTCCGCCAATCTGGTGAATGGTGTACAAAGGCGGGGTCAAACTGCTTGGCCACCTCTTCCCCCACCTCAAAGTTCATAATTGAGATACACGGACTAACCCATGCGTACATATTCGCGGGGTTTGCACCCAAGACCTGCATTTGACGAATGGTTTCTGCGGTAATATTGGCTACGGTTCCCTTCCAGCCAGAATGACAAGCCCCAATCACTTCTGCTTGAGGATCCGCGATTAAAACTGCGGCACAGTCTGCTACTCCTACCATAAGTAAAAGGCCATGTATAGAGGTAACCATACCATCAATATTCATATAAGTACCTGGCTCAGTAATGGCTTGAACGACACCGCTATGCACCTGACGCATAAAAACCAGTTGCTGGCTATCAAAGCCGAGTTCACGTGCCAAAAGTTGGTGGTTTGCAGCAACAATTTCTGGATTATCGGTGGTGTTAATCCCCAGATTAAGGCTATCAAATGGGCCTTTACTAAGCCCTCCCCGACGTGTAGTGAAGCCCGCCGTAAGCCCGGAAAATGCACTAAATACCTGAGGGCGAATCAGGTCTGGCATAAGGTCAGATACAGTTAAAGACATGTTTCGGGTCCGTTTACAAAGATTTTTAAAAGACAGGGTGTTTTTATACGATTGCTAAACCTCGAACAGGGCATTCAGAATCATACGCAAGGCAATAAGCAAGACGAATACCGCAAAAATGCGTTTTAGCCATTTCGTATTGATTTTGTGTGCCACCAACACCCCCCATCTGGCGCTCATCATGGCAGGAAGGCCCAGCGTTAATGATGCCGTTCCATCCACAAATCCAACTGAAAAAGGTAACAAAGGCACCCCCCACCCTTGAACCACATATGCCAGAATGGCCGCTGAAGCTGTAATGATGATGGTTCCGGCAGAAGTACCTGTAGCAACAGTCAGGGTCATTTGCAAAAAACGATGATACGCAGGCACGAGAATGGTACCTCCCCCAACACCCGTAAGCGCAGAGACCAGGCCGGAAACGCTGCCAATGACCATTAATAGACCTTTGGAGCGATTGTTCTCCGGAAAGGCTCCACCCTCTGTCACCAGAGGTTTATATGCCAGCATCCGCCAAACAACCAGTATAAGGACACTTCCGAAAAACAATTGGAACACCCGTTTGTCGTACCAAGACTGGGTGGAGATTGTGGCTGTAATAACCAACGCTATGAGCGCACTCACCGATCCGGTAAAGAGTGCCACGGGCCACCTCAAAGCGCCCAGTCGATGTTGTGTATATGCACTGGAGACCGTAGCAATGAGTACGGTGAGTAAACTGGTTCCTAATGTGAGTGGCATAACCGCCGTTGCGGGAACCCCTATGGCCTGAAAGTATAACAACAGAACCGGCGCAAAAATGATTCCGCCGCCAACCCCCAGCAGGCCGCCTATAAAGCCGCCGAAAAGCCCGGCAAGAACCAAAAGGACGAGGTGGAGCCAAGTCATAAAAGCCTACGTTAGGTTTTATGGGAAAGAATTTCGTTCACTGAACGCCAAGTAGCCAAACGTTCTCCAATACGTTTTTCATACCCCTGATCACTCGGCTTGTAGTAGTACGTTCCCTGTAATTGGTCTGGCAAATATTGCTGAGGGACAAAATGATCCCGAAACGCATGTGGGTAAAGATATCCCTTACCATGCCCCAGCCCTTGGGCATCTCGGTTGGCGTCTTTCAAATGGTTGGGAACATCGCCCGATCGCTCGTGTTCGACGGTTGTCAATGCCTCAAAAAAGGCCATAGTGGTATTGCTTTTGGGTGCAGTTGCCAGATATAAACAGCACTCGGCTAAATGAAAGCGCCCTTCGGGCATCCCCACATAATCGAATGCCTGAGCCGCTGTTACGGCCATCCGTAGTGCATTGGGGTCTGCCAATCCAACATCTTCTGCTGCAAAAATGAGCATTCTCCGGAAGATAAATCGTGGATCCTCGCCCGCATACACCATCCTCGCCATCCAATACAGAGCGGCATCGGGATCACTGCCCCGTAGCGATTTGATAAAAGCGGAAGCAATGTCGTAATGGACATCTCCTTCTTTATCGTAAAGAACGGCGCGTTTTTGAATGCTTTCCTCGGCCACAAGCCTGTTTACACGAATGATGTCCTGTGCATCGGATGGAGTCGTTTCTACAGCCAATTCCAACGCATTGAGTAAACTTCGTGCATCGCCATTGGCGGTATCCACCAAATGATGGGCTGCCTCTTTATCTATCTGAACTTTTTTGAGGCCATAGCCCCTTTCCGGATGGGCAAGTGCTTGGACCAATACACGGTGAAGGTCTTTATTTTGGAGTGGTTGTAATTCAAAAATCCGTGAACGGCTTACCAGGGCTTTATTAACTTCAAAATAGGGGTTTTCGGTTGTGGCTCCGATCAAGACGACGGTTCCGTTTTCTACATGAGGGAGCAAGGCATCTTGTTGTGACTTATTAAACCGGTGCACTTCGTCCACAAAGAGAATGGTACGTTTCCTTTGAAATTTCAGGCGGTCTTTGGCAGCTTCTATAGCTTCCCGAATCTCTTTGACCCCCGCCAGAACGGCATTAATGGCCGTAAAATGTGCTGAGGTGGTATTGGCGATGATGCGGGCCAGTGTGGTTTTTCCCGTTCCCGGAGGTCCATAGAAGATGAGGGACCGAATGCGATCGGCTTCGATGGCCCGACGTAATAATTTACCCTCTCCAAGAATATGGTCTTGTCCCACAAACTCATCTAACGTTTGCGGACGCATTCTATCGGCCAATGGCGCCATTCGTACTCGGTGTTGTTCGGTGGCAACGTCAAATAAATCAGACACGTCTTTCGTCCGTTTAAACCCTCTAATCTAAGGCAAGTGGTGGCATTTTCGGCCAAATCCCCAAAAATATGTCGTATGATAGACAAAAAAATCCTCCAAATACCAAAAGGTACCGGAGGATGGTTAGAAATATCTGTATGAATCCCTGCCCGAATTGGGTTATTTGGCCAATATCATACGACGCGAGAGGATATGCTTACCCGCTTGTAGCCGATAGACATACATGCCACTGGCCCACTCGTTTGCAGCAAAGGTTACTAAATGATTGCCGGCCGGCATAGGCCCATTCACTAAGGTTGCTATTTCTTGTCCTAAAATATTGTACACCTTGAGTGTAATATTCTGCTCCTTTTCCAAGGTGAATCGGATTTGGGTGGACGGATTAAATGGGTTTGGGTAATTTTGTTCCAATACAATGGCATCGGGCAATTCAGATTCTTCATCAATCGGAACAGAGGCTCCGCTAAACTTCAGGTCGCTTATGGTAATACTATACGGCTGAGGCTGGACACCATTCCCCAAGACTCGGAAAACAATCATCTCCAAATCGTTGCCCGTAAAAACACCCCCTCCACTGCGCGTTAACTTCGAAAGATCAATGGTAAAGGTGCGTGATGCACCTGTGAGGGTTAGGATACCCGTGCGAAATTGATCCCAATCGTTACGCATTCCCGCTTTAAAGAATTCCACTTGGAAGTTTCCTGTACCCGAAGCAGTGAATGACACCGTTTTGTACTGTTGACGTGCTACATCCAATGCCTGACGTCCCGCTCTGGTATAACGGAACAAACTCACCCAGTCGTTTACGGAGGTTCCGGGTGTATAGCCGGAAAGTGTTGCGGAGCGCTCCAAGGACAATGTACCCGTCTGGGGTGTATAAGAGGGTTGTGGGCTGATGACATACGTCTGTGTAGCATTCAAAGGATGGTAATAGCTCCATTGCCCGTCCGAAAGATACATTTCGTCACGACCTACACCCGTATTCGGGACTAGCGTAAACGAGGCATCGTAAAATAGGCCACTGGGCACGCTAATGGTCTGGGTTTCTAAGCCGGGATTCAATATGAGGGTAAAAGAACGACTGGCCCATTGATTGGGCGACTTGGTTTCTACATCGCGGTAGTTCATATTAACCGTCACACTGTTCGCACCAGCTGTATTGGCAAGATTTAGCACCATCTGACCATTGCGATAGATCGCAGATTGTACATACACCTCTGGAACCCGATTGGTGGCATTCAGATAAGTGACATTCCGGCGTTGTGAAACGATATTGCCTAAAATGGTTTTGGCAAGTGCTGTAGCTGCTGGAATTGTTGCCGCCCATACTTGGAAGTTTAATACACGGGTTGTTCCTGCCGGAATGACGTATTCTATACGCGTAAATCGACTATCTATGGTTCCACCCGCAGCAGTTTCATAGGCGACAAAAGAAATGGCATAGTCCACCTTGCCATCCGGTTGGCTCAGTTTACCCAATACAAACGGACGGTTTTCAATCATGATCATCTGTACTTCCGAAAGATATGCGCCACCGAGACGGTCGCAAACATACTTGGTGTGGTCGTACAATTGGGTTCCGGAATCTATGGCAAGCACCGACCCAAAGCGGAGTGCGTTCCCCGTCAGGTAGTCTAAACTATAAATTTCGCGGGCATTGGTAATCCCAGACTGTGCCAACCATGTAGGGGAGACTACTTTACCAAAGGTGTTTTCCGGGCCAACGGTTGGAATGTAGGGCTGTAAAATACTAACGAACGAAGTTGTCTTGTGTTGGGCAAGGGTAGCCGTTTCTGCAAGGTTTATAACGGGCTGTGTCAGAGGCAACCAATCCGAATTAAGCCATGCTTCGGAGGATTCGTCGGTGGTAGAAACTCGGCGGAGGCGCTCTTCAAAATCGCCAATGGCAATTGCAAAGGATTGTGTGCCGGAAGACTCTACCCCCCCATTTTCGCCGCTGGAGGTCTCATTTGCAGCAAGCGAAGAAGTGGCTTGAACGGTGCAACTTTCGCTCGTGGTAGCTGTGGCTGTCAGAACAATGGGTTCTTTCGCCGTTGTGATTACCTGAGACCGAATCACGAGTGTGGCTGTCGTACCAGCCGTAAGCATACCAATGTACCACTCGCCCGTTGATGCATTATACGTTCCCAACGAAATGGTGGGTGTGGACACAAACGACAGCCCCGAAGGCAATTTATTGAACACACGAACGCCAGTTTGCGTGCCTAAACTGCTATTGGTGAGCGCAAGCGTAAAGTCCACCCGCTCATTCGTTCGTGGAATCGCATTGTTGTTGACCTGAGACATCAGTAAGTTACATGGCTGTTGAATACTTCCTATCTTTATGGTTGTGATATTGGTATTGTTAATTGGGTTTTGGTCGTTATTCGCCAGTGAAACGCCGGATGAGATACTGAGCATGGTGTTGGCCACTGTATTCGGTGAGATGCCAACCGTTATTTGCAATGAAGCGGGGGTTCCGGCGCCCAATGACTGGGCTGCAAGTTGAACGGTTCCGCCATACATTCCAATACCCGGCTGAGAAACCAGCGACCAACCTGCTGAAAGGGTTCCTAATCCTTTGTATTGTACTTCGGGCGGCAGGTTGATGTTTAGAGCCAAGTTTTGGGCCATTCCAGGCCCATTATTCACGATATTAAAGGTTTGTGTGATGGTATCACCCGGCTTGGCGTTTCCAGAAGAAATGGTGGCACTAAGCACTACATCTACATCTTGTTGTAGGATGCGCGTAATCAATTGGGCATTGGCCGTATTATTTGCCACATTGCCATCCGTCTGATCACTTTTAAAAACACTGGCCACATTGGTGATCACCTGTCCATCTACCACATTGGCACCGACCGATACCGTCAACGTGAGTGCCGAAGAGGAACCCGCAGCAAGGGCACCCACATACCAGATACCATTTTCTTTATTATAGGTTTGTCCGGCGGTATGTAGGGTATAGGTTACGCCCGCAGGTAAGATGTCTTGTATTTGTACCCCGCTGGCGGCATCTGGCCCATTGTTGGTGACCGTAATGGTATAAGACACATTGGTGCCCGGCGTCGGTTGGGCGTTTGTGACCGTCTTAATGAGGGCGATGTCTGCTTTTTGAACCACCGCTTCCACAATCACTGTGCGGATGGCTGTTACCGCTGCATTGTCTACATCGGTTACAGTGAGTACCAGTGTATAAGTACCAGGGGCGCTATAAGTATGCTTAACCGAAGTACCTTGTGCGGTCGGTGTTCCATCGCCAAAGTTCCATGAATAGCTCAAGGCATCGTTCCCCGGATCACTGGCCACAGCCGAATAATTCAATTCACGACCAGACTGGCCCGTAAAATCTCCGGTGATATTGCCGATGACAGGCGGAGCATTGACCACATTGATCGCAAAGACTTGCTTGGTCACCTTCGTACCATCGGTTACTTCGAGGGTGATGTTGTTGGTGCCTTCGTTCGCATCGGTGGGCGTACCGCTCAGGGTGGCCATCCCATTTCCTGTAGCGACTATATTTAACCAAGCAGGTTTAGACGATGCCGTAACGTTGAGCGGGTTCCCATTTCCGCCGATTGCGGTAATCGGGTATGTGTACAAGGATCCTTCGGTGGCTGTTGTAAGGGGTGTGGAAGTGAAGGTGGGCGCATTGCTGATCCCGACGACCACAGCCCGTGTTTCGATATCGCGTCCACCATCCGGATCGGTTACGGTTAGGGTAAGGGTGTAGCTGCCAGGATTGTTGTACCGATGACCAGCATCTGTAAGGTCCACTCCAGCCGAGGTTTGGGTCCCATCACCCCAGTTCCAAGAAAAGGTCAGTTCATCTTTTCCGGCGTCGGTTGCAACCCCTTTAAAAGAAAGCAATACGCCTACATCACCTGTAAAACTTCCTGTTAGTGATGTGATAACTGGTGCCATGTTTAGAACAGAGACCTCAAAACGCTGTTCAGTAGTGCCGCCTTTGCCGTCAGAAACCGTGAGGACGACTGGGTAACGGCCTTCGTCCGGATCAAGTGGATTTCCGGTAAGCGTTGCTGTTCCGTCACCATTGTCACGAAAGGTCATCCAAGAAGGCTTTTGGCTGGCAGTAATGGTTCGGGCATCGTTATTGCCATCGGTTGTGGTAATGGCATACGAATAAGAGCTACCCTCATTGACAACCGTGACGGGCGTACTGGAGAAGACGGGTGGGGCATTGACTGTCCCGATTGTCAGGGTTCTGGTATCTGTGGCCGTTGCACCATCGGCATCGGTTATGGTAAGGCGGAGCGTATAGGTTCCCCCAACGGTCCAGGTGTGGGATACATTTTTCAGGTCAATGGCTTGTTGCGCAGGTGTACCGTCTCCCCAGTCCCAACGGTACGTGAGGGCATCGTTACCCGGATCACTGGCGGTTGCTACAAAGTTCAGGGTTTGTCCGGCAGTGCCAGAGAAATTTCCGGTGAAGGCCAAAATAACGGGTGGTGCATTTTGGACATTGATTTCGAAAGATTGGCGTTCAGAGGATGTTCCATCCGAGACCTGTAAGACCACTGCATTCGGCCCCTCGTTCAAGTCTAAGGGCAATCCCGTCAGTGTAGAGGTCCCATTGCCTGTAGCTGTTAGCGTAAGCCATACAGGCTTGGTGAGCGCCGTAATTGTGAGTGCAGTACCGATATCTGGGTCGGTTGCAGAAATGGTATAAATGTAATTACTGCCCTCGGTAGCGGTCAAGACGGGTGTGCTGGTAAAGCGAGGTGTACTGTTACTGGTGCCGCTTACGGTGATGTTTTGCGTCCGTGAAGTAGTCCCCCCTTTGCCATCCGTTACGGTCAGTTTCAAGACAAAAACGCCGGCAGTGGTGTAGGCATGAGATACATTTGTTAAGGGAGAACCACTTTGAGGGGGCGAGCCATCGCCAAAGTCCCATGTATAGCCTAACGGATCATTGCCTGCGTCGGTGGCAGTTCCTGTAAAAGACATGGTTGCTCCAACCGTTCCCGAGAAACCTCCAGCTAAATTGGTGATAACAGGAGCTGTATTGTTCACCGAAATGATAAATGTTTGCTCGCCACTAGCCCCTTTGCTGTCTTGTACCCGCAACGTGACATTGGCCGAGCCTGTTTGGGAGCCATTCGGGGTTCCTGATAGTGTGGCCGTCCCATTTCCATTGTCTGTAAGTGTGAGCCAAACGGGTTTCGAGGGAGCTGTAATCGTTCTCGTGTCCCCATCCCCATCGTTGGTCGTAATCGTGTACGAATAGGGCGAACCTTCCTGAATGGTCAATGGGGCATTACTGGTAAATACGGGCGGAGAATTGGTGCTGCCGATCGTTACTTCTTGGGAGCGGGTTGTCGTTCCACCATCACCATCATTAACCGTAACGCTAAGCGTATATTTGCCAGAAGCCCCATAGGTATGGGTAAAGGTTGTGCCACCCGTTTTTGAACCCGAACCGTCGCCCGGATTCCAAGAGTAGGAGAGTGCATCATTGCCTGGATCGGTAGCATTTACGGTAAAGGACAATGGCGTACCCGCGACGCCGGAAAAAGTACCTGTAACCGAGGAGATAACGGGTGCAGCATTGGCCACGACAATGGCAAACGATTGGTCTGTGGTAGAAGAACCATCTGTAACCCGCAAAACCACCGCATGACTGCCTTCCTGCGCATCTGTTGGATTGCCCGTAAGACGTCCGGTTCCATTGCCCGTTGCGGTAAAGCTAAGCCATGCGGGCAACGTCGGTGCGGTAATGGTGCGCGTATTGCCCGATGTTCCCGTTGTATTGATGTCGTAGGCATAGGCATTGCCTTCGGTTGCAGCCGTAATAGGTGTGCTGGAAAATGCCAAGGTCGTACCATTTTCCATCACGATCAGGGCAGATAGAAAATATGGTGAAAGGGTGTATTTAAATGTGGCATTGCCGGATGGATCAGATGAAAAAGTGGCCTTAACTACCGATTCAGGATATTCTTTATTCGTGGCCTTGTCCCAAATTCGGAACCGCATGGCATCGCCATTGATCATTCCATCTTGTGTAGGCGTAGCGGATTTGTCTGAGTCTTCCGACACCATGATTTCTAAAAGTGAGGTGGGGTCATTTTGCCAAACCCCTACTCCTGCACATACACCGTTTGGGGTGAAAACGGCGATTTCGCTACCAGCAGGTAACCCCGCCCCATTAACACCCAATTGGGCACTGGACGAGACCAAGACTGAAACTTGGCGCAGATTGGACTTACAACCCGTGAAATGGGTTTGTGCATAAGTGGGCAAGGCCTCTGATAGCCATAGTCCCAAAGCCCAAAATAAAGTTGTTAATATATGTTTTTTCATATCATAGAACGGGGTGGGTAGTCCGGATGAAACAAACAAATGCGCACATCTAATGTCGAGGTTAACTGAAAATTTCGTGCCGAAATTGGCCAAGAGAACTGCACAATGTCCGTATTCTTCGGCTTAGAGGTCAGAACAATTTGTTTCGTTTATTATTAAATGACTTATCGGGCGTATAAGTTTTTGAATTTTAAATGGGTGGGTGGTGGGTGTTGAGGCACAGTCCTTCCCAAATTGCATGGTTCCACAGCGGTGGAACTGGGCTTGCGAGAGCATAACGACCGAAGCGATAGCGAGTCGGATAGCTTTTGCGTAATGCGTGAAAGGCAAGGGCGCGTGTATCAGGCGGTAACGGCAACAATGCCCGAAACCGGGTATCATCTGCTGGAAGATCATACATGGCTTGGGAAAGCACTTGTAAATAAACAACCTCTGTGAACTCTCTTGCTGGTATATGGAGGGTGAATAATGCAGGCATTTCTTGGCGGATGGTTTTCGATTGTTTCATCAGTCCGAAAAAGTGAAGAAAAGCATCATAGACCATTTCGGAACCTTTCAGTTTGCCATCATAGGAATATCCCGCAATGTGGGGCGTAGCAAGGTGACATCGTGCGACCAAATCGGGGTTGAAATTTGGTTCATTTTCCCACACATCCAGAATGGCTGCACCCACCAATCCACAATCCAAACCGTCTGCTAATGCCGCCTCGTCTATTACACCGCCACGGGAAGCCTGGACAATCCAACCGCCTTTTTTGAGCCATTGTAAGTTGTTTTTATGGATTAGTTTATAGGTTGGAAATGGCCCGCTCCGTGTTAGAGGTACATGAAATGTAACCACATCCGACTGCTGGAGCAAGTCCTTCAGATCCACCCAATTGCCAGGCTCATGAAGTGCCCGTATCGGATCGTTTTGCAAGACCCTACATCCTAAGGCCTCTAAGCGCGGGATCAGTCGCCGACCGATTTCGCCAACCCCCACCACACCTACCGTTTTTCCTCGGAGTGTCGTTTTATACCGAGCCGTGAGGTGCAAAAGCGCCGTCAAAACATACTCCACCACCGATTCAGCATTGGAACCGGGGGCATGGGCAAAGCCAATACCTTGCTTTTCTAACCATTCCACATCCACATGATCTGTCCCAGCGGTTGCCGTTGCCACAAATTGTACTCGACTTCCGCGCAAAAGCGACGCAGTGACTGGAGTCACACTTCGCACCAATAAAACATCGGCTTCGCGGATAACTTCGTGGGTGATCGCTTTCCCCGGTAGCAGGTTTAGTTCGCCCCAATCTCCGAAGAATTGGTTTAAAAGCGGGATGTTTTCGTCTGCGACGATTTTCATGGCCTATATTGTTTAATGAGAACCTCTGTAACATGCTTAACCATCACAGAATGGTATATGCTACGGAAAAACGTATCGGTGATTTTTGAAATTCCATGCCTGCTTCCCGTTCACACCTCCTGATTCATGATTATCCCGGCCACGCTTTCCCTATAGACCTGAGTCGTGAATTGGCCAAACGGGGATATCCTGTAACCCATGTCTATACATCGGCAGTAGAAAGCCCCCGTGGAACGCTGGTAAGCGATACACCCGGCCTACGGGTGATCAATTTGGGTGAGGGGGAGCCACCAGTCCAGAAAAAAAATTTACTCAGGAGACGTTTCCAAGAAGCGGCCTATGGCAATGCTGTTACCAAGTTATGTGACGACCTTCGGCCAGACCTGATATTCTCGGCGAATACGCCCTTGGAAGCCCAGCGCAAAATCCTTGCTTGGGCAAACCAACACCAAGTCCCCTTTGTCTTTTGGCTCCAAGACATCATCAGCATCGCCGCAAAAAGCATTCTCGCCCAAAAATTAGGCCCTGTTGGCTCGATGGTCGGTTGGTATTATGGACGCTTGGAGGCTTCAATGCTGCGTCGTTCACAACATGTGGTTGTGATTGCAGAGGATTTTCAAGACATCATTGCCGATTGGGGCGTGCGAGACGAGAACATGACTGTCATCCCGAACTGGGCGCCCATAGACCATATTCCGGTATTACCGCGCCAAAACCCTTTTTCAGAGAAATGGAACATGCACGAACGGTTTGTCGTGCTGTATTCGGGTACGCTGGGGCTAAAACACAATCCGATGCTCATCGCCGATGCTGCCACGCGCTTAAAGAACGAGCCAGACATTGTTTTTCTGATTGTCTCCGAAGGCGTGAGTGTGGATGTTCTGCACCGTGCAAAGGCCGACAGGCAGTTGGATAATTTGGTACTTTTGCCATTTCAGCCGTTCGAGACATTTCCCCAAGTATTGGCAACAGCCGATGTAATGCTGACGCTTTTGGAGCCAGATGCCGGCATTTTTAGTGTTCCCTCAAAGGTCTGGTCGGCCTTTGCGGCTGCACGGCCGTCCATTTTGGTCGTTCCTGAAGTAAACTTAGCGGCCAAAATCACCACTCGCTATCAAACAGGTGTGGTAATAGGAAATGCCGATGCGGGCAATTTGGCAACAGCCATCTTAGAGATGCGAAACCATCCGGAGCGCCGCCAAAAGATGGGGAAAAACGCCCGTGCATACGCCGATTCCCACTTTCATATCTCAAAAATTGCCGACGAGTTTGAGACATTAATCAGACGATACACCTGATCAAAAAACTTTCTCGAACATGCCGTATTCTTTGTCTTTTACCCCACCAAGGTTAATAGCGGCGTTCACCATCGGTTTGTTGCTGTCTAACAACCACGACATTTCCGAACCATCGTAGCCATTTTCGGGGCCGTATTTTACGATCGCATGGTTTACAATAGCGTCGAAGCCCTTGCCTTGATATTTTAGCCGAACACCCATTAGTAAGGTACGACCATCATGGATCATACTCCCTTTTCCGGGTCTTCGGTTTCGTAAGATCAAAGGTAGGCCCTGTAGAATACTCCCGCGCTTAACATATCGTAGGACTTGGTTTAGGTCTGGCAAAGTAATCGAAAAGGCCACAGGCTCGCCGTCTAACTCAAGGATAAAGACCACTCGTGGATCCACGATAAGTTTCAGAAATCCGGCCAAATGCTTAAACTCGTTATCGGTCATGGGCACACTTCCCCAGTTGTTAGACCATGCCTCGTTATAAATTTCTTTCACGATCTGCGCGTCTCGGTCGAAGTGTTTCATGTCTAAATTTCTTAGTTTTAAACCCGGATACCGCTTATAAAGCAGGCCAATCATCCGCTCCAGTTTATCAAAATTTGCCCGGTATTTATGATGAATGTAATAAGCCCACATCGTCATTACGCGCTCAAATCCATACTGCTTCAAGAAAACTTCATAATATGGTGGATTGTAGGGCATCATTACCGAAGGACGGCGGTCAAACCCATCTACCAACAAACCTGCGGTGTCATTAATGGTTGGGTTTAATGGCCCGCCCATCTTGGTTAACCCCTGTGCCTTAAGCCATTCTTCAGCGGCTTTAAATAGTGCCTCGGCCACGGCATAGTCATCTACCGATTCAAAAAAGCCAAAAAAGCCGCTGCCATCCTGATATTTCTCTTGATAGGAACCATTGATAACCGCTGCAATCCGTCCCAAAATATTTCCAGAAGGGTCTTCAGCCAAAAAACATTGCACTTTCCCGTGTTCAAAGAAAGGATTTTTTTTGGGACTGAGGGTCTCTGCTTGGTCCATCCTGAGCGGCGGCACCGCATACGGATAGTCCTTCTCGTTATAGAAATCATATACGAAGTCTATGAAGCGGTTCATATCGCGCTTAGATGAGATAGGACGAACGACAAAATTGGGCATAATTTAGATGTCTGTTAAGGCCGGTTTCTAAGAGGTTGTTAAAAATCAATTTAAGACATTGGGCTTCATTCACCTAAACCTCTTAAGATTCTTGGTTCTTTGACAATTTTAGTGGATTAGGAGGTTGCCAACAAGATTCGCAGCCT
>ERZ761602.2069-NODE-2069-length-33242-cov-40.800585_pt1 | contig 33242 bp, 33 predicted proteins | sample MGYA00512165_ERZ761602 | MGnify/ENA primary metagenome ERZ761602 (study PRJEB28899, sample SAMN02445085) | bioreactor sludge metagenome | biome: EBPR sludge; isolation source: Thorneside wastewater treatment plant | place: Australia: Brisbane, Thorneside...
TGCCGCGCAAGGCCGGTCGATTTGCCGATTGCGGGCTCGATGCCATTCCTCTGCTTGGCGCTTCAGGCAAAACGATCGGTACCACCCAGAAATTAACCGGCCAATCAACCCGCCGGTTGGACCAGTCAAAAATCCAAGTCGGCCCAAACCAAGTGATGGTCCGAGGCTTCCTCGGAAGCGTCGCCGACCGTATCGAAAGGCTCCCAGAGCCGAGGGTGATACGAGCCGCGCCGCTCGATTCCCGCAGCGCGCAGCCGCGTTTGCAAGGTCGGTGACAGGATCAGGTAATCGATTTTGTCGTTCGCGAGACCTGTTTGGTACGTGCCCGGTCGCGCTTGCGGGTAGCTGGGATGCGCCATCACGTCTTGGAATCCGCCTTCGAACAGGGCGGCCAGCGCCGCGCTGCCCGGTTCGTCGTTAAGATCGCCGCCCAACAACACCAGTGGAGATCGGCCCAAAGCGTTCACGGCGATGGCGCGCGCGCGTTCCGCCTGCGCTTTACGCAGGTTCCTTGAGGCATCGTCATTGCCGTTTCTTTTTGATTTCAGGTGGTTGGCTAACAGGATAAGCCGTTCGCCGCCGGGCAAGAAAATGTCGAACTCCGGGCAGTCGCGCGAGAAAAGCCGACTCCCATCCGGCCTTGGATCGTCGACATGACTGCGGATTTCGACGATGGGAAATTGGCTGAAAATCCCCAGATCGATCCCCCGTTGGTCGTTGCCGTCGATGACCATGAAATGCGGATATCTGAAATTGAATTGCGCGCTCAGCACCTGTTCGTTAAACCGCTCAAGCGTCGGCCGGTTTTCCACTTCCACGGCGATCAGGATATCGGGACGTTGCGCGTCGATCACGCGCCCGGTGTTGTAAGTGGCTTGCCATTTCACATCGTCCCGGCGCAGTTCGAACCATCCCACCCAGTCGTCGCGACCGTCGGCGATGACCTCGATCTGGTCTTGTCTTATCCGAAAGAGCCGACCGCGAATGCTGCAGATGAAAACGAGCGCGTTTCTTGGAGGGTTGGCTTGATGCCAGCCGTACGTTTTAGAAAGCTCGACCAACCGCGTTTTGTCTGCTTGCGAGTAGCGCGCTTTCCCGGCGATGGCGTTCGCGGTCGCGTGATCTTCCAGGGCTTTACGGCCCTGCTCCGCGCGCTCTTGCTGCATCGCCGAGGGACGGGTAAACAAGTTTTCCAGATTAAAAGTCGCAATTCGAATCATGGCTTGCGCTTCCTGATCGATATTTGCCCTCTTGCACCGATAATTTCAGGATTATCCATAAGCTCGCGCAGATCGAACGCGCGGGCGTCAGGCGCGCTCCCAGGCCAGTTCCAAGCGATCCCCGTTAGGATAATGAGCTGTAAGCCGCACGGCTTGCCCGGACATAGCGAAAGCCCGCTCCAAATCCGTGCCGATCCAATCGGGAAAAAGGCTGGCACGCACATGATGGATAACGCGATCACCCTTGACCTCATAAAGTCCAAAATAGGCGATACAAGCCGTCGCCGCTTGCAAGTATCTGAACAGCGCTTTCAGATATTTCCACCGCCAAAGCATTTTTCGCTGTTTGGCCTGGCCGAGTTCTTCGAGACTCACCTTGACTGGCGCGCGATTCCTATCCATCAACACCGCGAACATGAAGCCGTCATCGCTGTAAAAAAGATATCCCAGAGGATGGGCGCCAAAAGGATGGGAAACCGCTCCCTGGACCGTTGTCTTTTCCATGTGGCGAAGCTGCCATAAGCCGTTGAGACCATGGGAAACAGTGGTGGATGCTTGCGGATTCATCGACAGCCTTTAGCAACAGGTGGCAGGTAATGGGATGCCGCCCCTTGAGTGCGTCAATAGATTAATTTCACGGCGACCGCTTGCTTTTTCGATTCGAATGCGAATTTGGCGTCCTCGAACTGAGGCACGCTGCTGAGCGATTTCGGATTATGAGAAAAACCCACCCCTTCCTTGGGGATGCCGAGCCAGTTTTTATCGAGTTGTTGGTTTGAATTTTCGTCATGGAAGACAGTGACAGCGTACGTTCCAAAAGACAGATCGTTAAATTCAAACACCGGATCGGCTCCCGCCAAGCGTACGCTACGTCTGACTACTGCCGCTTCCGATTGGTCCGGAAAGCCTTTAGCGGTCGCAAATACAGCGATATTGAGGGTGCCTTGATAGTTTTTGAAGCCGGTGACCGTTACCGATAAAGTCCCGGTCGAAGCTGGGGCGGCAATACCCTCAACCGGCGCGCCGGCCACCCCACCCATTGCAGCCAACAAAATCAACCGCATCGTAATTCGCATCGGTTTTCCTCTTACACGGTGAATGCGACAGGCTCGATTCACCCGTCAAAACGTCAGATTGAAGCCAACGAGCCATTGCCGGTCCAGATAGCGCCTGAACTCGCTGCGCTCGCCGCCATGGCTCACCAATCCAAGGGCAAACAGATGAGTAAAATCGTTTATCGCCCAATCAAAAACGGCGACGAAACGGCCGCTGTCATCATCCAGATTGCGGGTATAGCGTAACGTCATATCCAGTTGGTTGTTAATGTTGGTATCCAACCACTGCACAAACAGATAATTGCGGCGGAGTAACGGCATTCGCAGGTTGGCCGCTTCGGCCAGCAGCAGTACAGCGGCAAAGTCCCGACGGATAAAATCGGCGCCCAATTGCTCGACCATGTCGAAATAGTCGCGCGCCTCCTGGTCGGAATAGCCGGCGCTGTTGTGAAGATACTCCACATTCGCGGTGGCGCCCGATTCGAAGGTATAGGCCGCTCCGATGAGAGAAACACCGTAAAGCGCGCGGTCATCCTGCTTGGCGTCCGCGAAAACCCATCCGGACGGCGCCGCACTCCGCCGGGGATAAAGCGCGGTCGTGCCACGCGTATAGCCTCCTTCGGCATAGGCCAGCAACGCGTCGGACAGCGTCAGCTGAAAATACCCTCCCACTTGGCTCACACCCTCTTGTCGGTGGGAAAACAGCAACCCTCCGTTACTGTTTTTTCCGACAAAATCGATCTTGATAGCGTCCGTCCGCTCGAAATCCGGAATTCCCGTCCCGTCATCGCCGCGCCCTTGTGCGGTGTTGCTGATCAGGGAAATGGTCCAGCTCGCATTTGGGAGATAAAGAACCTGGAGATAATCTCGCCCCCCCAATTCCCGAAAGGGATTGGAGCGGCCGTTATCGGTGAAAAAGGGGTTGCTGGGCGATAGCAACATGGCCGGCCCCCACAGTAACACCTCACGGCCGTAGGACAGGAACCATCGCTCGCGTGGAGCCCATCGCAAGCGCCATTCATTGACGAAAGCCGAACGCTCGTCCCGATCAAACGCCCGCTCGGAAGTGTCGACACGCTCCCACGCGAATTTGAGGCGAGGTTTCAGCATCAACTCGAACTCCCTGTAGCTCAGGGAAAAATCCGGGCGCAACTCCAAATTGAATTCCGCCTCGTTCGACTGGGCCAGCTGATTGCCGGGATTGAAAAAACCGTCGCTGGGAGCGCTCCGGCTAAAGTCGGCCTGAACCCTCACCAAGTTGTTCAGGCCAACTCCATGTTCGGCCAGTGAGTCGCTCCAATCGAGGGCCCAACCGCACGGCATCGCCGAAAGCAGCCAAAAGGCCGAACCGATGGCGGTTGCCGTCGAGCGCCGCATGAGCTTGAGCAAAGCTAGCGCATGAGAAACTGCAAGTTGAATACTTGATCCGGCAGCGCACTGACTTGAATGTCAGAATATTCCAAAGTGGTTTTTTGCGAGCGGTCGATTTCATCCATGATGGTCATTTTGCTGACGAAGGGAATGCTTTTACCTTGATAGTCGATTCGATTGTCGTACTCGAACCGGGCACGCTTGAACAACTTGCCCGAAACGGTATAGAACTCGGCTTGTACGCCGACCCGGCGCGATTTGGACACCCAATAGACGATGCGGTCATAGGTCACCTGGGCTTCCTTTGCGGTGAGCTCCAACCGATAACAATCCTCGCCGTCGATGGCCTCCTCGCCGAGCAACGCCGCCTGATAGTCCCCCGCGTAGTTGGTCGCCGCCACGTCGCCGTTAGAGGCTTGCCCTATCAGCCGCTGGCGAGCGGAAATGGGCGTCGGTTTGCGCAAGCCGGGCTTGATGAACCACATGTTGCGCTCCACCGTCAACAGCTTCTGACCCTTGACCTTGGGGGGGGCCGAAAACTCCACCAGGCTGTCGTTGCCCTTGGCGCGCACCGTCAATTCTTGATCCAACTGCTCGCCCCCGTCCAAGGCGCTTAGCTTGATGTTCCAATGGATGCCCGGCAGTCCGCCACCCCGCGCCGCGTCGGATTGTGTGAGGATTTCCGCCGGGGAAATCGTGGCGACCCCTACCACCGGCAGGCTCAAACCGGCGACCACCGCTAACAGCAGAGCGACGACAAAACGCATCTTAAAAACTCCACAACGTCGGAAAGTTCACACATGACCCATGGCGTCGACGATCACCATGCGGGCGGCTCGCCGCGCCGGCAATAGCGCGGCGAGCGCCGCCACCAAACCCAGGAATAAAAAAGCCTGCAACATGACCCAAGGCACGACGTCCACCTGCAACAAGACCGCGTCCGTGTTATTGGGCGGGACGTAGGAAAACCCGGCCTGATTCACCACCCAAGCCAGCACTAAGGTCAGCGCGACCCCGACCAAACCACCCAAAACCACCAACAGCACGCCCTCGACTGAAAATAACCATGAAATATCCCAACGCCGCATCCCGAGCGCACGCAGGGTGCCAATCTCGCGGGTGCGCTCCACAACCGCCATGCTCATGGTGTTGATGATGCTCATCATCACGATCACGATCACGATGGCGAAAATGAAGGCGAAGATCATGTCGAACAAACCCTTGACCTGTTTGTAAAAGCTCGAAAGCTCAAGCCACGTCTTGATTTCGAGGTTCAAACCCGCAGCCCGCAGCTTTTCGCTCAACCGCAGCTGGGCCTCGAAGGTTTGTGCGCGATCGCGCAACAGCACGATCAAACGGTCGGCGCCCTCGGTATCGTACAGGCGCTGGGCAAAAGCGAACGGCAGCAGCAGCATCTTGTCGTTGGTGCCGGCGTTGCCGGTGTTATAGAGTTCGCCGACATCCACATCCAAGGCATTGGTCAACCCTTCCACGGTGGATGCCACCAACACCGCATAGTCGTTTTGTTTCAGTCCCAGCATATCGGCCAAGTCAGAGGCAAACGCGGCGGCGGCGGGGCGCGCGCGGTCGAGCGCCCCGCCGCGGTCGGCGCGAAAATCACCCCGAATGACCGCCATGTCTTCCGGTACCATGCCCTCGCCGAGGAAAATGGTCGAAACCTTGCCGTTGGACACGATCCCGCTGACCGCCAAGCGCGGAGTGACCAGCCGCACCGTTTCATCTTGGGAAAGCAGACCGGTGATCCGCTGGATTTCATCCGACTTCAGAAGGAATTTCTCCGGTTCGAGTTTGCCTTCCTTCAGCAGACCGGGTTTCATGAGCGTCAGATGACCGAGCCCCTCCCCTCGGATGGCCTGCTCGGCTAGCCCGTCATAAACATTGTGAATATACCCAGAAAATAAATTGATAGAGGCGAAGCCGAGCGCCACGGCCAGCACGGTAATCAAACTGCGGCGCCGGTTTTTCAGGATGTTGCGCCAGCCGAGCTTGATGAAATTCATCATTGCCGCCTACTCCGTCGCCACGATCCGACCGTCTTCCAGGCGAACGCGGCGGTCCACATGCTCCAGCAGGCGGGGGTCGTGGGTTGAAAAAATAAAGGTGACCTGATCGCGCCGGTTCAACTCGCGCATCAAGTCAACGATCAGGCGGCTGGTGGCGGAATCCAAGTTAGCCGTGGGTTCGTCGGCGATAACCAACGCCGGGTCGCCGACCAAGGCGCGGGCGATCGCTATTCGTTGCCGCTGCCCACCGCTCATTTTGTCCGGCCGTTTGTTCCACTGATCTTCCAGCCCGACCTCGCGCAAGCGGGAGCGAGCCTTCGCCTTGGCTTGATCTGCGCGCACCCCGCGGATTTGCAGCGGCAGCATGATATTTTCCAGCGCATCCAGCACCGGGACGAGATTGAAATGCTGAAAAATAAAACCGATTTTTTGGTTGCGGCGGCGAGCCAGTTCGTCGTCCGTCAACCCATCGACCCGCTCGCCGCCCAGATAAATTTCGCCGCCGCTGGGCGAGTCGATCAAGCCGATCAGATTGAGGAGAGAAGTCTTTCCGCTGCCGGAAGGCCCCCAGATCGCCGCGAATTCTTGGGCTTTGATTTGAAAATCGATGTTCGCTAAAGCCTCGACCTGAGTGCTACCCAACTGGTAGACCTTTCCGACGCCGCGCAGCTCGACTAAAGGCATAAATCGTTTCTCGCAAATTCGCGTTAAGACCGCCGTCATCGCGCGGTATATTCGGGATAGCTCAACATAATGTCGCCAGCGGCGATTTCCCGATCGTCGGCCGAGGCTCGCACCTTGAACGCATAAACCTCTTTGCGCTGCAAGGTGACACTGGCTTGCAGCGATAGGGTTCGGCCGAGCGACGCCAAAGCAACGTGGGTCATGCGGCTTTCGGCCAGCACGCTGTGCGGGATCGGCGGCAGCGCCACCGGCTCGCCGCGCCGGCAGTCCTCAATTCTAAAGCCCCGGCCGACCAGATACTCCAGATTCATCATAAAACCGCAGGTTTGGGCCAAGGCTTCAATCACCAGCGCCGGCGGAAACAGCGGCCGAAAGGGCCAATAACCTTGTATCAGCGGGTCGTTCTGGCCGATATGCTTGCCGCCGACGATGGCGCGGCGGTCCAGCCAATACGATTCGACCCGATCCAGCAGCAGCATGGGGAAACGGTGCGGCAAAATCCGGCGGATGAAGCGATGGTCGAAGGACAGCGGCTTTGCAGCACTCATGCTCGCACGCTCCTAAAGGCCGTATTCCTGCTCGAAAGCGGTGCGGCCGCCGTCGATCACGATGGTCTGACCGCTGTAGCAGCGGGCCGCGTCGGAGCTGAAAAAAGCGACGGCCCGCGCGATTTCTTCCGCCGTCCCCCAGCGTTGCAGAGGAATCCGGGCGAGAGTCTCGCGCGCAACCTCGCGCGGCAGCGCTTCGGTCATGGGCGTCGCGGTGAAGCCTGGCACCACCACAAGAACTCGGATGCCCTTGCCGGCCAATTCCCGCGCCAAGGTGCGGGAGAAACCGAGCAGAGCCGATTTGGCCGTACCGTAATTCACCTGGCCGGGCCGGGCGGACAGGGCGGCGCTCGAGCCGATGTTGACGATCACACCCCGCCGCGCGCCGGCCATTGGTCCGACCGCCATCTTGCAGCAATACAACGCCGACCCGAGATCGTTGGCGATCACCTCGTCCCAGCTTTGCTGGCGCATCGCCACAAAATACTCGTCGCGGGTGACACCAGCGTTGTTGACCAGGACATCCAACCGCCGGCGGGCCTTGAAAACCGCCTGGAACATCAATTGCACCTGGTCCGGCTGGCTCACATCGGCCTGGAACAGCGCGGCCGAACCACCCCGCTCTGCAATCTGGCGCAAGGTCTCTTCCGCTTCGCGCCGGTTTTTCTTGTAGTTGACGACGACGTGTTGGCCGCGCCCAGCCAATTCGACGGCGATGGCGCGACCCAGGCCGCGCGAGGCTCCGGTCACCAACGCCACGGGCTCGCTTTGCGGCGAATCAATCACGGTGGTTCTCCACGAGCGATTCGATGGCCCTCTCCAGCAGGCGAACGGGCGTATCGCCGTACCAGCGAAGCCGCGGCTTCCCAGCGGCAAACAGCATCACGGCGGGCATATAGCGGATTCCAAACTGTGCCGCCGCCGCGTCGCGGGCGTCGAGCCGACAGCGCGCCACCAGAAGGCGCTCTCCGTACCGGGCGGCCAGCCACCGGCTCTTGGGCAGCAGCAGGCGCGAAAACAGGCACCAATCGGCCCAGAATTCGACCAGCGCCCAGCGCTGCTTCGCCAAGGCCGGCGCCAAGCTCGCGCCTTCCAATTCCAAAAGATCCATCGCCGTCTCCGCCTCGGGCGCGCTCATCCGGTAAATTCGCCCAACATGGCGGGCGGCAGTTTGGCCAGGGTGAGCTGGCCCTTGCCGATTTCGGCGCCGTCCGCCAGCGCGGCGACCTTGCAGACGAACATGCCCTCCCGCCGCAAGATCAGTTCCGAATGCAATTCCATCGTGCTGCCCGGATAAACGGGCGCGATGTGTTTGATCTTGCTTTCGGCCAGGATCATCACATGGTCTCCCAGGATTCCGGCCGCGCCCTCGGTGCGCTCCAGCCGCGCCAGCAGCGCTTCCACGCCATCGGCTTCCTCGCGCATCGCGAGCAACATGACCAGCATTCCCGAACTTTGGGCCAACGCCTCAATGATCAACACTCCCGGAAAGATCGGAAAATCCGGAAAATGCCCCGGCAACACCGGATCGTTTTGCGAGATCGTTTTCAAGCAGACGCAACGCTCGCCGTCGTAGAAGAAGGCCTTGACCCGATCCAGCATCATCATCGGATAGCGCTGCGGGATAAATTTGCGGGTGGTGTACGCGTCGATGCTCAGGTATTTTTTGTCGGTGTGAACCGTCACGCCTTTCATGCCGCCGTCCCCCTACAAGCCGAATTCCGATTCGACCGCGCCGCGCCCGCCGTCGATGGTGATAGTCTGACCGCTGAAACAGCGCGCCTCGTCGCCGGCCAGAAATCCCACCAAAGCCGCAAGCTCTTCCGCCAATCCCCAGCGGCCCAACGGCGTCAAGCGGCAGGTTTCGGCGATGAAATCCTTGCTCAAGGTTTCCGCCATTTCGGTCTTGAAGAAGCCGGGCGCGACGTGCATGATCCGGACGTTCTTGGCCGCAACCTCCCGGGCCAAGGATCGGGAAAAGCCCAGCAGACCGGATTTCGCCGCGCTGTAGTTGATCTGCCCCGGCATCGCCACTAGCCCGGCCCCGGAACCGATATTGATGACGACGCCGCGCCGCTGGCCGGCCATGATCCGAACCGCCGCTTTGCTGCAATGGAAGATGCCGTTCAAATCGACATCCAACACTTCGCGCCAGTCGTCGGCGTTCATCATCAGGAAATAGGCGTCACGGGTGATGCCGGCGTTATTGATGAGGATATCCAGCCGCCGGTGCTGCTTGAAAATGTCTTGAAACATGCCTTCGACCTGCTTGGGGTCGGTCACGTCGGCCTGATACAGAAAGCCTTGACCGCCGGCGGCGCGCAGTTGTTCGAGCGTGTGGCGCGCTTCCTTTTCGTTGCGGCGGAAGTTGATCGCCACCCGCGCGCCGCGCCGCGCCAATTCCAGAGCCATGGCGCGACCTAGGCCGCGCGAGCCGCCAGTCACCACCGCAACTTGACCGTCAAGAGCAGCCATCATGCAAACCTCATCTGAGCGGGCCGGCGATCACCGAGCCCGGCGAGAAAATCCGGCCTGAACGCGCGCGTGGCGCCGTCCGGTCGTTCGAGAAACTGGCGGCGGACGCCGGCTGGCAAGTCCTGCTGGCTCAACAAACCGTTGAGCACCCGCCCGGGGCCGACTTCCAGAAACAGCCGAACGCCGCGCTCGAGCATTTTTCTCACCACCGCATTCCACTGAATCGGGCGGCTCAACTGAACTGCCAAGTGAGTCTTGAGAGCCTGAGGACTGGCGACGGCGTTGCCCGTAGCGCAAACGAATACCGGCAAGCGGGGCGAGCGAAACGGGATGGCCCGCAAGCGCTCCAGCAGCTCTTGGCTGGCGTCCGCCAGCAGCTGGCAATGCCAGGGCCCGGCGGCGTCGATGGCCGCGCTGAACGCGCCGATCGCCAAGGCGCGCCGCTCCACCGCAGCGACCGCCGGCCGGGCACCGGTGACCGTGAGGTGCCGGCGACCGTTGCGAGCGCCCACCGCCACGCTGCCCGAGTCCCGTTGCTCGTTCACCAGACGCTCCAGCGCGGCGGCGGCCACCCCGTAGAGCGCGACCATTCCTCCGTCTAGCGCGGTGGCCCGGCGCTCTAGGATATCTCCTCGCAACACCGCGACCTGCAACGCCTGGCAGCGATCGAGCACATCCGCCGCATAAAGCGCCGCCACCTCGCCGGCGCTGTAGCCCGCGACGCAGGCGGGACACAATCCCTGCTCCCGCAAATAATCCACATAAGCGCCGTTGAGGGCCGTGAGCAACGGTTCGAGCACCCTGGGTCGCGTCAGATCGGCCAGCGGCCCTCGCCGCGCCAGCTCCGCCAGCGGCTGCCGGCTCAATTCCTCGGCGATCGCCAGCCATTCGCGGGCGATGGCGGAACGGCGGAACAACTCCCGCCCCATGCCCGGATATTGGGAACCTTGCCCTGGAAACACCCACGCCATGGCCATGCTGGTCTACCCTCTCCGCGCTCCGTCAAGAAACCTGAGGGACTGAGGGCTTTCGACGCCCACCACGCGGCACGCCGGACCCGCTGGCGCGATCGATTGCAGCAGGCCGCGCAGCACCTTGCCGGGCCCGACTTCGACGAAGGTCCGGATCCCTATTTCGAGCATGCCGTCGATCGAGGCGCTCCATCGGACCGGGCTTAGAATTTGCTGCTGGAGCGCGGATTTGATCGTGGCCACATCCTCGCTGGCAGCGCCGGTCACGTTCAGGAAGACGGGCAGGCGGGGCGGATGGAATGCGACGCGCTCCAGCGCGGCGGCGAACCGCTCCGCCGCCTGGCGCATCAGCGGGCTGTGCCAGGCGCCGCTGACGTTGAGGGCGACCGCCTTGCCTTCCCGCGCCGACACTAGGGCTTGAATTTCGCTTATGGCGTCACGATCGCCGGACAGCACCGTTTGTTGGGGGGCGTTGTAGTTGGCGATCGCCAGCATGTAGCGCTCTTGCAGTTGCGCCGCGATCTCCTCGATTTGCGCGACGGCCAAGCCCTTGACCGCCACCATGCCTCCCACGGTCGTTTGGGACGCCTCGTGCATCAGCCGGCCCCGCTCGGTGACCAGGGTCAACACATCCTCGAGGCTCAAGACCCCGGCCACGTGCAAGGCCGAAAATTCTCCGAGGCTGTGGCCGGCCACGCAGTCGGGCCGGTGGCCGGCCTCTTCCAGCAAGCGGGCGCAGCCCAGGTTGATGGCGGTGATCGCCGGCTGCAAATTGTCGGTTCGCGTGAGCGCTTGGTCGGGCCCGCGCAAGCACAATGTTTCGAGGTCCTTACCGGCGATCTCGGAAGCGCGAGCCACGATCTCGGCCGCCGCCGGGAACTGTCGCAGCAACTCCCAACCCATCCCCACATACTGCGACCCTTGGCCGGGGAACAACCAAGCCACGCGCGTCTCGCTCATCGACATCGCCTCAGGTGCCGTTGATACCGGCGGTCAAGCCGCCGTCCATGATCAGCATCTGGCCCGAAATGTAGCCGCTGTCCAGCACCAGAAAGGCGACGCTCTTGGCGATGTCCACCGGTTCCGCCCAACGCCGCAAGGGCGTGGTGGCGGCCCGCACCCGTTCGCTGGCCAGGGCCTTGATTTCGGGCGCGTCGAGCAGGCCGACCAGCAATCCGATGACCCGCACTCCCATCCGGCCGTACCGGATGCACAGCGTCCGGGTTATGCCGGTGATCGCGCCGCGCGCGGCCGCCACGGCGTCGCCCAAATCGGTGTCGGCGAAGGAAGAAGCCAGATAGAACTGGTTCACGATCATCCCGCCGCCCGGACGCGCGAGGATCTCGGCGGCGGCCAAATCGCGCCGGTAAAGCGCCGGCGCGTAGGTTTCCAGCTCGGCCGCGCCGGTACCCGGGCCGGGAACATAAAGATTGATCAAGGCATCCAGACGGCCGCAACGCGCGGCGACGGCCGCCAAATTGCCCGCTATATCGCCCTCGTCCAAGGGCGCGGCGCTGAGATCGAGGACCCGTTCGCCGGCGAAATCCCGGGCGATGGCCGCCGCCGTCTCGGGACGCGCGGCGTCGTGCAGGGCGACGGTCGCCCCTCGCCGGAGGAACTCCTCGATCACCGCCAAGCCGATGCTGTTCCCGCCGCCGTGAATCAGGACCACCTTGTTTGGCGCTTCGTCGTTCATGTCCGTCCCATCGAAAAGGAATTCAACCATCGCGCGCAACGATCACGGCGGCATTCGCGCCCCGTTCGGTGCTGCCCGCCAGCAAGCAATGCCGGTAATCGCCGCGAAGCGGCCCGCCCAACACGAAATTCAGCGAAGCGAGCGGCCGGCTGTCGCCGGCGATCGGATAGAACTCGCCCTCCGCCATGCCCCAAAGAGCGGCGGCCGCACCGAACAGGCCGCCGGCGGATTCCGCCAAGCCGAAGTTACCCGCCACGCTGGTGACCGGCTGGTCGTCCAACAGCCGCGTAAGGGCGCGAACTTCCCGAGCGTCGTAGGCGGGCCAACCGCAGCCGTGCGCCATCACCCCATCCAGATCGGCGGGCTCCAAGACGGCCTCCTGCAAAGCCGAGCGCACGGCGCGTTCGAGCCAGCGGCCGCCGGGTTCCAAACCGCCCTGTTCCGGCGTGGCGTCCGCCGTCAAACCGCAACCGATCAGCCGGCCGTGGACGCGCGCCGAACGTGTTCGGGCCCGCCCGCTCCGCTCCAGCAATAACGCCGCCGCGCCTTCTCCCAGCAAGCTCCCGGTGGCGCGGGGGTCATAAGGGCGCACCCATTCTTCGCCGGACGGCTCTCGCGCCGCCAGCACGCCGAGCGCGTCGAACAAGCGCAGCGACAAGGCGCTCACTTCGTCGGCCGCCACCACCAGCAAAGCGTCCAACTCCGGATGGCGGCGCAGGATTTCGGCGGCTTGCGCCAAGGCGTGCAAGCCGCCGCTCACGCCGTGACAAACCGTGGCGCAATAGCCTTGCGCGCCGAAAACGTAACTTAATTCCGCCGCCACCGAGAATCGCCCCATTCGCAGCATGAGATGGGCGGTGGAGGCGTTAAACTCCCCGCGCAGGACCGTTTCGAAAAAACGCTCGTAGGGTCCCATCGGCCCCTGGGCCAACGCCACGATCAAGCCCTTCCGATCCGGAGCGCAATCGCGCGGTCCGAGGCCGGCGTCTTGCAGCGCCAGTCCGGCGGCGCAAAGGGCGTAGCGCACCAGACGCTCCCGCCGGCGCGGGTCGACCTGAGGCAACACGGTCTTGATCTGAAAATCGGGAACGAGCCCCGCGCGCTTGGCGGATTCCGGAGGGAGATTGGCGAAGCGTTCGCCCGCCGCCAGACCGCAGCGCCCCGCCCGCAAGCCTTGCAGAAAAGATTCACGGTCATGGCCCAAGGGCGATACCACCCCGATGCCGGTAATCGCGACTTCGGTGTCGCCCGCAGGCGGTAGCCGCCGGGAGCCGCAGTAAGGGCCCGCCACCAGCGCCGCGTTGCCGCCGCCGAAAGCCACGGCGTTGAGCAGAAAATCGCCGGGTTCGACATATGCTGAAGCGGCGGCGTCCAGCAGCGGCAAGTCGCAACCCGGCCGGGCGGGTCGGACATCGGGAATGCCGGGAATTCGCCCCGCGTTTTGGCCGCTCAAGGCCGCCACTAACCCCAGCACCGGCGAGACGCCGTTGACGTGGCCGAAATAGGGTTCGGTGGACGTGACGGGCGGCAGGGGTCCGCCGTCGAAGACGGCGCACAGCGCCACGCTTTCGGCCGCGTCCTGCTCGCGGTGGCCGGTGCCGCTGGCGCGCACCCAAGCAATGTCGCGCGGCGCCAGGCCCGCGCCGGCGAGCGCTTGGCGCATGGCCCGCCGCAGGCCGCCGCCAGCCGGATCGTTGATCATGTCGTGGTAAGCGTCGGCGCTCACGCCGTAGGCCACCAGCTCGCCGAGCAGCACGGCTTGACGGCGCCGAGCGTGGGTTTCGGTTTCCAGCACTAGAAAGGCCGCGCCCTCGCCGAAGGTCATCCCGGGCTCGCCGCTGAAGGGCGAACAGGGTCCAGCGGCGACCAGGTCGAGCGCTTCCATGCCCAAGGCGTTCAGCAAGGTCTGAATCTCGCCGCCGCCGGCCAGCATGGCGTCGGCCTTGCCGGCGCGCAGCATGTCGATAGCGTAGCCCAGGGCGAGCGCCCCGCCGAGCGAGGCGGCGCTAAAGGTGGCTTGAGGGCCGTGCAGGTCGTGGCGCTGGGCGATCAGGAAGGTTTGAAAGTACGGCCGGGTGCGGCTTTGATAGAGCGCCATCCAGCGGTTGACCACATGTTTGCGCGACCAGGGCACCGGCATGTGTTGGAATTGTCCCGCCCCGCTGACCCCCACGGCGATTCCGATGACACGGTCGCCCGAAGCCGGCAGGGCCGCTTGCCGCAACGCCTGCTCCGCCGCCGCCAGCGCCATCTGCGTCGCGCGGTCGATGCGCCGTAGCCGGCAGGGCGCAACCTGAGATTCAGGCTCGAAATCCGCCACCTCCGCCGCGTGGCGGGCCTTCATGCCCGCGGTATCGAAACTCCGGAGCGGCCCGATGCCCGAACGGCCCGCCCGCAACTGATCGGTGAGGTTTGCGACGTCGCAACCGCTGGCCGAGACGAGGCCCATGCCGGTGACCGCCACCCGCTCATTCATGGGCTCAGAGCGCGCCCGCGTCAGGGTGGCGCAGCGCCAAGGCGGCATTGTTGCCGTGTTCCGAGCCGCCGAGCACCAGCGCGTGTCGGTAAGTCCCTCGCCGCACGCTATCGCGCACCCAAGGAAGCCCCGAACAGGGCTCGCCGGCCGCGCGCAAAGGATAGGCTTCGCCGTGTTTGAGCCCCAGCAAGGCGGCGACCACCGCAAACAGTCCGCTGCCGGCCTCGGCCAACCCCAATTGACCGTTGACGCAGCTCAAGGCCGGCGTGTGGTCGTCCAGCAAACGCCGGAATACTCGCGCTTCGCGCGCGTCGTAGTCGGCCTGACCCCGGCCCAAACCATAAACCAGATCGAGCTGGGCGACGCCGATACCCGCTTCGTCCAACGCTGTCCGCGCCGCCCGCTCCAGCCAATGCCCGTCGGCATCCAAACCCACATCCGGCCGCGCGTCGTTGGTCAAGCCGTAGCCGGCGATCGCGGCGTAGGGCGTCGCGCCTCTGCGGAGGCGGTCGGCGCGTTGCAACACCAGCGCTGCGGCCCCTTCTCCCAACACCAACCCGCCCCCGGCTGGATCGTACAGCCTGGGCGCTTCCGCTCGCACGGCCAACCGGTTCAAACGGTCGTACAAGCGGAAGTACAAACGGTTGATTTCGTCGGCGGCGACCACCACCACGGCCTCGCAATCCGGTTCGCGCCGCAGCAGTTCGAATCCGTTGACGAGCGCGTGCAAGCCCGCGCCGATCCCGCCCAGATAAGTGGAAGCCAGCCCCTTGAGCCTCAGAATGTTGGAAACGTTGCCGCCGATCGAACTCATCACCAAATTGGGAAAATAAACGGCGCTGGCGTGTTCCCAGCAGCCGCCTTCCACGCTGGCGAGATATTTTTCGAAGCTGCCGACCGCGCCGCGCGCAGTGCCCACCACCAGCCCGATCCGCTCCGGCGACTGGGTCCAAAGCCCCAAACCCGCGTCGCCGAGCGCCAGCGACGCCGCCACGGTGGCGTATTGAGTGACCGCATCGATGCGGCGCAGGTTGACGCTCGGCATTAGGCGGCGGGTGTTGAAATCGGTCACCAGTCCGGCGTGGCTGGCGTTCAGTTCGTCGGTCTCGAAGCGCCGGATGGCGCAGATGCCGGAATGACCCTGCCGCAGGCCGTCGACGAATTCGCCGAGACTGTGGCCGAGCGGGGAAACCAGACCGATGCCGGTAATCAGAATCGCATCGGATCGAGCGGCCGGCGCCGGAGCGGCTTCCGGCCGATAGCGGCCCGCGTACAGCACGCAATTGACGCCGCCGAAGGCCGCCGAATCCGCTAAAAACCGGTCGATTTGGGCCGCGCGCGGCCGGTTGGGAACGTAATCTAGATCGCAGCCCGGCCGCGCCGAACTGAAATTCAAAGTCGGCGGCAACTGCCCGCGCTCGCTGGCCGCCAGCGCCGCCAAGTAGCCGATGACCGAGGAAGCGCCCAAGGCGTGCCCGGTAAAGGATTTGGTGGCGCTAATGGGCGGCGGCGTTTCGGCTCCCGACAGCCGCTTGACCGCCAGGCTTTCAGCCACATCGTTGGCGCGGGTTCCGGTGCCGTGCGCGTTGATGTAATCCACTTGCCCAACGGTCGCTCCGGCCTTGGCCAGTGCTTGGATCATGGCGCGCCGCATTCCCTCGCCGCTCGGCTCGGGCGCGGTCAGATGGTGGGCGTCCCACGTGATGCCGTGGGAAAACAGCTCCCCGTGGATGCGCGACCGTCTCGCCAAAGCCTGCTCCAAGCGTTCCAACACCACAAAACCGGCGCCCTCGCCCAAGGTAATGCCGATGGTGTCGCTGAACGGGCCGCACGGGCCATCGGCGACTGCGCCCAGGCTGTCGAAACCGGCGTAGGTCAGCTTGGAAAAGGCGTCTGCCCCGCCGGCCACCACGGCATCCACTTTGCCGGAACGCAGCAGCTCGCAACCGTAGGCGATCGCGATGCCGCTGGAGCTGCACGCCGTGGACAGGGTGATGACGGGACCGTGCACGCCGAAGCAGGACGCCAGCGTCGCGGTCTGGCGCTGGTGGGCAGCCTCTTCCAGCAGTCGGCGGGCGCTGGCGGGATCGTCCGCATCGGCGCCTGTCTCGACGAAATGGTCCAGCTGGGAGCGGCCGCCGTGGCTGGTACCCACGATCAAGGCCCACCGCTCGGTGGCGGCCGGCCCGCGCCCGGCGGCCGTCAGCCCGGAATCCGCCAGCGCTTCGGCCACGGCGCTCGCCGCCAGCCGCGCGGTGCGGTCGAGGGCGGCAACCACGGCTGGATCTAAATTGTCAAACTGGGAAACGGGATCGGGTCCGGCGACCAGCCCGGCCCAAATTTCCTGGCCGGAAAACAGTCCGGCATGCCGGGCGATACCCCCCTGACCGGCCAACAGATTGCGCGCGAACCGCTCGTAGTTCTCGCCGATCGGGCAGATCACTCCGACGCCTGTAATGACGATTCTACCGTCCATCACGACCCCGCCGGTTCGGTCCGGCTCAACACGACGCCGGCGTTGTTGCCGTGTTCGGTGCTTCCCCACACCAAGGCATGACGGTGGGGGCGATCACGCCGGCCATCGCCGGACAAAGCCGGATGATCGGGCAGGACGCCGCCGGTCAGGATCGGATAAACCTCTCCGGCCCGCAGCCCCAGCAACGCCGCCGCCACGCTGAACAAACCGCTGCTGGCCTCGGCTAGCCCCAGATGGCCGACCACGCAGCCCAAGGGCACGCGATGTCCCGCCAGCAGCCGGTCGAGCGCGTGCAATTCCCGCCGGTCATAATCGGGCTCGCCGCAGCCGTGACCGTACACGGCGCCGATGGCCTCCACGGAAAGCGCCGCGTCCGCCAGCGCCAATCGCGCGGCTTGTTCGAGCCAGCGGCCTTGCGGTTCGAGGCCCGCTTCCGGTTCCGCGTCGGCGGTCATCCCCCAACCGGATACGCGGGCGTAGGCGCGGGCGTCGCGGTTTTGCGCGCTGCGGCCCCGCTCCACCACCAACGCCGCCGCGCCTTCACCCAGAACCGCTCCGCCGGCGCACGGGTCGTAAGGGCGAGGCATCGGACCGTGCCGGCGAGCGTCAGCGACCAGGCCGAGACGCTCGAACAGGCGGAAAAACAGCGCGCCGATTTCGTCGGCGGCCACCACTATCACGGCGTCGAGTTCATCGTTCTGGCGCAGGTGCTCGCAGGCGACCGCCAAGCCGCGCAACCCCGCCGTGCGCCCGTCGACAACGGTCAGGTTGGACCCTTTGATCCCACAAGCCTGCGCGATTTCGCCGGCCAGCGTGGAAAGGACCATGGACGGGAAATATTTGGCGCTCATGCGTTCGATGCCGTCCTGATACAGGCTTTCCAGAAAACGCTCCTGGGTCGAAACGGGGCCGCGCGTCAGGGCGACCGTCAACCCCAACCGAGCCGGATCGAAGCGGTGGCGCGGGCCGGCGTCGCTCAGCGCGAGGCTGGCGGCGACCACGGCGTATTGGGTCAACCGGTCCATCCGCCGCACGTCCGCCGCCGGCACTAGCTTGCGCGCCTGAAACTCCCGCAACAGACCAGCACGCTGCTCTCCAGAACCCTCGAATCGGTCGAGCCGACCCACGCCGGTGCGGCCATCCCGCAGCGCGCCGGTATATTGCTCGGGACCGAAACCCACCGGCGACAGCAGCCCCATGCCGGTAATCTGAAGAGCGTCCCGCCTGATGTCGGGCCGCGGCTGCGTCCGAAATCGTCCGCCGATGGCGGCGGCGTTGACGCCCCCAAAGGCGGCGGAAGTGGAGATAAAGCTGTCGTAGTGCGCCGTCCGAGCCTGATTCGGCACGTAATCCAGATCGCAACCCGGCCTCGGCGCTTCGAAATTCAGAGTGGGCGGCACCAAATCGTTCAGCATCGCCGACAGCGAGACGATAAATTCCAGGATGCCCGCCGCGCCCAAGGTATGCCCGAAAAAGGATTTGCTCGAGCTCACCGGCGGAACGGGCGCTGTTTCGCCGTACAGCGCATGGAGGGCGAGAGTTTCGGCGATGTCGTTGTCGGGCGTGCCGGTGCCGTGCGCGTTGACGTAACCCAGATCGCCCGGCGTCATTCCCGCTTGCCGGAGCGCGGAGCGCATGGCGCGACAGACCCCTTCTCCGGACGGATGCGGCGCGGTGATGTGGTGCGCGTCGCCGCTCATGCCGCAACCGAGCAATTCGCCGTAAACGTGACGCTGGCGCTGTTCGGCGTGTTCCAGCCGTTCCAGCACCACGCAGCCCGCGCCCTCGCCGAAAGTGACGCCGGTCTGAACGCTGAACGGCGACATCGGCTTTTCCGGCATCGCCCCCAAGGCGTAAAAGCCAGCGTAGGTATAAAGCGAAAAAGCGTCCGCGCCGCCGACCAGAACGATATCGACCCTTCCCGATTGAATCAGGTCGAAACCGACCCCCAGGGCCGAGGTGCTGGAAGCGCAGGCCGTGGAGATCGTGAGGCAAGGCCCGCGCACCCCGAAAGCGCTCGCCACCGCATCGGTTTGAAAATAATGCGCGGTCGCGAGAAAACGGCGTGCTTGCAGTTCGTCTTGCCAAGCGCTTTCGCCGCCAAGCACCGCTTGATTGCCGCCTTGACCGCCGGCGCAAATGCCCATCACCAACGCAACCCGGACGGACCTCAGCATCTCGGCCGATAACGCTGCGGCACTGACTGCTTGCCGGACCGCGATGATCGCGAACTGCGCGGTGCGGTCCAGGCTCTCTGCCTGGGCCGCCGAAAAATGCTCGAGCGGCTGGTAATCAAGGATTTCCGCCGCGTGTTTGATTTTGAGGGGACCGGTATCAAAGGAGCGGATCTCGCCGAACCCGCTCCGACCCGCTCGAATGCTGTTCAGCAATTCGTCGAGGTCGCCACCGATCGGACAAAACGCGCCCAACCCAGTGATGGCGACGACCTGACGGCGTGAGGGAGGCGCGACAGACATAGCGCGATATCCTTAATGCGGTCAGGTCGCGTTGAAATAGCTGTCTTCCTGGGGACGAATCCGCAGGCTTTGATTGAAAATAAACGGTGCCGAAACCGTTCTGGCCCCGCGCTCGCCCTTGCCATCCTCGAGCCGATAATCCAGCCCCGCATAGGCGAAATCGACATCTAGAAAAGCGAGCGCGATTGAGCGCTTCAGGCTAAAAGAAAAACCCGAGTTGGCGATCTCGCCGATCTTGTCGCCGTCACAGTAGACGCCAGTCCCGGATTGAATGGGCGTCAAAGCGCCGTCATCATCGTTTTCCAACACCAAACCGATCAAGCGCCGCTCGATGCCGTTTTCAAGTTTTTCCTCAACTGCGGCACGCCCGATGTAATCGCCTTTGTCCCGGCTTACCATCACTCGAGTATTGAGTTCCAAGATGTTGTTTGCCGAACCTGCTTCGTAATGCATGTTGGCGAAGCGATTCTCCATCCTGCAAAGATCAAGGGCCTGATAGCCGGCTGGACGTAGATCGAAATCTTGACCCAGATCCAACAGTTTTTTCCAGAAATCGAGGGCAAGTTCGGATTCGACTTTCAGCACGTAACCGTATTCGCCGGTCTTGCCGGCGCGATACAAGTCAAACAGCATGCCATCCAAATGCTCGCCCCGGATAATTTCTAAATAGCGGGTGCCGATAATGCTCGAGCCCATGAAACTCTTGAGCAGCTCCCATGCATAGGGGCCATCGATTCCAATAAGCGCTTGAGTCTGAGTTTGATCGGTTATGCGAGTGGCCAGTGCTCGCTTTTCGATTTCTTCTCGAAGTAAATCAAGTATTTTTTCTGGCTCAACACCCTCGGTCAGCACAAAATAGGCATCACCGTAGTTTCCGATCATGGCCTCGCAAAATACGCTGCCATCTTCTTTTAAAATATAAGAAGGCATCATCCGATTGATGGGGATACGCAGTGCGTCTGCAAAGCTGATACTATTGATAAATTCCAGTGCGCCATCCCCCTCGAACTTAAACTTTCCGTAGTGGCTGTAATCCGTCAGTGCGACCCCTTTGCGTATTCTCCAATATTCCGTTTCAACAGTGTCATAAGACGCCGGAATGATCGCTCCATCTCGCTGACCCGCCGTTTCGTCTTTTCCGTAAAACGCAGCGATCATGTTTGAATTATGCATGATAGTCCTTGCCCTGTTGTTCGGAAGTTAGGATTCGGCCTGCACAAAGTCGGCCAACGTGTTGATAGTCCTCATGGAAGCGATTTCCCCATCAGGCAACAGGACGCCGAAGCGAGATTGCAAACCAATGATGATATCCATGGCATCTATTGAATCCAGCGATAACCCGCCACCGAACAAAAAAGTATCGTCATCAATGTCATCAACACTATATTCCAATTGAAGACGGTCGATTAACTCTTCCTTGATGGAACTCAACACATCCTTGCGTTGCTCAATTTTCTCACGTAAATCTGGCTTCATGTATTACCTCTACCTATTCGTACACGCCGAGCTTGTTTATCGAAACTCCTATTAAATTCTGCTAAGATTTTTATTTAAATAATATTTATTGGGAACAATTTTAGCGATCACGCTATGAAGGTAGCTCCTCAGTATTTCAATTTTTTTTCAATTTTTATAAATTTACTTATTTATTGGGAATAATTTTAGCGATCATGCCATGAAGGTAGCTCCTCAGTATTTCAATGAACCCAACTTACAGCGCAATGTCGTCGCACCCCTATCAACTACCCGTTCTTAGTGAAGCGACTTGCGGGCGCGCGATGGGGGTGCTTTCTTCTGCTTCAGGCATAAGGCGGAATAGGCAAGCAGTGATGGGGCGCGCGGCAGTCGAGTCGGAGGGTATCGTGGGCCAAGGATGAACTGGTGGGGTGTCGGCTCGGAGACCAGCGGTTGGTCAAGCGATTGGGCCGATGGTTCTCGCCGAATGCCGGTTTAAGGGCGCAACAGAATTTCACCAAAACAATTTAAATCTTAAATTTGTCATTAATTTGAAATATTTACCGCTTTATAATGAATTTTGAAAAACAAAACTTTTCTTGCCTCTTGTCTTACGTACGTTGAATCCTCCTCTTGACTACCGATCAGGCGAACGACATGAAAATTTCAATTAAAGGCTCACTCTTTGGCGTTTTGCTGCTTTTGGGTTCATCATTTGCCGTAGCCATGGAAGATGAAGCAGCCTTGAAGGAACAGATGCACAAGGCTTGCGCGCCGCTGTTCGCTCCGGGCGGCGCTTGTTCCGATCTGGCGAAGGGGACTAGAAAATGCACGCGCCAGAATCTTGAAAAGGGAGGCTCCGCCTGCGCCGATTTCGAAAAGGCTCACAAGGAGTTTTTCGATGCGGGGATGAAGGATGAAATGATCCGCAAGTAAGCTTCGGTTGGAATTGGAGCACTCTAAACCCCGCGTCTACCGCGGGGTTTTTCATTGGTCGCTTTTTTTATTGCGCGCGATTTAACGCCAGATGAAACGCATCGAAATTGCGTAACGGCCCATCGGCGATGGAAAAACGGCAAGGGCGATTGAGCAGCAGCGGCACCCGCTGCTCGGTCATGCCGCCGTGCGAGCGCAGCGGATGTTCGAGTCGGGATAAATCGTGTCGGTCCGGGCGGGTTCCGAGCGCGTATTCTCGCTCGGCCAGCACAATCAGATCGCCTTGCCGGTCCGGCGGCAGCGCGAAACGGGCGCAGGCGATCTCGCGCGGCAGGACTTCCATGATCCCTTCGACCGCCTTTAACCGCTCGATCATTTGAGCGTCTCGGTTTTCCCCGTCGAGATAAATCAGCGCGAAGCCCCCCAGCGCGCCGTGATGGACGACGTAGGGATCGGTGATCGGCAGGATCACCCGCGCTCGGTCCGCCCCCAACCATTCGTCCAGCATGGATTGCAAATAGAGCACGTTGGGCCGACCCCAGCGGTCGTGCTTGGCGCTCATGCCGTGATCGGCGGTGATTGCCAAGATCGCGCCCGCTGCGTCAAGTCGCGCTAGATAGCGATCCAGCATGGCGTAAAAGGCGTTGGCGGTCGGCGTGCCCGGCGCGTGCTGGTGCTGGATATAATCGGTGGTGGAAAGATACAGCAGGTCCCAAAGTCCCGATTCCACCAGTCGCGCCCCGACGGCCAGCACGAATTCCGACAGCTCCGCCGAATACACCGACGGCAACGTCAGGCCGGCCCACTCCAGCACGCCTTCGATGCCATTGTCTTGCAGCGTCGCCCGATCGGCCCGTTCCGCCGAAAGACAGACCGCGCGCCGGGAGGCCAGCGGCAAGCCGTGACCGAGCAGAGCACGCAATTTATCCTTGGCCGTCACCACCGCCACCCGGGCCCCGGCCCGCGCGAAAGCCGCTAGAATCGTTTCGCAGCGCAGAAAGGCGGGGTCGTTCATCATGACTTCCGCACCGCTCGCCGGATCGAGAAAGTAGTTGCCGCAAATGCCGTGGACCGCCGGGGTAACCCCGGTGACGATGCCGAGGTTGTTGGGGTTGGTGAAGCTGGGCACCACGCAGTCGGCGCGCAAATCGGCCCCGCGCGCCAGCATCGCCTTCATGAACGGCATCACACCGGCGGCCACGGCCTGCTCGATATAGCTCGGTTCGCTGCCGTCGATGCAAACGACGGCGGTGGGAGATCGCGGCCAGGCATACTCCCGACCGTTGACCCTCAGCGTTTCAGGCACGATTCTACCTTCCCTTTGGTATGTCACTGTATTTCGATCAGCCGCGACCGCCGATCAATCGGGCGCGGACGCGCGAAGATAACTGCTCGACCACGACGACCAGCGCGAAAATCATCAAAATGATGGTCGCCGCCTGATCGTAGCGAAACATCTCCATGGAAGTGGCGAGTTCCGCGCCGATGCCACCCGCGCCAACCAGGCCCAGCACGACCGACGAGCGCACCGCCTTTTCCAGGGCGAACAGACTGGTGTTAATCAAGCTCGGCAGGGCCATGGGTAAGGTGGCGCAAGCGATAATGTCGAGCGGCCCCGCGCCGATGGCGGCCATCGCCTCCGGCGGGCCGGAATCGACTTCCTCCATGGCCTCGGCGAAAAAGCGCCCGCAGAAGCCGATGGTGTCGACGATCAAAGTCAGCGCCCCGGCGAACGGCCCCAGGCCGACCGAGGCCACGAAAAACAGCGCCCACGCCAGATCCGGCACCGTGCGCATGAAGCTAATCACCGCCCGCACGGCCCCGCGCACTGACGGATGCGGGGTATGATTGCGCGAGGCCAACACCGCGAGCGGCACGCTGAACGCGATCCCGAGCACCGTTCCCACCACTGCCATCTGAAAAGTGACCAACACGGATTGCAGCATGGGCAACAAGCGATCCGTCGCGGGCGGCACCATCTCGGCCCCGATCCTAGCCATGTTGGGCAATCCGCCGATCAGTTCGGAGATCGAGATTCCCGCGCCGGCCAACGACCACACAAAAAAGGCCAGAAACGCGGCGAACAGCACCGCCGAGAGCGGGCCGGGCGCGTCGAAGCGAGCGGGCGGCTTGGCGTGGGCAAACTCATTCATACAGGTTTCTCAAAGACCCGATGCTTTCGCCGGCGGTGAGCGCGTCGAGGTAAAGACGGCCCCTGCGCAGACCGAGCACCCGGTCGGCGTAACGCAGAGCGTGTTCGAGATGGTGCGACACGAAGATCAGGGTCAGGCCGCGCTCGCGCGTCAGCGCGGCGAAGGTTTCCATGACTTCCTCGCCCGCCTGCGGGTCGAGGCTGGCGACCGGCTCGTCGGCGAACAGGGTGCGCGGGCGCTGCATCAGGGCGCGGGCGATCGCCACCCGCTGCGATTGGCCGCCGGACAAGTGATCGGCGCGCCGCCCGGCCAGATCGGCCAGCCCAACTTGCTCCAGACAGCGCAAGGCGTACTCGCGATCTTCCCGGCGAGCGAGCGCCTGATGCCAGTGGCGAGGCCCGCGCCCGCGCGCCAAACCGCCGTGCAGCACGTTGGACAGCGCCGACAACCTCGGCACCAAATTATGCTTTTGAAACACGAAACCGACGCTGGAGCGCATCCGCCGCAGGTGATGGGCGCGCGATCCGGTCAGCCGTTCGCCGTGCAGATGAATATCGCCCGCGCTAGGTTCGATCAGGCGCAAGCAACAGCGCAACAGGGTGCTTTTGCCGGTGCCGTTGCCACCGATGATGGCGACGCTCTGGCCGGCCGGCACCGCAAACGAGACCTCCGACCAAACCGGCGCGGCGGCCCCATCAAAACGCTTGGCCAGCTGGTCCACCCGCAAGGCGGGAGCCCTGGCCTCGCCGTTATCGTTCGTCGGTCCGGTCATAGGGTCACTCTCCGATGAACTCGGCGTATTCGGGATAACCGGCCGTCTTGTACATCGCCCGCACCACGTGGTAATCCTTGTCGGCGATGTTGGTCAGAAAGCGCATTCCCTTGTAACGCTTGACATGGTCGGCCCCCATTAGAATCGCGACGATCAAAGCGTCGGACTGTTTGCCGATGGCTTCGCGCATGGTCTCGACGGTGTTGGCCGGGACATGGGCGCCGGCCATCAGCAGATCGTTGGGCAGATCGGGGCTGCGGGCCAGAACGCGAAAGTCGTTGCGCCGCAAGCCACCGTCGGTTTCGGCCTCTTTTTCCAGCAGAGAATCGTAGTCGGAGCGGCCGATGCCGACGGCTTGCACATCGCCTCGCTTCAGCGCTTCCCAGACCACGCGAACATTGCTGTGGGTGATGGCTAAATCCTTGAGCGGATCGAGGCCCGCTTCGGCCAGCACATGCAAAGGCCCCAGATGGCGCGAGGTCGAGCCGACCGAACCCATGCCAATCTTTTTGCCTTTCAGCTCCTTGAGTGAATAATAAGGGCTATCGGCCTTGACGATGATCATCGAAAAATAATCGGGGCGATACAGGCCCACCACGACGTTGGCCTGGGCGCGCTTTTGCATGACCACGTATTCGGCTGGACCGGTCAATACGAAGTCGACTTTCTTGAAGCGCAGCGCCTCCAAGGCGGCCGAACGGTTGGTCACCGGTAAAAAGTCAATCGAATAGCCCGTCGCTTTTTCCAGCTCCGCCTTGAACGGGCCGAACTCCCGCTGCAATTCCTCCAGGCCGACCATGTCGGTGACGGCCAGCTTGACGGTTTCGGCCCAAGCGGCGACGCCGCACGCGAGAGCGCACCCCGCAAGCAGCGTGATGGCGAATCGGCTGAACATGGGACCCCCTAATAGAATTTGAATTAACCGCCTAATCAGTGTAAGCATGCAAGATTGCAGATTGTTGACAATTTCGAGAATGCGCCAAACGCCTTCAAGGCGTCTTACAATTCGCCGATACTGGTGTCGGATCGTCGAACGAGGCAAGCGCGCTCGCGCAACCCTATCAGGAACATTTCATGAGCTATTCGGATGCGCTCGTCGTGCTGAAACAACATTCCCTGCCCGATCTGGTCCAAGATGAATTGGAGCAGTTGATTCTCGACGGCAAACTCGCTCCCGGCGAACCGCTCCGAGAGATCGCGATCGCCTCCCTGCTAGGCGTTTCCCGCGGCCCGGTACGCGAGGCATTTCGCGCTTTGGAGGAAAAAGGGTTGCTGCGGATCGCAAAAAATTGCGGGGTGTCCGTGCGCGCGTTAAGCGCCGGTGAAGCCGACCAAATTTATGAAGTGCGCATCGTGCTCGAGGCCATGATTGGGCGCAAGGTGGCGGAAACGATCACCGAGACGGGGCTGGCGGAACTCAAGGCGATTTTAAAAGCGATGGTGACCGCCGCCAAGGATGACAATGTGCATCCCTACACCTACCTCAACTTGGCTTTTCACGACGCCCTCGCTCGCCTCAGCGGCAACGTGGCGCTCCATGAAAGCTACCGCCGCCTGGTCGCCCAACTGACCTTGTTTCGTCACAAGGCCTATCTGCATGATAAAACCAGCATGGCGCTGTCGTTGCGCGAGCATCAGGAGATAGTGAGCGCGATCGAAGCGCAAAAACCCAACCGCGCGTCCGATTTGCTGCGCTCGCACGCGCGGGACAGCCGAAAACGGCTGCATGCCGCGCTCGGACGGTCCGCCCGGCCGTGAAAGCGCCGATCTCGCGAGCCAAACCGACCCAAACCTCCATGATCAAAAACATCACCCGGAAACTGTTCGCCGACAGCCCGCAAGAAACGCTCTATCACTACACCTCGTTTAAAGGTTTGCTCGGCATCGTGGAAAGCGGGGTGCTGTGGGCGAGCGATGTCCGCTACATGAACGATTCGGCGGAAATGAAGCACAGCGCCGACCTGATCCGGGACGATGTCACCCGGCGCATGGCCGGCGGACATCCCAATCCGAAACTGCTCAATCAATTTCTGGAGTGGATATCCCACCGTATCACCAACGGCCACATGCTGTTTGGGGCATCGTTCCGCTCGAACGGCAACCTGTTGAGCCAGTGACGCAGTTACAGCTCGCTGGGCAAAGGCGTCAGCCTGGGTTTTAACCGGGACCACATCCTGCAATGCGCCGGGAATCAATCCTTTCAGGTCGGCAAATGCATTTATGCGCCCGCCGAACAAGCCGAACTCATCCGGCAAACCGTTGACGCCGTTGAAATGATCGCGCAGGAATACGGCGAAAATAACGACGGCAATCAAAGTCCAGCCACCCATTCATACCAGGCTGTCTTCGAAAAAATCGAAAGCGAATTACTCTGTATCGCGGCGCTGCTGAAACATCCGTCTTTCCAAGAGGAGGAGGAATGGCGGATCGGATCGCCGGTCATTACCGATTACGTCCGCTCGCCGGTGCTGTTTCGAGAGGGCGCTTCCATGCTGGTGCCGTATTTTGAGTTCAAGCTGACGCTCGCCCCCCGCGAGCCGATCCCGTTGGAGCACATCTTTCTCGGCCCGACCCCCAATATCAGCCTGTCGATGAACTCGTTGGCTTTGTATCTGGCCAAACGGGGGATCAAGCCCCGACAGGGCATCCGCTATTGCCAGATCCCTTATCGGCAGTGGTAGCGCGCTGTCTCATCGCGTGATGAGCTCGCGGGTGCTCGGGCGTGACTGGCGCTCACGCCAAGTCGGGTTTGATCGCCCCGACGGCATAATCAGGAAGCGCGTAATCCGCCGGTTTCAGCCGGCTGAAACCGCGCTGGAACGCGCCGAGATCGAAACGTCGCGCCGGAGCGGTCTGCCGCGCTTGCCAGCGGGGGCTCGCGCGGATCCGTCGATCCACCTCGGCCAGCACCTTGTCCGCCCAATCCGGATCGTCCGGCGAAACTACCAGAACCGCGAACCCATGGCTTTCGCCTTCCATGGCGACGCCGGGTGAATCATCGACATGCAGATCGATACCGAAGGCGGGCGGAAATTTTGACGGTCCGCGCAGACCGACGGTCTGTTGGTGCCGTTCCAGGTTGACGACCCCCGCAATTGGAATGCCAAAGCTGGCAAACCACGCTTTCAGATGCCGGGGCGGCCGGCAGGATGAGGTATAGATCCAAATCCGGCATTGCCGCCGCACCAGCGCGGCCATCAGCGCGCGCGTGCCGCGCCGGAGCCGTTCGGGATAGCGCCAGCGGAGCCAGCGGGGGACATGCAGCTCGGTGGGAACCGATAGACCACAAATCAAAGTATCGTCGATGTCAAAAGAAATGCGCACACAGCCGCCCTGTCGTTGAATGTTTGGAGCAATTGCTTATTGTCTCACAGCCGCGGAGCCGCCCGCTTGCGGGCCGGCGGAAAGCAGGTAACCGAAATCGGCCTGCCGCTCCAGAAACTTGGCGAAACGCTTCTTGATGCCCGGCAGCCGGAACAAGCCCATCGGCCCCAACTTACTGGTATTGCGAATGACCGTCGATGGATCGAAATACGCCACGGCGTTTTCCGGGGTCAACACGAACGGCGGCTTGCCGGCGCGCAACAAAATGTAGCTTGCCAGCAGCGTGCCGGTGCGGTGGTTGCCTTCGATGAACAGCTGCGGTTTGCTGAGCGAGCGCACGTAAGCGCCGGCGGCCAACTTCCAAACGGAATCGCCCAAATGGCGGGCCCGCCACTCGACCAAATCCTCGATGCCGCCGCCCGGTTCATCGTAAAAACGGGTTTCAGTCGCTTTGATATGCCGGCAAAATTCGGCGCGCTGCGTTTGATCCGGCCCGCACAACACGATGTTGTTCAGTTCGAGCAAATACTTGTGCTTGCCCTTGGCGAAAATGTCGATGTCCCATTCGATCAGGACATCGACGAAGGTGTACCCCGCCAGCAGGTTTTCGACAACCGCGTCGCTCATCGGATCGTGCTGCCCGCTCAAGCGCGCGTTGAGCGATTCAAACTCTGCTTGGACCCGACGCAGCGAGGTTTCGATGGCCGGTAGATTCAGCAAAGCCATGCTCAGCGGACGCGCTCCACGGCCGCGCGAGCCAATGTCGCCACGCTGTCGGTTAAGGGGATGTAGCCTTCGGCCTCGCTGTGGCGCTGGCCCTCGGACAGCGCCCAACTCACGAACCCCTTGAGCGCGGCACTCTTGGCGGCGTCGGGATAATGGTCGTACAGCAGCAGCCAGGTGAGGCTGATCAGGGGATAAGCCTCCTCGCCGTCCGGATCGGGCAAAAACAGCCGCAGGTCGGCGGGCATCTGGCCGACGTTGGCGGCCAGCGTGGCCCGACCGCTTTCGAAGCTCGGCGCGACGTAGCGGCCGGCCTTGTTTTGCAGGTGGATCACCGGCAACCCGAGCCGCTTGGCGTAGCCGTGCTCGACATAACCGAACGAACCCCAGCTGCGCTTGATCCGTCCGGCCACGCCCTCGTTGCCGCGCGCGGTCATGGTGACGCTCGGCCAGCTGATCACGTTGCCGGTTCCGGGGCCTCTGCGCCACTCCTCGCTCGCCGCGCTCAGATGGTTGCTCATGGCGTAGGTGGTGCCGCTGCTATCCTGTCGGGCGACCAGGGTGATCACTTGTTTGGGCAGCTTGAGTTCGGGATTGAGTTCTTGAATGCGCGGGTCGTCCCAATGGCGGATCTTGCCGAGGAAAATATCGGTGTAGACCGCCCGGCTCAGCTTGAGCGGGCCCTCGACCCCCGGCAGGTTATAGGCGAGGGCCAGAATGCTGCCCGTGGTAGGCACCAAGACCGCGCCCGCCTTGGCTTGTCGGAGCTGCTGGTCGCTCATCGCGGAATCACTGGCTCCAAAATCCACCGAGCGGGCCAGAAAACGCTGGATGCCCTCGCCGCTGCCGACCGCCTGATAGTCGATGTGAACAGCGGGATGTTCCTTGCCATAAAGCGCGATCCATTTCTGGTAGAGCGGCGCGGGGAACGTGGCGCCTGCCCCATGCAGCGCGACCGCGCCAGCGGCGGGTACGGCTGGAGTTTGCGCCAATGCCGCCGACATCAGACCGACGCCCCCGATGACGGCGGCCAGTAAAATGCGTCTGCGCATCATGCCTGTGTCCCGCCTCAACTGAATTCGCCCCGGACGTATTCCCGAGTCAACTGTTGCTCGGGTTCCTCGAAAACCTTTTTCGTCGGCCCCATCTCCACCAGATAGCCGGTGCGGCTGCCCTGGGAAATGTCGACGCCGAAAAAGGCGGTGGTGTCAGCCACCCGCATCGCCTGCTGCATGTTGTGGGTGACCAAGGCGATGGTGTAATTCTCCTTGAGTTCGACCATCAGTTCCTCGACCCGTCGGGTGGCGATGGGGTCGAGCGCCGAGCACGGCTCGTCCATCAGCAGCACATCCGGTTCGGTGGCGATGGCGCGGGCGATGCACAGACGCTGCTGCTGGCCGCCGGACAGCGACAGGCCGCTGTTTTTCAGCTTGTCCTTGACTTCGTTCCAGCACGCCGCGCCTTGGAGGGCCTTCTCCACCCGCTCGTCCAGATTACCCTTGAAGCCGTTCAAGCGCAGGCCGAAGGCCACGTTGTCATAGATGCTCATGGCAAACGGATTCGGTTGCTGGAACACCATGCCGATGTAGCGTCGCACCACCACGGGATCGACCTTCTTGTCGTAAATGTCCTGGCCGTGGTAGGTGACTTTACCCTCGAAGCGGAACGCCGGAATCAGGTCGTTCATCCGGTTGAGGCTGCGCAACACCGTGCTCTTGCCGCAGCCGGACGGGCCGATAAAACCGGTGATCTTGTTCTTTTCCAGGGGCAAGCTGCTATCGCGCACCGCGAGAAAATCACCGTAAAAGACTTTTTGCAGCTGGCAATCCATCACCACGCCATTGCCAACCGGCGCGGGCGCCGTTGAAGCCCCCGCCGCCGTCATTTTCGGATTTGCGTGCATAATTAAGAGCCTCGGACTCTTTCAATATTTTTGCCGCCCGATCAGGCGGGCGAGAATGTTGAACGCCAGCACGATCAGCACCAGCACCAGCGACGCCGCCCAAGCCAGTTGAATCTGGTTGTCGTACGGCATTCCGGAGAAGTTGAAAATCAAGATGGCCAGCGAGGCGGTCGGTTCGGTCAGGCTGCTCAAGTAGTAATCGCTGAACAGGGCGGTAAACAGCAACGGCGCGGAATTGCCCGCCGCGCCGGCAATCGCCAGCATCACGCCGGTCAGAATCCCCGACGCGCCGGTCGGCAGCACCACTTTCAGAATCACTTGGGTCCGGGTGCAGCCCATGCCGTAGGCGGCGTCCTTCATCTTCTTCGGCACCATCGCCATCGCCTGCTCCGCCGCCAGCACCACGGTCGGCAGCATCAGCACCGCCAGGGCCACCCCGCCCGCCAGCGCCGAGTAGGTTTTCATGGTGACGACCATCACCGCGTAGACGAACACGCCCGCCAGGATCGAGGGAAACCCGGTCAGCACCTTGGCCAGAAAGCGCACGGTATCCGCCAAACGGCTGTCCGGTTCCAGAATCGCCAGATAAACCGCCGCCAGAATCCCGAGCGGCACGCTGATCAGGGTGGCGATACCCACCATCACCACCGTGCCGACGATAGCGTTGCCAAAGCCGCCGCCCAGATCGAACGCGGACGGCGGCAACGCCGTCAGCGTTTCCCAGCTCAGGCGGGAGCCGCCTTCGACGAAAAGCATGTAAATCACTGAAAACAGCGGCACGGCGGCCAACAGCGCGGCGATCCAGGTCAGTCCGGTCAAAATGCCGCTGCGCAAGGCGCGCCCTTCCAGCGGCGCGCGTTGCAAGCTGGGCCGCCGGCGGTCGGCCTGTTGTGATAACGCGCGAAGGTTGGATTCAACAGCCAGATCAGGAGCGCTCATCGTTCGGCCTCGAACTTGCGGGTGGCGAATTTCATCACCGCCAACCCCACCGCGTTCACGATCAAGGTGATCGCCAATAAAGCGAGAGCGGCATACATCAGGGCGCGGATTTCGACCTGCCCGGCTTCGGGGAAGCTGGAGGCCAGCAGCGCGGCCAGGGTGTTGGCGGGCGCGAACAAAGACAGGCTGATCTGGTTGGAGTTACCGATCAGCATGGCCAGCGCCATGGTCTCGCCCAGGGCACGGCCAAACCCGAGCACTAGCGCGGCGAGGATGCCGGAGGCGGCGGTCGGCAACATCACCTTCAAGATCGCTTCCCAGCGGGTGGTGCCCATGCCATAGGCGGCTTCTTTGACCTTGTAGGGAATCTGCCGAAGGGCATCGACCGAAATCGAGGCCACCGTCGGCAGGATCATGATGGCCAGCACCAGCGCGGCGGGCGCGAGTCCGGGTCCGCTTAGCGAGGTGCTGAAAAAGGGGATGCCGCCCGCCACGTCATGCAACCAATTAGCAACTGGCCGCAGCAGGGGGATGAGGACATAGATGCCCCACAAGCCGAACACCACCGAGGGAATCGCCGCCAGCAATTCGATGATGGTGCGAAACACCGCCGCCAGGCGGGGGGGTAGAAAATCCTGGGTGAGGAAAATCGCGATGGCGATACCGAATAATCCGCCCAGCAACAACGCCAGCAGCGAACTGTACAGCGTTCCCCAAATCTGCGGCAGGATACCGAAGCGTTCGGCCTGGACATTCCATTCCGTCGTCGTCAGAAAACCGAGGCCGTATTGCGAAATCGCCGGCATCGCCTTGCCGCCGATCTCAAGGACGATATAGGCCACCAGCACCAAAATCAGCGCGGCGCTCGCCCAAGCGACGGCGCGAAAACCGCGATCGAGGGTGTAGTCGCCACTGGAAGGCGGCCCGGATACCGAATCCGACCGCTTAAGCTGCTCGAAGGAAACCGAAGCCATGAATCACCCAGTACCAGCTGTTGAAAAAAATAAAAGCTGAAACCGGCCTACCCTACCGGGCCGGTCACACTTGCCGACATGCACATGGGGTGATTACTGGATCAGCGCCGCCGCTTTTTTGACTTGGGCGATCACGCTGTCGGGCAGCGGGATATAACCCATTTTGGGCGCCATCGCCTGACCCTTGGTCAAGCCGTACTCCACCAAATCGCGCAGCACCTTGGCCTTGGCGTCGTCCTGATCCTTGTAAAACAGCATCCAAGTAAAGGTGGCGATGGGATAAGCGTTGTCTCCGGCCGGATCGAACAGCCAGACCCGCAGATCGGGCGCGTCGGAACCGGGCAGGGCCTTGTCGGGAAACGCCGCGCTGGCCAGGGCGGCCTTGCCGGATTCATCGCTGGGCGCGATGTAGTGGCCGGCCTTGTTTTGCAGGACCGCCATGGGCTGCTTGGTGGCGATGGCGTAGGTGTATTCGATGTAGCCGATCGCGCCGGGGGTTTGTTTGATGGTGGCGGTCACTCCATCATTCTTCGGCGCTTTGACAAAAGCGGTCGGCCATTGCACGGTGGTGCCGTGGCCGACGCTGCTCT
>ERZ761602.2071-NODE-2071-length-33234-cov-10.178999_pt1 | contig 33234 bp, 33 predicted proteins | sample MGYA00512165_ERZ761602 | MGnify/ENA primary metagenome ERZ761602 (study PRJEB28899, sample SAMN02445085) | bioreactor sludge metagenome | biome: EBPR sludge; isolation source: Thorneside wastewater treatment plant | place: Australia: Brisbane, Thorneside...
CGGAGCGGGCGTGTAGTCGGGCTTCGCGGCGGTGGCCGGAGCGGCGGCTCCTTTCTTGAGCAGGTCCGCGGGCCGGAGTGCGGCACCGGTCTCGATAAAGGAAAGGATGTCCTGTTTTGTTACGCGGCCGCTGATGCCCGAACCGGGAATGCGGCTGATGTCGATGCCGTGTTCTTTGGCGATATTGCGGACGAGCGGGCTCGATTTTGTCCGGCGGAGTTCGTCGATATCTGCCGAGCGGCCGTTCGAAGCGGGCATTGCAACACCGGCGGTAGCGGCCTCGGCTTTCGGTGCGGCGACGGGAGAGGGCTCAGCCTTTGCCGGTTCCGCGGCCGGTTTTGGAGCTACCGCCGCGGCTACGGCCGAGCTTCCGACGAGGGCGACGACAGAGCCGACCTCAACCGTTTCGCCTTCCTGAGCAAGTATCTGTAAAAGCTTTCCGGCTGCGGGCGAGGGAACCTCGGCATCGACCTTGTCGGTGGAGATCTCGAGCAGCGGCTCATCCTTCTCTATGGTGTCGCCTACGGCTTTGAGCCACTTCGAGACGGTGCCTTCGGTGATCGATTCGCCCATCTGTGGCATCACGACCTCGGTCGCGTCGCCGCCTGCGGGGGCACTTTCGGACGGAGGTGCGGCGGAGGAACTTGCTGCAACCGCATCGGCGATGATCGCCGGGGCCGGGATCTCTTCGGAAGCCGCCGGTATTGCCTCGGCCGCAGGAGCTTCCTGCTTCGGGGCACTCGGTGCCGGAGCTTCGCCTTCGGCTCCGATGACGGCGACCACGGTACCGACCTCAACGGTCTCACCTTCCTGATGGCGTATTTCCAGAAGTTTGCCCGCCGCGGGGCTCGGCACCTCGGCGTCGACCTTGTCGGTCGAGATCTCAAGGATGGCTTCGTCCTTTTCGATCGTGTCGCCAACCTGCTTCAACCACTTCGAGACGGTTCCCTCGGTGATCGATTCGCCCATCTGCGGCATTACAACTTCTACGCTCATATGATCTCCGTATCTAAATCAGTGCTGAATAATAAATTGTTACAAATGATTAGGATACAAGAATCTCGGGCCAAAAAAAAGCGGGTGACCAAAACGGGCAAAGGCAAGGTCTTCGTTTCGGGAGCGGTTGGCCTTCGTCGTTGCGGCCAGGAATAAAAGTATTCCGTTGCGGGATTGTGAGTAGGTTTGGCGGAGTTTAAAACATGGAGCCCCGGAAGAGGCCGGGATTTCATTACCGCGAGGCAACGATCGGTACGTTCACGGGAATTGTTCTTTTCCCTGACGTGGCGGTCGAAGAGTTCGAACATATAGGGAGTAATTTAATGACACAGTTCAAAGTACCGACAAGGGAAGAGGTTTCGGAAGCGAATCAGGCGATCTTTGACAAGCTTCAGGGAATGGTGGGTTTCGTGCCGAATCTTTACGCTTACTATGCGAACAACGAAACAGCACTGGGCGATTACCTGACGCTGCAGAACCGGAAAAGTACGCTCCGGGCAAAGGAGCGGGAGGTCATCAATCTGGTCGTGAGCCAGGTTAATGAATGCGACTATTGCTTGGCGGCACACACGGCGATCGGCAAGATGAACGGCTTTAGCGAGAAAGAGACCGTCGATATCCGAAAAGGCGACGTTAGCTTTGACGAAAAACTCGGAGCATTAGCCCACTTCGTCCGCGAAACCACGGAGAAGCGAGGCAAGCCATCGCCCGAGGCGGTCGAGGCGTTCTTCTCGGCCGGCTATACCGAGGCGCACCTAGTTGATGTGCTGATCCTCATCGGCGACAAGACCATCAGCAACTATCTTCACGGCGTAACGCAGATCCCGATCGACTGGGAGCCCGCACCGCCGCTTACAGAGGAAACGGCGGCTTAAGCGTTACCGCAACTGGTTCTCGATCTGTTTATAGATCTGGTCGAGTTCGGCATTCGAGGCGGCACCGTACTTGGTACTAAGTATGGTGCCGTTCTTTGCAACGACGAGAACCATCGCCTTGTCCTTTTCGTAGCCGTAGGTCTTTGCGATCTTGCCGCCCCAATCAAGAAGGACGGGGAACTGCGTTTGCCGCTTGATCAGGCGGCGGACGAGCCCGCGGGCGTAGCTCGGCACTCCGCCGAGCGAGGCGACCCCGAACATATAGATCTTGCCGTCAAACTTCTTGTAGATGGGCGTGGCCCAGCCATCGATCTGCTTTGCCCCATCGCGGTCGCCGAAAACAAAAACGACCGGGCGATCGCTCGGGAAATTGACCTCGACCTTTTGGTCATTCTGATCTTGAAGGGCGAAGTTTGAGACGCGGCTCTGGCCGCTGACGGTCATGGCCGCCGCCCCGAAAAGGACGCAAGCGGCCATGAAGAACGTGAAAGTTTTCCTTCCCATTGTCTGCTCGTTTCGAAATGAACTTGCTTTTCCTTTCGGCGGCGGGCAGAAAATGGTTTCGCGGGAGGCGATCTAGTCGCTTCGATTCGTCCTGATACTTCCGGAACCGTAATCGTCCGGATAAGCCGCTACGTGTTCGGGGCCGAAAACGTGAACGGCAATGGAGCGGACGGCATCGTAGATCCCTGTCAGATCCGGCCGGATATTGATCCTTTCGCCGCTCCGCTTCAAGATCCAAACGCTAAAGCCGCGTGTCTTTCGTATGTATCGCGGATCGTCCTTCGGTATGGTCCCGTTATCGAGAATATGCCCGAACTCCTCCACATCTTCCCAGCGGCAGGTTCGAGTGCGGAACAAGCCGGTGTAAGAGAGTCCGTTCGCGTGAATGGTAAGTGAGTTCTTGCGGCCCCGCAGAAGATCGATCGTGACGGGTATCAATATAAGCATTATCACTCCGCCGCAGACGGGAGCTTCGATGTAAAAAAGTCCCGCCGCGGCCGCGGTGATAACGGTCGAGGTTATGATCAAAGAGGCTACGCTCTGCGGGCGTTCGACGTAATGGACGCTCTCGACCGGTCCGAGCTCTGGGTGGCCGGATCGCAACATTGCCGTTTAGCGGGTCGGGTCGATCATTGCCCGGACCTCAGAGATCCTGTTTGCGGGAAAGCCGCTCTCGCGGGCGTGCTCTTCGATGAGTTCGGCGTTCGGTGCAGTGTAAACGCAGTAGATCTTGTCGTCGGTGACGTAACTGTGGATCCACTGGATCTCGGCACCGAGTTTGTTGAGAACGTCGCAGGACTTTGCGGCAGCTCCGTGCAGATCATCAGATGTCATTGCACCCGCATTGGGGATATCACGTTCGATAACGAATTTCGGCATTTTTTCTCCTTTGGTCTAACGATCCAGCTTTTTCGTTTCTTCCTCGTCGACGTCCGATTCGGCGAAGACCTGCGAGAGCGGCGTATGAGCAGGCGGAAGTTCGGCACGGTATTCACCAAGGCTACGCTCGAGTTCTTCGACCGCTGCCCGGCCGCGTTCCCAGTCATCCTTGGCAAGCTTGAGCAAGAGCTTGCCGTCCTGATTCGGAAGTTCGGCGAGGGCGGCCATTGTCTGCGTGCGGATAACGATCTTCGCACCGTGCTTGAAAAAGCCCTTGCGAAAGCGGACGTCCATTATCTCGGCGATCGGCAGGCGAACCTCCTTTACGCCCCCGCCGATGATGCCGAAGAGCTTTGCTTCGAACTCAAGCACGACGCCGGCCGAGGAGAACTTGGCGATCCCATTGACCGAGGTCAGGCCGTGGTTGGTCTCGGTTTTGAAAGGAACGCTTGAGAATCCGTTTGCCATAGGTTAAGCCGGCTGCTCTTCGCCATTATCGTCCTCATAGTCCATCGTGTCCATATCCAGGTCGTCGATGTTCGGTTGGCCGAATAGCTTGAGGAAAATGAACCCGACCGTCCCGGCCGTCAGCGAAGCCAAAAGGATCGCCATCTTCGAATCGTTGATCAGGTCAGCGGAGCCCGTAAACGCCAGATTCGTAATGAAAATGGACATCGTAAACCCGATCCCGGCAAGGAATCCGGCACCGATGACGTGCTTCCAATTAAGGTCTAGCGGAAGCTTGCAAAGGCCAAAAGCGACGGCGGCCACGACGAGCAGTGTAACACCGATCGGCTTGCCGGTGACGAGCCCAAGGATGATGCCTAGGCTGTTCGGCGAGGTAAGGTCGCTTGCCCAATCCGCACCGATGACGATGCCCGTATTTGCAAGAGCAAAGATCGGCAGGATGAGGAAGACGACAGGCTTGTGGAGCGCATGCTCAAGCCGATACGAAGGCGAATCGGCGTCATCCCGTTTGTGCGTGAAGGGAATCGTGAAGGCGAGAAGAACGCCGGCGATCGTCGCGTGGACGCCCGACTTAAGCATAAAGAACCAGGCGACCACTCCCAGGATCAAATACGGGATCAGCGTCATAACGCCGAGCCGGTTCATGACGACAAGCAACCCGAGAACGCCGAGCGAGGCGGCAAGATAGCCGATCGACAGCTCCGAAGTGTAAAAGACCGCAATGACAATGACGGCGATAAGGTCGTCAATGACCGCAAGTGCGACCAGAAAGACCTTGAGCGACGCAGGCACCCGCGAGCCGAGCAAAGCAAGAACGCCGATGGCGAAAGCGATGTCGGTTGCCATCGGGATGCCGATACCTGCTTGGGTCGGAAGACCGGAGTTAAAACTAAAGTGAATAAGTGCCGGGACGGCGACGCCACCGATGGCAGCAAAGATCGGCAATAGTGCGCTTTTGAAGTCCGAAAGCTCGCCCGCGTAGATCTCGCGTTCGAGTTCGAGGCCGATCATCAGAAAAAAGATCGCCATTAGGCCGTCATTGACCCAATGTTCGACGCTAAGCGGCCCGAGATATCCCTGCCAAAACTGAAGATAGGAAGGCCCAAATGCCGTGTTCGCAACAGTAAGCGAGACAAGCGTGCAGGCGATGAGGATCATCGCCCCGGCCCGCTCGTTCTCGAAAAAGTCCTTGAACGCTTCTGTGAGTCTAACGCTTCTTTTCTTGACCATTGGCTAGATTTTACCGAACAAATGCCGAGGCCGAAAATCGGTTGAGACCGATTCTGCCGGGGACGCCCGAACAATGAATCATCCGGATTTTCCCGACCCGATGAAATTGAACTCAGGGCCGATAGTAGAGATGCGTAGGGCGAAGCATCACTTATACTCGCCGCAAGTTGCTGCATCGAGTCTCGCCAAGTAGAGCAGGCCGAAGCTGTAGCCGTAGTAAACGCTCTCCATGTTGACCTTGTCTATCTTGTCCGCTGGAGAGTGAAGGATCTCCATCCAGTTGCTGCCAAGTCCGCTCAGGGTTATCGATGGTATATTTTCGGCCTTGAACGACGCGGAATCGGAACTCGCCCCTTCGATGGTCACGGCCTGAAACTTGAACTTGTTTTCGGTGCCGAGAGCCTCGGCGAGTTTTACCATTTTGGATGAGGATGCGTTTCTGAGCGCCATCGGCAGTGCCTGTCCAAAGCTGTCAAAATTTACCATCGAGCAAGTCATTTGCTTTTGCTCTTTGGTCAACGCGTTAGCCATTTTTCGCGAACCGATCAAGCCCTCTTCTTCGCGGTCGAAGGCTACAAAAATATAGGACTTTTTGGTCGTTAAGGGTTTTAGCGACTTGTAGAGGTGCGAAACTATCGATACACCGGTCCAATTGTCGACAACGCCGCAGCCGCTAGCTGTCCGGTCGTAGTGGGCTCCAACAATTATCGTCTCATCGGTCTCGCCTTTCTTTATAACAACCAGATTCTGGGTTTTTCCCTTATCGAAAGAATCGATCCGAATCTCGTCATCGGTCGCACCAGCATCTTTGAAAAGCTGCCGAACGCCGTCAAGCCTCTCTCTCGGTTCGCAGGGAACCATTCGAACCGAAGCTTCTACCTCTTCTCGCGGCGAGAACATCCCGCGAGGCTGTGCCTCCGCAATGGAAGCGACCAGGGACACGAAAAAAAGAGAATGCGTGAGAAATATCAATAGGGGTTTCATATGTGTTGTTTTACCGATCGGTTACTCCGCGAGGCGGTAAACAGAGCCTGCGGGGCCGACCGCCCAGACCGCACGGCGGCCTTTGGCAGCGACGGCATTGAGGTTTTCGTCACCGATCTTTTTCCACGTCGCCCCGCGGTCGCGGGAGATATCGGTTCCATTCGTACCGACGGCGATCAGCGTTCTGCTATCGATGTAAGCGACGGCGGAGCGGTAGCCCGAGAGCCCTTCGCCGGCGTACCAGGTCTTGCCGCCATCGCGGGTAAATGCGAGATTGTTTGCCGCATCGGCCGGTTTCTCGTAGTTGCCGCCGACCGCGGTTCCGTGGAGAGCATTGCGAAATGCAACGGAGAAAATGCCGCTGCCGGGCGTGCCTTTTGTGATCGGCGTGTCGGCGACGAACCATGAGAGGCCGCGGTCGTTAGAGCGAAAAACTCGAGCGTCGCTCCCGCCGGTTACGAGAAACACGTCGCTTTTGCCATTGACGATAAGGCACGTGCCGCTCGCCGCAAATGCCGCTTCGCCGGACTTAGCACGCGGCATCTTGTCGAGCCCGGTGAACCGCCACGTCTTCCCGCCATCCTTGGTGACAATGATCTGATAGAACTCGCCGACAGGGTCGCTCATCGCAATGCAGTTATTGCGATGCCAACAGGCGATCGCGTCGTAGAATGCCTTTTCGTCCTTGTTCGTGAACTGCAATTCCCAGGTCTTGCCGCCATCGGTGGTTTTGTAAATACGCGAGGCGTCGCCGTTGCCGATGCTCAAGATGTATGCGGTATTCGCGTCAAAGGCCTCGATGTCGCGAAAGTCGAGCTTTTCAGCACCTGGAACCTTCATCACACTCCAAACCTTGCCGCCATCCGTCGTCTTGATCACCGTGCCGCCCGTTCCGCTCGCCCAAACGACCCGCTCACTCACGACCGAAAGCCCGCGAAAAGAGGCCTTGGTATCGACCGTCTGCTTGACCCATTGAGCGGCGGCCGAAGAACCAAAAAGGAACAGAGCACAACTTAAAAACAAATATCTGGACATCGATCAATTCTCCTTTCGCCATCGCTCGCAGAGATCGCGGCAAGCCTCGGGCCAGGTCGGATACTCGAACTCGAACCCTGAATCAGTCAACAATTTAGGCACAACGCGACGGCTCTTCAAGATCAGCTCGGTTTCGGTCCGCATAAAGAATGCTCCCATAGCGAGCTGCCACTCGAACGCCGGAAGCCCGATGCTCGTTCCCCACGCTTCGCGAAAGATACGCATGAACTCCCTATTCGGCAAAGGATGCTGCGATGCGATATTTATCGGGCCAGAAAGTTCTTCGTGCTCGATAAGCCAATAGACAGAGCGGATGAAATCGTTTTCGTGTATCCATGAAATATATTGCCTGCCGCTTGCCGCCGTTCCGCCTAGCCCGAACCGGACGATGCCAAGCATGGTGTCAAAGATCCCGCCGCGAGCGGGTCCCATTGTCATCGCCGAACGCATTAGGACCTTGCGGGTTTCAGGCGTCGGCGCTTCTTCGGTTACGCGTTCCCAATTTGTTGCAACGTCTATGCTGAAATTCCACGTGTCTGGAGCATCGGGCTCGTGGCCGCCGATCACACCCGTCACATCGTCGTTCTCGCGATCGAACGAATGAGCGTATATCGTTGCTGTGCTCGACTGCAGCCAAACCTTCGGCGGGTTTGCGGCTTTCGAAATAGCTTCGCCGACAACGCGGGTCGAATCGATCCGCGATTCCATTATTTCGCGTCGATTTGCTTCGTTGTATCGGCAATTTACGCTTCGGCCAGCGAGGTTGATCACAACATCGGCACCGTCGATCTCAGTTGCCCAATCATCCAAGGTCTTGCCGTCCCATTTTACGGTACGCCACTCGGCTTGCTTCGGCGAGCGCCCAAGAACCACCACGTCGTGCCCATCTGCCACGAATGCTTTGGCCAACGCCGTCCCAACCTGTCCGCTGCCACCTGGAATGACGATCCTCATAGCTAATAAACCATCCTTGCTTTCACGGTCGCGGGAATGTCTTTGAGCAACTCGAAGGCTTCCTTTGAAATGCCCTTTTCAACGTCGAGGATGACATATCCGATCTCCGGATTTGTGTTCAGGTATTGGCCGACAATGTTTATGCCGTGTTCGGAGAGCCGCGAGTTTATCTCACCGAGGACGCCCGGAACATTCCGATGGATGTGCAGGATGCGGTGCGTGCCGGCCTGCGGCGGAAGCGAGACGGGCGGTACTGTGTGCGAGCCTTCGCTGGTGCCGTAGTCGAGATATTTGATCAGCTTGCCCGTGACGTCGAGCCCAATATTTGCTTGAGCTTCTTCGGTCGAGCCGCCGATATGCGGCGTCAGGATGACGTTCGGCATCCCTTGCAGCGGGCACGCGAATGCGTCGCCGAGCTTCTCGGGTTCTTCGGGAAAGACATCAACGGCCGCACCGGCAAGCTTGCCGCTTTTCAACGCCTTGCGGACCGCCGCGAGGTCAACGACGTCGCCGCGGCTGTAGTTGAGCAGGATCGCTCCTTTTCGCATTGAGCGGATGGCCTCGGCGTCGATCATGTTTCGCGTCGTCGGGTCCGAGGGCACGTGGAGCGTTACGATGTGCGAGCGTTTGAGCAGTTCCTTTAGCTCACGCATTTGCTTAGCGTTGCCGTGCGGGAGTTTAGTGGCGATGTCGTAGTAAATGACGTGGAGCCCGAGTGCCTCGGCCATGTTCGAGACCTGCGAGCCGATGTTGCCGTAGCCGATGATGCCGATGGTTTTGCCGCGGAGTTCGTAGGCACCTTTCGCGTCCTTGAGCCACTCGCCGCGGTGGGCGGCCGCGTTCTTATCGGCGATCTTGCGGATGAGCATCACGCAAAGGCCGATGATCAGCTCCGCGACCGAACGCGTATTCGCGTGCGGGGCGTTGAATACGGCGACGCCCTTTTCGGTCGCGGCCCTGAGGTCCACCTGATTAACGCCGATGCAGAAGGCTCCGATCGCAAGCAGCTTGTCCGCCGCCTCAATGACGTCGCGGGTCACCTGCGTCTTCGACCGGATGCCAAGCACGTGGACGCCTTTCACGGCCTTGATCAACTCCGCTTCGCTGACCGCACCGCCAAGCCGATGCACCTCGGTATATCCGCCAAGGCCAAACTCGCGAACGGCAGCGTCAGAGATATTCTCAAGCAAAAGGATCTTGATCTTGTTTCTGGGGTAAGACGTGGGACTCATTTCGCTTCGCCTTCACGCAACTTCTTGCAAAAATAGCCTACTACATATTCACGAGCAGTGGTCAGTTTGACATCACCGTTCTTCTCAAGATCAGCAACGATCTTGTCGATCCGCTGCCATAGTTCTGTATTTTTGTGCTCTTCGTATGGAAACATAAGTTTAGATGGCCAAGTGCCAGAGTTTAGGTGACGACCGGCAACGGCCACTTATATATAGATTGATATTTCGCGGGTGCCTTCGGCGCTTTCCATGATAGATCACGAAACCAGCTTTCTTTCGTGTTTCTTTGGCCGGCCGCCGAGTTTGCCGTTTGTTCGCGATGCGGCCCTCTTTTTTGCGGTTCTTACCGAGCCGTTGCGGCGGGCAAGTTCTCTGTTGATGAACTTTTCACCAACCAATTCGATTAGTATTCCACCGATCGAGATATCTACGTCAAGCGGTTCGCATGAAAGTGTATATTGTCCGGCTAGCCCAATCTTTTTCAGATCGCGTTCCGTTGCTTTTTTGAATTCTCGCAAGCGACCCGGCGGAAATGAAAAATGCCATCCCGTCACGAGGTGAATGTGAACCTCGCCGTTCTTATAGTAAGCGGAGGACGCTGCCGGCTCGGTAACCGGGCGTTCTTTGGCTGCTTCTATCTGTCGCTTGAACTCAGCGTCGCTAATTGCTTGCTTATCTATTTTCATTCGTAAATTTTCTTCCACTCATCCAGTAAAAGTTCCTGATTTAGAGCCACTAGTTCTAACGCGGCACGCATTCGCCTCAGCGGCATCCCCCTAATATCTCTGATAGAGGGTAGTTCGACATCATCGCCGAGAAGGATCACAACCTCGTCTCCGCCATGGAAAACATGGACATGCGGCGGCCCGTGGTCCCTCGTCCTGATCCGAAAAGAAAAGCCATCTGTCCGAAGCACGGTTGGCATAAGAATAATAACCTATCGGTTGGGTTTCTGCAAGAACATTTCAAACTATGTGTAAAAACCGAGATTACGACTCTGAACGCATTCTACATCAATTGTGCAAGTCAAAGCTCTCAACGCAAGGCTTTGATTATGCAGGGTTTGCCGCTCCAATTTGTACTGTTGGCGTTAGGCGGCTTTGGCGAGAGCTTTTACCTTGCGGAGGTTTGCGACGCCCCACTCGGCAAATTTATCGAGGATCGGGCCGATGGAGCGGCCGAAATCGGTAAGAGAGTACTCGACCTTTGGCGGCACCTCGCGATAGACGTTTCGCTTGACGAGGCCGAGCGACTCAAGCTCGCGGAGCTGCTGCGAGAGCATCTTTTCGGTGATGGTTCCGAGCGAACGGCGGAGCTCGCCGAACCGCATCGTCGGGGTGTTGTGGAGCTTCCAGAGAATGCGGCCCTTCCATTTTCCGCTGAGCATCTCGATGCTGGCTTCGACAGGGCAAAAGCCGAGCTGAACTTCGTCACATTTCTTCTTCATACTAACTATTTGGATAGTATCACCCCGTGCGGGTGATACTATCTCAGACAGTCAAGGAGGATATTCAATGAGCTTAAAAGATGCAAACGCAGTTAACCCCTCGCGACCGAAAAGGGTCGCGATCGTAATCGCCAATCCGGCCGTTTCGGATACGACGGGTTGGCCGGTCGGCTTCTGGTGGTCGGAGCTGACGCACCCTTATTACGAGATGACGGAGAAGGGCTATGAAGTGGAGATCTTTTCACCCGAGGGCGGCCGGTGCGAGGCGGACGCGATGAGCGACCCACGAGACCCGAGTGGTTACTCGGCCTCGGACCTGATAACGATGGGCTTTATCAATACGTCCTCGCTGGCGGCTCTGGTCGAGGAGACGAAAAGTGTCAGCGAGATAAACGTAGCCGACTTCGATGCGATCGTCATCGCCGGCGGGCAGGCACCGATGTTCACGTTCGAAAAGGCGACGGAGCTCCACGGGAAGTTCGTCGAGTTCTATGAAGCCGGAAAGATCGCGGCGGCACTTTGCCATGGCGTAGCGATATTGAAGTTTGCAAAGCTCTCGAACGGCGAGCATCTGGCAAAGGGCAAAACGGTCACCGGCTTTGCAAACGTTGAGGAAGACTTTGCCGACCGGGCCGTGTGGGATTACGATATGCTGCCTGAGGGCCAGCATATTATGCCCTGGCGGGTCGAGGACGCGATGAACGAGATCGGCGCAAACTATATTCAGGCTGGAATGTGGCGCGGTTTTGCGGTCCGCGATGGTAACCTGATCACCGGGCAGCAGAACTTTTCGGGCGGCGAGACCGCCCGGTTGATAATTCAGGCACTTGGAGAATAAAGATGAAGATAGCGATCATTGGGGCAGGAAATGTTGGGGCAACGCTCGGCCGGAGGTTCGCGGAGATCGGGCACACGATCACATTTGGGGTGCCGCGGCCGGATGAATACGCGGATGCAGATCTGGCAGGGCCGGCGACGGCGGTTACTGAAGCGGCCAGCAACGCGGATGCCGTTTTGCTTGCGGTGCCATATGGAGCGGCGAAGGGCGTCATTGATGCATGCGGAGGGCTTGCGGGAAAGATCGTGATCGACGCGACCAATCCGCTCGGGATGACGCCGGAGGGGCTCAGCTTGACAGCCGGGCTTACGACCTCCGGAGCCGAGGAGATTGCCGCAGCCGCTCCTGATGCAAAGTTCGTAAAGTGTTTTAATCAAACGGGTTTCGCAAACATGGCCGAGCCCGGCGGATCGATGATGTTCGTCTGTGGCGACGACTCCGAGGCGAATGAGGTGGTGCGAAAACTTGCGGCTGATATCGGTTTTGACGCGATCACGATCGGCGGCCTCGACAAGGCCCGCCTGCTCGAACCGCTTGCGATGCTCTGGATACACCTCTCGGCAACGACCGACTTGAAACGCGACTTTGCGTTCAAGATCGACCGACGCTGATAATTCGCAACAAAAAAGAAAAAGGCCCGATCGATGCCGGGCCTTTTTCATTTCCACGTTGACCTTCCCCTACAGCTCGACCATAGGATCTGTGCCCCTTCGGCACTCGGGGCTACGCTATCTCGAGTTTGATCTCCTTTCCCAGGGCGTTCGCATACTTGCGAAGCGTTGAGAGGCGAATATCCTCGGAATGATTCTCGATACGAGAGATCGCCGACTTGTTTGTTTTCAGTCTCTCTGCGACCTGTTCTTGTGTAACACCCGAGCTCTCTCTGGCCTGGCGAAGAAGGACTCCGATCTTGAAATTCTCAAATCCTTTTTCATAATCCTTCGCAAACGTATTGTCTCTTTTCTTTCTCTTCTCAACGTACTTCTTCAGATCGCTCATCACAATATACTCCTTGCCAAATATTCTTTCTTTCGCTGCTCGGCGAGATGTATCTCCATTGCCGGTGTTTTTTGAGACTTCTTTGCGAATCCGTTTGTCAAGATTACGAGATTCCCCTCGTGTAAAAATCCTAATAGGCGAAAGGTATCTTTTCCAATGTCTGCCCGGATCTCCCAAATGCCATCTGTTGACTCAAGTTTCTTGAAATACTGCTTTGGGACTGTATCAAGCGATTCGACAAGAGCGATAACCCAAGTTACTTTCTGAGCCTGCTTCGCCGAAAGCGAGTCGAGGAATTCTTCTACAGGACACTTTCCCGAACTGGTTCTGTAGAATATTATTTCCCGCATCTACTGAGTAACGAGGTTAACATATTTGTGAACCTCCATCAAGATATTTTGGCCGGAAGTCAGTGCTAAAACTGACAGCCGGCCAATAAATTGCGGCGATTCCAGTTTACATATGGATCGTCATGTCGTGGACGCCTTCGGCGGCTTCCATTATGGATTCCGAGACGGTCGGGTGGGCGTGGATAACGCGGCCGAGTTCGTCTGCAGTGGTCTCAAGGGCCATGGCGACGCAGGCTTCGGCGAGAAGTTCGGTCGCGTGCGGGCCGATGATGTGGACACCAAGAACCTCGTCGTATTTCTTTTCGGCGACGATCTTGACGAAGCCATCGGTTTCGCCGAGAATTCGAGCCTTACCCGAGGCCGAGAACGGGAACTTGCCGACCTTAACGTCGTAACCGGCTTCCTTCGCTTTTGCTTCCGTCAGGCCGACGCTGGCGACCTCGGGGTCGCAGTAGGTGCAGTTCGGGACGAGGTTCTGCTTGATCGGCTCGACCTTCTTGCCGGCGATCTTTTCGACGACCAGAATGCCTTCTTTCGACGCAAGGTGAGCGAGCCATGCGGTGTCGATCACGTCGCCGATGGCGTAAATGCCGGGTTCGTCGGTCTCGCAATAGTCGTTGACCTTGATCGTCCCGCGGGGGTTGACGACGACCTTCGTCTTCTCGAGCCCGAGGCCTTCAAGATACGGCATACGGCCGACGGCGACGAGAAGCATTTCGGCTTCAAACGTCACGTCCTCGCCCTTTGCGTTCTTGCCCGAAACCTTGACGCCTTTCTTGTTCTTTTCGAGCTTGTCGAGCTTGATGCCTGTCTCGCATTTGATGCCTTGCTTTTTGAAGGCACGGGCGAGTTCTTTCGAGACGTCAGCGTCCTCGATCGGGACGATGCGGTCGAGCAATTCGACGACTGTGGTATCGCAGCCGAAGCGGTGATAAACGCTGGCGAACTCAACGCCGACGGCGCCCGAACCCATCACGATCATCGATTTCGGGACGCTCTGGAGTTCGAGGATCTGGTCGGAGTTGACCACCTGCTTACCATCTACCTCAAAGCCGGGGATCGGCCGGACGACCGAGCCTGTCGCGATGATTATGTTCTTGGTGTCGATCGTCTCTTTCTTGCCGTCGGCAAGTGCGACCTCTACCTTGCCCTTGCCGGCGATCTTGCCGTGGCCGTTAAAAACAGTGACCTTGTTCTTTTTCATCAGGTAGGTCACACCGGCCGCGTTCTTATCGACGATGCTCGACTTGTAGTTTTGAACGCCGGCCCAATCGTAGCCGACATCTTTGGCTTTCAATCCGAACTTTTCGAATTCATTCGCTTTCTGTAAAAGGTGGGCTGCGTTAAGAAGCGCCTTGGTCGGAATGCAGCCGCGGAGGCCGCAGGTGCCGCCGAGTTTTGCATCTTTTTCCTTTTCGATTATCGCGACCTTAAGCCCGAGCTGTGCTCCGCGGACCGCCGCTACGTAGCCGCCGGGGCCGGCACCGATGATAGTTACGTCAAATTGTTCTGCCAATGCTTTATTCCTCGTTCTGATAAAGGTTTACTGCAAAACCCTCATTATATCGGTTCACCGGGCATTGCCCAAACTGCGGACGATCTGGGGCCGAAAGGCGGGAACGCGGAAAATTGAGTATTAACATCGAATTAACGTGAACTTCATATCGCTGTAACAAGTGTTACGTATCCTCCTTTTTGCTTCACCAAAACAGCTCAAATTTGACCAACAGCCCGACGGCCCGAACATTCTCGGCGGCCGGGACTCGAATAGTTATCGCATTCAATAATCGAAGCAGGAGAAAAAACAAATGACATCGACGCTGACGTTCTTTAAGCGCCCGTTAACCGGCCTGAACGCCAAGTATTTTCACATCGCCATGCTGGCCATTTTGGTGGCCTTTTCGTCTATCAGCGGCCATGCACAGGCCGAGTCCGGAAGTGCCGCGGTCGAGGGAACCGTAACAGACGCTAATGGTGCAGCCGTTGCCGGTGCATCCGTCAGACTACGCAATGCCGAAACGGGCCTTGAGAGAAACGCGACCAGCGATGTAAGCGGCAGGTTTTCAGCGCGTGTTCTTCCGGTCGGCCGGTACGAGATCACGGTCACCGCTAGCGGCTTTGCCGAAGGCCGCCAACAGAATGTCCAGCTACGTGTCGGCGAAGCGACCCCGGTCGCTATCTCGCTCCGTCCCTCTGAAGTGACGGCGGAGGTCGAGGTGACTTCCGGCACGGACATTATCGATTCGGAGACCTCGACAACCGGAGCCTCGATCAGCGAGCGGCTCGTTTCCGATCTGCCGGTTCGCGGACGCAACTTTACCGAGTTCGTAACGCTAACGCCTGCGGTCGTGCAGGAAGCGGACCGAAGCGGACTTGTGATCGCCGGCCAGCGATCGATAAATTCGAACATCGCGGTTGATGGTGCCGATTACAACGACCCGCTTCAGGGCAATCAGCGAGGTGGAAACGAATCGGTCTTTTTCTTTCCGCAATCGGCCGTCCGTGAGTTTCAGGTGGTTCGTTCGGGAGCGAGTGCAGAGGTCGGCCGTACGAATGCAGGCTTCGTCAATGTCGTAACGAAGTCCGGTACGAACGAGATACGCGGAGAGGCCTTCTACTTCAACCGGAACAAATACCTGACGTCGGACAATGCATTCGGCCGCAGGCTCGACAATGCTCAGAACCAGTTTGGGGGTTCGGTCGGAGGGCCGATCGTCCGCGACCGAGCGTTCTTCTTCTTCAGTATCGAACAGAACCTCCTTCGTGTGCCGTTTGTCGTCGATTTCAACGATGTGCCCGGCGTTCCGATCCCGGCCGAACTCGCCGAGCTTGAAGGCGAAAAGCGAGGAACCAACAACCCGACCGCACTTTTTGGCCGGACAGATTTCATCCTCAACCAGAACAACACGCTCAATCTGCAATACACCTACACGCGGATGCGCGGAGAGAATTTTGACTTCGACTCTCCGAGGCAAACAACGGCAGAGAGCGGGAACTACACCCGCATCGGCTCCAGCAATGGCCTGAAGGGATCGCTTGTTACGGTCTTTTCGCCGAACATCATCAACGAAGTGAAAGGCCAGATCGCGACCGATAATCGCCTTGAAGAGCCAAACTCGAACATGCCGCGGATCAACATCGCCGGCTTTGGCGATATTGGCGGCAACGACGGCCGCCCGCGTCAGTTCGATTCGACGCGATTTCAGCTTGCCAACAACGTGAGCGTGACGGCCGGAAGGCATCAGCTTCGATTTGGTTTCGACTCGAACATTAACCGTGTCCGCCAACGACGAGAAACGCGTATTCAGGGCCGTTGGGATTTTGAGAATCGCACGTTGGGCGGAGTTCCGACCACCGGGCTTGAGCAATACATTGCCGGACGCCCGCGACGGTTTCGCCAGACGCTGGCGACATCGGACCAGGAACTTTCTCTCTTCCGCGGAACTCAACAGGAGTATGCGCTGTTCATTCAGGATCGCATCAAGGTCACCGAGAGGCTGACTGTGGATGCAGGCTTCCGATGGGAGGCACAGATCAACCCGCAGCCGGATTCGGAATATCCGGGAATTCCGGAGACAGGAAAGATCCCGAACGACCTGGCTCAGTTTCAACCGCGGCTAGGTATGGCGTTCGACATCACGGGCGACGGCCGATCGGTCGTTCGGGCGTCGGCCGGTATCTTTACTGCGCGCACGCCGGCGAACCTCTTTCAAAGGGTATTTACCAACGATGGATTTACTACCCGCGAGATCGAGATCGCAGAGCCTAGCGCCTGCAGAAATTCGGCGGACCCGAATCGTGCAGGCTGCCGGCTCCGCGGGCCGGATGCGATCCTTACCTTCCCGAACTCGCTAACGTCGATCCCGGCGAACTTGGAGCCATTTGCTGTGGCTCCCCGGGTTTTCGGTTTTGATGAGGATTTCAAGAACCCGCGTTCCTTCCAGGCTTCGGCGACCTTCGAGCAGAGGCTGACGGATGACATCGTCCTTTCGGTCGGTTACATCCGCAATTCCACATGGAACTTGCAACGGCGGCTTAACCGCAACCTGTTCCCGCCGACGATCGACGCGACCGGTATGCCGATCTTCCCGGCGGCCCGTCCGATCCCGGCGATCAGTTGGCTTTCGATCAACGAATCGACGGCCCATTCGACCTACGACGGCATGACCGTGACGGTCACTCGCAGGTTCGCTGACCGATTCCAGTTCCAGGCGAACTACACTCTTGCGAAAAACACGGACGACGACTCGAACGAGCGCAACTTCTCGCAGGAACCGGCACTCAACCCGTTCGATCTTTCGATCGAAAAGGGGCCGTCAAAGCAGGACGTTCGCCACAATATGAACTTCAGCGGACTTGTCGATCTAGGGGCAGGCTTTTCTCTTTCCGGCGTGCTGCTTGCACGTTCCGGTTTTCCGTACACGCCGGTCATCGGCTTTGATACGCAGAACGACGGGAACGACGACAATGACCGGGCGATCATCAACGGCCGTGTCGTTGGTCGCAATTCCTACCGCCAGCCGGGTTTCTTCAATCTCGACCTTCGTCTGCTGAAGGCATTCAGGCTAGGCGAGACGCGACGGATCGACCTCTCGGCGGAACTCTTTAACGTTACAAAGGCTTCGAATAAGAACTTTGGCAACGATGCGATCAGCTTTTTCGGTACACCGCTGCCGGATGGTTCGCCGTCAAACGCGGAGGCGGGGATACCGCTTTTTGCACCGTCAACGGCACGCTTCGGCGGCCCGCGGCAGCTTCAGCTCGGGATCCGGTTCGTTTTCTGATCCGATCTGAAACAAAAAAGGAAAAATGGGGAGTCGGCTATGGCCGCTCCCCTTTTTTTCGCGGGTATTATAGCTGAAAGGTCTTGCCGTATTCGGTCATCAGCCGCTGGAACTTGATAGTGGCCTCTTTGTCCTGGGCCATTTTCATCATATTCCGCATCGAAACCTCGGTCAGCGCCTTCATATTGTTCTTGACGCTTTCTTCGAGCTTCTTTTTCGTATCGCCGGAGACTTGCACGCCGACGGCACCTTTGATGTTGTTCCACTTTTCGGTGAGCTGCGGCTTGCGTGCATCGAATGCTTTCTGTGCGGCATCGATGCCGGCGGAAGATGGGTTGGCGTCGATCTTTTCGACGATCTCTTTGGTGGCGCCGTCGAGTTCGTTGATGAATGCGTTGACGTCGGCATCCTTGCTGCAGCCGGCCAAAAGAACGGATAATGAAAGTGCAATAAGGGTTACGGTTTTTCTCATGATCTTTCCTGTTTTTCTTTATGATCTTGGGCCCAAATGGGCTCTGATGAAAGAGACGCAGGACGTTCCGGCAGGGGGACAAACTTGATATGAAACATTCAGAGGAATTCCTCGCTGTGGTCGAGGATGCAAAGACGCGGATCCGCGAGGTTACGGTCGCCGAGACGCTTGAGCGGGTCGAGGCGGGGGCGGTGCTGATCGACGTCCGCGAGGACAATGAGTGGCAGATGGGCCACGCGACCGATGCGATCCACCTCGGCCGCGGCGTGATAGAACGCGACATCGTCGGGCAGATACCGAACATGGATAAGGAGATCATCCTCTATTGCGGAGGCGGATACCGTTCGGCACTCGCGGCGGATATGCTGCAGAAAATGGGTTATACGAATGTATTTTCGATGGCCGGCGGCTGGAAGGCATGGCGGGATGCGGACGCTCCGTGGGAAATGGAGACACCTTTCCAATGAGCGAACCGGAACAAGAATTTGACCGGCGGGCGCGTACCCGCGAGATTCAGGCCGAGTTTGCCGCCCGCGGCGACGCACTCGGTTGGTTTGACGCGCTCTATCAGGAAGCGGCCGGCGACAATGAAAAGATCCCTTGGGCGGACCTCGAGCCGAACCGCTATTTTCGAGCGTTTGCGGAAAAGACCGGGCTTCGCGGAAACGGCCGCAGTGCCCTGGTCGTCGGCTGTGGGCTTGGCGATGACGCCCGCTTTTTGGACGACCTCGGGTTCAAGGTGACCGCTTTCGACATCTCGCCGACCGCGATCGAATGGGCCCGGCGGCTGCACGCGGATCGCGATATCACTTTCGAGGTGATGGATCTTTTCGAGCCCTATCGCGGATGGCTCGGAGGGTTCGACTTTGTGCTTGAGGTCTATACGATCCAACCGCTGCCGCCTGAGATGAGGGAACGGACCATCGATGCGGTCGCGTCGTTCGTCGCACCGAGCGGTGAACTCGTCGTTGTCACACGCGGCAGGGAGGACGACGAGGAGCCGGATGAACTTCCCTGGCCGATGTCGCGGAGGGAACTTAGCCGGTTCGAAACGCACGGCTTGGTTCAGACTTTTTTCGAGGTGATGCCCGGCGACGACGAAACACCGCAGCCCAGATTTGTCGCCGCCTACAAAAGATAACCGCCACGGGCACGGCGATTGCGGTTAGCTAGAGAAAGCGGCTCGTTTTGGCGCTTCTGCGGGAATTCTCGCGGACGCAACGCGTTTAGTGCGAAGACCGAAGCCGCGTGGAGGTTAGAAATGAGACACCTAGCCGTTTTTGCATTGACGGTCGTCGCCCTTGCCGGCTGCGGAAGCCCACGGATGACGATGGACACGCCGCCGCCGACGGCACCTTCAGCCGCAGTGGTGAACATTGCACCCGCTGAGGCCGCACCGAAAACACAGCAGGCTTACGCGCAGTTCGTGGATGTGCGGACGACCTTCGAATACAAGGCCGAGCACGCGGATCGGGCGATAAATATCCCGCTCGAGGAGCTTGAGGCCAATCTCGACCGGATCGAAAAGAACGAGCCGGTTTACTTGATCTGCGAGACCGGGCGGCGGTCGAAAGAGGCGGCCGAGATGCTGGTCAGCAAAGGCTATCCGATGGTTTACAACGTTGAGGGCGGAATGACCGTCTGGCGAGCCGAAAAATTGCCGATGGCGAAACCGGCGACGAACTGATAACTGCGAACGCCCGGCCGCGGGAGCGAATCAAAGCCACTTATGGAAGATGCGGTAAAGCCGCCGAGGCCGGGGCTAAAACGGAAGATACTGGAATGGGGCGGCTATTTTTTGGCGGTCGGCCTTTTTCTTTTCTTTTTTGCTCCCGAGTCCTGGTTTCAATTTGGCGTGACCGATGCGGCAGAGCGGAAGCCGGGCGGGGCGTTCAGCCTTAAGGCGTTCGATGGCGGGCCGGATTGGGACTTTAGCGCAAAACGCGGCAAGGTGCTGGTCGTGAATTATTGGGCGACGTGGTGCGGGCCGTGCCGGCTTGAGACTCCGGGGCTCGTCAGCTTTGCAAAAGAACATCGGGATAAAGGTGTTGAGGTGGTTGGTGTGACGGTGGACGAAGACCTTTCGCTCGTCGGGCCCTTCATCGAGAGCTATGGCGTCGATTATCCGATCCTGCTGCCGGGAGCGGACCCAAATCTTCCGCAGGGCGATCTTGCACTTCCGACCACGTTCCTCTACGACAAACAGGGCCGGCTCGCCAAGCGATACACCGGTTTCGTGCTCGAATCGACGCTGAGCTCGGACGCGGCAAAGCTGCTTGCCGAATAGAAAACGATAAACCCGAACATCGGGCGGAGGGCATTGATTTGCCGCCGCCTTTTTTTCGGCTAAGATATAGAATTCGAGCAAAACTTTATTAAGAACAATTTCATGGAAGCAGCAGAAAAGGTAATGAAAACGCGTATTGAAACGGATTCGATGGGTGAGATCGCGGTCGCGGCGGATGTCTATTGGGGGGCGCAGACGGAGCGTTCGCTGAAGCATTTCAACATCGGTTTTGATGTGATGCCGCGGGAGGTCATAAGGGCACTCGGCATCTTGAAAAAGGCAGCGGCGATCGTCAATTGCGACCTCGGCAAGCTGCCGGCGGAGAAGCGTGACCTGATCGTTCGGGCGGCGGACGAAGTTATAGAGGGCAAGCTTGACGCTCATTTTCCGCTGCGGGTCTGGCAGACCGGTTCGGGCACGCAGACCAACATGAACGCCAACGAGGTGATATCAAATCGTGCTATCGAAATGGCCGGCGGCGAGATGGGCTCGAAGACGCCGATCCATCCGAACGACGATGTGAACAAGTCGCAGTCCTCGAACGACACGTTCCCGACCGCGATGTACATCGCCGCCGCCGAAAGGTTGACCGCGTTGATTCCCGAGGTTCGAAAGGTCTCGGACGCGATCAAGGCAAAGGCGAAGGAGTTTGAAGGCGTCGTCAAGATCGGCCGGACGCATTTGCAGGACGCGACGCCGGTCACGGTCTCTCAGGAGTTCGGCGGTTGGGCGAATCTGATCGATCGCGACATCGAGCGGCTCGAGATGGTGCTTCCGGGCCTGATGGACCTTGCCATCGGCGGCACGGCGGTCGGAACGGGCCTGAATGCCCATCCGGAATTTGCCGAGCGGGCCGCGGCGGAGATCGCGAAATTGACGGGCCTGCCGTTCAAGTCGCACCCGGATAAGTTTGCCGCTCTCTCTGCCCATGATGAGGTCGTGTTCGCCTCGGGCGCGTTGAAGACGCTGGCGGGCTCGCTGATGAAGATCGCGAATGACATCCGCTGGCTGGCATCCGGGCCGCGATGCGGCATCGGCGAGATCACTTTGCCGGAAAATGAGCCGGGCTCATCGATAATGCCGGGCAAGGTGAACCCGACGCAGAGCGAGGCGATGACGATGGTCGCCGTGCAGGTGATGGGCAACGACGCCGCGATCGGCTTTGCCGGTTCGCAGGGCAACTTCGAGCTGAATGTTTTCAAGCCGGTGATGATCCACAATTTCTTGCATTCCGTACGGCTGATACACGATGCTTGCCACGGCTTCGTCGATTATTGCATTGCGGGCATTGAGCTGAACCGCGAGCAGATCGACCGCTATCTCAACGATTCGTTAATGCTTGTAACGGCGCTGAACCAGCACATCGGCTATGACAACGCGGCCAAGATCGCGAAGCATGCACATAAGAAGGGTTCGTCGCTTAAAGAAGCGGCAATCGAATTAGAGTTGCTTACAGCAGAGGAATTTGACGAACTCGTCGTCCCCGAGGCGATGACGAGACCGTAAGGCCGATTAGACTATGACGAACCGGGTGAAACTCGTAACCGTATTGTCACTGCTGACCGCATTGCTGCTGGGTCATTTCACGGCCTCGTATTCTCAGCAGCGTCATAAGGTGTCGAATCTGTCAAAAAAGTTTGATCTAGTGATTGACGTCCAAACGCAGGACGAGCATAGGGTCTCTGGCAAATTTTCAATATATAGAAAGGGGGCGAAAAGGCCGTTTCAGATCATTCGTCATAATGAAACCGACAGACGTTTGAGTGAGGACAACCCTATATTTGTATCCGTTTCTGAGAAACAAAATGGGAAGTGGAGTTCGGTTTATTTTGAGGATTTCAATTTCGACGGAAATGAAGACCTTGCAATTGCTGACGGCTCGAATGGTGGGTATCGCGGGACATCATATCGTATTTATCTTTTTGATCGTTCTGGACGCTTTGTTTTTAGCCCTTCACTAACCCGACTAGCACAAGGACCCTATATCGGCATTCCCGAACCCGACCGGAAGATGAGGACCCTCGAGGTATTTTGGAAAAGTGGTGCAGGATTTCAACAGGTCGAGCGATACAAGGTGATAAAGAACCGCCCACGAAAAATATACGAATACTCGAAAGACTCGATGGCCGGAGACGGGAACGCCTATATAACAACAAAGAAATGGGTAAATGGCCGCTGGCGAGTATGGAATAAAACGGTCAAAGATGAGAATCAGTGAGTTCACTAAAACGGTTTTGCCGAATCCAAAACAAAAACATTTCTAGAATCCCGACAGGCCTTTGATCCAAGTTCTTTCTTTTAATGAAGCACGTCGCTTTCCCCACCGACAATTAGAACTGCGGAGTTGGCTCTTTCGGTTTGTCCTTGCTGACGATGCGGGTCGTGCCTGTGCCCGAGAATTCAACTATCTCGCCTTTGTAGCGAATCGAATCGGCGAGGCCGACCTCGACCGTAAGGTCAACGTATTTGTGGCCGAACTGTTTTAGCTCCTCGTCCGTGATGACCCACTCGAATGAAACTGACGCACCCGGCTTGATGGTCGTAAATTCTTCCTTCAGGTCCCAATCGGCCAGGTGGGTCGAAAGCGAACTTTCATTCTTTGTCTCCGTATCGATCAAACGGACGCTCGGGCCTTTCTCCTTGGCAAACTCGAGCGGGTAGCCAACATCGGAGCTGCCCTTGTTGATTATGAAGATCTCGATAAAGATATCTTCGCCGTCAAACAGGCAGCCGGGGTTGTTCTTGCATTTTACTTCGATCGAAATTGAATGGTCGCTCATTGGTTTTTCCTTCTTCGGGGCACAGTAAGACATCTGTGCGGCGAATGATGCAAATATCAGAATGCAGACGGCTAGGCTACTCCGCATGTTATTTGGCGTCCAAGTTTGGAGCGTAACAGCTCCTGAACCTCGATGGCAACGTTCCAGGCGTGCCGCGTTTTCGTGACCGTATTGTCATAAGCGGCCATTATGGTGGCGTCCGGAGCAGTTTTCGACTTGCCGTTGTAGGGAGCAGAGATGGCTTCGTCGAGGCTCCCGTCGGGTTTGATATATTTTACCGTTTCGGTCGAGCCGCTGACGTAGGAATACTCATCCGGCAGGCCGATGCAGTGGCCGTACTCGTGGGCATATACCCAATCGGAGGTCGTCTTCGAAACGTCCATCCGTGTTCCGGTCACGCCCTCGCGTGGATACGTTTCATGTATCTTGACGGTGTAATCCGCACCGGAATCGACCCACGTCGCGATGTATTCGAGCGAAAACGAGCGGGCAGGGCACTCGGGAGCGGGATCGATCACGTTTATCGTGAACTTGCCGTTCCAGTGGGTCGAGATGCCATTTTGCAATTTGGTCTTCGCTGCCTCGACATCGGCGTCGGTCACATTCGTGCCCTTTTCAGCCTTAAGCTTCAACTCGACCGTGATCTTACCGCCCGATTTCAGCGGCACTTTCAGCTTGCCGCGAAGGGCGAGGGCCGGAAGTTGGGCGGCGCTGTATTCGGTCCCATCGGCTTTGTACTTGCGGAAGTACTTTGCGTAGGAACTGGCACTCAAGGATTTCTCGAAATCCTCGGGCTTGCATTTCTTCTGCGGGCACTCCTTTTTCGGTTCGCTTACCGGGTCGGAGGCTCCTGCGCCGGATGATGGTGCGGGTGGTGCTTTCTTTGATCCCATCTATTTCGCCTCCTTTGCTTTCTTTAGAACGGCATCGAACCAAATAAGGACACGCTTCTCCAGTTTCTCGGCGGTCTTGTCCGGGTTTTCGCCGGTATCGTCCTTTAGCGAATGGGCGACCCAGGCGTGGAACGGGTCTTGGTCGAATTTATGTCCAAGGGCAAACATCATCATTGTCATAAGAGCCATCGACCGCGGGGCTTTGAAGCCGTATCGCTCATCACCGCGAGCGATAGCGGAATTTATCAAAGTCTTCAGAGCCTCTTCGCCGACGAGGTCGTACTTCATCGGGTGGATCTCTTTGAAAAGCGCGAGCATTTCCTGCCGGAAGCCTTCGCGTTTGAAGCTGATGCCTTCTTTTACCTTACCGAGCATCTTTTCGAGTGCTTCGTTGCTGTGGGCACTATCCGGGCCGAAGACGATCGCAAAGACCTCGGTCGCCTTGTTGTGCAGGGCATCGGAGAGCTCCATTTGCGTCATGCCGTCGGGATTTGCGAGGATCTCCGCCACCCACGGATATTGCGGATCGGTATCGAACCCGGAACCGAAGGCGATCATCATGTCCACGTAGAACCTGACGGGCCCGCGTTTGTCAAAGCCATGCTTTTCGGCCGCGGCAATGCCGTCGCGGACGGCCGCTTCGAGTTGCTCGTCGTTTAGCGAATCGAGCAGGTCCGGGGCGTACTCACGGCAATGCTCGCAAAGCTCGGCCACAAAGGAATCTATCGTGGCCGCCTCGAGTATCTTGATCTGTGCGTCGCGTATGATCATGCTTGAGCGTATTCTTCCGTAAGTTCCGTCACCCGCCAATTATTACCGTCATTTCTCCCTTAGCGATGGTATTCGGCGGACCGATGGCTTCAAGGATGGTGTCGCCCATTCTGGAAGCGGGCAGATTATTTATCATTACGGTCGCGGACCCCGTAATCACTACGCCGGGGCCATGCGGCGGTACCGGCAGAGGTGTCGTGCATGCGTGTATATCGGCGCCGCCGGCCGCACCTGATATCGCAGACGACATTGAGGCAAGCGTGGCGGCCTTCGTCGCCTCTTCGGCTGCCTTTGCGGCGGGGGCTCCGGGCGTTCCGGCGGCGGCGGCGGTAGCCGCTTCGGCTGCTTTAATTGCCGTGTCGGCCGCGGTCTTTGCAGCCTGCAAAGCGGCGACCGCGGCTAGCGGCATTCCCCGCCATGCGGGCAGATACCCGATCAAAACGTTCATACTACCCGGCCCGGGCGTTAGCACCGGCGGCAGCGGGTGGACGACATTATCTGTGATTCTGGCTGCTGGTCCTGTTGGCATATTTCTTCACTCATCTAAGTCTGCGGTCGCGAGTTCGCCATCTGCGCGGCTGTAGCGAACCATCAGGTTCTTTTCCATATCCTCGGTGAGATAGTTCTCGACGCTGCCAAAGAACGTTTCGAGTTCTTCGGGGTTACATGTCGGCAAGAAACGGTTCAGCACCCGCGGGTCGTAAAAACGAAAGATCATCGGGTCGCCGGCCTCGTTCATGACGGTCAGCAGCCGCCTGAATTGGAACCGCATTTCCTTGAGCGAGCGACGGCTTTGGAAAAAAATGCCCCAATGCTTGCCGAAGTATTCCGCAAGCAGCCAATCGACGAACGGCGTTCCCGGGATCAAGCCGACAACATAAGGTGAGACCTCCTGCATATCGGGCTCAAGCTCGCCGCGGATAAGGCAATGGTGCGGCGGCCGCATCTCAAAGAACTTGTCGCGGAGCCCCGGGATCGAGGCCCCGTCAAGCACGGCAAAGACATTGATCCTTTCGCTAAAGAGCAGTTTTTCGAGCTGTTCTTTGTTCATTCTCGCTTATCGTCTAACTGTTTGCCTGTGCACATATAGCGCAGAAGGGCGTTCCGTCCTGTGCCGCTCGCTGAAGAGCTATCGCCTGCGGGCTGAAGCTCTTGACCGGAGCCGGAGGTGGTGGCGGCGGTGACGGGATCTTCGCTCCCGGGTCTGCCTTATCGGCCTCCTTTGCATCCTTCGGAGCTTCGGGATTGCATCCGCCGCCCGAGCCGGCCGCGCCGCCGCTATTGATCATCACCATTGTTCCCGAGATGAATACGCCGCCGGAATTTATGTTGATGAAGTTGCCGCCGACCTTGAGCGTAAGGCTGGTGCCTGCCTCGATGACGGCGGTCATTCCTGCTTTGATGTGCACCGCCATTCCGGCATCCAGTGCGATGTTCTGCCCGGCTTTTTCGTGAATGTCTGACTGAGCGTTGATCGAGAGCGTATCGCCGATCTTTTGATTGACATTGCCGCCAACGGTCAAATGGATGTCCTTATCGATCTTTTCGAACTGGTCATTCTTGACCATCAGGTGACGGTCATTGCCGATATACTCCATGCAATCGTTCTTGACACGAATGTCCTGGTTCTTTTCGGCGTGGATAAATATCTGTTCGCTGCCTTTTTTATCCTCGAAGCGGAGTTCGTTGAAGCCGCCGCCGCCTTTCGAGGAATCGGTCTTTATGGTCGATTTCGTTTTCTCATCGGGCAGCGTGTATGGCGGCATCGCGCCCGGGTTGTAAACACAACCGGTAATGATCGGCTGATCGAGGTCGCCCTCGACGAAATGAACTACGACCTCCATTCCGACGCGCGGGATGAAGACCATTCCCCATTTATTTCCGGCCCAGCTCTGAGCAACGCGGACCCAGCACGAGCTGTTCGCGTCGTATTTGCCATCGCGGTCCCAGTGGAACTGGACCTTCACGCGGCCATATTTATCGGTAAAGATCTCTTCGCCCGCGGGGCCGACGACGTGTGCCGTTTGCGAACCGTAAACGCGTGGCTTGGGCGTAACGGGCAGCGGCCGGAACGGCGGTTTGCCGGCTCCATGCGGAATTGCCTTGAACCGGTTCCGGTAAGCTTCGTCCGGGCTTTCATCGGAGACATACGACGGGGCTTGAAGCACCTGGTGTTCGGTTTCTGTTACCAGGTACACACCGTTGGTCGCTGAATCAGGATGTTCCTGAAGCGTGAACCGATAGCCGGGCGTTAACGAGCAGCAGTCGCTGTTTCCGACGAGGGTCGTATAGCCCGCGTCGATAGCATCGATCAGGTTCGATGCGTGTTTCTGATTATCGGTAAAGATCTTTTGCAGGTCGCCCGACTGTTCACCGCCGCTCTTGTCGATCCCGTCGTACTTACGGGCGTAGCCGCCGGGATGGTCATAGATCTCGAACTGGTCGTTTCCGCCGACGCTGAACCGCGAGGGCTTTGTTACGTCAAGCTTCTTGCCGGGCAGTTGGAAGTTATGGTCCCAAAGTGTGACCTTGCCGGGCCGGAGTTGGTAGTCCATGTGCAGGCTAAAGACCGACGAGATCAACTCTTCTTCGCTCCCGACCTTAAGTGCGTAGGGGATAGTGCTCTTACCGGGACACTCGGCGTTTGACTGCGGCTGGTCCGCGATGACGATCTTGTGTTCGTTGTTCGTGTGTTCGAAGAAATAGAAGATACCTTCCTCTTCCATCAGGCGGGATGCGAAATCCCAATCCGTTTCCTGATATTGAACGCAATAATTCCGCTTCTCGTATGTGCCTTGAAGCTCGAACCGATTCGTGAAGCCCGTAAGGATCTCTTCAAGGATCTCCTTTACGCTTTTCTGTTGATAGATCTTCGTTTGCCGACGCTGGGTCAGCATCCAGACATGCGGGACGACAACGGCCTTGTAAAACGTGAAGCGGACGTGGCGAATGCCCTGCTGGAAGTAATTAACGATGCCATGGAAGAAGCGCTCGACGCCGTCCGATTGCTTTACCGAGATGGCAACAGGCTTTCCAAGAATGTTTGCCGGCGGAACGGTCGTCGGCGTGTACGACATGTCCTCTTCGGCGTGGACGAGGTCAAGCTCGATCGAATAGAGCTTTGACATTCCCTCAGAGACGCTCATCGCCTCTACGAGGATCATATCCTCGCCAAGCGGCGAATTGATCTTTATAAGCCTATTGTCCTGTTTCGTTCCCATCTTTGCTATCTATCCTCTCGGCCGTTCCGCGTGATCGCCGGAAGGCTTTCGCCCTCCGGCTCTCCACGATCTTGCGGCCTACGTTATTTGATAGACGAAGTTTCCGTCATCGCCGACGCCGACGTGAACCTTTTTGATAGATTCACCGGCCGCCATTCGCGAAAGGACCTCGCCGCTCATATCCGGCAGCATCGTGCCCGTCAGGATGTTATAAACATTGCGGGCTCCGCTATCGACATCGGTACACCGCGATGCCACCGTCTCTATGACGGCATCATCGTAGGAAAATTGCGCACCGTGGTTATCGGCAATGCGGTTTTTGATCTTGCCGAGCTGGAGCTTGATGATGAGCCGCAGTATCTCGTCGCTGATCGGATAGTAGGGAACCGTTACCATACGGCCAAGCAGGGCCGGCTTGAAAGCCTTGTTAAGCTCGGGCTTAACGGCCTCGATGATGCCTTCGGGCAGCGGTTTGGTGTCCGGATCGGCACAGAGCTTCATTATCGTATCGGTACCGACGTTCGAGGTCAGGATGATGACGCAGTTCTTGAAATCTATCTCGCGGCCTTCGCCATCTTCGAGTACGCCCTTATCGAACACCTGGAAGAAGAGTTCCATCACGTCCGGGTGTGCCTTCTCGACCTCATCGAGCAGGACGACCGAGTACGGCTTCCGCCGAACGGCCTCGGTCAGCACGCCGCCTTCGCCGTAGCCGACGTATCCCGGAGGCGAACCCTTGAGGCTCGAAACGGTGTGGGCTTCCTGATATTCGCTCATATTGATCGAGATCAGGTTTCGCTCGCCGCCGTAAAGAGCTTCGGCGAGGGCGAGTGCTGTTTCCGTCTTACCGACGCCGGATGTGCCGACGAGCATAAAGACGCCGATCGGACGTTTCGGATCGGTAAGCCCCGCACGCGATGTGCGAATGCGCTGGGCGATCGCTTCGAGAGCGTGGTCTTGTCCGAGCACGCGTTCCTTCAGCGTTTCGTGCAGATTTAGGACAGCATTGATCTCATCGGCGACCATCTTGCCGATCGGGATGCCGGTCCAGCCGGAAATGATCTCGGCGACGGACTGGCCGTTGACGACCGGTTGGATAAGAGGATTCTCGCCCTGCAGTGTCTTAAGCTCTTCGGTCAGCCGTTTCAGTTCAGCCTTTGCCGCTTCGATATCGGCAGGCACAGCCGCTTCTGGAGCGGTTGCCGCCGCGGTTCCGGAGTCGTCGCCTACGGGCGATCCATCCGCTTCGGCGGTTGCGGCCGCAGCCACAGCTTCTCCGCCGCCATTGGTGCTTGTTGCGGCAATAGCATCTGAGAGCTTGCCGTCGAGCCGTGACATCTCTAGCTTGGTGCGGATGTTCTTGATCTGCTCGACGAGGGCCTTTTCCTTTTCGAACTGCTCGTTGAAACGGGCGAGTTCTTCCTCGACGCTCGCCTTTTCAGCCTTGAGCTTTTCGAGCCGCTCGTCGTGGTCGGCTCCGGTCACCTGTTCGCGTTCGAGCGAATCGATCTCAGAATCAAGGAACTGGATCCGCCGTTTTGCATCGTCGATCGGAGCGGGGATCGAGCCTTGGCCGATGGCGACCTTGGCACATGCCGTATCGAGAACGGAAACCGACTTGTCTGGAAGTTGGCGGCCGGTGATATAGCGGTGCGAGAGCTTGACGCACTCAACGATCGCTTCATCAAGGATGCGGACGTTGTGGTGAGCCTCCATTTTGTCGGCAATCCCGCGCATCATCGCGATGGCCTTAATTTCGTCCGGTTCATCGACCTTGACCACCTGAAAGCGGCGGGCAAGAGCGGCATCCTTTTCAAAGTACTTCTTGTATTCGGCCCAGGTCGTAGCAGCGATCGTGCGAAGTTCCCCGCGGGCGAGTGCGGGCTTCAGCAGGTTGGCTGCGTCGTTCTGCCCGGCGGCTCCGCCGGCACCGATCATCGTGTGGGCCTCGTCGATGAACATAATGATCGGCTGGGGCGAGGACTTTACCTCGTCGATGACCGACTTCAACCGATTCTCGAACTCACCTTTAACGCCTGCACCGGCCTGAAGAAGGCCGAGGTCGAGCGAGCGTACCGCGACGTTCTTGAGCGGGTCCGGCACGTCGCCTTCGGCGATACGAAGTGCGAAACCTTCGACGACGGCCGTTTTTCCGACGCCGGCCTCGCCGGTCAGGATCGGGTTATTCTGCCGCCGGCGGGTCAGGATGTCGATGATCTGGCGGATCTCAAAGTCGCGGCCGAGAACGGGATCGATCTTGCCGGCACGGGCCTTGGCGGTCAGGTCTTCGGTGTATTGATCGAGCGCCTTGGTCTTGCCGGGAATGCCGGATGCGACGGCCTCGCCGCCGGAGACGCCGGGTGCCTCGCCGAGAGCGACCGCATCGCGAGCCTCGGATGAATCGCCGGTGATCTCGGCAAATCCGGATGCGAGTTTCTCCTCCGAGATGTGGTCGAATTCTTTCGAAATATCGCGTGCGATGCGTGCGGTCCGGTCATTTGAAAGCAGTGCCAGCAGGAGGTGGCCGGAACGGACACGTGCCGCACCAAAGTCCACCGAGGCGAGCAGCCATGCATCCTGAATCCATTGCGGGATGCGGTCGCTGAGGCCCGGCGTTCGCGAGTTGCCGCTCTTGAGGCGGTCGAGAGCGGAATTGATGTCTTTTGAGAGTCGATCGACATTGATCTCAAAGTGCGAACAGATCTTGTGAATATCAGTGTTGTCCTGTTCGAGGAGCTTGACGAGCATATGCTCGATCTCGACATCGTAGTTGGTACGCGAAAGGCAAAGCCCGGCCGCTCCCTCGAGGGCGTTGCGCGAGACGTCATTAAGCCTTCCTACCAGTGATTTCAGATTAACGTTCATAGGGGTTTCTCCTGCTGCTTTTTCTCACAATGAATGATGGCACTAAAAGGTTTCCTGATCCTGATCCATCGCCAGGACCACCTGCCCGTCGTCCTCGGTAAAGGGCTTTGATTTCAGCCACGTCGTCCAGCCAAGCATCGGCCGCCTTACGGCCCGAGTCGTCAGAACGAGGCTCGGGACCTGCCGCTTTTCGAGGACGAGTTGGACGTCGAAATCCGTCTCAAGCCCGGCGAGGAAACGCACGATCGACCGGATCGGTCTGTTGGCGGTCCCGTCCGGAAGCATTGCCCGAAACTGGTCGAACTTCATCGGCCCGAGCGTGACGCGGAACTTCGATTGCTGGTCCCAAACGCGGTCGCCGATCAACGCCGAGCGGCCGAGCGTGCTGTTACGCAGGCCGAGGAATGTGACGTCGCGGGCCGTCAGGGCGAGCCACTGCCCGAAGAACTGCGAAAGCTTTGCCGGAACGCCAAAATAGTCGCTCAGAATATTCTCGAGCGCCGAGGCGGAGTGCGGCTTCTGCGAGATGAGGCCGACATATGGCAGGAGCGATTCGTCCTCAAGCCCCATGCGGCCGCGAAGCCCGCGCGTTCCAAGCCCGGCAAGATCGTAAAGATATGACGTGAACTCGTCGTTTCCGCGTTCATAGGCGACCGGGAACCGATACTTCGCCCATGCCCGGTAAAAGAGCGAGACCGAGCGGTGCGTAAAGATATCAAGGAAGGCCCACATTGCCGTGTCTCGCTGGCGGATGCGTTCCATCGCAAGCTCGGTGTAGTGCACCGGCAAGGTTCCCGAGGGGCCGAGCATGCCCATGAAGTTGACGAGCATTTCGAGCCGGCGTTCGCCCGTCGCTTCGTCCTCGACCTCGCGGATCTCCTGTATCTCGCTTGGCGGAAAATCGAGTGCCGGCCGCGTCCGGACGCGGATGGGCTCTTCCTTGGGTAGGGCCTCGCCGCCGACCGGTTTCTTGTCGGCATAGATGCGCTCGATCAGCCGCATCGCCTGAAAGAAATCAAATCGGTACGGCTCGTTAAAGAGTTCCTCTTTTACGCTCTTATCTGCCACAAATTATCGGCCCGCCGCGGCGGGCGGCTGCTTAAAGCAAAACCTGCTCGCCAGTCCTCGGCGGAAAGACCTTGATCTCCGCTTCACGCTGCTCGGATCGGACGATCAACTGGTTGAACGAATTTATCGACGAATAAAGTGCGAGAAAACGCTCCAGGACGCATGCGAAAAGGAACATACCGCTGCCGACGAACTGTTCTTCATCAAAGGTCAGCGTTGTTTCAAGCCCGCGTACGAACCCGGCACCGATCTTGCCGCCAACCTGGCGAACGGCTTTTCTGGTCTCGATGCCCGTTATGCCGAGAATCTGCTTTCGGGTCACCGAGGAATCGTCAAAATTATAGAGATGCAGAATTTCCTGCAGGGCCTCGGGCGTACCGTTCCGGTCGGCGGTGATCGACAAATAATTAAGGTTCAGATGCGAGATGAGCCGCCACTGAAGAGCACGCCGCTGCGGCGGCCTTATCGTCTCGGTCGGTTTCGTCAGGCACCGGACGCGCGAAACGAGAGCGGTGCCCTCGACGTCAAAGTCGCTATCCTTTCCGCCAAAGGGAAGCCGGGCGGGAAGGTCACGGTTCGTGCACGTCGCCCTTACATTGAGCACCTCAACGTTAGGCGCATATGGGTCGAACTTCGCATCGACGAACGAGAGGAACATCTCCGAGCCTTCATCGTTCTCACGCTGCGACTGCCGCCGCGACGCGTACCAATACGACCGCTCCATCTCATCGCCATAGGCGTGGCGAAGCGAATAGAACGGGGCAAACTCACGGGTCTCGCCCGATCGCGGGTCCGAGGCATAGACCTCGTCGATCGAATAGATCTCGGTCGCCGATTGGCGGTGAATGTCGGGAATGATCTGGTACTCGTATTTCTGCTGCGAGATATAGATCGGATCCGAGAGTTTTGAGAAAAGATTTATCACCGGCGTGCAGCCGAGCCGAAATGTTTCGGTAACAACCGGTGCGATCGGCGGCGTCACATCGCGAAGGTGGATCAAAACGTCGAAGTGGCTTCCGAACTTTGCTGCGATCGCCCGGTCAACCCCCAAAATGTCGAAAAAGAGAAACTTGTAGGGGAATGCGAAATATTCGGACAGCAAACGGTAACCCTTGAACGACCGCTTTGAGGCCGGCAGGAGTGCCTCATCATCCGCAAAACCAACCTGCCGGATCGCATCGGCGGCCGGTATGACGACCGGATCCGGAAGCTTTAACTGGATGTTGGTCAGCGTCTTCATCGTTCCGGCACCGAGCGGCGGATCCTTCGGCCGGAACTCGACCGAGACCGCATGGTTCATGA
>ERZ761602.2072-NODE-2072-length-33223-cov-5.452906_pt1 | contig 33223 bp, 21 predicted proteins | sample MGYA00512165_ERZ761602 | MGnify/ENA primary metagenome ERZ761602 (study PRJEB28899, sample SAMN02445085) | bioreactor sludge metagenome | biome: EBPR sludge; isolation source: Thorneside wastewater treatment plant | place: Australia: Brisbane, Thorneside...
GGGCCGGGCCTTCGCCGGGGCTCGCCCGCTCGCCAGCAGGGGTGCGGCGTGGGGCTGCGCGGTCGGGTCGCTCGCGCTGCCGTGCTGAGCTCGACGTCGGGGCGTGTCGGCGCGGGCGGGATTGCGACTGTGGCTTCGGGGGGGAGACACCTCGGCGACACGGCGGCGAAACCTCCAGGAAATCGTGATGCGGGACGCTCGGGGCCTGCGACGCGCTGCATCACGCAGGCCTCGCACCCTTGGAGGCCCGCTCGTGAAGCCCGACACTGGTGACACCGCTTGGCTGCTCGTCTCGAGCGCGATGGTGCTGTTGATGACGCCTGCGCTGGCGTTGTTCTACGGCGGGCTCGTGCGCCGCAAGAACGTGCTGTCGACGATGATGCACTCCATGGCCGCGATTCCGCTGGTCACGGCGCTGTGGTTGGTGCTCGGCTACTCGCTGGCCTTCGGGCCGAGCCAAGGCGGCGTGATCGGCGGCCTGGACCACGTTTTCCTGGGCGGCCTGGTGGGCGAGCTCCGCGGCACCGTTCCCGCGCTCGCTTTCGTGGCCTTCCAGGCGATGTTCGCCGCCATCACGCCGGCCCTCATCAGCGGTGGCTTCGCCGAGCGCATGAAGTTCTCGGCCTACCTGCTCTTCAGCGCCTCGTGGTCGCTCCTCGTCTACGCGCCCGTGGCCCACTGGGTCTGGGCCGAGGGCGGCTGGCTCTTCGAGCTCGGAGCGCTGGATTTCGCGGGAGGCACCGTCATCCACATCACGGCAGGCGCCTCGGCGCTGGTGTGCGCCCTGATGCTCGGCAAGCGCCTCAAGTACCCGGAGGAGCGCTTTCCGCCGCACAACCTGACCATGACGATGCTCGGTGCGGGGCTCCTTTGGTTCGGCTGGTTCGGGTTCAACGCGGGTAGCGCGCTCGGTTCGGGACACCTTGCGGCGCTCGCCTTCGTGGTCACCCACATGGGAGCGGCCGGTGGCGCGGTGGGCTGGGTGCTCGTGGAGTGGAGGCACGGCGGAAAGCCGACGGCGCTGGGGGCGGCCTCGGGGCTCGTGGCTGGTCTCGTGGCGGTGACCCCGGCCGCCGGGTTCGTGGCCCCTTGGGCGGGCTTCGCGATCGGCGCCCTCTCGGGTGCGCTCTGCTTCGGGGCGGTGCTGCTCAAGTACCGCTGGGGCTACGACGACTCCCTCGACGCGTTCGGCCTGCACGGCGTCGGAGGGGTCGTGGGGGCGGTGCTCACGGGGGTCTTCTCACAGACCTGGAACTTCGCCGATGTGGCGGCACCGATCGGGAGTGACGGGCTGCTGCTGGGTGGCTTCAAGCAGCTGGGGGTCCAGATCGTCGCCCCCCTGGCGGCCATCGCGTATGCGGTCCTCGTGACGTGGGGCATCCTGTGGGTCGTCCGGCGCTTCGTCGGGCTCAGGGTGACCGAGTCGGACGAGAGGGAGGGGCTCGACACCTCGCTGCATGGAGAAGAGGGCTACGCGGGTTGAGCCCGCCGTCGACCTCCCGCCCGCTTTGTGCGAACTAGGAGAGGTGCGATTCCGTAGAGCCAAGATCGTCTGCACCATCGGGCCGGCTTGCGAGAGCCAAGAACAGCTGGAGCGGCTCATCCGCTCCGGCATGGACGTCGCCCGTCTGAACTTCTCCCACGGCACCCACGAGGAGCACGGTGCCCGCCTCGCCAACGTGCGCGCCGCGGCCACGGCCTGCAACAAGCCCGTGGCAGCGCTGCAGGACCTCTGCGGCCCGAAGATCCGCGCGGGCAAGTTCGCCCGCCCGAAGCCGGAGTTCCTCACCGGGTCGACCGCGTGGTTGGAGGAGGCCGGTGCGGACCCGACCGAGGATCCGACGGTCATCCCGATCCAGTACGAGGGGCTCGCCGACGATCTGCGCCCCGGGGACCGGGTGCTCTGCGATGACGGACAGGTGAGCCTGCTGGTCACGGCCGTCGAAGCGCGGCGCGTGAAGGTGACCGTCTCCGGGGGCGGCCTGCTGAGAGACCGGGTCGGCGTCTCTCTGCCGTCGCGTCGCATCAGGCTCTCGGCCCTGACGGAGAAGGACAAAGCGGATCTCGCCTTCGGTCTGCGCGCAGGCGTCGACTACGTGGCGCTGTCGTTCGTGCGCGACGCGGAGGACGTGAAACTGCTGCGGGAGATCTGCGAGGCGTGGGGGCGTCCGACGCCGATCGTGTCGAAGATCGAGACCCCGCAGGCGATCGAGCGGCTCGAGCCCATCATCCAGGCCTCGGACGCGGTGATGGTGGCGCGAGGCGATCTCGGCGTGGAGATCGGCCCCGAGTACGTGCCGATCCTCCAACGCAAGATCCTCCACATCGCGCGCCAGCTGCAGAAGCCGGTGATCGTCGCGACCGAGATGCTGCAGTCGATGGTGACCGCGACGCGCCCGACTCGCGCGGAGGCGAGCGACGTGGCAACGGCCGTGTTCGAAGGTTCCGACGCCGTGATGCTCTCGGGTGAGACGGCGACCGGCAACCACCCGGATCTCGTCGTCCAGATGATGAGCCGCATCGTGCACGAGGCGGAGGTGAGCAGCTACTACGACCCCGCTCCGAGCGAGGTCGTGGGCGAGCGCGCGAACATCGCCGAGGCCGTGGCTCGGAGCGCGTGCAACATCGCGAAATCGATCGGCGCCCGCATGATCGTCGCCTTCACGGAGTCGGGCAACACGGCGCGCTACGCCTCGAAGCACCGCCCGGTGGTCCCGATCATCGCCTTCTCACCGAACGAGACGACCCGCCGTCGGCTCGCCCTGCTCTGGGGCGTGGTACCCTTCCCGACGGAAGTGATGCGGGACGCGGACGAGATGGTGCATCGAGCGAGCGGCTTCATGCTCGCGCAGGGCTTCGTCTCACCCGGAGATCGCATCGTCGCGGTCTTCGGCGCGCCCGTCGGCGTCTCCGGCGCGACCAACTCGATCCGGGTGATGGTGGTCGAATGAGCATGCCGGCCGTGGCCGACGATTTCCCGAGGCTCGAGAAGTACGAGCTGCTCGAGGAGATCGGCCACGGCGGGATGGCGACCGTCTACCGGGCCCGCGACCTGCGCCTCGGTCGCGAGGTCGCCGTCAAGATCATCCACCGCCACTTGCGCGACAATCCCGAGGTCGCGTCGCGCTTCGTGGCGGAGGCTCGTGCGGCGGCGTCGCTGAAGCATCGAGGGATCGTCGAGGTCTACGACGTCTCCGACGAGGGGGATCGCGAGCGCTACCTCGTGGTGGAGCTCGTGCGCGGCCAGACGCTGCGTCAGCTGCTCGTCGATCGCAGAGACATGCCCGCGGAGGTGGGGGCCGCGCTCGTGTTCGAGCTCTGCGAGGCGCTCCAACACGCGCACGAAGCGGGCATCGTGCACCGTGACGTGAAGCCCGAGAACGTGCTCATCGCCCTGCACAAGCCCTCCGAGGGCGATCCGGGAGGCATCCGTCGCTCGGCGAGGGGCCGCGACTCGGCGCGCGAGGCAGCGGGCTCCGCGAACACCGCCGAGAGCACGCCCACCGCTTCGGGGGAGCGCGATCCCGTCGACACGAGGGCGCGTGCGTTCGGGCAGGGGGAGGGCGCGCTGGTCCTGAAGCTCACCGACTTCGGGATCGCGAAGCTGCTGGACGCCCAGGGGGTGACCTCGACGGGTCAGGTCCTCGGCTCTCCGGCGCACATGGCGCCGGAGCAGATCGAAGGTCGCGAGGTGGACGCGCGGACCGACGTGTTCGCGCTTGGCGTCGTGCTCTACGAGTGTCTCGCGGGGCACTTGCCCTTCGAGGGCAAGAACCCCGCTCAGGTCCTCCGGCGGGTGCTCGAGGGAGACTTCGCTCCCGCGGACGCCGTGAGGCCCGTCGTGGGCGGCCGCTATGCGCGCTTCGCGGCGGAGGCACTCGACACCGAGCCGTCCCGGCGCCCCGAGTCCGCGCAGGCGCTCGGGGAGCTGTTGCGGGGGGAGCTGAGCGCGCTCGGGATCGAGAACCCGCGCGCGGAGATCGTGGCCTACCTCGACGACCCGGAGGGCTACGTCGAGGCGCTCCCGGGGCGCCTGGTGCCCCGACTGCTCGAGCGCGGTGAGGCCGCGAGGCGTGGAGGGGACGTCGAGTGCGCAGCGGCCGACTTCAACCGCGCCCACGCGCTCGCGCCGGACGACATGGCGGTGCTCAAGCGCATCACCCAGCTCGGACAGCGCCGCGACCGGGAGGTGCTGCTGCGCAGGGCCGGGGTCGGCGCGGCCGCGCTGTGCGCGCTGGTCGGTGCAGGAGCGCTGGGGTGGTGGGCTACGCGGGGCTCGCCCGCCAGGCTCGCGCGCTCGGAGATCTCGACCGAGGGCACCGCGCTGCTCCCGGAGCCCGCGGCGAGCTCGGCGCCGAGCGTCGGCCCCAGGCCACCGTCGGTGGTGAATCCGAGGTCGACCGCCGTGGCGTCGGCGCTGCGTGCGCCACCCCTCAAGAGGGTCGCCGCTTCCGCGCAGCTGAGGCCAGCCGAACCGCGGAGCGTTCGCTTCGTGGTCCAGCCGCGGGGAGCCCAGCTGGAGGTCGACGGAGCCCGCGTCGACCACTTCGGCGGGACCCTCAAGCTCCAACCTGGTACCCACGAGGCCCGGCTCATCCCGCCACCGGGGGACCCATGCTGCGACGCCGTGAACACGAGCTTCCGGGTCCTCCAGGCGCCCGAGGACGAGCCGGGTCAGGTGCAGTCCGTCCCGCTCAGCCTGCGCTTCAGGCCCGCGACCGTGCGCGTCGCCAACGGTCCGGCGGGGGGGATGGTCACCTGTGGTGCCTTCCTCTCGCTGGGGGTCGGGGCGAGCAAGGAGGTCACGATGACGACCGCGGCCTGGGAGGGCTACTGCACCTTCATCGGTGAGGGCCGATCGGAGCAGGCTTTCCGGACCATCCGCGCGGGCGTGAGCAACGCGCTCGCGTGGCCAAACCCGGGCTGACAGCAAAGAGGGTTCATCCGGCACCACAATGGGTGTTCAATGTCGGGCGCCGCTCCCCGGGGGCGGCGCGAACGACGAGGCCCATCGAGTGCGCAACCAGCTGAGCTCCGCGCTGTTTCTCGCGCTGGCCGTCGTCACGTGGGCGACACCACGTGCTGCGCGAGCGGGCGACGAGCAGGAGCTCGAGCTCGCGCGAGGCCGCCTCGACGCCGGCCTCTACGCCGAGGCCTCCGCCAGGTTCGCGAGGCTCCTGGATCTCGAGGCGGCCCCGTGCCCGAGCACCCCCGAGCTCACGAGCGAGGGCTGTCGTCTCTCGGATCCAGCGATCGTGCAGAAGGCCCGCGCCTACTTCGCCATCGCGCTGGTCGCGCAGGACCGCCGCAAGGAAGCGGCCGAGCAGATCGAGCACGTGCTGCGCGACAACCCTCAGTTCACGCCGAGCCCCGCGATCTACCCGCAGAGCGTCATCGAGCTGTTCTACGAAGTGCGCGCAGAGCTCGCGCAGGAGCTGGCGGAGGCGGCGCGACGTCGCGCGGAGGCGGAGCGCAAGCGTGAGCTCGAGGCGCGCACGCGGCGAGACGCGAACCGGCGCTACCTCGAGTCGGTCGAGGAGCTCGCGAGGACCGAGGCGGTGCTCGAGCATCGCAGCCGCTGGATCGCGGCGATCCCCTTCGGTGTGGGGCAGCTGCACAACGAGGACGTGGGGCTGGGGATCTTCTTCGGCGCGACCGAAGGGGTGCTCGGCGTGACGTCGATCACGCTCGCGTTGCTCCACGACGATCTCGCGGCCCGCGGGCTGCAGGCGGTCAGCGGGCGCACGGCGGAGGGAGAGATCTGCACCGAGCAGTGCCGAGCCGACCTGCGCTCGCAGGTCGACACCTTGCGGATCGCCAACCAGGTCTCCTTCGGCCTGCTCGCGCTCACGGCCGTGGCCGGGATCGTGGAGGCGCAGGTCTCGTTCGACGGCGAGCGTCGCAGCACACGCAAGCGGACGCTCCCGCCGCGCCCGCCAGGCCTCGACCCGGCTGTGGGCGTCGTCGCGGTCCCGGGTGCGCCCGAGGCTCTCGGCCTAGGTCTCGGCTTGAGCTTCTGAGGCGGGCGTGCGCCTGCCGAGCGGGTAGGCCCGGCCTCCCACGATCAAGCGGGCGGGCTCCTCGTCGGCCAGGTAGGCGCCGAGCTCCGTCTGCGCGTGACGACCGAAGCGCGCTTCGCCACGATCGCCGTCGAGTCGCGCGAAGAAGACGCCATCGTCGTCGACGAGGACGGCGGAGGGATCCAGCGGCTCCTCGCTGCCGTCGCGGAGCAGCAAGGTCGGGGGATCGCTCGGCGTCGACGGCGGGCGGACGGACTGCACGAAGCGCGTGGTGTCCTCGACCTCGACGTAGCACCAGTCGTAGCCGTTGCTCAGGATGGGGCGGCCGTCGGTCGGGTGCCTCCGGAGCCAACGGTGGAGGGCGAACTCGAGTGATGGGCGCTCCACGAGCGCGCCCTCGTGCCAGAAGCGACCGTCCCGATCGAGCCGGAGCTGGCTCTCGCGCGAGGCTCCGTCGGGCGCTGGTCGCAGGAAGAACTCCGGGTGATCGCCAGGTTTCATCGCTCGAGCGAAGCATTGCCTCGCTGGGGGGGCAGCGCTAGGAGCGATCGCGTGCTTGGGCCCCAGGACTCGCGTTCGCGTGCGTACTACGACAGCTTCGCGGAGCGCTACGACGATCCCCGCGGAGGCAGCGAGCCCGGTGGCTACCACGACCTCATCGACGACCTCGAGGTCGAGATCGTCGAGCGCTTCGGTCGTGGCGCCGACCTGCTGGAGGTGGGTTGCGGCACGGGGCTGCTGCTGGAGCGCTTCGCCCGCTTCGCGAGGAGCGCGAAGGGGATCGACCTCTCCCCCGGCATGCTCGCGCGTGCGCGCGACCGCGGGCTCGAGGTCGCCGAGGCCAGCGCGACCGAGCTGCCCTTCGAGGACGCCTCCTTCGATCTCGTCTGCTCCTTCAAGGTGCTGCCGCACGTGCCCGACATCGACCGGGCGATCTCGGAGATGTTCCGCGTCACGCGGCCGGGTGGGTTCGTGGTCGCCGAGTTTTACAACCCGCGCAGCGTGCGAGCCTTGGCCAAGCGCATCGCCGGCGCGAGGCCCGTCGCCGAAGGCGTGCGTGAGGACGCGGTGCACACGCGCTTCGACACGCCGGAGCAGGCTGCTCGACGTGCGCCCCCAGGCGCGCGGGTCGTCACGGTGAGGGGCATACGGATCCTGACCCCGGCCGCGGCGGCGCTGCGGGTCCCCGTCGTGGGACGCATGTTGGTGCGCGCCGAGCCCCTGCTCGCCGACGGCCCGCTCGCTCGCTTCGGCGGCTTCTACGTCGTCGTGTGGCAGAAGCCGAGCTGAGACCCGGCGTTCGAGCAGCGCGCTGCTCGGCGCCGCCGAGTCCGCTCAGTACGAGTACTGCCAGACGGCGTCGACACCGACGCTCGTGCGCACGTCTTCGGCCTCTGCGTTGCACAGTCCACCCCAGGCGCGCAGCGACCAACGCTTGGTGATGCGGTAGTCGAGCCCGACGTCGCGGCAGGTCTGCCCCGCCGAGCTGCCCGCGGTGCCCACCGGACGCGCGCCTTGTTGCTGCTGCGCGCCGACGGAGAGATCGATCCGGAGGCTCTCGCCGAGCGGCATCGCGGCCTGCACGTAGCCACCCTCCTCGGTGGAGCCCAGGTTGATCGAGACGTCCCGGAAGACGCTCTGCGCGAGCAGCTCGTTCGCCAGCGCGGTCGCGACGGTCCCACCGACCGAGCCCACGACCGAGCCCGCGCCCGGTGAGGCGGTCGTGTCGCCGAAGAGCAAGAGGGAGACGATCTCGGCCTGTGAGCGGGGTGGGTCGGAGCGAAAGCGGATCTTCTCGTCGGTGATGGGGCTCAAGAGACCGACGTAGTCGACGTAGATCACGCTGCCATCGCCGATGTCCACGTGAGCGGTGACGTTCACGTAGGGGTTGCCGGCGTCTTCCTCGCGCAGCCGGATGATGCCGCGATCGATCTGGAAGCGACGCTTGTTGAGCTCCACCTCGCCACCTGCGAGCACGATCTCCCCGCGGGTACGCAGCTCGTCGGAGAGCACGAGCGAGAGCGGAGCGTCTTCGAGCGTACGGACGCGCACGTCGACGCCCGTGGAGCCCGCGCGTACGTCGCCGAGCGATACCGCGACGGCCCACTCGAAGGCGTCGGCGTCGCGCTTTCGGGCGGGTGGGCCGAGCGGCTGCGAGACGTGGATCGTGGACACCTCGTCGAGCGACTGCACGTTGCGCGTGGAAGACGCGGGCAGCTCGAGGCGCAGCCTGGGCACGTCGACGTCGAGCGCCACGCCGCGCGCGGAGGGCTCGAGCGCGAGCTCGACGAGCCCGGACGCGCGGCCCATCGGCACGCCCTCGACCGTCACGGGCAGCTCCTCGCCTTCGTCGATCCGTAGCGACGCGCGGGCCTGGGTGAGCACCAGGCCGTCGAGGTCGATCTCTGCCGAGCCTTGGATACGGCCCGTCGTACCGAGGGCTTCGAGCTCGCTCGCCGTCAGCAGGGTGCGCGGGCCCTGCGAGGTCTGCTCGGTGCTCGCGACGAGGCGCAGCTTGCCGCCTCGCAGCTCCTGGCCGAACTGGGGGATGAAGACGACCGCCTCGGTGACGCTCAGATCGGCGAGCGCGACGCGCCCGCGCGCTGCGTCCTCGATCCGGCCCCACTCGAGCGCGACCTTGCCGTCGAGGTAGCCGTCGAGCCGAGAGACCAGGCCCGAGACGAAGGGGAACGCGGCGGCCAGGCGGAACCTCTCGGCGCTCGCGACCAGGCCTCCGCGCTGGTCGCGGTTCAAGAGCGGGATCGTCCGCGCTTCCCAGCGGAAGCCCGCGTGCGCGAGCAGCTGGATCGCGCCGCCGTCCTGACCCTCGAGCTCGATCCTGAGGTCGCCGGCCCCGAGGACCTCGTCGGAGGCGCTGGGAGCGTCGTCGTCGCCGTTCGCCTCACCCGGCTTCGACGAGGAGATGCGCGCGGTGATCCTGCCGTCGACGAAGGACTCGCCGAGCGCCAAGAACGGCAGCTCGACGTCGACGTCGAGCTCCGGGCGCTGGTTCAGCCCCGTGAGGGAGATCGTGCCCGAGGCGAAGCCGGCGACGTCTCGGTCGGCGAGCAGCGGAAAGGCTGCGAGCGGCAGCTCGAGCAGCTCGGCGTGCACACCCCCCGTCCACCGCTGGGGCCGGAGGCTCGCGAGCTCTTCGATCGGCACCTCGACGGCCGCGGACACGTGCGCGACCTCCACACCCTCGTGGAGCACCTCGAGCTCGGCGCCGAGCTTCGCGTCGTCGGCTTCGTAGGTCGCTCCGAGCCGCAGGTCGATGGGCGGCACGAGGCTGTCGATCGACTCGGTGCTCCCCGCGCCGAGCCGGAAGGCCTGCGCGCTGAGGTACGCGTAGGGGGCGCTCGGGGTGCCGCTCAGCTCGGCGTCGATCCGGAGGTCTCCAGCGAGCTTCGGGATCAGCTGACGGAGCGGGCTCGGGAGCGTGTCGAACTCCCCGATGCCGCGGCGCGGGACGTGAACCTCGAGCTCGAAGGGCACCTCGGCGAGCGCCGCGCCGAGCGCGCTCGACGAGCCCAGCACGCCGAGGTCGGCGTTCGCCTCGAGGTCCGCCTCGAGCAGCATCGATCCGTCGAACAGGAGCAGCTCGGCGCGGCTGAGGTGCCGCTCGCCGTCGACGTCGGCGCGGAGCTGCGCGTCGATGCGGTGGCTCTCCCAGGCTTCGCCCTTGCCGACGAGCTCGAGGCCGTGGGTCCGCAGGTAGAGGTCCTCGAGTGAAGGTGAGCCCAGGGGGCTCTTGCGCGCGAGCTTCGTGCGGGCGCTGAGCAGCCCTCGGGCACGCTCGAGTGGGTTGATGAAGAACGGGATCCGTCGATGGATGCAGTGGAGGTTCGTCTCGCCGGTGTCGAGCTCGACGCTGCCCACGGCGTCGCGCCAGCTCGTCGGCGAGAGCAGCGGACCCGCGAGGCGCCCCTGGCCCTCTGCGAAGCGGAGCTCCACGACGGGGCCATCGCAGAGCTTCGCCCCGCCGAACAGCCCTTCGGCGAGAGCCGTCGAACGCGCCTCCTCCGAGGCACGCTCCACCACCCGGACGAATCCGCTCGTCTCCACGCGATCGTCTTCGAAGCCCATCGAGACCCGCGCAGAGATCCCGTCGAAGCTCAGCAGGCGGCCGCGCTCGAGCTCGAGCTCGACGTGCCCTCGTCGGCCCCTGGGTGTGGGCTCCAGCGCGATCGCGACGTTCGCCTTGCCTTCGAGGTCGATGGGCAGCGCGAGCAGCCGGCCCGCGCGACCGAGATCGAGGTCCCTGCCTTCGAGCTCGCCGACGAGCTCCTGCCCACGCAGCGCCAGCCCACCGCGCAGCGTCCCGAGCTCGGGGCCGCCGAGCTCCAGACCTCGTGCGCGCAGGCCGCGTGCGTCGAAGCCGAGCTCCGCGATGGTGCCGGCGAGGGAGACGCCTCCTCGCTCGACCTCGAGCCGGACGTTCTCGACGTTCCTCCTGGGGATCGACAGATCGCCGCGCGCCTTCATGCGGCCCCGCAGCTCGTCTCGTACGTCGGCCGTCACGCGTAGACGATCGAGTGGGCCTGCGATCGAGACGCGCACGTCGTCCCAGCTCTCGCCGCGGGCGGAGAGCTGTGTCGCCTGCGCGGTGGCCTCGACGCTGAGCGCGTCGAGCGAGCCGCGCACGCGGCCCTGCATCGACGCACGCTCCGCGCCGAGCACGCCGCTCGCGCCGAGCGGGACACGCATCGAGGCGCCCGCTCGCGTCGCCTCCCAGCCATGACGCGACCCTCGGCGCGGCGCCGAGCGAGGCGCTCGGCACGATGACGCTGAAGTCTACGCCTCCGTCGGGGCCGAGGCCGAGGCGCGTGTCGACGTCGAGGCCCGCCTCGTGGACCGTGGCGGAGCCGACCCAGCGGTCCCCCGCGAGCTCGAGCACCGCGTCGATGGCCGGGATCACCTGCCCGAGCGCCACCGTCGCGTCACTCTGGACGTCGACCCGTAGGCGAGGGGAGCCCGGAGTCGCGTCGAGCCGGACGGCCGCGCGCGCGTCGATGCGCGTATCGGGCAAGGTGTCGATGAAGCTGCGAGGATCGATCTCGAGTGACTCGACCTCCGCGCTGAGGCGAGGGCCTCGAGCCACGTCGAGCTGTCCCTCGAAGGTCACGCTGCCGATCCCCGCGCCCTGGCTGATCGCGAGCGAGCCGCCGAACGAGAGCAGGGGCAGCGTGCCGGCGACGTCGACGCTGCCCGAGGCCTGACGATTCAGCGGCAAGGCGTCGAGCAGCCCGTCGAGGCGAGCACGATCGATGAGCGGGAGCTCGATCTTGGACTGGAGGTCCATGCCCTCCATGCTCATCGTCGCGACGTAGGGGAGCTGCTCCAGATAGCCGGAGGCGCTGCCCCACATGCGCAGGCGGGGCTCGGGCTCGAGATCGCCGGGTTTGGGCAGTCGGACCCTGAGGTGGTACTCGGCCAACCCCGAGAGCGACTTGCCGAGCAGCCCTCGTTCGTTGAAGCCCACACCGTCGACGTCGACCGCGACGAGCTCGTCGGTGTTCAGGTGCAGCGATGCGTGGGCGCGCCGTACCGTGGCGTCGAGCGGCAGCCCGACGTCGCCCGCCGCGTGCGCCTCGTCGACCTGGATGTCCTCGATGGAGAGGATCACCGGGCGGGCGAAGGGATCCGAAGGGGTGGGATCGCGTGGGTAGAAGGTGCTCGCGATCGTCGGGATGGCGTCTTCGTCGGGGAGCAGCGTGGTCGAGACGCGGTCGAGCTGGACCTGCGGGAGGGTGACGAGGATCGGAGACCTGGGTGCGCCGTCCGAGGACAGCAAGGAATCGAGCAGCCGCGCGGTGTCGATGGTCGCGCGCACACCCTCGATCTCGGCGACGACGACCCCACGCGGGTCGATGATGCGGGCCGACTCGAGCTCGGCGCCGCCGAAGTGCAGCCGTCGGATGTCGCCGAGCTCGATCCTTCCCTGGAAGAGTGACCCGAGCAGGGCGTTCGTCGCGGCCCGCGCGACGCGACGCGCCGGTGGGGCGTCGAGGTGGAGCAGTACGCCGCCGACGAGGGAGGCGCCGAAGACGGCGGCGAGGCCCAGAGCGGCGGCGAGCGAACCCACGAAGCGCCACGAGCGCTTCGGGCGGAAGGCGCGCACGAGCTGCTCCGGCAAGGCCGAGAGGCGCTCGGCAACCATGCTGGGCCGCTCCACGCCACGAACCTAGCAGGTTCGCGGGCGGGGACTAACTGGCAGCCTCGAGCTCGCGGAACAGCGGAACGAGCTCGGGCTTCGCGCGCAGAGGTGCGGTGAAGCGGGTCGCGACGTGGAGCAGGTCGGCCTCGAGCTGATCGGCGCGCCTCCCCATGTCGGCGATGCGCTGCTGCGACTCTTGCCGCCGCTCGTCGACCTCTCGGTTGAGGTTCTCGAGCCCGGAGCGCAGCTCCTTGACCTGGTACTCGAGGTCGACCAGCTGGGCCTCGAGCTCTGCCGCCGAACGCTCGGCCTGGAGCTCCTTCTGCCGGCTCTGGGCCCACTCGTCCACGATCTCGGCGAGGACTCGATAGGCCTTCGCGAGCTCGGGGTGCGGCTCGACGAAGGCGCAGCGCCCCTCCCAGGCGATCGCCTCGCGGTGCGCCTCTCGCATGCGCTCGGGGAAGCTCGCGCCCGGCTCCGCGGGCTGCGTGTGGCCCTGGCGGAGGGCGCGTGCCTCCTCGCGCATGCGTGAGGCGTCGACGCTCAGCGTGTCCATGGCCTGACCGAAGCGCAGGCGCCCGTCGCGCCCCTCGGACTCGATGATCTCGAGCTTCTGCTGCTCCTCGAAGGCGCTCGCGCGCAGCTCGGCCACCTCGGCGACCTTGCCGCGCAGCTCCCCGAGCATGCGCTCCATGTCCGGTGGCGCGCCCGCGGCGAAGGCCTTGCGCAGCATCGACTCGAAGAGCTGCGTCCGGCGATCCCAGAGCTGCGCCTCGCCGGGGCGGATCTGCCGGCTCGGCGGCGGGGCCTCGAGCTCGGGCTCGGTCGGCACCTCGATGCCCAGCTCGGCGGCGATGCGCGTGAGGCGCACCTGGACCGCCTGCGCGTCGACGGGGCGGTCGGCCGGCGACTTCGCCATCATCGAGTGGATGAGCTCGTCGAGTGCCTCGGGCACCTTCGGGGCGCGGTCCCGCACGTGCGGCACCGGCTCGCTCAGGTGCTTCACGAGCATCGTCGGCGCGTTGGGCGCCTCGAAGGGCAGGTCTCCACTGAGCAGCTCGAAGAGGATGACGCCCAAGGAGTAGACGTCGGCCGCGGGGCCGGCTTCGGTGCTCGTGCCCTGCTCGGGCGCCATGTACTCGGGCGTGCCGAAGATCTCTCCGACGCTGGTGAGCCGGGTCTCCTGCATGCCGCGGGCGATGCCGAAGTCGAGCAGCTTGATGCGGTCGCCGGGGAGGACGAAGACGTTCTCGGGCTTCAGATCTCGGTGGATGACCTCGAAGTCGTGTGCGCGTGCCAGCGCGCGCACCATCTGGATGCCGAGCCGCAGCACCCGCTCGACCGGCATCGGCCCCCTCGCGACGACGTTCGCGAGGCTCTCGCCCGGCAAGAGCTCCATCACCAGGAAGCTCGTGCCCTCGTCGGTCTCGCCCTGGTCGAAGACCTCGATGATGTTGGGGTGAGCGAGCCGCTGCGCGTGCACCGCCTCGCGGCGGAAGCGCTCCTTGACGTTCGGCTCGCGCGTCACCTCGCCGTGGAGGATCTTCACCGCGCAAGGCCGGTCGACGAGCTTGTGGCGCGCGCGATAGACGGTCGCCATGCCACCTTCTCCGAGGACCTCCTCGAGCACGTAGCGGCCGGCGATGGTCGTCCCGAGGCGGGGATCGCTGAGCGCCTCGAGGGTGGCGCCGTCGACGAAGCAGAAGCTGCTCTCGTGAGGGTAGCGCTGCTTGCAGAGGGGGCAGACTTTCACGAAGGACTCCGCAGACCCGCCCTGGGTCGGGCAGCACGATACGCGGCCCTCCGAGAGCGGGTCAACGTGGGTCGCACGCGAGGGCGCCCTCGAGCGCTGCGCGCTCGCGCCGCCGGGGGCTCGCGCTCGCTCGAGCCTCGGCCCCCCGCGAGGCGCACCTCAGTCGAGCAGGGAGCCGAGCTTCGAGGCCAGGCCGCCGCCGCCGAAGAGCAGACGGCTCGCGCGGCGCAAGAGCCCCAGCGTGCGCTGATCGTAGGGGAACCAGTAGGGCTCTCGCTCCAGCGCGACGCGGTCGACGCTCACGTGCTTGGCGTCGCACATCTCGCGGAGCGAGTCGTCGCCGAGCACGCGGCCGAAGCCGCTCTGCTTGATGCCTCCGAACGGAGCCTCCGCGCAGCCGCCGTTCGACACGACGTCGTTCACGAGGACCGAGCCCGCCTCGATGCGCTCCGCCAGCTCGACGCCGTAGCGCCGGTCTCGGGTGAAGACGTAGGCGTTGAGCCCGAGGTGGGAGTCGTTGGCGAGGCGCACGGCCTCCTCGTCGCTGCCCACGCGCATGATCGGAACCACCGGGCCGAAGATCTCCTCGCGCATCACGGTCATCGAGTGATCGCAGCCCGCGAGCAGCGTGGGCTCGAAGAATTGCCCCGGTCCCTGGATGCGACGGCCTCCAGCCAGGAGACGGGCGCCCTTGGCGAGCGCGTCGGCGATGTGGGCCTCGGCGATCTCGATCTGCTTCGGGAAGATGATGGCGCCGACGTCGACCTCGCTGACGGCCGGGTCGCCGACGCGCAGCTCGCGCACCAGCTCGGTCATGCGGTGCTCGAGGCGCTCGGCGACCTCCTGGTGCGCGTAGACGCGCTCCACCGAGATGCACACCTGCCCGGCGTTCGTGAAGCCGCCGTAGACCGCTGCGCGCGCCGCGCGTTCGAGGTCCGCGTCGCGGCAGACCACGAAGGGCGCCTTGCCACCGAGCTCCATGACGCAGGGGATGAGGCGCTCTCCGCAGGCGGCCGCGACGCGCCTGCCGGTGGCCACGCCGCCGGTGAATACGCAGAGCTGGATGCCCGCGTCGATCAACGCGGCGCCCGTCGGGCCGAAGCCCGTGACGACCTGGAAGAGGTCGGGTGGCAGACCCGCGTGATCCCAGATGTCCTTCGCTCGCAGCGCGATGAGGGGCGTGACCTCGCTCGGCTTGAGCACGACCGCGTTGCCCGCGATGACGGCGAGCAGCACGTCGCGCATCGGGAGGAAGAAGGGGTAGTTCCAGGGCGAGATGACGCCGACGACGCCCTTGGGGGCGTAGTGGACGCTCGAGCGCCGCGTGACGAGCAGCGTCATCGGGACCTCGCGCGGCGCGAGCAGCTCGGCGGCGCGCTTCGCGAAATAGGTCGCGACGTGCGCCGTGGGCACGATCTCCTGGACGAGGGCCTCGATGCGCGGCTTGCCCGTCTCACGTGAGAGCAGGTCGACGAGCTCGTCTTGGCGCGCGATGAGCGCGTCGCGGAAGTGCAGCACGCGCGCTGCTCGCTCGGCGACCGTCAGGGCCGCCCAGGACTCCTGCGCGCGACGCGCGCGGCGCACGACCTCCGCCACCTCGTCCGCGCTCGTCACGGGGGCCTCACCGAGGAGCGCCCCGGTGGCCGGCTCGTGGCTCTGGATCGTGGTGGCCGACGGGCCCGGCTTGGAGCTGGTCTGGATCGAGGCGACGAGTCCCATGCTTCCTCCTCGTCGGGCCGCACCCGACCCCCTTCGGCTAGCCCGTCGACCGAGCCGAGGCAACCCGCGGACCCCGACTCCGGAGTGGCTTCGCGCGGGGCGCGAGCAGGCTGGGTCCTCGCAAGGAGCGGTGCTAACTCTCGCTGGGATGTCACCCGACGAACTCGCGCGGCTCGTGCGCAGCGTGCATCCGGACCCCCACTCGCTCCTGGGGCCTCACCCCGACGGTGAGGTCTGCGTGGTGCGCGTGCTGCGACCCGACGCGAGCGAGGTCACCGTGCTGGTCGGCAAGAAGACCCGCGCGGTCGCCAAGCGCATCCACCCCGATGGTCTGTTCGAGGCGCGCCTGCGCGCGCGCCCCGAGCGCTACGAGCTGGAGGTCGTCACACCTCTGGGCACCGAGCGAGGCCCCGACCCCTACGCCTTCACCCCGACGGTGGGCCCGCTCGACCTGCACCTCTACGCCGAGGGCAAGCACCTCGAGCTCCACCGCCGCCTCGGCGGGCACCTCGACGAGCACGAGGGCGTTCGTGGCGCACGCTTCGCCGTCTGGGCGCCACACGCGGTGCGCGTGAGCGTCGTCGGAGACTTCAACGCCTGGGACGGCCGGCGACACGCGATGCGCCGGCTCGGTCAGAGCGCCGAGTCACCCGACGGAGGCGTGTGGGAGATCTTCGTCCCGGGCCTCGACGAAGGCACGCTCTACAAGTTCGAGCTCGTCACCCGTCACGGGACGATCTTGAAGAGCGATCCTTTCGCGCAGGCGATGCAGCTCCGGCCCGACACGGCCTCGAAGCTCGTGAAGCGGCGGCACGTCTTCACCGACGAGGCCTGGCTCGCCCAGCGCTCCGAGCGCGCCAACGCGGCCAAGCCGATGAGCATCTACGAGGTGCACCTGCCCTCCTGGCGCAGGCGTGCGCTCGCACCGGGGGAGCTCGGTGAGACCGGTACGGCGAGCCGCTGGCTGAGCTACCGAGAGCTCGCCGACGAGCTGGTCGACTACGTGGTCGAGCAGGGCTTCACGCACATCGAGCTCTTGCCGATCCTCGAGCATCCCTACGACGGCTCCTGGGGCTACCAGGTCTCGGGCTACTTCGCCCCGACCAGCCGGCTCGGCAGCCCCGACGACCTGCGTTACTTCGTCGACCGCTGCCACCAACGCGGCATCGGCGTGCTGCTCGACTGGGTACCCGCACACTTCCCGCGCGACGCGGCCGCGCTGGGGCGCTTCGACGGCACCCCGCTGTACGAGCACTGGGACCCGAGGCGTGGTGAGCATCGCCATTGGTCCACCTACGTCTTCGACTGGGGCAGACCCCAGGTGAAGAACTTCCTCATCGCGAGCGCGCTCGCCTGGATCGAGGAGTTTCACATCGACGGGCTGCGCGTCGACGCCGTGGCGAGCATGCTCTACCTCGACTACGGCGCCGACCACCCCTCGCAATGGGAGCCCAACGTGCACGGCGGCCGAGAGAACCTCGAGGCCGTGGCCTTCCTGAGGGAGCTCAACGATCGCATCCACCAGAAGCACCCGGGCGTCGTCGTCTGCGCGGAGGAGTCGACCTCGTGGCCCGGCGTGACGAAGCCCACCTACACCGGTGGGCTCGGCTTCGATCTCAAGTGGAACATGGGCTGGATGCACGACACGCTCGGCTACTTCGAGCAAGACCCGGTCTTCCGCGCGTACCACCACAACCTGCTCAGCTTCGGCCTGCTCTACGCCTACAGCGAGCGCTTCCTGCTGCCGCTGTCGCACGACGAGGTCGTGCACCTCAAGCGCGCGCTGGTCTCCAAGATGCCCGGCGACTGGTGGCAGATGCTCGCCAACCTCCGCGCGCTCTACGGCTGGATGTGGGCCCACCCCGGGAAGAAGCTGCTCTTCATGGGGGCGGAGCTCGCGCAGCCCACCGAGTGGAACTTCGCCACGGAGCTCGACTGGGGCCTGCTCGCGAGCCCCCAGCACGAGGGCGTGCGTCGCCTCGTCGCCGATCTGAACCGGCTCTACCGCGGCAAATCCGCCCTCTGGCAGCTCGACGATCATCCCGACGGCTTCCGCTGGATCGACGTGAGCGACGCGCCGCAGTCGGTGGTCTCCTTCGTGCGCCACCCGGAGAGCGAGCTCGCCTCCAGGCGCACCGGAGAGCACGTCGTCTTCGTCGGGAACCTCACGCCCGTGGTGAGGCACGGCTACCGCGTCGGTGTCCCTCGGCGCTGCGACTACCTCGAGCTGCTCAACACCGACGCGAGCGTCTACGGCGGCAGCGGCATCGGCAACATGGGCCGCGTCGCCATCGAGGACATCCCGTCCCACGGCTACGCGCAGTCGATCTCGCTGGTCTTGCCGCCGCTCGGGGCGCTCTTCCTCGCGCCCGTCGATCCTGGGCTCTCCACGGAGGCAGAGCGCGCGGCCGAGCGGTCGGAGCGCGAGGGGCGCACGCCCCCCCGAGACGAAGCGGCAGCGAGCGACCGCTCGGCTTCCAGCGACGGGCGTTGAGCGGCGAGGCAAGCCTTGGACGACGTCGCGCTCGCAGTCCACACGACGTCCTGCGTCTTCATGCTCGACGAGGAGGGCGTGTGCCGCTGGATCGTCTCCCGGACCGGCATGGTGCCGCCCGAGGTGCGCCGCTGCGTCGGCGCGCAGTTCGTGGCCTGCATGCACCCCGACCTCGATGGCGGGCTCGTGGGTGAGCTGCTCGTCGGCACCGCGGGCTTGTTCGTGCGCCATGACGCGGAGTCGGGGCGCATGCTGCTCCTGCGCACCGGCATCATCCAGAGGGTCGAACGGCGCGGTCGCCTCCGAGCTCCGCGCTCCGGCCCGCTGAGCGACGCCTCGCTCGACCTCACGGAGTCGAGCTTCGCGCCGAGCTCGTCGCGGGGCAGCTCCGAGACGATGCCGCCGCCACCTCCGAGCCAGCTGCCCATGCGAGGCCTCCCACCGAGCTACGATCGTGAGGTCACCGTCACCGTGACCTTGCCCGCGCCGCCGGGAGCGCCGGGCCGGCGCGAAGGCTGAGGCGGCCGAGCGGTACGGAGCGGCTTGCGCCGCGAATCGCGTAGGCGCCGCCCGAGCTGTGGTCTACTGAGCGCCACGATCCATGAGCCAAGTGCAACACCCGCAGCAGCGCTACCGCGTGCTCGAGCGCCTCGCCTCCGGCGGCATGGCCGAAGTGTTCGTCGCCGAGAGCGCGGGCATCGAGGGCTTCAAGAAGCGGGTCGCGATCAAGCGCGTCCTCCCTCAGCTGAGCGAGAAGAAGCGCTTCATCTCGATGTTCCTCGACGAGGCCAGGCTCTCTGCGCAGCTGTCGCACTCGAACTGCGTGCAGGTGTTCGACATCGGCGTCGGTGACAACGCCTACTTCATCGTCATGGAGTTCGTCGACGGCGCCGATCTCAAGGCGGTGATCGACTACCTCAAGGCGAAGAACCGGCAGTTCCCGCTCGAGATCGCGGTGCTCATCTCGGTGCGCATCTGCGAGGGGCTCACCTACGCGCACGAGCTCACGAGCCCCGAGGGCAAACCGCTGCACGTCGTGCACCGCGACATGTCTCCGCCGAACGTGCTCATCACCAAGCACGGCGAGGTGAAGATCGTGGACTTCGGCCTCGCGAAGGCCTCGAGCCAGCTCGAGAAGAGCGAGCCCGGCATCATCAAGGGCAAGTTCAGCTACCTCTCGCCCGAGGCCGCGCTCGGTGGCGAGGTCGATCACCGCACCGACATCTTCGCCGTGGGCATCATCCTCTGGGAGCTGCTCTCCGGCCGGCGGCTCTTCATGGGCGACACCGACTTCGCGACCGTGAAGCAGGTGCAGCAGGCGGTGATCCCTTCGCTGCACGCGATCCGGCCCGACGTGCCCGTCGAGCTCGATCGCATCCTGCAGCGCGCGCTCGCGAAGGACCCCGTCGATCGCTACGGATCGGCGCGCGATCTGGGCCGAGATCTCACCGCGCTGCTCTACAAGCAGGGCAAACCCGTCAGCGCCTTCGACATCGCCGAGCTCGTGCGCGGCGCCATGAGCCAGCGCAAGAAGCGCAGCACGGACAAAGCGTCGATCATCGACAAGCTCATCGAGGAGGCGCTCTTCGAGTTCACCTCCCTGCAGGACGGCAAGGAGCCCGCGGAGACGACGACGCGCGCCGACGAGCCCTTGAGGCTCGGCTTCGAGGACATCGGCACCTGGGCCGACGAGACCTCGAAGGTGGGGCAGGCCGAGCGCACCGGCCTACGCGAGACGATCCACCGCGCGACGATGGAGATCGGCAACCTCGCCGCGCTCGAGGACGGTGGCGAGTCGCCTCCCGCGCCGGCGGTCGCGCCCCCGGCGCCTGCGCCTACCGCGAAGCCCGACGAGCCTCCTCCGCCTTTCTCGTCCGGTCCCCGCCCGAGCGACGCCCTGCCACGTCCGTCGACCGAGGTGCTCGCACCCTCGAAGGGGCGCTCGCCCGCGATCTACCTCGTGCTGTTCGTGCTGCTCGCCGCCGCCGCGGGCGCCGCTGCGTGGTTCGGCGGTTTCATCCCGCGCTGAGCCCCCGGGGAGGGGGGCGCCTCGGGCCTCGCCGAAATTCCGCCTGTCGGGAGGCGAGGCGTCGCGTATGATGACGCTCATGATCGGCGACCTCGTGCCCGGCGCGCGAGGGGGGAACCGCAGCCTTGCGCAACACTGGCTGCTCGATCGTTATTGGATCTTCGCGTGGGGCATCCTCTTGCTCACCCTGCCGCTCGTGGCGTGGCTGGGCGGCGCGGTCGATGGCTACGCCTCGATTGGCTACGTGCTCGTCACCACGGCCGCCTGGCTGCTGTCGCGCAAGCGCAAGGCGCTGGGCGCGAGGCTCCACCTGCTCTTCCTGTTCCCTTTCTGGGCCGGCTACGCCTCCGTCGAGGGCGCGCTGCCCGAGGCGCTCGGGGGCACGGTCGGCTACGCCGCGCTGCTGCTCTTCCCGACCGTCACACTCACGGCGCTCGAGGGCCGTCGTGGGGCCGTCGCGGCGCTGGTGCTCTCGGTGCTCGGCCTCGCGCTTCAGCACCCTCGCCCGCAAGAGCTCGCCGTCGAGCTCTTCCTCCTGTCGACCGGAGCGCTCATCGGGCTCGTGTTCCGGAAGCTCGTCGGCGATCTCGAGCTCGCGCGCGAGGAGCTGCGCACGCAGGCGGAGCGTGACGTGTTGACCGGCGTGCTGAACCGGCGCGGCCTGGCGGCGCTGGAGCCCTCGCTCGGTGAGGGTGGCGCGCTGCTCTTCCTCGACCTCGCCCGCTTCAAGACGGTGAACGACGTCTTCGGCCACGTGGTCGGCGACGATCTGCTCGCGCAGGTCTCGCGACGGCTCGAGGCGGCGGCTGGCCGAGACGACGTGGTCGCGCGCGTGGGCGGCGACGAGTTCGTCGTCGTGGCGCGTGGTCGCGACGAACCCGACGCGGCCCGGCTCGCAGAGGCGCTGGTGGGCGCAGTCGAGGCCCCCTTCGAGCTCGCGAACCGAGCCGTGATGCATGTCGGAGCGCACGTGGGCATCGCGCTGTGGCCACGCGATGGTCGTACGCTCACCGAGCTCATGGGGGCCTCCGACGAGGCGATGTACCGCGCGAAGACGAGGGGGCTGGCCCACGCGACGGCCGACGGTCACAAGGGCAACGGCGCGCGGCGGGCCCTCGAGGTGGAGCTGCGCCGGGCCATCGAGGGCGGTGAGCTCGAGCTCCACTACCAGGTCGTGCGCGACCTGGAGAATGGACGCATCGCAGGCGCCGAGGCGCTCGTGCGCTGGAACCATCCGGAGCGAGGGCTCCTTCCGCCTGCGTTGTTCGTGGAGCTCGCCGAGGAGACCGGGCAGATCGTCCAGATCGATCGTTTCGTCATGGCGCGCGCGGCCGAGCACCTGCGCGCCTGGCGCGCGATGGGCCTCGACCTCTGGGTGGCCGTGAACGTCTCGGCGCGTTCGCTCGACCACGCCGACTTCCTGCCCAACCTCGAGCGTCTGCTCGAGGCGCAGCCCGAGCTCTCCGGGAGGCTCGTCGTCGAGCTCACCGAGAGCGCGGCGATGCGTGATCCGGAGCTGGTCGTCGCGCGCCTCGAGCGCCTGCGCGAGCTCGGCGTGGCCTCCGCCATCGACGACTTCGGCATGGGCTACTCCTCGCTCGCCTACCTGCGCCGCTTGCCGGCCACGCACCTCAAGCTCGATCGCGCCTTCACCTCCGGCATCGGCCACCACGCGCGCGACGAGGAGGTCATCGGCATGGTGCTCGATCTCGCGCAGCGGCTCGGGCTGCACGTCGTCGCCGAGGGTGTGGAGGAGGACGCCCAGGCGACCTGGCTGACCGAGAAGGGCTGCCGCTTCGCGCAGGGCTTCGGCATCGCGCGCCCCTGCGATCGCGAGTCCTTCACGACGCTCGCGCGCAGGGACAGCGGGCTGTTGCCGCCGCCTCCGGACCACCCGGTCGACACCTCGCTCGCGATCGACGTCGTGCACTGAGGTCCGGGTGCGCTGGGGTCCGGGTGCACTGGGTCCAGGTGCACTGGGGTCCGGGTGCACTGGGGTCCGGGTGCACTGGGGTCCGGACGCGGCGACGCCCCGCACTGCGCGAGCAGGGCGGGGCGTGCCGAGCGACGGAGGCGGGCGCCCGAGGGGCCCTGGTGCTCCGCTCAGCCCTCGCTCTTGTCGTCGTCGTCGTCGTCGTCGTCGTGGCCGCCCTCGGCCTCGTCGCGATCCGAGAGCTGCTGCTCGAGCTTGGCGATCGCCTCGTCCTTCGCGGCCTGCTCCTCGTGGTGCTTGCCCTGCTGGCGGGCCTTCTCGGCGAGCGCGCGCGCCTGCGCCACACGCTGCATGACGGCGGGCTTGGGCGCGACGAGCAGCGTCATCGTGCGCTGCTCCATCGCGGGCCTGACCTCGACGTTCGCTATCTCCTCGAGCTGGCCGAGGATGCGCTGGAGCTGACTCTGCGCGACCTGCGGGTGCGTGATCTCGCGACCGCGGAAGCGCACGGTGAACTTCACCTTGTGACCCGCCTCGAGGAACTGCTGGGCGGCGCGCGTCTTGAAGTCGAGATCGTGATCGTCCGTCTTCGGGCGGAGCTTGATCTCCTTGATCTCGACCACGCTCTGCTTGCGCTTCGCCTCGGCCGCCTTCTTCTTCTCGTCGTACTTGTACTTGCCGTAGTCGAGGATCTTGCAGACCGGCGGCTCGGCCTTCGGGTTCACCTCGACGAGGTCGAGACCACGCTCGGACGCGCGGCGCAGGGCCTCGTGCGTCGGCAAGATGCCGAGCATCTCGCCGTCTTCGCCGATGACGCGGACCTCGGGGACGCGGATGCGTTGGTTGATTCGGATCTGCGGTCCGCGCTGGGCCTGACGAGGGTCGAAACGTCGCATCGCCATCGGGTGTCGTGTACTCCTGCTCTGACTCTTCTGGGTGATTCGGCCGAAACCGGCGCCATGAGATACGATTGTTCAGGGCGCTGCAACTCCCCCGTGCGGGGGGCGGCGCCTCCGCGTCGAGCAAGCCGCAGTGGCCGAGCGTCCGGGCGTGCGCGAGCGCCGGCGCGAAGCCTGCCGCTCGCGCCGGCCTGGAACGGCGGATCAGCCCGCCTCGCGCGCGCCCCTGGGTGCGACCGACTCCGCCGCGACGCGCTCGATGAACTCGTCGAGCGGCATCGCGCCGAGGTCCTTGTCGAGATCGCGCGATCGAGGCGCCACCATGCGGCCCTCCGCTTCCTTGTCGCCCACCACGACCACGTAAGGCACGCGCATGAGACGCGCCGCGCGGATCTTCGCGCCCAGCTTGTCGGCGCTCGTGTCGGCCTTGGCGCGCAGACCACGCGCCGCCATCGCCCGCACGACCTCGTCGGCGTAGGCCGTCTGCTTCTCGCTCACGGTGACGACGACGGCCTGCTCGGGCGCGAGCCAGGTGGGGAAGGCGCCCCCGCAGTGCTCGATGAACACCGAGAGGAAGCGCTCGAGCGAGCCGAGGATCGCACGGTGGAGCATGACCGGTCGCCGCGCGACGCCGTCGTTGCCGACGAACTCGAGATCGAAGCGCTCGGGCAGGGCGTAGTCGACCTGGATCGTGCCGAGCTGCCAGGAGCGCTTGAGCGCGTCTTGGATGTGGAACTCGAGCTTCGGCCCGTAGAACGCGCCTTCGCCCTCGGCGAGCTCGTAGGGCAGGGAGGCCGCGTCGAGCGCCTCGGCGAGCGCGCGTTCGGCTTGGTCCCACTGCTCGTCGCTGCCGATGCGCTTGTCGGGCCTCGTCGCGAGCTTGATGTCGATCTTCTCGAAGCGGAAGGCCGCGTACACCTCGTAGAGCAGCGCGATGAAGCTGCCGATCTCGTCGCGCATCTGCTCCGGCGTGCAGAAGATGTGCGCGTCGTCTTGGCAGAAGCTGCGCACCCGCGCGAGGCCGTGCACCACGCCGCCGCGCTCGTAGCGGTGGAGCCTGCCGAAGTCGGCCACGCGCCACGGCAGCTCGCGGTAGCTGCGCCTGCGCTGGCCGAACATCAGGCAGTGCCCGGGGCAGTTCATCGGCTTGGCGCCGACGTTCACGGCCTCGTCCATCCACGCACGCACCACCGGCGCGAGCGCCTCGTGCGTGTGCGGCTCGCCCGCCTGGGCCCACTTCGATACGAGCTTCGTGAAGTCCTCCTCGAAGTCGGCGGCCGTCACGCCGAGGTACATGTTCTCGCGGTAGTTCGCCCAGTGGCCGCTCGTCTCGAAGAGCCGCTTGTCGAAGATCTGCGGCGTGAGGACCTCCTCGTAGCCGTAGTCGACGTAGAGCTGGCGCATGTAGTCGACGAGCCGGTTGTAGACGAAGGCGCCCCGCGGCAGCAGGAACGGCATCGCCGGCGCGTACTCGTGGAACATGAACAGCTCGAGCTCCTTGCCGAGCTTGCGATGGTCGCGCGCCTTCGCTTGCTCGAGCAGCTTCAGGTGCTCCTTGAGCTCCTTCTCCGTCGAGAACGAGGTGCCGTAGACGCGCTGGAGCATCGGGTTGCGCTCGTCGCCACGCCAGTAGGCGCCTGCGACGCTCGTGAGCTTCACCGCGCCGATGTAGCCGGTGTTCGGCACGTGCGGCCCCTCGCACAGATCGACCCACTCCGCCTCTGCGTGGCCGGCCGCCGCGCCCGGCAGCGAACCGTGACGGTAGAGGCTGATCTCCGCGTCTTCGGGCAGCCGATCGATGTGCTCGCACTTGAAGCGCTCGCCCATGCCGCCGAAGAGCTGCTTGGCGGCCTCGCGTGTGACGACCTCACGCACGAAGGGGCGCTTCTCGGCGATGATCTCGCGCATCTTGGCCTCGATCGTGGCCAGATCGTCGTCGCTGAACGCGCCCTCCGGGCGGTCGAAATCGTAGTAGAAGCCCGCCTCCGTCGACGGCCCGAAGGTGACCTTGGTGCCCGGGAAGAGGCGCTGCACCGCGTCGGCCATGACGTGCGCCGTCGAGTGACGGATCACGGCCAGGCCCTCGGGGTCGCTCGCCTTGAGCAGGGTGATCGACGATCGATCCGCCGGGGGCACGATGGGCGTGTGCACGTCGATCACGCGCCCGCCGATCTTCGCGGCGACGACGGAGCGGTCCTTCTCGAGCGCGTCGCCGAGGATCTGGGCGAGCGTCTGCTTCTCTTGCTGCGAATCGGCCATGGGAGCTGTCACTCGGAGAGGAGATCCGGCGAGCCTCGTGGAGACACTCGCTTCAGGGGCGCAGTCACCTCGGTGTGAGCTGCGCTGAGCCATCGGGGGCGGCCTTCCGCCGCTACCGCGCGTCGAGGTTCCCACGCACGGGCCCGGCGAGCCAGCCCCGAGCCGAGCGCGCGTGGCGCGGGGCGCACCGAGCTACGCTGCGCCGGGGCGTCGCGCTCACTCGCGGCGCCGAAGCGAGAAACGCCCGAGCGCCGTGCGGCGTTCGGGCGTCTTCGTTCGGCCCGCCGACTTCCGTGGGCAGCTCGACGAGCTGCCCGGAGCGGGCCTTCTTCGTAGGCGCGATTGGGTTCGAACCAACGACCCCTACCGTGTCAAGGTAGTGCTCTACCACTGAGCTACGCGCCTGCGTCGCGGCACCGAGGTACCGAGAGCGTGGAGCGGCTTGTTAGTCGGCAGGCTCGGAACTGTCAAGCGCTCGACGTAGAGCCCGGGGCCTTCCTTGCAGTGCGCGGGGAAACTGACTAAGTACGCGCGCTCCCCGGAGAACGACCCAGTGACGTCTTTTCATTTCCAGCCTGCCGACGCCCCAGGGCGCAGCGGCGCCGCTCCCGCCGAAGCCCAGGGTTCCACCGCGCAGCCCGCGCAGCCCGGTGGGGGCGCCGAAGGCGCGCCGCCCGCCTCGGCGTGGAGCGGCATGGGCTCGATGCTCTTCTTGTTGCTGCCGCTCGCGCTCATCTTCTTCATGACGCGCAGCCAGAACAAGAAGCAGAAGGAGCTCGAGTCGAGCTTGAAGGTCGGTGACCGCGTGATCACCCGCGCAGGCGCGATCGGCAAGATCGTCGAGATCAGCGATCGCACGATGCGCCTCGAGCTCGCGCCCGGGGTCAACGTGACCTTCCTCAAGACGGCCGTCGAGGGCCTCGACACCACCGAGCCCAAGCCCGGCACGTCGAAGCCCGCCGCGAAGGACGCCTCCTCGAAGGAGAGCGCGTCGAAGGACGCCCCCTCGAAGGACGCGAAGGACACCGCCTCGAAAGAGTCGAAGAAGGGCTGAGGGCTCCTGCCGTGATCTACAACACCCTCCAATACGTCCTCGCCGGGCTCGGGCTCGTGTTCGTGCTCGGCGCCGCGCTCGTGAAATCGAAGCGTGGCCCGCTCGCCTGGGCCGCCGTCGCCGCGATCGCCGCCGGCATCGGCGCTCACTACCAGGCCTTCTGGTCGGTCGCGCTCTTCTCGCTGCTCGTGCCCTGGGCGCTGGTCTGCGCCGGCGACTGGATCGACATGGGCTGGCGCGTGAAGGTCGGCCTCTGCCTGACGCTCGCGCTCGGCTCGGGCCTCGCGATCTACCCCACCTACGTCGACGAGCGCTACGGCCGCCCCGACCTCGACCCCGCGCTCAGCAAGGAGCAGCAGCTCGAGATCGACAAGAAGGCCCAGCTCGGTGAGCTCGGCTTCGCGCGCTTCGTGCGCTCCAACATCCCGTTCCGCCTCGTGCGTGGCCTCGATCTCAAGGGCGGGCTCAGGCTCGTCTACAACGTGGAGGTCCAAGAGGCGATCAAGGACAAGCGCGATCGCTACTTCGACGACCTGCGCACCGAGCTCGCGCGCGTCTTCGAGCTCGCCCCGAAGGACGAGTTCCCGAGCTCCGAGCAGCTCTCGAAGCTCGCCGAAAAGGTGACCGTCACCAAAGCGCGCGACGACGTCTCCAAGCTCGTCGTGAGCTTCGCCGACCCGGCCGACGCGCAGGCGAAGATCAACGACGAGTTCCTGCGTCGCTTCACCGGCGAGCTCAGCGTGCTGCGCGAGGCCGACAAGAAGACCATCGTGTTCCGCGTGAAGCAGGAGGTCGAGGCCGCCGTTCGTGACAGCGCCGTCGCCCAGGCGAAGGACAAGGTCCTCCGGCGCATCGACGGCCTGGGCCTCAAGGAGGCCGCCGTCTCCACGCGCGACGAGGACATCATCATCGAGGTCCCCGGCAACGACGAGCGTCAGTTCGACGAGATCCGCGAGCTCATCGCGCAGACCGCGCGCCTCGAGTTCAAGATGCTCGCCGACGACATCGACTTCTTCGACTCGCTCGCCAAATCGGCCAAGGCCGAGGATCTGCCGAGCGGTCTGCGCTGGGACATCGAGAACGCCCCCATCGGCGGCGGCAAGACCCAGCCGGTGCACGTGGCCATCCTCATCAAGAGCGAGGCCGAGACGATGCGCCAGGCGAAGGAGCGCTTCCAGAAGTGGGTGGAGACGCTGCAGGTGCCCGACACCCACCAGGTCGTGTTCGGCAAGCACCTCGAGTTCGACGAGGACAAGGACACCTGGGAAGAGGTCGGCTGGCGCAGCTACTACGCGGTCGCCCGCGCCGAGATCGTCGGCGACATGATCCGTGATGCCTCGGCCTCGCCCGACCAGAGCGACGGCGGCTTCGGCCGCTGGCAGGTGAACATGGAGTTCACGCCGCTCGGCGCGAACCGCTTCGAGACGATCACCGGCAACAACGTGAACCGTCGCTTCGCGATCATCCTCGACGAGGAGGTCCAGAGCGCCCCGGTGATCCAGGGCAAGATCGCCGGCGGCAGCGGGCGCATCACCATGGGCGCGGGCAGCCCGCAGCGTCAGCTGGAAGACGCCAAGAAGCTCGAGCTCGTGCTGCGCTCGGGCGCGCTCCCGGCGCCGATCGCGCTGTCCAACCAGCAGATGATCGGCCCCTCGCTCGGCAGCGACGCCATCGTGCAGGGCGTGAAGGGCGCCGGCGTGGGCGCGCTGCTCGTCATCGCCGTGATGCTGCTCATCTACTCGAAGGCCGGCATGATCGCGAACATCGCCGTGCTGTTCAACCTGGTGCTCCAGGTCGCGGTGCTCGCGATGTTCGGCGCCTCGATGACGCTGCCAGGCATCGCGGGCCTCGCGCTCACGATCGGCATCGCCGTCGACGCCAACGTGCTAATCAACGAGCGCATCCGCGAGGAGCTGCGCGCCGGCAAGACGCCGCGAGCGGCGGTCGACATCGGCTACGACCGCGCCTTCAGCTCGATCATCGACGGGCACGTCACCACGCTCATCTCGGGCCTCATCCTGGCGCAGTACGGCACCGGCCCGATCAAGGGCTTCGCGGTCACGCTGGTCGTCGGTGTGATCGCCAGCCTCTTCACCGGCGTCGTCGTCACCAAGCTGATGTTCGACTACGGCGTGCGCTGGCGGAAGATCAAGACGCTCAGCCTGGGCTGATGGGTCGCAGCGAGGTCCTGGAGTAAGCGCATGGAAATCATCAAGCCGGGCAAGCTGTACGACTTCATGGGGAAGCGGAGGTACTTCTTCGCCCTCAGCGTCGTCCTCCTCAGCGTCTCGATCCTCTCGCTCTTCTTGCCCGGGCCCAAGTGGGGCACCGACTTCAAGGGCGGCACCGAGGTCGAGGTGGTGTTCAAGCAGCCCATCGACGCCGCCAAGGTGCGTGAGGCCGCCGCGAAGAGCGGCTTCGCCTCGCCCGACGTGGTCACGGTGCCCGAGGAGGCGAACCGCTTCCTCATCCGCGTCCAGGAGGTCAGCGCCTTCTCCGAGGAGACGAAGCAGGCCGTCACCACCAAGATGTGCTTCTCGGAGGGCCAGAAGCCCGAGGGCTGCACCCCCGAGTCCTCGCCGAGCGACCTGAAGTTCAGCCCGGGCGGCGACAAGATCTCCGCCCGCTACGACACGAAGCCCGACCTCGCGGCCATCGCGGCGCAGGTCGAGGGTACGGGTGGCCTGCTCCTGCGCGAAGGCGCGAAGAGCGTCGTGCTCATCAGCGAGCGCGACAACAAGGTCGAGATCTACCTGAAGTCGAAGGGCGATCAGCTGCTCGACGGCTTCCGCCAGAACCTCGGCGCCGAGGTCGCGCCCGACTCGGCGCTGCGCGTCGAGTGGGTCGGCCCCAAGGCGGGCGCGCAGCTCCGCGACGCGGCCTTCAAGGCGATCGGCATCGCGCTGTTCTTCGTCATGGCCTACATCGCGTTCCGCTTCGACCTGCGCTTCGCGCCCGGCGCGATCCTCGCGCTCGCCCACGACGTCCTGGTCGCGCTCGGCGCCATGTGCCTCCTGCAGAAGGAGATCACGCTCTCGACGATCGCCGCCCTGCTCACGATCGTCGGCTACTCGCTCAGCGACACCGTCGTCGTCTACGACCGCATCCGCGAGAACCTCGGCAAGCACCGCAACAGGACCTTCCCCGACATCATCAACATCTCGGTGAGCGAGATGTTCGGGCGCACCTTGATCACGAGCATCACCACGGCGCTGTCGCTCTCGAGCTTCCTCTACTTCGGCACCCAGCTCATCAAGGACTTCGCCTTCGTCATGCTCATGGGCGTGCTCGTCGGTACCTACTCGTCGATCTACATCGCCGCGCCCTTCACCGAGTGGGTCGACCGGCGCTTCTTCACGCACGAGATCAAGCCGCGCGCCAAGCCGAGCCGGGTGCGCTCGCAGAAGCGGGCCGACGCCGTCGTCTGAGCTCGACCTCCCACGCAGGGCGGACTGCCCACGTCACTCGTCGCGTCCGCGCGGGGGTCGTGGGCAGCGTCGCGTCGGCGCCTCGAGCCAGGCAACCCCAGGACGCTCCGTGACGATATCGACCGGGAGATGAAGGAGCAGCGCATGACCGCCGAGAGCCAGAGCGAGTCGATCGTCGATCCCGGGCCCAGTCACGACACCGCCCGGGAGCTCGCGCTCGCCCATGGCCTCTCCGCCACGGCCGCCGATCTGCTCGCGCGCCGAGGGCACCTGCCCGGCGCCGACACCGCGCGCTGGCTCGATCCGAAGCTCGCGGAGCTCTCGCATCCGGGCCCGATGGTCGACCGCGAGCTCGCGGCGGATCGCATCGCGCGCGCGATCCGCGCCCGGGAGCGCGTCGCCGTCTTCGGCGACTACGACTGCGACGGCATCACCAGCACGGCGATCCTCTGCACCGTGATCGAGGCGCTCGGTGGCGAGGCCGTGCCCGTGCTGGCGTCTCGCATGGCGGGCGGCTACGGGCTGTCTGCGCCCGCGCTCGAGCGCGTCGTGGCCACCGGCGCGACGCTGCTCATCACCTGCGACTGCGGCTCGAGCGATCACGAGCGCGTCGCCGAGGCGATGCGGCGAGGCATCGACACCATCGTCATCGACCACCACCTGGTGCCCGCGGAGCCACTGCCGGCGCTCGCTTTCCTCAACCCGCACAGGCCCGACTGCGGCTTCGCCTTCAAGGGGCTCGCTTCATGCGGGCTCGCCTTCTCGATCGCCGCCGCGCTCAGACAGCGCCTCGGAAAGGAGCTGGATCTGAGGCCGTGGCTCGATCTGGTGGCCATCGGCACCGTCGCCGACGTGGCGCCGCTCGGCGGCGACAACCGCGCGCTCGTCCGCGCCGGGCTCAAGGTGCTCTCCGGCGGCCTGCGCCCAGGTGTGCGCGCGCTGGCCGAGCTCGCCAAGCTCGAGCTCTCGCGAGGCGTCACCAGCGAGGACATCGGCTTCCGCATCGCGCCCAGGCTCAACGCGCCGGGCCGCCTCGGCGATCCCGACGCTGCGCTCGCGCTGCTCGTCGCCCGCGACGCGCAGACGGCAGCGGGGCTCGCGGCGTCGATCGAGCAGGTGCAACTCCGTCGGCGGGCCATGCAGGCGTCGATCGTCGACGAGGCGCAGGCGATGCTGCTCTCGGAGCCACTGCGCTCCGCGCCTGGGCTCGTGCTCGCCAAGGAGGGCTGGCACCCGGGCATCGTCGGCATCGTCGCCGGCAAGATCGCCGAGGCCACACGGAAGCCCACGATCGTGGTCGGGCTCGAGGGCGCCGAGGGCAGGGGCAGCGTGCGCGGGCCGCGAGGCTTCCCGCTGCACGACGCGCTCACCCGCTGCGCCGACGCCCTGCTCGGCTTCGGTGGGCACCAGGCCGCGGCGGGTGTGCACCTGCGCGCCGATCGCGTCACGGAGCTGCAGGCGCAGTGGAGCGCGGCCTGCGAGGCGCTCCGCGGCGGCGAGCGCGGCGCGGCGGCCGACGCGCACGTGCGGCTCGACCCGGGCGACGATCCTCGCCGCGTGCTCGAGGATCTCGAGCGCTTCGAGCCCTTCGGCGAGGGCAACCCGACGCCGCTCTTCTTGCTCGACGAGGTCGAGGTCCGCTCGGCGCGCGATCTCAAGGGGCACCTGAAGCTCGATCTGCGCCACGCTGGGCGCGAGCTCTCCGGGATCCAGTTCGGCGAGGGTGCGCGCGCCACGGAGCTCCGGGGCACGACCAGGCGGCTCGTCGCCTCACTGCGTCGCGATCACTACCGGGGAGGGGTCGAGCTCCACGTGACGAGGCTCGCATGAGCCGGCCTCGGGTCGGCGGCCACCAACGCGTGAGCGCGCCCACATCGCGTGTAGGATGAGCGACCCATGGCCGAGCCGATCATCCGCTTCCGAGGGGTGAAGAAAGCCTTCGGGCCGAAGGTCATCTACCGAAACCTCGATCTCGACGTCTTCCCGGGCGAGACGATCACGATCATGGGCGGCTCCGGCGTGGGCAAGAGCGTGATGCTCAAGCTGCTCATCCGCCTGCTCGACGCCGACGCGGGCTCGATCACCTTCCACGGCGACGAGGTCACGACGATGCCCGAGAAGCGCGTGTCGCTCGTGCGTCGACGCATCGCGATGCTCTTCCAGGGCGCGGCACTCTTCGACTCGATCTCCGTCGGCGAGAACGTCGCTTACGGCCTACGCGAGCATTTCCGCAAGGAGCTCGACGAAGCGCAGGTCGCCGAGCGCGTCGACTGGGCGCTGTCGCTCGTCGGGTTGCCGGGCATCGAGCAGATGCGCCCGGCGGACCTCTCCGGCGGCATGAAGAAGCGCGTCGGGCTCGCGCGGGCGATCGCGGTCCGCCCCGAGGTGGTGCTCTACGACGAGCCGACGACCGGCCTCGATCCCATCAACACCGAGCGCATCAACCACCTCATCCTCGGGCTCCGGCGCGCGATCAACGTGACCAGCATCGTCGTCACGCACGACATGAAGAGCGCCTTCACCGTCTCGGACCGCCTCGCGATGGTGCACTCGGGCCAGATCATCCTCGTCGGCACGCCGGCGGAGTTCAAGGCCTCACGCGATCCGCGGGTACACGACTTCATCGAGGGCATCGCGCCCGTCGATGAAGACGTCGAGACCTTGCTCCGCACCTGAAGCGCCGGAGTGCGTCGGCGACCTCGTCGTGGATTTCGCCTGCGCGGCTTCCGGCGCGCCGCTACGATGCGCCTCGATGTCGACCTCGCGCGACCTCAAGATCGGCGCCTTCGTCCTGATGGGCCTGCTCTTCGCCGCCGCCGTGATCTTCCTGATCGGCGACGAGCGCAGGCTCTTCGCGAGCTCCGTCGCCTTCACGACGCGCTTCGACGACGTGGGCGGCCTCAAGGCCGGTGCGCCCGTGCGCATGGGCGGCATCGACATCGGCAGCGTCGAGAGCGTCGGCTACGACGCGAAGGCCGGAAGTGACACGACGGTCTACGTGAGCCTCAGGGTGGTCGCTTCGGAGGCCTCTCGCATCAAGACCGACTCGAAGGCGCTCATCTCGACCAAGGGCCTGCTCGGCGACAAGATGATCGAGCTCACGGTCGGCAAGGCCAGCGAGAGCATGGCGCCCGGCGCGGAGATCCCGAGCGATCCCGGCATCGACGTGATGGCCAAGGTGACGGGCATGGCCGACAAGGCCGACGGGCTCATCGAGAGCCTCACCCGCGTCAGCGAGCCACTCGGCGACGAAGAGCTGCACGCCGACATCCGCGGATCCGTGGCGAGCATGCGCTCGATCCTCCACGAGGTCGCCGAAGGCCAGGGCTACCCGCACAAGCTGCTCACCGATCCGGCCGAGGCCGAGCGCATCTCGCGGATGGTCGACAACCTCGAGCGTACGAGCACCGAGCTGCAGCTCACCCTGCGCAAGACACGCGAGGTCATCGCCCGCGTCGAGTCGGGGCCGGGCTTCGCG
>ERZ761602.2073-NODE-2073-length-33219-cov-8.374683_pt1 | contig 33219 bp, 27 predicted proteins | sample MGYA00512165_ERZ761602 | MGnify/ENA primary metagenome ERZ761602 (study PRJEB28899, sample SAMN02445085) | bioreactor sludge metagenome | biome: EBPR sludge; isolation source: Thorneside wastewater treatment plant | place: Australia: Brisbane, Thorneside...
GCTCGGCGCGGGGCCGCACCGGCGCGGTGGATCCGCGCACCACCAGTTGCGGCACGAAGCCCTGGTTGTGCACGGCGGTGGAGGGGTCGGCGGCGTCCTGGCGCAGCCCGGCGATCAGCAGGCGCGCGGCCTGCTTGGCGATGTCCTGGGTGGCCTGCTTGGCGGTGGTCAGCGGCGGCCATGACTGCTTGGAGAACGGGCTGTCCTCGAAGCCGGCGATGGACAGATCGTAGGGCACGTTCATGCCGGCGGACTTGGCCGCGGCCAGCACGCCGGCGGCGATCTCGTCGTTGGAGCCGAAGATCGCCGTGGGCGGCTCGCGCAGCGCCAGCAACCGGCGCGCGCCACGGAAGCCGTCGTCGAAGGTGTAGTCGCCCGGCACCACCAGGTGCTTGTCCAGCGGGATGCCGTAGTCCTTCAGCGCCTTCTCGTAGCCGGCGTAGCGCTCGGTGCTGGAGCGGTGCGCCAGCCCGCCCCAGAGGAAGCCGATGCGCTGGTGGCCGAGCTGGATCAGGTGCTCGGTGATCTCGTAGGCGGCGTCGCGGTCGTCCACGTAGACGCAGGGCAGGCCGTCGTCCGGGTCCTCGGTGGCGGCGATGATGCGCACCAGCTTCACCCCGCGCGCGGCCAGCGCGGCGACCAGGTCGGCGCGCTCGGACATCGGCGCGGTCAGCACCAGCCCGGCCAGGCGCGAGCGCTGCACGAACTCCACCAGTTCCTCCGCCAGCAACGGCGAGGTGGAATCCACCGGGTGGATCTGCAGGCCGAAGCCGGTTTCCTTGCACGCGGCCAGCACGCCGTTCTGCACGCCGATGATGTGGTACGGGTTGGGGTTGTCGTACACCAGCCCGATCACGAACGGCGTGCCGCTGCGCAGGTTGCGCGCGGACTGGTCCGGCTCGTAGTCCAGCTCGGCGATGGCGTGCAGCACGCGCGCGCGCGTGCCCTGCATCACCGAGGGCTCGTTGTTGATGACCCGCGACACGGTCTTCAGCGAGACCTTGGCGCGCTCGGCGACATCCTTGATGGTGGGTCGGCGCATGGCGTCGGCTGCCCGTGGACTGGTTGCGGCGTCCATGATGCGGCAATCAGCGCCCGGGCGTCAGGCCGGCGCGGTGGCCGCGCAGCGCGTAGTGCAGGATGAACAGGTAGCACGGCACCATCAGCACGGCGAACACCAACTGGAAGTCCGCGTGCTGCTTCAGCACCGCGAACAACTGCGGGATGATCGCGCCGCCGGCGATGCCCATCACCAGCAGCGCCGAGCCGAGCTGGGTATGCGCGCCCAGGCCGCGGATCGCCATCGGGAAGATCGCCGGCCACATCATCGCGTTGGCGAAGCCCAGCGCGGCGACGAAGCCCACCGACACGTAGCCGCGGGTGGCGTAGGCGCCCAGCACGAACAGCACGCCCAGCACCGCCGACACGCTCAGGTAGCGCTCCTGCGAGACGAAGCGCGGGATCAGCACCAAGCCGGCCAGGTAGCCCAGCAGCATCGCCGTCAGGGTGAAGGAGGTGAAGAACTTGGTCTGGTCCAGCGGCAGGCCGAAGGCGTGGCCGTAGGTGCCGATCGCGTCGCCCGCCATCACCTCCACACCCACGTAGACGAACAGGCAGGCCACGCCCAGCCACAGGTGCGGGAAGTGGAAGATGCTGCCGCGCGCCGCGCCGGCCGGCACCGCGTTGGCCTCCTCGGCGCGGATTTCCGGCAGCGGCGAGAACAGGATGCCCACCGCGGCCAGCAGCAGCAGGCTGGACATCACCACGTAGAAGCCGCGGATGCTGCCGGCGAAGTCGGTCAGCAGCGCGTCGCGGGTGGCCGGGTCGGCGGCGGCGGCCTCCGCCGCCAGGTCGCCCACGCCGTGCAGCACCAGCGAACCGAGCAGCAGCGGCGCCAGGATGCCGGCCACCTTGTTGCAGATGCCCATCACCGCGATGCGGCGCGCGGCGGTGTCGATCGGGCCGAGGATGGAGATGTAGGGATTGACCGAGGTCTGCAGCAGCGCCATGCCGCCGCCCAGCACGAACAGGCTGGCCAGCGCGCCGCCGAACACCCGCCAGGTGGCGAACTGGCCGAACGCCAGCGCGCCGGCCGCCATCACGCACAGGCTCAGCGCCAGTCCCTTCTTCATGCCGGTGCGGCGCAGGATCCACGAGGCCGGCAGCGCCAGGAAGAAGTACGACAGGTAGAAGACCATCAGCACCAGGAAGGCCGCGATCTCGCTGACGTCGAACGCCAGTTGCACGAACGTGATCAACGGCCCGTTGAGCCAGGTGAAGAAGCCCAGGATGAAGAACAGCAGCCCGATGATGGCGATCGAGCTGGCGTAGCGCGCGCCAGGTGTTGCGGTCATGCGAGTCCCCTCGTGGTCTAGCCCGTCGTGGCCGGGCCCGCGGACCCGGTGAGGGTACAACGTTGTCATAGATTCTCCCGACGGACCACTACCCCGGGAACCGGCGGCGGCTCCGGACGGGCTTCGTGCGACTCAAAATATCCCGCAACGCAACATAACACCGTATGGAACTTACGTTTCAGGGCCCGAAAATCGGCTTTTTATTCGCACTTGTGCTGCCAATTGCATGGCTGGCCACAAGATCGTTCCGCACATGGCGCGATTGAGGCCATTCCCATGCCACTTTCGCTGCCGGGTTGTTGACAACGTTGTCAACACACTTCCACACTCCGGCCGCATCGGAGCCCACCGGGTTTTCCGCGCCGCGAACATGTTGGGGAGACGTGTGGTCGCCATCGCCAATCCATTGCCCACGGATGCCGTGAACCGCGCAGGCGACGCCTTCATCGCCGCCGACGTGGGCGGCACCCACGTGCGCGTGGGCCTGGTGCGCGGCAGGGCCGATCCGGGCCAGCCCATCGGCGTGCTCGCCTACCGCCAGTACGCCTGCGCCGAACACCCGGGGCTGGCCGCGATCCTGGAAGACTTCATCGCCGGCCTCGGCGGCGTGCGGGTGGTGCGCGGCGTGATCGCCAGCGCCGGCTACGCGCTGGACGACGGCACGGTCATCACCAACAACCTGCCCTGGCGACTGTCGCTGGCCGAGATCCGCGGCCGGCTGGGCTTCGACGACTTCCGCCTGGTCAACGATTTCGAAGCCGTAGCGCACGCCGCCGCGCAGATCGACGCCAGCCAGGTGCTGCACCTGGCCGGCCCGGCGACAGCGCCGGCCGGTCCGGTGCTGATCCTGGGCCCGGGCACCGGCCTGGGCGCGGCGGTGTGGATCCCGGCCGGCAGGCGCGCCGTGGTGCTGGCCACCGAGGCCGGCCAGGCCGCCCTGGCCACCGGCACGCCGCTGGAAATGGCGCTGCTGGCCGAGATGCAGAAGACCCGCGCGCACGTGCCGACCGAGCACGCGCTGTCCGGCCCCGGCCTGCTGAACCTGCACGCCGCGCTGCGCGCCGTGCGCGGCGCCGCGCCCTCGCCCTACGCGCATCCCGGCCAGGTCACCGCCGCCGCGCTGTCCGGCGAGGACCCGCTGGCGCGCGAGACGCTGGAAGTGTTCTGCGGCCTGCTGGGCAGCGTGGTCGGCGACATGGCCCTGCTGTACGGCGTGCAGGGCGGCGTGTACCTGGCCGGCGGGGTGCTGCCGAAGATCCGCGAATTCCTGCCCGGCAGCGATTTCGTGCCGCGGTTCCTCAACAAGGGATCGATGCGCGAGGCGCTCGAACGCATCCCCGTGAAGCTGGTCGAGCACGGACAACTGGGGGTGGTCGGCGCCGCCCGCTGGTACCTGGACCAGGGCGACCGGGACTGAAGAAAAAAGAAGGAAAGCGCCGGCACAGGCGCGGGCAACAACGGGCAAGCACAGCGCGCCCGGGCGGTAACGAAGCACCAGGCACGGCGTAACGCGGAAGCGCGGGCCGCCGGAATCCAAACAATGATGGGAGAGACATCATGAAACACCGCAAGACCGTACTATCCGCCGCCATCGTGACGTGCCTGGGCTTCGCCGCGCACGCGCAGGCCCAGCAAGCCGCCGCACCGGCCGAGGGCGCGCAGGCCACCGAGCTGGACCGCGTGACCGTGGTCGGCATCCGCGGCAGCCTGAAGCAGGCGCTGGACACCAAGCGCGACGCGGACGCCATCGTCGACGTGGTCACCGCCGAGGACGTGGGCAAGTTCCCCGCCACCAACGTGGCCGAGGCCATCACCATCATCCCCGGCGTGACCATCGACAAGGCCTTCGGCCAGGGCGAGAAGGTCAGCATCCTGGGCACCGACCCGGCGCTCAACCGCACCGTGCTGAACGGCCAGACCGTGGCCTCGGCCGACTGGTTCATCACCGACCAGCCGGGCCGCACCTTCAACTACTCGCTGCTGGCGCCGCAACTGGTCAGCAAGGTCGAGGTCTACAAGTCGCCGGAAGCGCACATCGACGAAGGCTCGATCGGTGGCACCGTGATGATCTCCACCCGCAAGCCGCTGGACCTGGACCGCACCACGATCTCCGGCGCGGTCAGCTACCTGCACAACGACCGCATCGGCGACGGCGATCCCTCTATCTCCGGCCTGTTCGGCTGGAAGAACCAGGGCGGCACCTTCGGCGTGATCGTCTCGGCGCAGCGCTCGGAAGAGAGCATCCGCCGCGACGGCGTGGAGTCCTACGGCACCGTCACCGGCCGCTCCTACATCGTCGGCGGCGACCCGGCCAACAACTCGCCCAACTCCATCACCACCACCACCACCAACTGGGCCACCGACCCGCCGACCACCATGCCGCCGAGCTGCGTGGGCGCCTGCGCCACCACCCTGCTGGCCAACCCGGACGCGGTGACGCCCAACTCGATCAGCGCCCACTACTTCGAGCAGCAGCGCAAGCGCGACACGCTGTCGGTGGCGCTGCAGTTCAAGCCGCACGACAAGCTGGACATCGAGTTCAACGCGCTCGACGTCAAGGCCAACTACGACAACATCAGCCACTCCATGTTCGCCTTCAACGGCAACGTCTGGAACTCGCTGGGCGGCATGACCGACCTGACCGTGGACGGCGGCGTGATCACCAAGGCCTCGTTCCGCAACGCGCTGACGGTCTACGACCTGATCAACCGCCAGGCCACGGTGGACACCGATTCCTACGACCTGAAGCTGACCTGGAAGGACGAGGGCTGGTTCGCCTCGGCCCACGCCGGCACGTCCAAGGCCACCGGCGGCACCGGCCGCCAGGTGTTCGGCGAGTTCCTCAACAAGGCCAACTACAGCTACGACCTGACCGGCTCCACGCCCACGCTGAACTTCTCCGGCTACCAGCGCGATCCCATCGCCGACGTCGCCACCCACTTCGCGCCGGGCTATGCGGGCAGCCCGTTCAACGATCCCTCGGCCTATCGTTTCGACGGCGGCGGCCCGGCCGGCGGCTGGCACACCAATCCGCCCAGCGCCACCAACTGGAGCCCGGGCTGGGGCGGCAACATCGTCACCAAGCCGACCCGCGACGAGGAGAAGTACGCGCAGGCCGACTTCGGCATCCTGCTGGATTCGCCGATCTACCAGATCCGCTTCGGCCTGAAGCGCCGCGAGCACGAGACCGGCCAGTCCATGGCGGGCGTGTCGCTGGCCTCGATCAAGGGCTACGGCGACCTGACCGCCGACCAGTTCTCGCCGCGCTCGCTGCCCGGCAACTACCTGAGCGGCTTCGGCAACGTGGGCGACCTCAACTCGCGCTTCATGATCGACGGCTGGGCGCTGGCCGACTACATCCTCAGCGGCGACTGGCTGGCGCCGTGGCAGACCATGCCCACGCCCAGCACCTTCAACGATCCCTCGTTCGCCGCCAACACCTGGACCGTCACCGAGGACGTCAACGCCGCCTACGTGCAGGCCGACTACAGCGCCGACCGCCTGCGCGGCAACTTCGGCGTGCGCTTCGTGCAGACCGAGTCCAACAGCATGGGCTACGCCTGCTCGGTGAACGTCAGCCCCTGCCCGGCCACCGGCTACGCGCCGACCAGTGTCAAGAAGAAGTACAGCGACGTGCTGCCGAACGTGAACCTGGCGTTCGACCTGACCGATAGCGTGGTGCTGCGCGGCTCGGCGGCGAAGGTGATCTCGCGCCCGAACTACGGCGACATGTCCAGCTACCTGTGGCTGGGCGACCAGACCCGCACCGGCGGCGGCGGCAACCCGGACCTGGATCCGTACGAGTCCACCAACCTGGACTTCTCGGCCGAGTGGTACTTCAACGAGAACGCGATCCTGGCCGGCACGCTGTTCCACAAGAAGGTGGACAACTACATCCTGGTCACCACCCAGAAGGAGACCCACTTCAACCAGGCGGACGGCCGCGACACCGAGTACGACGTGTCGCGCCCGAACAACGCCGGCGGCGCCAAGATCCAGGGCTTCTCGGCCGCGTTCCAGACCAGCTTCGACAACGGCCTGGGCATCCTCGCCAACTACACCTACGCCGACGCCAAGGCCGACAACGGCAGCCACCTGCCGTTCAACTCCAAGAACCAGGTCAACGTCAGTCCGTTCTTCGAGAACGACCGCTTCAGCGCGCGCGTGACCTACTCCTGGCGCTCGAAGTACTACACGCAGGTGGATCGCGGCAACTACCTGGTCACCGACGACTACGATTCGCTGGACGCCAGCTTCTCGTACCGGATCAACGACCACCTCAGCCTGGGCCTGGACGGCATGAACCTGCTGGACAGCGAATACCGCTCCTACGCCGAGGTCCCGGGGGTCGAGAACACCGAGATGCTGGTGCGCGGCCTGTACCGCACCGGCCGCCGCATCATGGCGTCGGTCCGGTTCCAGTTCTGATCCATCCCGAGGCAAGGCGGTAATCGTCGTTCCCCTCCACGGGCCTGGACTTGTCCGGGCCCGTTTTTTTTGGGCACCCTGCCCCGTCGAACACGAGGTCTCCATGACACGATCCTTCGCACGCCGCGGCCTGGCCGCACTGGCGCTGGCCGTGCCGCTGCTGCTGGCGGCCGGCTGCACTCCCACCCCGCACGCGGCCGCAGACGGCGCCGTCGCCGAAACCGCCACCGCCGCCGCGCCGTTGCTGACGCCGCTGCCCGCCATGCTGGCGCCTGCACCCGGGCAATTCGTCCTGGACGCGCAGACGCCGGTCTACGCCTCCGGCGACGCCGCCGCGCGCGTGGCCGGCCAGTTCATCGCCTATCTGCAAGTCGCCGGCCGGCCGGCACCGACGCTGGTCGAGGGCGAAGGCAAGGGCGGCATCCGCTTCGTGCTGGACGAAGCCGCGCAGGCAGGGCCGGCCGAAGGCTACGTGCTGGACGTCGGCGCCGACGGCGTGACGGTCAAGGCCGGCCACGAGGCGGGCCTGTTCTACGGCGCGGTCACCCTGTGGCAACTGGCCACCCAGGGCGAGGGCGCGCGCGCGGTGCTGCCCGCACTGCGCATCGAGGACGCGCCGCGCTTCGGCTGGCGCGGCTTCATGCTGGATTCGGCGCGCCACTTCTGGAGCGTGGACGAGGTCAAGCGCGTGATCGACGCGATGGCGCTGCACAAGCTCAACACCTTCCACTGGCACCTGACCGACGACCAGGGTTGGCGCGTGGAGATCAAGCAGTACCCGAAGCTCACCGGCATCGGCGGCTGCCGCATCCCCTCCGGCGACGGCGGCAAGGACCCGGAGACCGGCGCACCGCGCCCGTACTGCGGCTACTACACCCAGGACCAGATCCGCGAAGTGGTGAAGTACGCCGCCGAGCGCCACATCACCGTGGTGCCGGAAGTCGACGTGCCCGGCCACGCCACCGCCGCGATCGCCGCGTACCCGGAACTGGGCACGATCGACACGCCGCTGGTGCCGTCCAACGAATGGGGCGTGTTCCCCAACCTGTTCAACACCGAGGAAGGCACGCTGCGCTTCCTGGAGAACGTGATCGCCGAGATGGTCCCGCTGTTCCCCGGCACCTATTTCCACATCGGCGGCGACGAGGCGGTCAAGGACCAGTGGGAAGCCTCCGCGCGCGTGCAGCAGCGCATGCGCGAGGCCGGCGCCCGCACCGAGATGGAGATGCAGGGGCTGCTGGTCGAGCGGTTGGAGAAATTCCTCGCCGGCCACGGCAAGCGCCTGATCGGCTGGGACGAGATCCTGGAGAGCAAGCTGCCGGCCGAGGCCACGGTGATGTCGTGGCGCGGCACCGAAGGCGGCCTGCAGGCCGCGCGCCAGGGCCACGACGTGGTGATGTCGCCGTCCAACAAGACCTACCTGGACTACCTGCAGACCGCCTCGCCGAACGAGCCGCCCGGCCGCCCGGCCCTGATCACGCTGCAGGACATCTACGCCTTCGAGCCGGTGCCCGCCGATCTGGAGCAGAACCAGCGCCACCACATCCTCGGCCTGCAGGCCAACCTGTGGACCGAGCACACGCGCAGCTTCGCGCGCCTGCAGCACCACATGTTCCCGCGCCTGGCCGCGGTGGCGGAGACCGGCTGGACGCCGGTGGAGAAGAAGGATTTCGCCGGTTTCACCGCGCGCCTGCCCGCGCTGATCGCGCGCTACGACGCGCTCGGCCTGGGCTACGCGAAGACGCCGTTCGAAGCGATGATCGCGGTCGAGGACGACCGCAAGGCCGGCACCGCGAAGGTCGCGCTGTCCAATCCGCTCGACTATCCCGTGCACTACACCACCGACGGCAGCGAGCCCACCCCGGCCTCGCCGGCGTTCGGCGCGCCGCTGGGGGTGAAGCTGCCGGCCACCGTGCGCGCCGCCGCCTTCGCCGACGGGCGCGCGCTGGCACCGGCCGCCACGTTCGAGCTGACCCCGGCCTCACTGCTCAGCCGCACCGACGAAGCGCTGTCGATCTGCCCCGACGCCGGCCGCCTGCTGCTGCGGCTGGAAGACGACGGCCCGGCCGAAGGCGAGCGCGCCATCTTCAACGCGACCATCTTCTATCCGTGCTGGCAGTGGAACCAGGCCGACCTGGACGGCATCGCCTCGGTCCGGGTGCGCGCCGGGCGCATTCCCTACTACTTCCAGTTGGCGCACGACGAACCCAACCGCAGGTTCGAGCCGGCGAAGACGCCGCACGGCGAGTTGCAGGTGCTCGGCGGCGGCTGCCAGGGCCGCATGCTGGCGGAAGTGCCGCTGCCGGCGGCGCCGGGCGCGGATGGTTTCCTGGAGCTGGACGCCCCGCTGCCCACCGGCACCGGCGGCCGGCAGGACCTGTGCCTGCGCTTCACCGGCGACACGCGCCCGCAGATGTGGGTGCTCGACCGCGCCACCCTGCAACCGCGCTGAGCGGTGGCGGGAAGATCAGCGGGGAAGAAGAAGCCGGGCCTGGCCCGGCTTCTTCGTTGGCGGGCTCAGCGGCGCGCCGGCCACAGCCAGGCGTCGATGGCCAGCAGCAGGCCGCGCAGCGGCGTGAGCACCGTCGCCAGCCCGGCCAGCGCGCCCAGGGTGTTGGCCAGCGCATCGCGGGGATCGGCCATGCGGGTGGCGGTCAGGGCGCCCTGGGCGAATTCCAGCCCGATGCCCAGCCCGACCAGCAGCGCCGCCGCAACGACGCAGCCGCGGCGCGCGGCGAAGAGCTGCACCGCGGCCGCCGACAGCAGCGCATAGGCGAGGAAGTGCTCGACCTTGTCGCCGCCCTCGGGCACCGGTGGCAGACCGCTCAGGTTGACCAGCGACAGCACGATCACCGCGGCGACCGCGGCCAGCCACAGGCCCAGCCACAGGCGCGGACGGCGGAACGGCTTGAGCGCGAGCACGCCGCTCACAGCCGCCAGCTCAGGTCGTTGAGAAGGAAGGCCGCGCTGAATTCCACATCGCGCTCGAAGCCCATCAACTGGAAGCGCTCGCCCATCTCGCTGGGCAGGGTCAGCCGCTTGGCCTCGTTGCGCAGCCGCAGCAGGGTGGCTTCGCTGGCGCGCGCCTCGGCCTCGGCCAGGCGGTCCTGCAGCCCGTTGCCGAGCAGGAAGCTCGCCTGCGTGGCGTAGCCGGACAGGTCGAAGCCGGCGCCGGTGCCCGCTTCGGCCAGCGCGGTGAAGTCCACCGAAGCGGTCAGGTCCTGCAGGCCCGGCCACAGGTAGGCATCGGCGTGCACGCGATGGCGGTAGAACGCGCGCAGCGTGCCGGTGTCGCGCTCGGGCAGGTAGAACTCGCGGCGCGGATGGCCGTAGTCGGCGAACAGCATGGCGCCCTTGTCCAGCCCGCCCATCACCGCCTGCAACCAGTACGGCAGTTGCGACAGCAGTTCCGAGCGGTAGCCGTCGGGGAAAGACCGCTCCAGGTAGCGCTCGACGTGGCGCACCGCCGCCGTCAGCAGGGCATCGGCAGGCCGGTCACTGCGCACTAAGCCGCCCTGCCCGTCCAGCGCCACGCATTCCTCGTACACCTCGCCCTCGCGCAGCGTGAACCGCGGCGTGGGCAGGGCGTCGATCACCTCGTTGGCGAACAGCACACCGTCCCATCGCGCCTCCGGCGGACGGTCCAGCCATTCCACCAGGTCGAACACCGGCGGGATCAGGCGTTCACCCAGCCGTTCGCGCTGGCGTTCGCGCAGGTCCGCGCTCGGCTCCAGGATCGCGTAGCGCGACGGCAGCGCGTCCAGTTCCAGCAACCGCTTCAGCATGATCTCGGCGAACGCGCCGCTGCCGCCGCCGATCTCCAGGAATCCGGCCTCCGGCCCCAGCCGCTGCAGCACCGGGGCGACCGCCTGCGCCACGCAGCCGGCGAACAGCGGCCCCAGTTCCGGCGCGGTGGTGAAATCGCCCGCTGCGCCGAACTTGGTGCTGCCGGCGCTGTAGTAGCCCAGCCCGGGTGTGTACAGGCAGCGCTCCATGTAACGTGAGAAGGGGATCGCGCCGCCCTGGGCGGCGATCTCGGCGCGGATCAGCGCCGCCAGTTCGCCGCTCAGGCGCAGCGCGTCGTCGTCGGGGAGGGGGAAATCGGCCTGCATGGGGCACCGGGGAGAGTCCGGCGCCATTGTACGGGCCGCTGGCGCCGTGCCGGCGCCCTGCATAGAATCGTGACGCACAGCAGCAACGGACACGCCATGACCTATTGCGTCGGCATCGAAGTCAACGAAGGCCTGGTCTTCGCCGCGGACACCCGCACCAGCGCCTCGTTCGACGATGTGCGCGTGTACCGCAAGATGCATGTGTTCGAATGGCCGGGCGAGCGCGTGTTCGTCATCATGTCCGCCGGCAACCTCGCCACCACCCAGTTGACCATCTCGCGCCTGCAGCGCGACGCCGACGACCCTAGCGCCAGGCACAGCCTGCGCACCTTCTCGCACCTGTACGAAGTGGCCGAGTACGTCGGCGAGACGCTCGTCGCCAGCCAGGTGCGGGTGAAGGACGAGGCCCAGCAGAGCGGCGTCAACGTGCAGTCCACGCTGATCCTGGGCGGCCAGATCGCCGGCGAGCGCCCCGGCCTGTACATGGTCTATCCGCTGGGCAACTGCATCGCCACCTCGCCGGAGACCCCGTACCTGCAGATCGGCGAATCCAAGTACGGCAAGCCCATCCTGGACCGCATCATCCGTCCGGAGACCTCGCTGGAGGACGCCGCCCGTTGCGCGCTGGTGTCGCTGGATTCCACCATCCGCTCCAACCTCTCGGTCGGCATGCCCATCGACATGGCCATCCTGCGCGCCGGCGACCTGAAGATCAGCCAGCGCATGCGCCTCGAAGCGGACACGCCCCTGTACTCCGAGATCCACGACACCTGGTCGCGCAAACTGGAAGCCGCCGTGCACAGCCTGCCGCGCTTCCCCTGGGAACCGCAGCGCGAACCCGAAGAAACGCCCGCCTCCGTCCCCGCCATGCCGCCCCGCCGCGCGCCCTCGCGCCAGGACCCCGGCGACGCGCAAGGCCAGCAATAACCCCGCTTTGCCGTAGGAGGGGCCGACCAGCCATCCGGCTGTTGAAAGCCAGCCCCGACCGGAAAAGCAAAATGCCTTTTCGCCACGGATCACGCGGATGAAGCGTGGATGCTTTATCCGCGTCCATCTGTGTTCATCCGTGTCATCCGCGGCAAAGAGATGAAGCCGTTTTGCGTACGGTCGCGACTTGTGTCGCTCCTACAGCCACGGCCATGCCCGCAGCGCGCTCAGCCGTGGAAATACCCTTCGGCGATGGCCGTATGCAGCGCGCCCAGGTGCATCTGGATCTGGTCCATGAACTGCGCGGGGTCGCGCGTCGCCAGCACCGCCGGGTCGGCGTTGCGGGTCAGGCCGATCACGCGGTTGAGGTGGCGGTCCACGCCCGGGCGCGGCGGCATCGCCGGCAGCACGCTCTGCGCGCGCGACAGGCAGAAATGCACGCTGCGCGGGAACTCGTTGTTCTGCAGCAGGAAGCGCAGCGCCAGTTCCGCGGTCACGCGCTGGCGCACGTGGCGGCGGAACATCTGGTAGCCGGCCAGCGAGCGCAGCACGCTCATCCACTGCATGTTCTGGAACGCCTCGCGGTCTTCCTCGTTGCGCGGCGTCAGCAGGCCCGAGGCGCCGGCGTCGATGATGCGGGTGGTCATGTCGGCCTGTTCCAGCGCCGTGCCCAGGCGCAGGAACTGGTAGCCGATGTCGCGGCTGACGTTGGCGCTGAGCAGGCCGGAAACCTTCAGGCAGCCGTCGACGATGCGGTGCAGGAACTCGACCCGGTAACGCCGGCTCAGGCTGCGCTCGCCGTGCGCACCGATGTGCAGGTGCAGGTCGTTGACCGCCTCCCACACGTCCTGCGGCAGGCTGTCGCGGATGCTGCGCAGGATCTCGCGCGCCGAATCCACCGACACCCGCAGCGACGACGGATTGCGCTCGTCCAGCAGCATGAAGCGGATCACGTCCACGTCGCCCGCGTCGTCGCCGGCTTCGGGGAAGCACGCCTCGAAGTGGGGCCCCGCGCCCACCGTGTCGATCATGGGCCGCCAGGCGAAGCGCACCGAGCGCGGCATGTCCAGTTGCAACTGGCTGCCCACGCCGACCAGCCGCGCGGTGTTCTCGGCGCGCCGCACGTAGCGGCTGAACCAGTACAGGTTGTCGGCCACGCGCGAGAGCATCAGCCGGCCTCCCCGTCCGCGTCGTCGGACAGATCGACCACCCAGGTGTCCTTGGCGCCGCCGCCCTGCGAGGAATTGACCACCAGCGAGCCCTTCACCATCGCCACGCGGGTCAGGCCGCCGGTGGTGACGTAGGTGTCCTGGCGCGAGAGGATGAACGGGCGCAGGTCGATGTGCCGCGGCGACGGTCCCTGATTGGTGACGATGGGCGCGGTGGACAGCGACAGCGTGGGCTGGGCCATGTAGTTGCGCGGGTCGGCCTCGATCAGCGCCCTGAACTTCTCGCGCTGGCGCTTGGTCGAGCGCGGCCCGATCAGCATGCCGTAGCCGCCGGACTCGTTGGCCGGCTTGACCACCAGCTTGTCCAGGTTCTCCAGCACGTACTTGCGCTCCTTCGCGTTGTGGCACAGGTAGCTGGGCACGTTGGGCAGGATCGGTTCCTCGCCCAGGTAGTACTTGATCATCTTCGGCACGTAGGCGAACACCACCTTGTCATCTGCCACGCCAGCGCCCGGCGCGTTGGCCAGCGCCACCTTGCCGGCGCGCCAACTGCGGATCAGCCCCGGCGCACCGAGCACCGAATCGGGGTGGAACACCTCCGGGTCGATGAACAGGTCGTCGACGCGCCGGTAGATCACGTCCACCCGCTTGGGCCCGTACACCGTGCGCATGTAGGTGCAGTCGTCGTCGGCGACGAACAGGTCGCTGCCCTCGACCAGTTCGATGCCCATCGCCTGCGCCAGGTAGGCATGCTCGAAGTAGGCGCTGTTGAACACGCCCGGCGTCAGCAGCGCGATCACTGGCGTGTCGCCGGGGCGCGGCGACAGCGCGGCCAGGGTGTCGTAGAGCTGGCTGGGGTATTCGTCCACCGGCAGGATCGAGCTGGTCCCGAACAGCTCCGGGAACACCCGCTTGGCCACCATGCGGTTCTCCAGCATGTAGCTGACGCCGCTGGGGATGCGCAGGTTGTCCTCCAGCGCGTACAGGGTGCCGTCGCCGTCGCGCACCAGGTCGCTGCCGCAGATGTGCGCCCACACGCCCAGCGGCGGCGCGATGCCGACGCACTGTTCGCGGAAATTCACCGAGTCCTTCAGCAGCATCGCCGGGAACACCTTGTCCCTGACGATCTTCTGCTCGCCGTAGATGTCGCCGATGAACAGGTTGAGCGCGCGCATGCGCTGCTTCAACCCGGCCTCGGTGCGCTGCCATTCGCTCAGCGGGATGATGCGCGGGATCAGGTCGAACGGCAGCGTGCGGTCGACGTTGCGGCCGTCGGAGTACACGGTGAAGGTGATGCCCTGCACGCGCGCCACCACGTCGGCGGCGAGCTGGCGTTCGGCGATTTCGCGGCCGGACAGCCCGGCCAGGTATTCGACCAGCCGGCGTGCGGCGGGACGCGGCCGCCCGTCGGCCTGGATCAGTTCGTCGAAGGTGGTGGTGCGGTACTTCGCCCAGTCCATTCGCCCTTTCCGCTCCACCCGGCGGGCGCATCCCGCCAAGGGTGATGCGTCGCAACATGCCCGTAAGCGTGCACTGCGTCAAGCATTGCCAACGCGCTGCCGTCCGGAGCACATTGGCGCGATTGTGCGCGCCGGCGCGGCCGGCATGGCGCCCTGCCCAGGAGACCCGCATGGCGGACGTCCGCCCCGATCCCAGCCACACTGGCCACCGCGTCGCGCTGGTCACCGGCGCCGCGCGACGCGTGGGCGCGGCCATCGCGCGCCGCCTGCATGCCGACGGCCACGACGTGGCGCTGCATTACCGCGCCTCGGCCGCCGAGATGCAGGCGCTGGCGGCGGAACTGGAAGCACTGCGCCCGGACAGCGCGTTCGCTCTGCAGGCGGACCTGCGCGAATTCGACCGCTTGCCGGAACTGGTGGCGCGGACGGTGGGCCGCTTCGGCCGGCTCGATGCGCTGGTCAACAACGCGTCGGCGTTCTATCCCACGCCGGTCGGCACGGCGACGCCGGCGCAGTGGGACGAGCTGTTCGCCGCCAACGCGCGCGCGCCGTTCTTCCTGGCCCAGGCCGCGGCGCCGCACCTGCAGGCGGCAGGCGGCGCCATCGTCAACATCGCCGACATCTACGCCGAGCGGCCGCGCGCCGACCTGGCGATCTACGCCGCGTCGAAGGCCGCGCTGCTGGCGCTGACGCGCGGCCTGGCGGTCGCGCTGGCGCCGGCCGTGCGCGTCAATGCTGTGTCCCCCGGCGCGATCCTGTGGCCGGACGCGGGCATCGACCCCGCGGTGCAGGCGGCGCTGTTGGCGCGCACCCCGCTGGGGCGGACCGGCGAACCGGACGACATCGCCGCGACCGTGGCCTGGCTGCTGGACGATGCGGCCGGCTATGTCACCGGGCAGGTGATCCACGTCGATGGCGGGCGCGCACTGGGTTGAGCACGTCGAGCCTTGCGCGCGATCGGGGTGACGCGCGACCGCATGGGTTGCTCATCGTGACCGGCGCGGACGGCATGGTGCCCATGTTGTCGAAGGGCGATATCGGCGCGGGTAACTCCGCGTCGCGCTGCGGGAGCGTTGTGGGAGCGACGTCAGTCGCGACACGCGCCGCGGGGTAGGCGATAGGGATGAAGCACATGACCTGCCCCACCATCCCGATGACTCCGCCATCCCGATGAGGACACGGCACTGCATGCCCGCCGGCCGCTTGCATGTCGGTGGATCCACGACGAGGGCGCATGCCGCATGAAGTCGTCATCCCGGCGCAGGCCGGAACCCGACGGCTTGCCGCTTTGCGGGCGTTGACGGGCCGCGTGAAAAGCAAAAGCACTGCGGCCCGGCCTGCGGCGGGACGACGGGCCACGGATACCGCCGAACCGGTTGGACTGGCTGGATAGGTCGGATCGCTGGACCGTTCGGTCGTTCGATCGTTGGAGTCGGATCGACCTGATCGGCCAGCAACCCGATCAGGCAGCCTGCGCGCGCCTACTCGAACGGCACCGACTGCGGCGGCGCGTTGTGTTCGGGATGGTCGCGCCACAGCGCAGCGAGCGTCCGCCCGCTGCGCGGATCGACCATGCCGGGCGCGATGTCCGCCAGCGGCAGCAGCACGAAGGCGTGTTTCAGCTCCTCGCGCGGCAGGCGCAGATTGCCCGGCCCCTGCAGCACCAGGTCGTCGTAGAACACGATGTCGATGTCCAGCGTGCGGTCGGAGAAGCGCGGCCCGCTGCGGTCGCGCCCGTGCGCGTCTTCCAGCGCGTGCAGCCAGTCGTTCAACGCGAGCGGGTCCAGGTCGCTTTCGATCACCGCGGCCGCGTTGAGGAAGTCGGTGCCGTCGAAGCCCACCGAGCGCGTACGGTAGACCGGCGACAGCATCAACTCGCCGAAGCGTTCGCGCATCGCCGCCACGGCGGCGCGCAGGTGGCGTTCGGGCTCGACGTTGCTGCCCAGGCTCAGGTAAGCGGTTCCCATGGCGTCAGTCCGGGCGGGTGCCGCGCTCGATCAGCACGCCGACGTTGCGCGCGCCGGTGACCGCGCCGGGCTTGCTCAGCTTCAGCCGCACCCAGACCACGCCGAACTCGTCGCGCACGATCTGCGCGCAGCGCTCGGCCAGGGTCTCCACCAGGCCGAAGTGCGACTCCTCGACGAAGGAGATCAACCGCTTCGACACCGCCTTGTAGTCCAGCGTGTGCGCGATGTCGTCGCTGGCCGCGGGCACGCGGTTGTCGAAGGCCATCTCCACGTCCAGCGCCACGGTCTGGCGGATCTCCCGCTCCCAGTCGTAGATGCCGATGACGGTCTCGATGCGCAGGTCCTCGATGAAAACGGTGTCCATGGGTGAAAGCCGTGATGGGTGATTCGCAGAGCGAAGGCTACGCGGAGTTCCGGCTTTTACCAATCACCGATCCCGGATCGCCCGTCACCGCCGGCAGTTCCGTCATGTCCCAGCGCGCGGCCACCTTCACTTCCGGCGGCACGCGCTGGCCGGCCTGCAACCGCAGTGCGCCGGCGAAGGCGATCATCGCGCCGTTGTCGGTGCACAGCGCCGGGCGCGGGAAGCAGGCGCGGCCGCCGCGCCGGGCGGCCATCTCCTGCAGGCGCGCGCGCAGGCGCTTGTTGGCGCCGACGCCGCCGGCGACCACGATGACGTCGCTGCCGGCCGCGTCCAGCGCGCGCTCGCACTTGATCGCCAGCGTATCGACCACCGCGTCCTCGAAGCCGCGCGCGATGTCGGCGCGGGTCCGTTCCGACTGGTCGCTGTCGCGCCAGGCCAGCAGCACCTGGGTCTTCAGGCCGCTGAAGCTGAAGTCCAATCCCGGCCGGTCGGTCATCGGCCGGGCGAACCGGTACCGCCCGGGCGTGCCCTGCTCGGCCAGCGCCGCCAGTTGCGGGCCGCCGGGATAGGGCAGGCCCATCAGCTTGGCGGTCTTGTCGAAGGCTTCGCCGGCGGCGTCGTCCAGGGTCTCGCCCAGCAGCCGGTAACGGCCGATGGCGTCCACGGCCACCAGTTGGGTATGCCCGCCGGAGACCAGCAGGGCCACGAAGGGGGGCTCGGGCGGATCGTCTTCCATCAGCGGGGCCAGCAGGTGGCCTTCCATGTGGTGCACGCCCACCGCCGGCACGTCCAGCGCCCAGGCCAGGGAACGGGCCACGCCGGCCCCGACCAGCAGCGCGCCGACCAGCCCCGGGCCGGCCGTGTAGGCCACCCCGTCCAGGTCGGCGGTGGCCAAGCCGGCCTCGGCCAGGGTCTGGCGGATCAGCGGCAGCAGCTTGCGCACGTGGTCGCGGCTGGCCAGTTCCGGCACCACGCCGCCGTATTCGGCGTGCAGGGCGATCTGGCTGTAGACGGCGTGGGCGCGCAGGCCGGCCGCGCCGGGCAGGCCGGTGTCGTAGACGGCCACGCCGGTTTCGTCGCAACTGGTTTCGATGCCGAGGACTCTCATGGCCGGGATCTGGGGCTGTAGGGGCGGGAGGGCAAGCCGGGCCGCTGCCGGGGGTGGGTTGCAGCGGCGGCTCCGGCCGCTATAATACGCGGCTCACCCGGCGTGGCCGGGCCGCTTACACCATCGAGATCATGTATGCCCAGCGTCAAAGTCCGCGAAAACGAGCCGTTTGAGTTTGCGCTGCGTCGCTTCAAGCGCACCTGCGAAAAGGCCGGCGTCCTGGCCGAAACCCGCAAGCGCGAGTTCTACGAGAAGCCGACCCAGGAGCGCAAGCGCAAGGCCGCCGCCGCGGTGAAGCGCCAGTTGCGCCGCAGCTCGCGCGACGTCACCAAGCGCCAGCGCCTGTACTGAGCCGCGTCGCTTCGCGAGAAGCCGGCACGCGCGAGCGTCGCCGGCTTTTTGTGTTTCTGGGAGGCGGGGAATGGAGGGACGCCGGGAACGAAGGTTCCCCCAGCGCCGCGCCTCCTCCCGCATACTTGCAGCCCCCGTTCCCCATTCCCGGTCCCCGCAGTTATGAGCCTGAAACAGCAACTCACCGACGACATGAAGGCCGCGATGAAGGCCGGCGAGAAGGACCGCCTGGGCGTGATCCGGCTGATCAACGCCGCGATCAAGCAGCGGGAAGTCGACGAGCGCATCGAACTGGACGACGCCGCCGTGCTGGCCGTGCTGGAGAAGATGGTCAAGCAGCGCAAGGATTCGGTCAGCCAGTACGAGGCCGCCGCCCGCGAGGACCTGGCCGCCATCGAGCGCGCCGAAATCGCGGTGATCGACGCCTACCTGCCGGCAAAGCTGGGCGAGGCCGAGATCCTGGCCGCCATCGAGGCCGCCATCGCCGAGACCGGCGCGTCCGGCCCGGCCGACATGGGCAAGCTGATGGGCGTGCTGAAGCCGCGCCTGGCCGGCCAGGCCGACATGGGCCAGGTGTCGGCGCTGATCAAGAAGAAGCTCGCCGGCTGACGCCGCCAAAGCCCCTGCAGGAGGGGCTTCAGCCCCGACCGCACGCCCCACCTATCACCTGACCCTCTGGGTGCTCCGACGACGGATGCCCCTGCTCCACTGCGCACGTCGGGATCGCGGACAAACCGCCTGGGGCCCAAGCAGATCGGGATGGAGAGCTTCGGGGCTGAAGCCCCTCCTACAGTGCGGCGTGCACGGCCGCCCGGGGCTTCGGCGCCGGCGGTAGAATCCGGGGCATGCACACGTCCCGCATCGCGCTCCGTTCCGCCACGCCGGCGGACATCCCGCTGATCCTCGATCTCATCCGCGGCCTGGCCGAATACGAAAAGCTGGCGCACGAGGCCGTCGCCACCCCGGCCCTGCTGGAACAGCACCTGTTCGGCCCGCGGCCGGCGGCCGAGGTGGTCATCGCCGAACTGGACAAGCAGCCCGTCGGCTTCGCCCTGTTCTTCGTCAGCTTCTCCACCTTCATGGGCCTGCCGGGCCTGTATCTGGAAGACCTGTTCGTGCGCCCGGAACACCGCGGCGCCGGCGTCGGCAAGCGCCTGATGGCGCACCTGGCGCGGCTGGCGGTGGAGCGCGGCTACGGCCGTTTCGAGTGGTCGGTGCTGGACTGGAACGAACCGGCGATCCGCTTCTACCGCAGCCTCGGCGCGGTGGGCATGGACGAATGGACGGTGCAGCGCGTGACCGGCGACGCGCTGAAGGCGCTGGCACAGGCGTGAGCGCCACCGCCCGCCCCTCCTAACGCCGTCCTGACGCCGCGCGGGCGATGCTGGCGCGGTGAACGACACGCCGCCCCCGCACGACCTGCGCGCGCGCCTGCGACAGGCCGGCGCGCGCGCTTCGCGCAGCCTGCCCGCCGCGCTGCTGCGCCGCTTCGTCGAGACCGACCTGATGACGCAGGCCGCCTCGCTGTCGTTCTATGCGCTGCTGTCGCTGGCGCCGCTGCTGGTCCTGCTGCTGTGGCTGACCGCCTCGCTGTACCCGCCGGCGCAGCAGTCGCTGCTGGACCAGATCGCGCAACTGGCCGGGCCGAGCGCGGGCACCGTCGCCGAGACGGTGATCCGCAACGCCAGCGACCGCCCCGACATCGGCTCGCTGGCGGGCTGGTGGAGCACGGCGCTGCTGTTCGTCGGCGCCACCGTGGTGTTCGCGCAGTTGCAGGGCGCGCTCAACCTGATCTTCCGCACCGATGCGCAGCGCCTGAACGGGCTGGCGGCATGGCTGAAGAAACGTGTGTTCTCGCTGGGCGTAGTGCTGGCCATCGGCTTCCTGCTGGTGGTTTCGATGATCGCCACCACCGCGTTGCAGATCGCGTTCGCGCGGCTGCCCTCACTGCTGCCGGCGATCAGCTACGGCATCACCCTGCTGCTGTACGCGCTGGCCTTCGCCTTCTTCTACCACTACCTGCCGGACCGGCGGGTGGCGTGGCGGCAGGCGTTCCTGGGCGGCGCCATCACCGCGCTACTGTTCGCACTGGGGCGCTACGCCATCGGCCTGTACCTGGCGCAGGCGGCACCGGACAGCGCCTACGGCTCGATGGGCGCGCTGGTCCTGCTGCTGGTGTGGGTGTATTACGCGAGCGTGGTGTTCTTCATCGGCGCGCTGCTGACGGCGGTGATCGATGAAAGGCGGGGAGGGAGGCGGGGAGGGAGGGAGTAAGGAAGTGAGTAGGTAAGGAGGTAAGGGGGAAGAGTGCTTTACTGACTTCCTCACTTCCTTACCTACTCACTTCCTTACTCCTCCTCGCCCCCCAATCCCTGCACTTCGACGTCCGCCCGATGCCCGGATTGAAGCTGTTGGTCGGGTCCAGCCGGCGGTAGAACGCGGCCAGTTCCGGCTTGGCGCGGTACAGGTGGCCGACGTTGTGCTCGGCCGGGTATTCGGCGCCGCGCGCGTCCAGCAGCGCCCACATGCGGTGCTCCAGCGCCAGCGGGTCGGCGCCCTTCCTGACGATGTAGTCCTGGTGGAACACGTGGCAGAAGAAGTGGCCGTAGTACAGCCTGGCCACCAGTGCGTCGCCGATGTCCGGCGGCAGGGTTTCCACCCAGTCGCGGTCGTCGCGGCGCAGCGCCACGTCCAGCGCCACGATGTCCTCGACCGTGGACCGGTGCACCTCGCGGTAGCGCACGGCGGCGCTGGCCACGGCGAAGCGGTGCAGGAAGGCCTTGCGGCCTTCGTCGGCGTCGCATTCGAAGAAGTCGCCTTCCTTCTCCGCGAAGAACGCCTGCAGGAAGGTGCGGGTGGCGTCGCCGTCGCGCGCCGACACCTTCAGCAGCAGGTGGTGTTCGTAGCGGTCGCGATACGTGCGCAGCCGCGGCGGCAGGTGGTCGGGCAGCAGCGCCGTCGCCGCCTGCAACGCCCGGTCGGTGAGCCCGCGCAGGCCCAGGCGTTCGCACCAGCCGTCGATGCGGCTCTTCAGCGCGAACGCCGCCGGCACCCGGCCGGTGCCGAAACGGTCGATCAGCAGGAAGATATCCTTGCCGTAGCGGTCGCCGATGTCGAAGGCATCGCGGTGGATGTATTCGCCCGAGACCGGCAGGCGCTCGAAGGCAGTCAGCAGGTGGCGGCGCACGCCGGTCAGGTCGTCCGGATCGTTGCTGCCCAGGTAGAAGACACGCGCGGCCTCCTGCTCGAACGTGTCCAGCCGCACCGCGAACACCGCCAGCCGGCCCGCGCACCCGGAGGCTTCGTGCAGGCGCGCGGGGTCGGCGTTGTAGCGCGCCGGCGTGGGCGCATCCACCTGGCGCACGTGGTCGGCGTAGCGGTGGTCGCTGGCGGCGCGCCCAGGCTCGTGCGCGATGTCCTCCGGCCGGTAGTCGCCGGCCTGCAGGCGCGCCAGGATTTCATCCGGCGTTGCGCCCAGGTCGATGCCCAGCCGGTTCACCAGCCGCAGCACGCCGTCTTCGCCCACCTGCGCGTACAGCGCCAGCTCGGTATAGGCCGGCCCGCGCCGCACCAGCGCGCCGCCGGAGTTGTTGCATACGCCGCCCAGCACCGAGGCGCCGATGCAGGACGAGCCGATCACCGAGTGCGGCTCGCGCCCCAGCGGCGCCAGCGTCTTCTCCAGCACGTCCAGGGTCGCGCCCGGCAGGCAGACCACCTGGCGCCCGCCGTCGATCACCTGCACGCCGGCCAGGCGCATCGTGCTGACCAGCACGACGCCGCGGTCGTAGTCTCCCCCGTCCGGGGTGGAGCCGCCGGTCAGTCCGGTATTGGCCGCCTGCATCAGCACGATGCGGCCCGCCTCCACCACCGCCTGCAACACCCGCCACAGTTCCAGCAGCGTGCCCGGCCGCACCACCGCCAGCACCGGCCCCTCGCCGAAGCGGTAGCCCCTGCGGAACCGCCGCGTGGCGCGCGCGCCGGCCAGCACCTGCGCCGCACCCACCGCGTCGCGCAGGCGCGCCAGCAGGGCGGCATCGGACAGGGCGGGAGGGACCGTGGGCGCCGCGGTGGACATGCCGCCATGGTAGCGTCCCGGCGGCGACCGGGCCCGCATGGCATCCTATGCGGCCCATGGCCCGCATCCCCGACGCCTTCATCGACGAACTGCTCGCCCGGACGGACATCGTCGAGGTGGTCGGGGCGCGCGTGCCGCTGAGGCGGCAGGGCAAGGAATATTCGGCCTGCTGCCCGTTCCACGACGAGCGCTCGCCCTCGTTCACGGTCTCGCCGACCAAGCAGTTCTACCACTGCTTCGGCTGCGGCGCGCACGGCACCGCGCTGTCGTTCCTGATGAACTACGACCGCCTCGAGTTCCTCGACGCGGTGGAGGAACTGGCGCGCCGCAACGGCATGGAAGTGCCGCGCGAGACCCAGCAGCGCAACCAGAACAACGACACCCGCGACCTGTTCGGCGCACTGGAAGCCGCGGCGCGCTTCTTCCAGCGCCACCTGGAAGGCAGCGACAAGGCGAAGGCGTACCTGGACGGCCGCGGCGTGGACGCGGCCATCCGCACGCAGTTCATGATCGGCTACGCGCCGGACGGCTATTCGGCGCTGAAGGACGCGCTGGGCACCGACGAGCGGCGGATGAAGCTGCTGGACCGTGCCGGCCTGTTCTCCAAGAACGACCGCGGCCACGTCTACGACAAGTTCCGCGACCGGGTGATGTTCCCCATCCACGACCGCCGCGGCCGCGTGATCGCCTTCGGCGGGCGCGTGCTGCAGAAGGACGACGGCCCCAAGTACCTCAACTCGCCCGAGACCGCGCTGTTCCACAAGGGCCGCGAGCTGTACGGCCTGTGGCAGGTGAAGCAGGCCAACCAGAAGATCGCGCGGCTGGTGGTGGTGGAGGGCTACATGGACGTGGTGTCGCTGTTCCAGTTCGGGGTGAAGGAAGCCGTCGCCACGCTGGGCACCGCGACCACGCCGGAGCATGCCGAACTGCTGTTCCGCAACGCGCCGGACGTCTACTTCTGCTTCGACGGCGACGCCGCCGGCCAGCGCGCCGCGTGGCGCGCACTGGAATCGGTGCTGCCGCGGATGAAGGACGGGAGGCAGGCGTTCTTCCTGTTCCTGCCCGACGGCGAGGACCCGGACACCATCGTGCGGCAGGAAGGCGCGGCCGGCTTCGACGCGCGCCTGCAGCAGGCGATGCCGCTGTCGCAGTTCTTCTTCGACGAACTGGCCAAGGACATCAAGCTGACCACGCTGGACGGCAAGGCACGCCTGGCCGAGCGCGCGCGGCCGCTGCTGGCGCAGATTCCCGACGGTGCCTTCGGCGACCTGATGCGCCAGCGCCTGACCGAGATCACCGGCGTGGGCGCGGCGCCGGTCGCGACGAATCCGCCCCCCACCGCCGCCTCGCGCCGCCCGGCTTCCGGCTCACCGGCCAACAGGCCCAGCCTCGTCCGCAGCCTCATCGTGCGCCTGCTGCACAAGCCCGCGCTGGCGCTTTCCATCGAATCCACGCACGGCTTCTCGGCGCTGCGCCTGCCCGGCATGGACCTGCTGCTGGAGCTGATCGCGCTGGTGCACGCGCGGCCCGACATCACCACCGGCGTGCTGCTGGAACATTTCGCCGAGCGCGAAGAAGCCGCCGCGCTGCAGAAGCTGGCGATGCAGGACCTGCCCGGCGACGAGGAAAGCTGGCGCCTGGAGATACTCGACGCCGCGGTGCAACTGGAGAAGCAGATGCTCCAGCAGCGCCTGGAGGAATTGCAGGCCAAGCAGCGCAACGTCGGCCTGGACGAGGCCGACAAGTACGAACTGCGCACGCTGCTGCAGGCGCGCATCGGCCGGCATTGACGGAAGCGCGGCAGCGCAAACGATCATTCGCCGGCGATCCGGAACACGTCTTCCGCACCACTGCGGCACAGAAACCAATCCAAGGATTCGTCACACCGTCATTCCCGCACAGGCGGGCACCCGGCGGCGTCATGCTTCCGCATCGAGGGACGAGAACATCGAATCCCGCCTGCGTAGAAACGGCGCAGTGGCAAGCAGGCCGGATGATTCCGTCCTAGACTGCCGCCATTCCCGCTCCGCTGGAACCATCATGCGCCCGACCGCACTGTCCGCCCTGCTGTTCGCCCTGGTCTGCACCCTGCCCGCATCCGCCCAGGACGCTCCCGTCGAGCGCAGGCACGAAGGCAACCGCGTCATCGAGAACGTGCCCGCGATCCCGGCCGCGTTGCTGGAACAGCTCAACCGCTACCAGAACACGCGCGGCGCCAGCGTCGCCGGCTGGACCCCGGACGGCTGCCTGCTGATCGGTACGCGCTTCGCCGAGACCAACCAGGTGCACCGCGTCTGCCAACCGCTGGGCATGCGCGAGCAGCTCACCTTCCATCCCGAGCCGGTGGCTGGGGTGACCGCATCGCCGCCGGGCGCCTGGCGCGAAGGCTTCGTGTTCGCCAAGGACAAGGGCGGCGACGAGTTCTCTCAGCTCTACTGGTTCGATGCGCAGACGCGCTCGACCCACCTGCTCACCGACGGCAAGCGCAGCCAGAACGGCGACACCGTGCTCAACCGCGACGGCACGCTCATGGCCTATGCCAGCACCGCGCGCAACGGCACCGACCGCGACGTCTGGGTGCGCGACACCCGCAAGGGCGAAAGCCGGCTGCTGCTGTCGGCGGGCGGCTCATGGTCGCCGCTGGACTTCTCGCCCGACGGCAAGGAACTGCTGGTGCGCAAGTACGTGTCGGCGGCCGAATCCCATCCCGGCGCGGTGGAACTGGCGACCGGCAAGCTGCGCCTGTTCCCGGTCGACGGCGGCAAGGCCGCGTTCGGCGGCTTCGCCTACGCGCCCGGCGGCAAGGGCGTGTACTACGTTTCCGACGAACCGGTGGACGGCAAGCCCAGCGAATTCCGCAGCCTGCGCTACCACGCACGCGGCGGCGGCAGGCCGCAGGTGCTGACCGCCGGCATTCCGTGGGACGTGGAAGGCTTCACCATCGCGCACGACGGCCGCCACTTGGCCTATTTCACCAACGAGGACGGCATCGGCAAGATGCACGTGCTGCGCCTGCCCGACCACGCGCCGGTGGCGCTGCCCGACCTGCCAGTGGGCGTGGTCCATGGCGGCGATTTCTCGCACGACGGCCAGCGCCTGGCGGTCACGCTCGACACCGCCACCGCGCCCAGCGACGCCTACGTGATCGGCTTGTCCGATGGGTCACTGCAACGCTGGACGCGCAGCGAAGTCGGCGGCCTGGACACGTCGCGGTTCGTCGCTCCGTCGCTGGTGCGCTATCCCACCTTCGACCAGGTGGACGGCAAACCGCGCACCATCCCCGCCTTCTACTACCGCCCCGCCGGCGTGCCCGCCGGGCGCAGGCTGCCGGTGATCATCAGCATCCATGGCGGGCCCGAAAGCCAGTCGCTGCCGTCGTTCAATCCCACCGCGCAGTTCCTGGCCAACGAGCTGGGCGTGGCGGTGCTGCTGCCGAACGTGCGCGGCTCCTCCGGCTATGGCAGGACCTGGCTGTCGCTGGACAACGCCGGCAAGCGCGAGGATTCGGTCAAGGACATCGGCGCGCTGCTGGACTGGATCGCGCAGCAGCCCGAGCTGGACCCCTCGCGCGTGGGCGTGATGGGCGGCAGCTACGGCGGCTACATGGTGCTGGCCTCGCTGATGCACTACGGCGACCGCATCCGCGCCGGCATCGACGTGGTGGGCATCTCCGATTTCACCACCTTCCTGACCAACACCGAGAGCTACCGCCGCGACCTGCGCCGCGCCGAGTACGGCGACGAGCGCGACCCGGCGATGAAGGCGGTGTTCGACCGCATCTCGCCGCTGAAGAACGCCTCGCGCATCCGCTCGCCGCTGTTCGTGGCGCAGGGCCGCAACGACCCGCGCGTGCCGTACACGGAGGCCGAGCAGATCGCCCGCGCGGTGCGCGCCAACGGCAAGCCGGTGTGGTTCCTGATGTTCGACGACGAGGGCCACGGCTTCCGCAAGAAGAGCAACAGCGACTACTTCGGCGCGGCCGGCATCCTGTTCTGGCAACAGTACCTGCTGGACGGCAGCGGCTTCGCCGAGCTCCGCCCCGGCCTGCACGCGGGCGGCCAGCCGACCGCCCGCGACCTGGCGGCGTTGCAGGCGCGCGGCGTGCGCACGGTGATCGACCTGCGCGGGGCGGGCGAGGACCGCGGCTTCGACGAGGCCGCCGAAGCGCGCCGGCTGGGCATGGACTACATCGCCCTGCCGATCGCCGGCAAGGACGACATCACCCCGGCCAACGCCCGCGCGCTGCACGCCCTGCTGCGCGAACACGGCGACGGCGTGCTGCTGCACTGCGCCTCCGGCAACCGCGCCGGCGCGCTGCTGGCGCTGGGCGCGGCCTACGAAGATGGCGCATCGCCGGAAGCCGCCCTGGACCTCGGCCGCCGCGCGGGCCTGAAATCGCTGGAACCGGTGGTCGCGGAAAAGCTGCCGGCCCGCACGGAGGCTCCATCCGCGCCCGCGGAGTGAGCCTGTGCCATGCAGCGACGCATGAAGGCAGGAACGCAATGTAGGAGCGACGCAAGTCGCGACCGCAGAAACCGGGAATCCGCGATCCCGGATCGGGCGACCGCATTCAGACACGGCGCTTCCCCTGGCCCATCCATTCACCGCACGCTGCCGATGGCGTGCGGTCGCGACTCACATCGCCTCTACAACGGGCACGCGGCGTGCAGGCGCCGCTACGCCACGGGCGGCAGCAGCGGCATCAGCCAGTGGTCCGCCAGCAGGAAGGCGAACAGCGCCATCAGGTAGACGATGGAATAGCTGAACACGCGCATGGCGAAGAACTCGTCCGGCGGGTCCAGCAGCCGCCATGCGTACCACAGGAAGACCGAGCCCAGCACCAGCGCGCCGCCCAGGTAGAACAGGCCGCTCATGCCGAACACCACCGGCAACACGGTCACTTCGACCAGCAGCACGGTGTAGAACAGGATCTGCCAGCGCGTGTAGGTCACGCCGTGGGTCACCGGCAGCATCGGCACCAGCGCGCGCGCATAGTCCTCGCGGCGGAAGATCGCCAGCGCCCAGAAATGCGGCGGCGTCCACACGAAGATGATCAACACCAACAGCAGCGCGTGCGGCCAGTCCCACTCGCCCCGCATGCCGGTCATCGTCGCCCAGCCCAGCAGCGGCGGCGCGGCGCCGGCGATGCCGCCGATGACGATGTTCTGCGGCGTGGCGCGCTTGAGGAACACGGTGTAGACCACCGCGTAGCCGATCAGCGAAGCGAAGGTCAGCACCGCGGTGATGACGTTGACCCACAGCACCAGCACCGCCATCGACAGCGCCGCCAACGCCAGCGCGAAGGCCAGCGCCTGCCACGGCTTCACCTGGCCCTGCACCAGCGGGCGCCACGAGGTGCGCGCCATCTTGGCGTCGATGCGCGTGTCCAGCAGTTGGTTGATCGCCGCTGCACTGGACGCCGCCAGCCAGATGCCGAGGAAGCCCAGCGCGCCGCGTCGCAGCTCCTCGCCGTCGGGCAGTCCGTCGATGGCCAGGCACATGCCCACCAGCGCGGTGAACACGATCAGCGCCACCACGCGCGGCTTGGTGAGGTCCCAGTATTGGCGGAAGGAAGTCATCAGGCGCAGTGGCAACGGGGAACAGGGAACGGGGAATGACGGCGTGCGTGCACGGCGGGGATCGCGCACCAACGGGATTCCAGGAGGGCGTGAACGCAACGCATCGGCAGGCCGGCGGCAGCCGACCTGGCCCCGTCTTTCGTTCCCGGTTCCCGGTTGCCGGTGGTGTTCATCTCCCTCACTCCGGCCGGCGCAGGCGCGCGAGCAACGACACCAGCGCGAACAGCAGCAGCGCGGCGCCGCCGTTGTGCGCCACCGCCACCGGCAGCGGCAGGTTGAGCTTGACGTTGAGGATGCCCAGGGTGACCTGCGCGCAGACCAGCAGCACCAGCGCGCTGGCCCAGCCGCGCATGCCCGGGGTGCGGAACAGCCGCACCGCCAGCGCCAGCACGTAGAGCGCCACCGCCACCGCCATCAGGCGATGGGCCATCTGGATGGCGATGCGCGAGGCGCCGTCCAGCACGCCGCCCTCGTAGTCCACGCCGATGCCGCGCCAGAGCACGAAGCCTTCATGGAAGTCTGCCGGCGGCCACCACTGGCCCACGCACTTGGGGAAGTCCAGGCCGCAGGCCAGCGCGGCGTAGTTGGCGCTGACCCAGCCGCCCAGCGCGATCTGCACGGCCAGCAGCGCCAGCCCGCCGACCAGCCAGCGGCGCAGCACGCGCGCGTCGGCCAGGGTGATCGGCATGTCGGTGGCGCGCCAGGCCATCCACACCAGCAGCGAGAACGTGGTCAGGCCGCCCAGCAGGTGACCCATCACCACGATGGGCTTGAGCAGCCAGGTCACCGTCCACATGCCCAGCAGGGCCTGGAAGATGATCACCGCCAGCGTCAGCGCGGCGGCGCGGGCCAGGTCGACGTTGGACCAGCGCAGCGCCGCCAGCAGCAGCACCGCTTCGCCCAGCACCGCCAGCACCGAGGCCGTGGCGTGCTCGCCGTGCATGTACATCGGGATCGCCGCGCCGACCAGGCCGGCGGCGACCAGGATTTGCGCGACGCCCCAGCGCCGCCGCCGCGCCGCCAGCAGCGCCAGCACCAGCACCAGTACGCCCAGCGAGGCGGCGATGTGGCGGTGCACCTGCTCGCGCCACGCCTTGTGGGTCTCGAACGGGCGGATTTCGCTGGCGGCGTGCGAGGCCACCTCGTCCACCGCCTTGGGCCACGCGGCGCGGCCGTAGCAGGTCGGCCAGTCGGGACAGCTCAGGCCGGCGTCGGACAGGCGCACGAAGGCGCCGAACACGACGACGCACAGCGTCAGCGCCACCGCCAGCCAGGCGATGCGGTGGAAATGCTTGTAGACAGCGGGACGGGCAACGGCATTCATCATCGGAACAGTCCTGGCGCGCTCAGATCAGCTTGAGCAGCTTGGCGACGTCGGTGCGCAGGCCGGCCGGGTCGAAGCCCGGCGCGTAGCGCAGGATCACGAACCCGTGCGGGTCGATCACGTACACCGGCACTCCGGCGGGGTCGTCCGCCTGCGGCAGCACCGCACGCAGCGGATCATCGGCGCGCACCCGCCGCAACGAAGCCGGCTGCGGCGCACCCTCGGGATAGGCGCCGATCCAGAGGATCTCCACCTTGTCGGCGTTGTGGCCGAACAACTGCCAGACCTTGTCCAGGTCCTGCGCCAGCTTCAGGCACGCCTGCGCGCAATCGGCGCCCGGCGCCGCCACGATGCGCCATTCGCGCTCGCCGGGGTTCCAGGCGTAGGTGCTGCCGTCTTCCAGCACCGGCACGATGGCACGCGCGTCCGCCGGCGGATGCAGCATCTGCCCGTGGTTCTTGTGCATGGCCGGCTGCCAGCCCGCGAAGCGCAGCACGCCGGCGCCGAGCACCGTGCCGAAGAACAGCGCGAACAGGGCGACCAGCATCCAGCGCCCGCGACGCCGCTGCGCGGGATCGAAAGGTTGGGAATCCATGGGCGGCATTTTCTCACGCCACGGCGTTCATTGCCCCTGCCGCGGCGCACGGTGGGCGCGCCAGGTCAGCACCAGGGCGGTGGCGAGCACCGCCAGCGCCAGCCCGAACCATTGCACCGCGTAGCCGATGTGGCGCTCCGGCGGCAACGTGTTGGGCAGCACGTCCAGGTCGCGGGCGTAGCCGATGGGCAGATCGGGGTCGAGCTTCAGCACCCGCCGCGCCAGCGACAGGCCCAGCGCCTGCTCCAGCACGCCGCGCTCCACCGCGATCACCAGCAGCGCGCCGCCGGCCTGCGGCGCCGGCGCCGACCGGGCGATGCCTTCCGAGGGCGGCGGCGCCAGCAGCCCGGCGATACGCTGCCGGCCGGCCGGCAGCGCCACCACCGGCATGCGGCGGTCAGGGGGCACCGGCAGCCAGCCCAGTTCGACCAGCAACGGCGCACCGCCGGCGGCAGGCTGGAACACGCCGTAGACGCGCACGCCGGGCTGACGTTCGCGGGTCTGGTTGTCCAGCAGGATCGGCGGCGCCGGCAGGAATTCGCCGTCGCCGGCCGCCCAGTCGTAGGTGCCGGCCCGCGCCGGTTCGTTCGCCAGCGACAGCGGCCGCGGCGCGCGCTCGCGCAGCACCTGCGCGGTGGCTGCGAGCATCGCTTCCTTCTGCTCCGCGCGCCCCCACTGCCAGGCGCCCAGGCTGCCGAACAGCGACATCGCCAGCACCGCCAGGGTCCAGCCCAGCGGCAGCGGCATGCGCCGGCTCACGCCCGCCGCCCCATGGCCGGGAATCGCCACACCAGCCTACGCCGGCACTGCGATAATGCGCACCTCACCGCAACGGTCCCGCCGAGGGCGCCATGAACGATTCGCTGAAAACCCTGCTGATCATCGCCTTCCTCATCCTCATCATCTGGAACCTCGGCACCGGGCTCTACTACCTGCTGGTGGACAAGGGCCAGAGCAAGCGTACCGTCAACGCGCTGACCCGGCGCATCGGCCTGTCGGTGGCGCTGATCCTGCTGGTGATCCTGGCCATCTGGATGGGCTGGATCCAGCCGCATGGGATCAATCCGGGCTGAGGCCAGAGGCCAGAGGCCAGAGGCCAGAGGCCAGAGGCCAGAGGCCAGAGGCCAGAAGAGCATAAACCGGCAGGAAGTCTGCCCATGAAAAAAGCGACGGTTTCCCCGTCGCTTTTTTCGCATCCCACCGCAGGTCTCGCGGGATCCCTGGCCTCCGGCCCCCGATCCCCGGCCCCGCTGTTACAGCACGTACACGAACAGGAACAGGCCCAGCCACACCACGTCCACGAAGTGCCAGTACCACGCCACGGCCTCGAAGCCGAAGTGGTTGTCCTTGGTGAAGTGGCCACGGGCGCAGCGCAGCCAGATCACGATCAGCATGATCGTGCCCAGGGTCACGTGCAGGCCGTGGAAGCCGGTCAGCATGAAGAACGTGGAACCGTAGATGCCCGAGCCCAGGGTCAGGTTCAGTTCCTTGTAGGCGTGGACGTATTCCTCGACCTGGAAGAACAGGAAGGTGCAGCCCAGCAGCACGGTGGCGCCCAGCCAGATCAGCAACTGGCTGCGGTTGCCCGCCTTCAGCGCATGGTGGGCGATGGTGATGGTCACGCCCGAGGTCAGCAGGATCAGGGTGTTGATCAGCGGCAGGCCCCAGGCCGGGATGGTCTGGAAGTGGCCGCCCACCTGGCCCGGGCCGGCGCTCGGCCACGCGGCCGAGAAGCCCTCCCACAGCAGGCTGTTGGTCATCACGCCGTCGCCTTCGCCGCCGAGCCACGGCAGCGCCAGCGTGCGGGCGTAGAACAGCGCGCCGAAGAAAGCGGCGAAGAACATCACTTCGGAGAAGATGAACCACACCATGCCCATGCGGAACGACACGTCCACCTGGCGGTTGTAGCGGCCGCTCACCGACTCGCGGATCACGTCGCCGAACCACATGAACAGCGTGGCGCAGAGCATCAGCACGCCGACGAAGAAGGTCCACCTGCCCCAGGCGGCGTCGTTCAGCCAACTGGCCACGCCGACCATGGTGACGAACAGCGCCACCGAACCCACGAACGGCCACTTGCTGCTGTGGGGCACGAAGTAGATGTTGGCGTCTGGCGAATGGGCTTGGGCCATGGCGTTGCTTCCGGTTGCTGTAACGGGTCAGGGTGCCGCGAGCGGCTTGGGCGACGCATGGCCCGTGCCGATCTGCGCGGTCAGTGCGTCGTTCTTGTAGAAGGTATACGACAGGGTGATGGTCTTCACCTCGGCCGGCAGGTCCGGATCGACGATGAAGCGCACCGGCATGTCGCGGCTTTCGCCCGGCTGCAGGGTCTGCGCCGTGAAGCAGAAGCACTCGGTCTTGGTGAAGTAGCCCGAAGCGCGCGCGGGCGCCACCGACGGCACGGCGCTGCCGACCACGGCGCGCTCGCTGTCGTTGCGGGCGAAGTACTTGGCCTCGTACAGCTCGCCGGGCACCACGTCCATGGTCAGTTGCTCGGGATGGAAGGCCCACGGCAGCCTGGAGTTCACGCCGCCGTCGAACTGCACCGTCACCTTGCGCGCGGCCTTCGCCGCGATGGCCGCCGACGCCTGGCCGGGGCCCTGCTCCAGGCGGATGCCGAACACCTTCTCGCAGGCGATGCGGTACAGCGGCACCAGCGAGAACGTCAGCACGAACACCGCCACCGCCACGCCCACCAGCTTGAACAGCCCGGCCGAATTGGACCTGGCCGCGCTCATGCGCTCAGTACCGCGCGCAGGATGAAGCCGGCGAAGATCGCGAAGGCGATGGTGGCGAACACCCACACGGTCCGCAGCACCGCCTTGCGGCGGCGCGCGGTTTCCTCGGGCGTGAGCGCTGGCGCGTCCATCGTCTCTGCTGCGGGCGGCTCAGTGCGCCACGTCGTCGTGCGCCAGGTCGCCCGGGCGGATGACCGGCGGCGTGGCGAAGGTGTGGTGCGGCGCCGGCGAGGGCACGGTCCACTCCAGGCCCTTGGCGGTTTCCCAGGCGCGCGCGTCGGCCTTCCTGCCGTTGCGCAGCGACCACCACAGGATGCCGGCCATCATGAACGGCGTCAGGAACATGCCGAACGCGCCGATCGAGCTGACCAGGTTCCAGTCCGCGAACACCGGGTTGTAGTCCGGGATGCGGCGCGGCATGCCGGCCAGGCCCAGGAAGTGCTGCGGGAAGAACAGCAGGTTGACGAACACGATCGTCCACCAGAAGTGCACCTTGCCCCAGAACTCGCTGTACATGCGGCCGGTCCACTTCGGCCACCAGTAGTACACCGCGGCGATGATGGAGAACAGCGCGCCGGTCACCAGCACGTAATGGAAGTGCGCCACCACGAAATAGGTGTCGTGGTACTGGAAGTCCGCCGGCACGATGGCCAGCATCAGGCCGGAGA